>Ga0210098_1000015_pt1 | contig 71069 bp, 54 predicted proteins | sample Joice_ThreeSqA_D_FD_184870 | JGI IMG/M metagenome (GOLD analysis project Ga0210098, IMG submission 184870) | Wetland microbial communities from San Francisco Bay, California, USA, that impact long-term carbon sequestration - Joice_ThreeSqA_D1... | ecosystem: Environmental > Aquatic > Marine >...
ATACATAACTCTGAACTCTAGGTATCTTTCCTCGGCACTCTTTGTAAGCAATAGGATCTCTCTACGAGTTTTATAGTCAAGTTCCCTCTCAACTATTATATTTCCGTACTTCATCAGGCTTTCGTGCTTGTAACGCAATGCTGAGAACTGTTCCGTAGAAAATTCCAATACGTTACATCTGATAAAGCCTGAATATTCAGCTCACTGATCCGGTCCTTGGTTCGGAAATAATGTGGCGGTAACACATTGTTTCCTGTATAAAATGCCACATTTATCTCCTCTCCATCATAGGACCGGTAGAAGCCTCTTAAGATTCCCCGGGCAAGAAAAACTTCATCCATAGTCAGGGCTGCCTCTTTGACCAGAAAATCCTCTTTTTTGATTTCTTTTAGATGAACGATGTTTTCCAATTCGACCCAGGCTTCAGAGGACAGCAATACAATGCTATCGATATGCTTCTTAAATTCCAGGTTAAGAGTATCGGACATATCTTTTCGTTTTGCTACTTCTAAAATAGCCCTTTCCTTTGTTGAGTACAAATTCAGCCGCCACGATGCGTGAATCTGTCTCTTCCTGAAATTATTTAACAGTATAAAACTATTGATTAATAACCTTATTAAAGTGCCAGGCAGGAGTAACTTCCCAAACGTTATTGCTTTTGCGTAAAGCGATGATAGATAATATTTGTAAAATCTGATTTTGAAATGAATGTAATCATTATAAGGAAGATTGAACAGAAAACCGACGTTACATGTTTCCTATTCATGATACATCTTATCAGAATAACAATGTTGTTATTCCTTATTCAGCAGTATTGCTTACTTAACCACGGTAGCCGTATTTTTTGCCCCGATTGCACATCGTATCTTGCATAAATGTCATATTGAAAATGAAAACCAGGAATAGGATCACCAGAATTGTAATAGTCGGATGCGGATTCGGGGGGCTTACCCTGGCAAAAAAACTGAGGAGGTGCAATGTGCAAGTACTGCTGTTAGACAAACATAACTACCATACATTTCAGCCCCTGTTATACCAGGTGGCCACCGGCGGACTTGAAGCGGATAATATTGTATACCCGGTCCGGAAAATATTCAGAAAAATGAATAAGGTGTTTTTCAGAATGGCTGAAGTCAATTCAATAGATCAAACCGAAAAAATGGTTCATACCAACATTGGAAATCTAACCTATGATTACCTGGTACTGGCTATGGGAAGCACCAATAATTACTTTGATTTTGAACCTGTGAAAGATCATTTGCTAACACTCAAATCGCTAACGGATGCATTTAATATCAGAAGCCAGATCATGCAAAACCTTGAACGTGCTTTAATCATTGAGAATCCTCAGGAACAGGAGGAAGCTATTAACATAGCAATTATAGGAGGAGGTCCCGCGGGTCTTGAGCTGGCGGGAGCGATTGCTGAAATGAAAAGATATGTGCTTCCAAGGGACTTCCCTGAATTGGATCTATCCAGGATGCACATCTATTTATTTGAAGCTTCTCCCAGGTTACTTCCAGTCATGTCCGAAGAATCATCAGATCATGCATACAGATACCTGGAAAATCTGGGGATCATCATTAAAACATCTGCGCAGGTTAATAGCTATGATGGTAGCCAGCTAATCCTGGAAAATGGAGATATTATTAGGTCCGATACTGTGATTTGGACTGCCGGGGTGAAACCTGTAATGATTACAGGAATAGAGCAGGATGGTTATCTTAGTGGCAAAAGAATCCAGGTGGATGCATTTAACAGAGTTCTAGGAAATGATCATGTTTTTGCTATTGGGGATGTATCAGCCTGCGGTTCTGAGAGTCATCCGAAAGGCTTGCCAATGCTGGCACCCGTAGCTATACAACAGGCTGCCCGCTTATCTGAAAATTTCAGATTGTTATTATCCGGGAAGCCCATGGTTCCTTTTGTCTATAAAGACAAAGGTGTGATGGCAACCATTGGAAGGAAACGGGCGGTCGTTGATCTGCCAAAATGGAAATTTCAAGGATTGTTTGCCTGGTTTGTTTGGATGTTCATCCATATAATGTCTCTTATCGGTTTTAGAAATAAGCTCAGAACATTGCTTGATTGGTCTGGAAGTTATTTTAATTACGAGAAGCCTCTTGGAATTATCATACCGGAATTTAAAAAAGTTGACTGATGCATGTTATTTTGATTTACCTCGGGATTTTTTGTGGGATCTTTTTTGAAGGAGAAATGGTAATGATCAGTTCTGTCATCGCTGCTCACCATGGTTATTTAAATCTCTGGATTGTGATGGCTATAGGATTGACAGGAACTTATAGCTCAGATTCGTTTTACTTTTTCCTGGGAAGAAATATTAACAGCTCCACAAAAATGGTGGCTTAAGACTTGGAATTTAATAGAGTATATATGTTATTGGAATACTTCTATTTCTGGGTATGGTCATCTTCATTACGTACCTGGTAAGAAAAAAAGAAAGAAAAAATCTCTCAGTTACAAGCGCCGGCTCATAATAATGCTTCGGGTTCTTCCTACCGGTGATAAACTCATCATATTTAATACACCATTTCGGCGAAAATGAACTACGGATTATTCGCCTGTAATATCTCAGGGTTCAAATACTCTTTCAAGTGCACTGGGCAGATATATCAGGTCCGAAGGAGCGTCATATGCCAGATACATCATCTCCCATACTGGATCGAATTTCTCTTTATAGTTCCGCAGGCTTCTGTAGTGCCCGAACCGATGGATACGTTCAAATGCCAGTTTAAGGACCCTCTCCTGAACATTCTCCGGCTTATCAATGCCTGAAAAGGGTACCATGCCCATATTGCAGGATTTGAATCCTTCTGTCTTGAGGTATTCAAACATTCTCACAAACAGAAAGTCCATGGTACCGTTTGGTGCATCTTCGGTTTTACGCATCAGGTCGAAGTTGGCTTCACCGGGATCATTGTCCGGAATTATATTGACAAAACCGGCCACCTTTCCCTCCGGATTCTCTACGCTCAGTATCGTCTGGTTCTTTAATTCTTTTTCATCGAAAAGCCCCTGAGAGAATACCAGTTCCGTTCGGTCCGTCTCGTTCATCCAACTATCACTGACAGCCTTTAACTGCTGAAGAAAAGCATCTTTTTGTGGTGGGGGATTCACTTTGAATGTATATCCCAGCTTTGTAAGTTTGTTCACCTCATTGCGCAATCCCGATTTACTGCCGCCTGACACTGTCCAGGTTTCCAGGTTTACCACAGCAACCTCTCCTATGGGAATGATCTTTTTACCCAGTTTTTCAAACTGCTCCTTTACCTTCTCCGGTATGCGATAATAAACAGAACGCAATCCATTCTGCCGGCAATACTTATCAAATGCCAGAACACTTCTGGCTAAAACAGTCTTATTTTTGCAAACTGGATTTTCCAGTACGATCGCATAAATCAGAGAGGTCTTAAATGCAACAAACGCATCATCTTCCTGGTTGAACCAATACTTTTTATCTGAATATGTTTTGAAATAGTCGAGGCTGCTGTTCCCATATTTCTCAACCAGCCCCCTGGCCCTTTCCATGTCTTCAATATCTGTTGTTGCAGGCTTTATGATCAGGGGCCTGAATAGCAGAAACAAACAGTAAACCAGTGTAGTCCCACCCAACAGGTTCAATCCAACCATCAATTGTCTTCCGAAGGCAGTGGCCGGATTCAGATCAGAGTGCAATAATAAAAAGGCGCTGACTGATTCCTGGAAACTTTCCCATAAACTAAAATCCGTATTGAAATGGTGCGTATTGAGTCGCCAGAAAGCGATAGTGCCAAAGAAAATGACAGACAAAACCATCACCAGGCCGGGGAAGAGACTTCGCTTTGCCAGTTTCAGATCAGGTTTAATAAAATATTCACGCCGTTGGTAAATGAGGCTTACAAGAGTAACCAGCGCCACTGTTGCCTCTTCCCAATCAATCCCTTTGGTCAAATGCGCAATCAATGAAAGTCCGCTCAGAAACAGCGCCAGGATCCAGGCATTTCGCAATCCTCTGACCAGATAAATAGAGGTGGCTAGCATGATGATCCCGGCGAGAATCACCAGCCATGTCGAGGCCTCAATAGCCCCCAGCGGTATAAACCTTAAGAGAGAGTCCATTCGTTCCGGCAAGGCCGGTGATATGCCAGAAATGATATTGACAACCCCAAGCAAAAACAACAGGAGCGCCGGGAAAAGGCGTACGACGATGTTGTCTCTTTGCGCCACCATCGCCATAATCCCAAATAACAGCACCGCCCAGAATTCAAAAAACCTGAATAATATAGCCACCGATAAGGCCATTACCGCGGAAAATCCAAAAAGTGTCAGGGTATATGTCAAAGCTGCCTCCACAGCACCTATTCCTCTTAAGAAAGGTGAACTCATAAGCAACAGCAAAACGATGGCATAACCAATGGCGGCCATGGCCAGCGTCGGGCTTCCTCCCAGGGCTTTAGTTGCAATATAGAGGTGAGAAATTCCAATGACTTCGATCAGGACCGATAAGCCCATTACCAGCCAGAATTTTTTCCGGCTGAAAGCCTGTTGGCTCAATTCGCTGAGGACCTCAACAAATTCCGGGAACCGTTCTTCTAAAAAATGAAACACCCTCCCCTTGCGTAGAAAACTGATGACCGAAACGGTCAACAATCCCAGCAGGATGATGACCAGTAGAATCCCGATGATCATCTGTTTTGAAACACTTTGCTTCAATATCAGCCAGAACAGGGCTGGCAATCCGATAATAATACCGGACAGAATGGAGCAGATGGAAAATATAGAGGATGCATAATAGATCTGGGTTTTATTTACGCCATCCTTTCGCTCAACCGACTCATTGAAAAAAAACATGTTTGTCACAGCCCCCGCAGGCAGGAACACACTGACCAGGTTCCGCTTCAGGTAAAGGTTTATGCCTGTACTCAAACGAATCTTTTCATGTATGGCTTTGAAACTTTGCTGGTACATCATTCCCTGCACGATTAAGAAAACACAAAGTAACACGAAACCCCATAATAACCATACCGGCTTTGCATGGGCCAATGTTCCCCGCACATCAGAAAGTTCTCCTATTTCATGTTTAAAAAAGTAGATGCCTAGTGCAACGAATAGCAGGCCAAACGCAACCTGAAGAATAATTTTTTGGTGTTGCTTGATGGAATGAACAAAAGGATGCATATATATATTGAAAAGCTTAATTACAAAGTTAGACTATTATAAGTTTACTATAAAAAAATGATACTACGATAGAATAAAAAGATGGCGCATCAGAAGAGTTTTATTATGTCTTTACAGTACATTTAATGATCGAATTACTTAATATATTTTTAAGGCATTCCTGAATGAAGAAAATCATCCTTGTAACAGCTTCAGGCTTGTTCGTGGTTGTTTTGATTCTTATACTTAGAAATGGACCTCATGGTGATGAACCTGTTCTTCCTCATCAAAGAGAAGGGGTTGCCGTGATACTGACCGGAGCTGCAGCTCGCATTCCCCAGGAAGCGGCATTGCTTGAGGAACTGGACCGAAGGGGTCAATTAAATAATGTAGTATTTATTTCGGGAGTAAGCTCCGGGGCACTTAACTCGGTCATGTTAAATGCCATTCTAAGCGGCAAAATGTCCTGGGATGACTACAAGGATATCCTTTTTAATCTTAAAAATAGTGATGTATTTTTACAGGACGATGGTAAGATCCCTGTAAATACTTCCCCCGCAAGAGCCCTTTACAAGAGGATTGTTGAAGATAAATTGGGCTATATCACCATTGGCGACCTTCCGATTGTTACCGAGATATCTTTCACCCACCTCGAGGAACTGGGTGCCAAAAAGAAAGTATACAGGATGTGCAGTCGGAAGATCAACGATGAAACCGATACAACATTAAACCTTGTGGATATCCTGATGGCGTCATCAGCCTTCCCTGTTGTTTTTCCGAAGGTCAGGATCAACAATGTAAAAACTATCCCAGATGTGGAATACATTGACGGTGGGGTGGGTGATGACCATGTTCCTTTTCATTCACTTTTGGAATTTGAGAGATACCGGGGTTTCGGCGTGGAAAAGGTTTTTGTGGTCAGCAGGAAAAGCGATGATCTTGCTGAAGTAAGCGAAGAGTTAAAAGGGCTTGGCATTCAGGACAATGGCTTGTTTGACCGGCTGGGGATCTCTCTCGATGCCATCCTTCAAAAAGGAATTATCAAAAGACTTGAGGCTTTTGCTTCCGAAGCTCCTGAACTCTTACCCCTGACCTATATATGGGTCCCTGATTTTAAACAGAATTTCCTGTTGTTCAATTTTGATCATATGCAGCAACAATACGATCTCACGACTCAGTGGGCACGGACCCACGACCCACAACCCCTGGGTGAGTATTTGCAGATTGAATCAAGTATTCCACTTCCAACCCTTGTCAGGCCATCAACCACCAGGAAACAGAAGTGATCGATGTTCATTGCGCTGAAATTGATCCATTAGATACTTGGCTGAATATTCACCGATTTTTCAAAATGTAAGGCCCAGATTAAAATCAACAATCTTACTTTTAACTATGCATATATTAAAACACCCCGACAAATGAGACCCATTGTAATCTATTATTCCAGAAAAGGATCCAATGAATTTCTGGCAAGGAAAATCGCCGGGCGCTTATCCTGTGACCTGGAGCTCATCAGGCCCCGGATAAATGCTTTTAGTCTTTTCCTGATGAACCTGAATCCGGGGATAAGGTCATTGAAAAGACAGATCTCCAACTATGACAGGGTCATCCTGGTTGGTCCCATCTTTATGGGACGTTTTATTCCTCCATTAAGGAGTTTCGTAAAAAAATACAATGCCCAGATAAAAGAGATGGCTTTTGTCACCTGCTGTGGCAGTAATTACAAGAAAAAAGATGAAAAGTTCGGACACGGACTGGTCTTCGATGATGTGAAAAGCATATTGAACGACAGGCTCGTCCTCACCCAGGCATTTCCTGTAGGATTGGTGCTCCCGGAATCCCAACAGGAAGATGCAGATGCCTTTATGAAAACTCATCTGAATGACAGCAACTTCAAGGGTGCAATTGCCGATGTTTTTGAAGAAGTAATGGAGAAGTTATCGTAACCTTTCACTCCAAGTTTTGTAAGCCATTTAGAGTTTGCTTCCACCTGAAAAAATAACCGGCCTGAATGCCATGTAGGCAATATTTCATAAATATACTGTATGAAACCCCGGCTGCGTGCTTTGTATTTCATAATACTCTTGCTTCCAGCCATATACAATGGCTGCAGTAAGGAGGAATACCTGCCCGGGCTGACGGGTTCCATGGTGGGTTATCTTTATACCTTCGATCAGTTTGGGAATTTGCTGTATGACCACAGCCAGGTAAAGATCACCGCCATCGGAGTGGGTCAGTCATATACCGGGAATTCGGACAGCAACGGGAGATTCGAGCTGAAGGGGGTCCCTACCGGTACCTATGAATTGCATTTTGAAAAGAGCGGTTTCGGAGAACTCAAGCAATTTGTCGTGCAGCACCTGGGCGGAAAACCCACTATTCTCCCATCTGCGAACAATTCTGCCTATTTTCTCTATGAAATGCCTACTACCACCATTACAAATCTTAGCATCGTAGATGACAGCATTGCAGTTGTATGTTCTTTCACCGTTGCGAACTTTTCTGACAGGCTTCCTTTACAAATTTATTATTCAAGGTTGGACAATTTTTCACTCTCAGACGCTGAATTTATTGAAAGACATAACCTCTGGAAAGCTGAAGGAATCTATACGGGAACCCTTTATTTCGATGGAATGCCATTCTCACCGGGAGAAACAGTCTATTGCAGGGCCTGTTACTATAATACTGTTGGATCGTTCAATCCACCCCTGGAGCAATGGAGGAGCATCCATGGCGTGAACACTTATTTTGATTATGAACTCAATGAAACCATATACCCCAACATTGGTGAAGAAAGTGCTCAGTATAGCTTCATTGTTCCGGAATAGCACCTTCCTTCTTACAGGGGTGGTTGTAGGAATACTAACTTCTTCCTGCGGGGAAGAGTACCCGGAACCCATGTTCACCAGCAGCGTGATCCAGGGGAGGATTAATCTGGGATACTCATCCGAGGGCCCGCTTGAAGATTTTCTTGTAACCGCCCAGGGTCCTTACCAGGATGAGACTACTCTCACCAACAGCAATGGAGATTTCCAGCTTGATGGACTGGGGAACGGTACCTACAAACTGGAAGTCAGCAATGAGGGATACGGTACCAAATATGCATATGGCATCCAGCTATTCGGCTCTGATACGGTCTGGGTCTGGGTTGACGAAGTACACCAACGGGTAACTGGTCAGATTCCCGAACTTTTAACGGTGGAGACTCAGAATACCTCTTTCTACTGGTTGCAGGAAAACAACATTGCCATTACGACCAACAGGACCAGCGGGACGGTGCCTGCCAGGGTTTTTATGGCAGATTATAAAGATGTAAGCTATAAACACTATCAATGGACAGCCATTGCAAATTCATTTCTCAGGAGTGGCTATGACAAAATGATGTTCCATGTGGAAGACATTCCTTTTGAAAGCGGAATAAAGATCTATCTGATCCTTTACATCTGTAACCCGTATGAAAGCGGTTATTTTGATTATTATAAAGGAGTGTGGACCTATTCAACCCTGGAGGCAGACGAGCATTCGAAGGTCATGGATTTTATAATGCCCTGAAAAATGGAGACCAGGCCAGCCATACTGTTTTTACTTCTCTTTCTTATGGCACTGGTGGCCTGTAACAAAACAGAACCTGAGCTTCTGAGCGGGGATATAGCAGGCTTTGTATGGGCATATAATGAAAACTTCTATTTAGAGGAGGATATGAGCGGTGTTCAGGTCAGTATACGGGATGAGACATTTGATTCTCAGACCATCACTGATCCGTCGGGGAAGTTCCTTTTCGAAGATATAGATTATGGAAATTATCTGGTCGATCTGAAAAGGGAAGGCTACTTCACCACGTATACTGATTACCCGCTTCACCACCTGGGGGGCTACAGCCCGACCCTTGTCAATTACTATATCCACAAGATACCAACATTTGAAACCTATATAGACAGTATCCACTTCGATGAAACCAATTGCAGGATCTATTTTTATGTGAATCTCCAGGGGCTTTCGGGCCTGCCAAAGTTCGAATATGCCTACTGGTGTTTTTTCAGCGATTCACCTGCGATATCAATGGATCAGTTTGTTTCAGATGATGTTGGTTTTCTTTATGCCTGGGAATTAGATGGGCAGCTGGGAAGTATCATGGTCGAGGTATGGGACAACCGATTCGAACAGCTGAGATCAGATACCATATATTGTCGTGTGTACCCCCGGGTCAATGGGCCAGCCCTGTATGACTTTTATCCTGAATCACTGGGAAAAGCATCCAATGTGTTCAGCTTTGTGGTCGAATAGAATGCTGCGCTTCCCGTTCCTTATTCTTCCATACCCGAGATGGCAAACATCCTGTTCCTGAACACGCAGACCAGCACATCCTGGTATACTCATTGTATTGCTCTATATTTATTATATTGGTATTTTGGGTTCTTTTGATTTGTAATCATGAATCTCAATGCACACTAAAACACTTCCTCTCCTTGCTATTATCCTTTGGATTTCAGGCAATGCTCATTCACAAGATAGTCTGGATTATGCAGATACCATTCGCCTCGACGACGTTGTGGTGGTGGGTCAAAGGGCGGAAACCTCATTATTTGACAGGCCCGAAGCCATTTCGGTCCTGAATAGCCGGCAACTGGAATCTCTTTCACCAATGAATATGCCTGAGGCCATGAGTGCCATGCCCGGTGTATTTATGCAAAAGACCAACCAGGGTGGGGGCTCGCCTTTCGTAAGGGGCCTGACCGGATACCATACCCTGATCCTAGTGGACGGCATTCGCTTAAACAATGCCATCTTCCGTTCTGGGCCCAACCAGTACCTGAATACGGTGGATCCCCTGATGATAAGTCAAATCGAGGTGCTGCGGGGCCCCGGGTCGGTTCAGTACGGTACCGATGCCATAGGCGGGGCCATCTATCTGCGATCCAGAAAGCCACAATTCTCAGATGATAAGATGGAAGTCGGAGGGGAAATATATGGCAAATGGATGAGCCACAATATGGAGAAAACAGGCAGGGCGCAGCTTCAGCTGTCTACGAAAAAGTTCGCAGTAATGGCAGGAATTACCCGGAAGGATTTTGGAAATATTGTGGCAGGAGGCAATCTGGGCAGACTCGACTACACCTCTTACAATGAATACGCTACCGATGTGATGGCACGTGTAAAGTTGAATCCCTTTCAAACGCTGAGCCTGGTCTGGCAGCATCACAAACAGAATGATGTACAACTCTATCATAAACTAATAACACGTGAGTACAGTACCTATGAATTTGATCCACAAATAAGGGATCTGGTCTATCTTCGGCACGAATTTACCAGGAACCACTCGGTATTTTCCAGCATCCACACCACACTTTCTATACACAAATCGGACGAGACCAGGAAGAAACTGCTTACAGGAAGTAATGATGTTTACACAGAGCAGGACCGGGTGCGCTCCCTTGGATTCATCCTGGAAGGCCTGACAAACAATGGCAGGAACTGGAAAGGTGTTAGCGGTTATGAGCTATACTATGACCGGGTATCGAGCAACACCCTGAAAACCGACCTGGTTACCGGGACCGATTCCACGTTAAGAGGACTTTATCCCTCAAGCGCCTGGATTACAAACATGTCTTTGTTCTCAATGCATACCCTGAGCCTGGGAAATCTTGAGCTCAATGGCGGATTGCGATATAACTATTTCATCCTCGGACTTTCAGATGATATTTTCGGTGATTTGAAAATTAGGCCTGATGCCTTGGTAGGAAATCTCGGAGCTTCCTATCGTATTTTCAAAAATACAGAACTCTTCTTCAGCATCAGCAACGCATTCAGGGCGCCGAACATCAATGACGTTTCCAGTTTCGGAATTGCCGACTTCCGTTACGAGGTCCCTAACTTTGATCTTTCCCCCGAAAAATCCTTCAACAGGGAGCTGGGAATTAAGAGAAATCAAAGATACTTCAGCGGATCAGTACACCTGTATCACAACAGCCTGACCGATCTGATGACTAATGTGAGATCTACTTATCTGGGCCAGGATTCTATTGACGGTGTGCAGGTCTATACACGGCAAAATATGGGTAAGGCTTATATCAGGGGCTTTGAGGGTGAATTACAGCTTCGCCCGTTGAGGTATCTCTCAGTCAACTGTTACCTGGTATACACCTATGGACAGAATGTTACCACTAAAGAACCTCTCCGCCGGATCCCACCGCTGAATGGGATGGTTGGGATTCATTTCCAGTGTGTAAAAAACCTGGAGATCCTGACTGAGTGGCAATTTGTAGCCATTCAGGATCGACTGAGCTCCGGTGATATCGATGATTCCCGCATTCCTGAAGGAGGTACCCCCGGATGGAATGTATTCAACCTGCGTTGCAGCTATAAGATTCCTGGACTGACTGTAAATACCGGTCTACTGAATCTTTTCAATGAGGCTTATCGAACTCATGGATCAGGGGTTGAAAATGCTGGAAGGAGCTTCTATATAAGTCTGTTATACAGCTTCATGTATAGCAAAAAGTCATGATAATCCTGTAAGGAGGTCTTCGGTCAGCACGGGTTTGACCAGGTATTTATTGCGGATTTCTTCGATGCTCATTTTCAAAAACTTATTCCTGCAATTTCAGACAATTATACTTACCAGTTAAGTTTAGCTTTTATCCAGTTAATTCTTAAATTAGTTCCTTGTTCAGGGAGAATCTTTAAAACAATAACATCATGAAAGAAAAGAGCGTTGTGTTATTAAACAAAGCTGTTGCAGATGAGCTTTCTGCCGTTCATCAGTACATGTATTTCCATTTTCACTGTGACGATCAGGGATATGATCTGCTGGCGAGCCTGTTTAAGCGAACTGCCATTGAAGAAATGTTGCATATAGAAAAGCTGGCGGAACGGATCATTTTTTTAAAAGGCGATGTAGAAATAATAGCATCTACGGAGGTTAAGAAAATTCACGAGATTACGGAGATGCTGGAAATGGCCACAAAAATGGAAAACTCAAGTGCGGATGACTATAACAAATGGGCCATCGAATGTTCGAACAATGCTGATTCAGTTTCAAAATCCCTGTTTGAATCACTTGTGGTAGATGAAGAGAGGCATTTCGACCAGTATGACGTTGAGATAGATAACCTGAAGAAGTTCGGTGATAGTTATCTGGCTCTACAGTCCATTGAAAGAAGCAAGAATATTGCTGCAGGAAGACCGGTAGATTGAATTGCAAATAGTACCCCAGGCTGCCGGAAAGGCCTCATCATTGCAGGTCGATTTCTATAGTAGCCGCGGTCAACCCTTCAGCGTTTGCCTGCAGTGAAACCGTTCCGGCCTGTTTTCCCAACGGGCGAACAATGGCCAGGCACTTTCCTCTCCAGGCCTTTTTCCTGGGCTGCTGGAAGCTTGACATATCACCCGGGTTGCCACTTCCCACTCCCGCAATTTCAGCATTCCCGCTGATATCAAAGCTGATCCAGGTATCGTCATCACTGGGAACCACATTCCCCTCTGTATCAATGATCTCTGCCATGACGTACGAAAGGTCGTTCCTGTCAGCCTGAATCATAGTCCTGTCGGCTACCAATCTTATCCCGGCAGGGTTACCTGTTGTCTTCAGTGTATCGGACCCGGTTAATATTCCGTTATTGTAGCTGTTTGCGATCAGTATCCCAGGTTCGTACGGTACACTGAAAGTGGCCGTAATTGAACTATCCCCTTCCACCATCTGTTCCCCTATCACTTCTCCGTTCAGTTCTAGCCTCACAAGGGGACTGCGTGTATAAACATGTACCTGCATTGCTTCACCTTCATGTCCTTTCCAGTTCCAGCTTTTTAGCTCTTCGGGCCAGCCCCAGGGACTGACATTCTCTTTCATGCCTTCAGGTATGGGTTCATGGACCAGCATCTCAACCGGGCTTTTTCTCCATACCACAAGCTGGTGATAGTACCTGGATTTTTTGTTCCCGACCAGGTCAATATCTCCCTGGTAATCATTAAATACCGGCCAGGAATCCCTGCTGAAAAACCCACCTCCCAGCATCCCTCCGCGCTGAACCGGGGTATCCGGGACAATCCTTGACAAACCGACGCCGGCTTCCCCAAGGTAATCCATGACCACCCATGCAAAATTGCCTATTACATAGGAATAGTCCTCCACGGTTTTCCAGTTCTCAAGTGAAAACAATGGCATGAACTCGGTGGCCACCATTACCCGTTCAGGATATAACTTATGGTCCTCAACATATCTGTCATACATATAGTTATAACCAACCACATCCAGCAGGGCCAGATGGGGGGCCGCATCATGCCACCTGCTCTGCTGGCCCCTCCTTCTTGAAAAATCATTAAACCCCTCGGTGACTCCCCGGGTATTGTCCAGTTCACGAATAGCCCCGGTAAGTTCTGTGGCGATCCTCAATCCGGCCGTATCAAGCGCTTCCCGTATTTCATTCCCAATGCTCCACATAATGACCGAGGGATGGTTCCTGTCCCGCCTGACCCACAAGTCAATGTCGTTCTTCCACCACTCCTTGAAAAATTGAGAGTAGTCATCCTCCGAGACCTTTGGTTGTTCCCAGTTATCAAAAGCCTCATTGAGAACAAGCATCCCCAAACGGTCACATACGTCGAGAAGGTACGGAGAAGGCGGATTGTGACTGCATCTGATGGCATTGTATCCTGCATTTTTAAACAGTTCGATCTTCCTCTCCTCTGCCCGGTCGATGGCTTTTGCTCCAAGCGGACCGTTATCGTGGTGAAAACAGCCACCCACCAGTTCAACCGGTTTGCCATTCAAAAGGAATCCCTGGTCAGCCGTGAATGCGATGGTGCGTATACCGAAAGTTGTATTCAGTACTTCAATCTCTTTTCCTTCTTTTTGCAGCATTACCCTTGCCTTATAAAGCTGCGGATCATCCAGAGACCACAAAGCCGGGTCTCTGACCGTTACTTTCATTTCAACATCCCTGGTTGCACCGGCTGGTTTCTCCAGTTCTGTTTCCCCGCTCCCTGCAACCCTGCCATCCGGATCAATAATGTCAAGAAGTAGCGACACAGGAGTAGTTTCATCACCATTATAGACTACAGTCGTTTTCACACTGATCTCAGCCGATGTTTCATCCACCAAGGGGGTGGTCACATAGACTCCCCACATCCCGATATGGACCGGACTGACCTGTGTGAGCCAGGTATGCCTGTATATGCCCGATCCTGAGTACCAGCGGGCTGTTTCGCCTTCATTCCTGACACGGACAGCAACCAGATTACTCTGGCCGGCAGGATTTAAATAGGGCGTGATATCAAAATAGAATGAGGTATAGCCATATGGATGGCGGCCGACCTGTTTTCCGTTGACCCAGATCTCTGAATTCATGAATACCCCATCAAAATTCAGATAAGTGGTTTTCTCACTATCAGCCCTGTCTATGGTGAATGTCTTCCTGTACCAGCCTGTCCCGCCTAGGGTATAGCCCGTTCTCATTTTAGCAGTAGAAGCTTTGGAAAAGGGCCCGATCACACTGTCACTTTGATCCGGGAGGTCTTCAATGCTCCAGTCGTGCGGCAAGTCAAGGGACCTCCACCCTGAGTCATCATAGGAAGCGTTTTCTGCTCCTTCCGGATCATCTTTTATAAACTTCCAGTCTGAGTCAAAAGAGATGGTTCGTTCTGATTCCAGGATCCCGGATTGTTTGCAGGAGACGGAACCCAGGATTATAAGTATCAAAAGGATATAGCTGGTCTTTGATTTCATTTCGGTCTGATTTGATTAATTGTCTATTTAAGGCAGGCTTCTATTATCTTATCAAATGAATAATTGCTTCCCCACCCTGGAAGGGTGAAGAGAGTTGTATACTGTCACCTCCTGTAATATCCGGGCCCGGCTGGTCAGTTCCATCAAGGGTACTGAACCAGGTGGCATGGAATTCACCATCCGCTTCTCCAAGATCCAGAGTTACCGGCTGCTCATCCGGGACATAAACCAGGTACTCAGTCCCCGGATGAGCCAGGCAATAACCCGAGGAGGCAAGCTGTCCCGAAGGGACAAGGTGCAGAAGGTCAACGCGGTCGGCTATCCGGCGGCTGATCCCCAGTGCGGTCCTGACCTGTTCAGCCCAGTCGGACCCGGCTCCCCGTTCCAGGACCTTCCCGTCGTAGGGATCCATAAAGATCGGATTGAGACCGCGGAAAAAACTCTTCCAGACCCACTGGCTGTTGCCCCCAATTCCCCACAGATGATCTGTATCTGTTATGATGACCTTCTTTCCCGTACTGGCCGGAGGATCGTCCCTGTAGCCACCTTCCGGATTGGGTGATATCCAGTCCGCATGACTTTCAAACAGGGTCTGGTTGGAACCTCCCCTGTACTGGAAAGTCATACCCACCGGGTGGGACTTTCCCATCGCGGATTCTGCCTGTTTTATAAAATCAATCATATGATACTGCCACGCTGTGGATCCGGGATGATTTTCATTGGATATTTCATAGAGCACATTGTCGAATTCATTGACCGTTTCGATCACTTTTTTCACATAAGCTTCCTGGAGCCTTGTAATCTCCTCATGTGCAAGGGTATAGATCTCCAGTTTCGCTGAATCTTCAAGTGCAAGTGGCAGGTTCTGGATATTATTGGACGGATGAAATGGATGACTCTCGTAACCGCCGGGTGAAAACTGGTTTCCCCAGCCTTCAAACAACATAACTGCCGGATACATATGATGATCCGCTGCCATACTGACCCTCTCCCTGAGCCTCTGAAAATACTCCGGATTGTAATCTGTCAGATCAAACCTGGGCTCCCCGTCCAGAGCCAGTCCGGGTCCGGTCCGCAAAAAGGGTTGAGGGTAAACCGGAAGTATCTTGCTGTTTTCTTCCCCGTTCCCGCTGGTATTCCAGGTGAGCAGGTTCCACGTCCACAGGCGGAAGAAATTGAAGTGACAGGAATCCTCAGAATCCAGGAAAGCCTCATAATCAAACTGATCCTGGCCCGGCGTTTTAGACATATCTACCAGGTTATTCCAGGTATGGCTTCCGGTCAGATAGATGGCCCTGCCGCTGTTATCTGTAAAATACCTTGGGTTTTCTTTACTGACCCTCAGCGGTCCTCCGGAGTCTTTTGGCTGACAACCTGCCAGGTGAACCAGAAAGATGACCAGCCCGGTAATAAATAATCCTTTCTTCATAAAAGATTTAAGTATTTAAGTTTTCTAAATTCAGGGCACTACGGAAATGATCATCAAATTATGATAATTGGGACTGGAATGCAACTTTCATAAAAAAGCCACCCGGTGATACCCAGATCCCCGGATGGCTCATGATTGGGGCTTCAGGTTAAGCCCATTAACTGAAACTACCCGAACCTGTTACTTCACAAATTCTGCTTTCTCTAAGAATACTGCGCTTTTAGCAATAGCATCAAGAGATGTTTGAAGCCTTTTTGCTTCCTCTTCAGGGGAGCGCTGGGGTGGGCCCATCGGACGACGCTCCTGACCACCCTGGCCTGCCTGGGGAGCTCCCTGGCCCTCCTGCTGAGCCTGTTGCTGAGCTTCCTGCTGGCGCTTTCTCATCTCCTCGAACCTGGCCATCATCTCTGCCCGTTGTTCCGGGCTCATATACTCTTCTATTTCCACAAACCAATCCTTGTAACCGTTTTTGTAGAATTGATCAAATATGGCCTTATAATCAATATTGCCGCTCTCACCGATCACATAATCGTCTTTGATATGCAACACTTTAAAGCGGTCAGGATATTTCTTCAGATAGGTTACCGGGTCTGCTCCACCCTGTGTAACCCAGTATACATCCATCTGGAAAAATACTTTGTCCGGATCGGTATTTGCAATCAGAAAATCTTCTATTTTTTGTTCCGTACCTGGAATATTTTCGAACTCCATGTTGTGGTTGTGGTAGCCGAATTTGAGCCCACTTTTATTAGCCTCTTCACCAATTTTATTCATCAGGTCGCATTCCACCTTCATCTGTTCAGCATTGTCCGCCCACCTGTTCATAGGAAAAACGACATACTTGCAGCCCATGGCTTTGTGGTCATCAAAGACTTTTCCCCATGCAGACAGGGTTCCATCCACGTCGTTCACATCAAAACTGGCTCTGGCATGGCTTGAAATAATGTCCATCCCATATTTTTCCACAAGGGCAGCATAATCTGCCGGTGATAAGCCTTCAACGGTTCCTTCCCGTGCATTATAGTTGGCTATTTCCATTACCACATAGCCATCTTGTTGAAGTGACCTGAAGGTACCTTCAAGATCGGTCTCCAGACCCTTTACTGAATAAGTTGCAATCCCAAGATGCTTCTTTTCTGCTACGGGCGCCGCTGCAAAGGCTGACGATACCAGGAATAGTGCAGCAATCAGAAGGGTGGGAATACGAAAGAATTTTTTCATGGTGATTTAGATTTATAAGGCGATTAAAATGAATATATACTTCCTGTGATCTTTTTTTTTATCATAGGTTTAATTCGAGGATGTAAAATTTCTGCGGTGAAGTCAGCCAGAGACGCCCTGGTGCTATTAATACAAAAAGAAGGAGCCCTCTCAATGAATTTGAGAGGGCTCCTAATTTGTACCCGGGCCATTTCGGCCTGGAAAGTCTGTTCTAAATCTTATCTGGTCCAGGTAGTCGTTACTTTATAACTGACCAACTGCTGGTCAACCAGTGTCTCTGAATAGGAGAGCTTGTCCTTTGTGATGGTTTCAATTTTAGAGGTGGACGCTAATTCTTCACCTTCCGGATCCAGGATCAGTTGACTATCGCCAATCATCTGCCAATCACCTACTGAGGGATTCTCAACCAGTGGTGAGTCCATGAGATAGGTACCACCCTCCTGGAACTCCATGGTGGCACCTGTCATCAGCACCGCTCCAAGGCCGACCAGTGAGATAACAGTGTTGTCCTCGCTGTCAGTGGTCATGCTCTGAAAAGTCCAGATACCATCTGTCAGCAGGACCTGAGCGTCTTTTTCACATCCTGTCAGTGAGAATATTACGATCAGCGACAGGGCAATTCCTGAAACAACTTTTTTCATGGCTTTTTTCATTTGGTTACGATTGCTTATACGCAATGCCATCATTGTTGTTTCCAAAACTTTATTTTGGAAAAGCACCTTTCATTCTGCCGGTCCACTCCTGATCCATTCTCTCCAGCCTTTTTTTCTTTAAATTTTCCTTCAGGATCCAGCTGATATCACTGTCCTGTTTGAATAATAATTTCTCAAAAAGTGCTTTCCCCTCAGGGGGATAAGCTGCCATAGCCACACTTAAACCATAGCCCAATCCTTTTTTAAGCACCCTGAACGATTCGTCCTTGCGCTCTGAAATAATTTCAATCGAATCAAAAATATCTTCCAGGAATTCAAGGACCGTCAGGGCATTTTTTTTCTCTTTGATCAATATTGGTTCACAGAGCCCTGCCACAACCGCTCTCTTTTCGAATGGATTGCCACCTTTCCAGTCACGCAGCCTGCCAATCAATGAATCAAAGTCTTTTTTTCCTATGATCTGCAGTGCAAAAGCAACTCCTTCACGGACCCTCCACCTGCTGTCACTTGCATACTTTCTTAACACTTTATAGTATTGGATCATCCCGTTGCTGATAAGAGTGCCCAACCCGGTCACCCCGCATGTAGCAACAAACTCCCCGGGTGTATTGGTCGGGGCGGCGGTCTTATCATACTCCAAACACTCCATAAAGAATATTTCATCACCCAGTTCCGAGACAATCTGCAACAGTTCCAGGTCTGATCGCGGTCCCGGTAGTCCGGAATGTTCTTTCAGATAATCCAGCCAGTTACTGTTGTTCTTCAAATATATAGCATGCAGTTCCCGCTTTGTCATGGCTGCTATTCATACCTTAATGCATCCACAGGATTGGTCCGTGATGCCCTGATGGCATGAACGGAGACTGTCAATAGCACCACCAGGGTGGCAACTACGAAAGCGACAAGGAATACCCACCATCCAATGCCAGTCCTGTATGGAAAATTGTTAAGCCATTTACCCAGGAAATAGAGTACCACCGGAATGGAGAGTATCTCTGCTACCACCCCCATCAGGAAATTACTACGCAGGAAAGAGTAAACGATGGCACTCTCAGAGCTGCCAAAGACCTTTTTGATGCCGATCTCATTTGTTCTGGACCGTGCCACGAAGAGTGTGAGCCCAAAAAGACCAAAAGCCGCGATCAGAAGGGTAAAAAGTGCTGCAATGGAGAGAATGGTACCAAGGTTCTTCTCAGGAGCGTATACCTCTTCAAAAAGCTCCTCTATGGTTGAATAGCTGAATGGACGGTCAGGTTCCAGCTTTTTCCATTCGGATTCCAGTTTGGGGACCAGGTCATCCAGCGTTCCGGACCGGTAGTGAACCAGGATATAAAACAGGTACTTGTCGGTCATGGAAATATCCATGGGAGGTATCTCAGTATGGATGGAGTGAAGGTTGAAATCTTTTACAACACCTATGATGACCGTGGAATCATATAAGAACTGCCCAACGGGATCGACAATCCCCAGTTCCCTGACTGCTGTTTCATTGATGATTACCGAATGCTCCAGGTCGCTTCCATAATCGGAAGAAAAAGACCGGCCCTCCAGGATCTTTATACCCAGGGTTTCCAGACAACCATAATCAACCGCATATCCCTCCATCTTCACTTTTACATCTTTGTCCTGGAAATGTGGCTGCATATGTGACATACTTCCCCTCATGGGAAGACCATCCATGGCTCCTGCTGCATTGATCACTTCCGGAAGGGATCTGATCCCGCTCAGGAAAACATCATATGCTTTAAAATCGCGTCCCAGGTCGACCTGAAGAATATCATGGTTGTAATGCCCTGGATCTTTGCGAATGGCATACTCATACTGGGACCTGATAATCAGGGTCCCGGAGACAAAAGAACAGAAGATGACAAGCTGGAGGACAATCAACATGGAGCGGAAGTATCTCCTGCCCTTTCCAAAACTCACCCGCTGTTTCAGGACATCCAGCACCTTCATCCTTGACAGGTATGAGGAAGCATAGAGTCCTGATGCAATCCCGATCAGTATTGTAAGTAAAAGATAAAAAGAGAGATATAAGATCACATTGGCCTGGATCACCTCCAGCGAGGTCTGGAACAGTTTTTCCGCAGCAGGTCTGCCCAGCCACATAAAAAATAGTGCCAGTGGCAGGACAAGAAGCGACAGGATGACCGACTCGCTTAATACCTGGTTTCGTATGCCTGAAATACTCGCCCCGGCTGTTTTCCGGATCCCGATCTCCTGCGCCCTGCCTGTGGAGACTGCAATGGAAAGGATAATATAGTTAATGGCAGCAATCAGAACAATCAGGAACGCCACAGTTGAAAACAACCTGATATTCTTGATATCCCCCGCTATCCCCGTATTGGCAATACCTGCTGACCTGAGATAGACTTCAGACAGGTTCTGAAGGGAGTAAAGTACCTGGGGATCTTCACTGATATATTTTCTTTCAAATGAATCAAACTGTTCATCAATCTCTGCAGGGTTCGCATCTTCCGAGAGCAGGATCCAGGTGTTCCAGAAATCCCAGACCCAGCTCAGATCCATATCGGTTACACCAAAGGCTTGATTCAGGGGCTCCAGTGTCCACCTGCCATTCAGGAAACAATCGGCCCGGAAGGTGGAGTTTTTGGGAATATCCTTATAGACCGCAGTCACTACAAGAAGCTCTTCCTGATTGTTGATTAAACCAGTGATCTCCCTGCCCACCGGATCCTCTCCGGGGAAAAACTGATCAGCCAGCTTCCTGGAGATTACGATGGAATTCAGTTGACCCAGTGGATCACTGTTTAACGGTACACCGATGAAAGGAATGGTGAAAATATCAAAAACCTCAGACTGGGTAGCCAGGGGACTGCGAACATCGATAAATTCGTCTCCCAGTTTCAACTTGAATCCTCTTAGATATCGTACATTGACGGCTCTTTCCACCTGTGGGAAATTCTCCTTCATTGTCCCGGCAAGCACATAAGGAGTTCCGGACATGGTATTCTTAAACTCCTTGTAGTAATTGACCACCCGGTAGACCTGTTTCCGGTTTTTGTGGCAATGGTCGTAGCTAAATTCATTGATCACAAAAAGGAGGATAATAAAGGAGACCGCCAGGGAGATAGATAGACCCATGACGTTGATCATGGTATAGAGCCTGTTTCTCCTCAGGAATCGGAAGGCTGTTTTGAGGTAGTGTCTGAACATGATCTGCCGGGTGCATGGGAATACCCCTACTAAATTAATAAAACATACTGATGAATGGATCAGGCTATTGAATAACCTTCATGATTTCACTCTTTTCCATTATATTCGGGTACTGAAATCAGACCCCGGAGGACCAACCGGATTTCAGGGCAGGGACCGGCGGATGAATCAAATCCCTATGATGAAGACAGATTACCCGAAGGTGAAAATAACAGTCCGGCAGGCCGAACGCATGGCGGAAGAGCTTTACGGGATCACCGGAGCGTTGACTACTTTACCGGGAGACAGGGATTTTAATTTCAGGGTAACCACAGAAGACAAGAACTATCTGCTGAAAGTGGGACGTCCGGATGCGGACCGGGAATACCTGGAGTTTCAACAGGCGATCCTCCATCATTTAGCAACCAAACATCCAGAAATCATATCACCGGAACCGCTCCCCGACCTTCAGGGAAATTCTATCAGTGAAACGACGGATGAAAATGGAAATGTCAGGAAGGTCCGGCTCCTTACCTGGATCGATGGACGGCTGTGGTCGGAGGTAAATCCGGTGACCAACAGGTTGCTCTTCAGCCTTGGGGAGAAAGCCGGGTTGCTGACTGAGGCACTACATGGATTTGAACATCCACTGGCTTCCAGGACTCTTGAATGGGACGTGGCAAGGGCTGCCTGGATCGGTGACCATGGGCATCTGTTCAACGGCGGGAAACTGGACATCCTCACCTATTTCATGGAGCTGTTTGAGGGAATACATGAGGGTTATGTCCTACTCCGTAAAAGTGTGGTGCACAATGACGCCAACGACAACAATGTGGTGGTTTCGGATGATCTGGCCGATCCTGCGGTACGCGCAATCATCGACTATGGTGATGCGATCCATACACAGGTCATCAATGATCTGGCCATCACCATCGCCTATGCAGTAATGGGTAGACCCGATCCGCTGGGTGCAGCTTTCCCGGTTGTGGCTGGATACAACCGCCACTTCCATCTCCTGGAGGAAGAGGTGGAGATGCTCTATGTCCTGGTGGCCATGCGCCTGCTTATTAGTGTTACGAAATCGGCCATCAACAGGCAAAAAGAACCGGAAAACAAATATCTTCTGATCAGTGAGGCTCCCGCCTGGGAATTGCTTAAGAAGTGGAGAACAATCAGTCCGGATTTAGCCTGTTACGGCTTCAGGCAAGCCTGCGGGTTTACGGCCCACCCGCTGGAGAGTACATTCAGGGATTGGGCAGGCAAAAACTCCATCCTGCTGACCAAGTTATTCCCCTCTATCCAAAAGGAGCATGTTCATCCCCTGGACCTGAGTGTCTCCAGCAGATGGACTGGGAACAGGGAAGAGGCTGATGACCTGGAGCATTTCCAGCACAAGCTTGATGGCCTTCAGCGGGTAGTGCCGGAAAAGATCATTGCAGGCGGCTACATGGAGCCCCGCGCCATCTATAACACTGAAGCATATGACAGGATGGGCAACAACGGGAAGGAGAGCCGGTCCGTTCACCTTGGAATTGATTTCTGGGTGCCTCAGGGCACCCCGGTACATGCACTGTTCGACGGGGAAGTTAACATCGCTGTGAATGATGCCGGCGATAAGGAGTATGGCGGACTGGTTATCCTGAAGCACCGGGAGGGTGCCATGGACTTCTACACGCTTCACGGCCATCTCTCCCTGGAAAGTGTATTGAAGCACAGGGCCGGCGACAGGATCGGGAAAGGGGAGCAGGTCGGGATCATCGGGGTCCCGCCTGAAAACGGGAACTGGGCACCCCACCTGCACTTCCAGGTGATGGTCTCCCTGCTTAATTATGTGGATGACTTTCCAGGGGTGGCTTATCCCAACCAAATGAACCTTTGGAAAAGCATCTGCCCTGATCCCAACCTTTTTTTCCGGCAGCCCGGACTTGTTTCAGACCTGGAGGAGGCAATTCCCGATTCCATCTCCTTCAGGAAGGATCATTTGGGAAAGAGTCTCAGCCTCTCCTATAAAGAACCTTTGAAAATAGTCCGCGGTGACGGGGCCTACCTGATCGATCACCTGGGCCGCCGGTTCCTGGATACGGTCAATAACGTGGCACACGTGGGACATGAGCATCCCAGGGTGGTCAGGGCCGGACAAAAACAGATGGCCGTACTCAACACCAATACGCGATACCTCCATGATAATATCAATGTTTTTACAAAGGAGCTGTTAAGCACCTTCCCGGAGGAGCTTTCAGTGGTTCACCTGGTCAACTCCGGCAGTGAGGCCAATGAACTGGCCCTGCGAATGGCTCAGTCCTGTACCGGGCAGAGGGATATGATTGCCATAGAGGTGGGGTACCACGGAAATACAACAGGTTGTGTGGCTGTCAGCTCATACAAGTTTGACGGGAAAGGGGGTTCCGGGGCTCCGGAACACACCCATATCGTTCCCCTGCCGGACCAATTCAGAGGCATTCACAGGGGATCTGTATGTGGACCGCGCTATGCTGCCTATGTGAAGGAACGTATAGCGCACATTCAATCCCTGGGCAGAGGCCCGGCCGGTATTATCTGTGAAAGCATCATGAGTTGCGGCGGTCAGATCGAGCTCCCCGACCGGTTCCTGGAGATCGCCTATGCATCGGTCCGGAAGGCCGGGGGAATTTGTATAGCAGATGAAGTGCAGGTGGGGTGTGGCCGCGTGGGTGAACAATTCTGGGGATTCCAGCTCCATGGGGTGGTTCCCGATATTGTCACTATTGGCAAGCCCCTGGGAAATGGACATCCATTGGCCGCAGTTGTGTGTACTCGTGAAGTGGCTGATGCATTTGCCAATGGTATGGAGTACTTCAACACTTTTGGCGGGAACCCGGTCTCCTGTGCCATTGGTACAGAAGTGCTGCGGGTGGTCCGGGAAGAGGGGTTGATGGAGAATGCCCTGAAGACAGGGAATTACCTGAAAGAGGAGCTGGGGAAGATGCAGAAGGAGTTTCCTGTGATCGGTGATGTGAGGGGCCGTGGACTCTTCCTGGGGATAGAGCTAACGGACCCTGACCTTTACCCCGAGACGGAAAAAGCCGCCTACCTGGCCAACCGGATGAAAGAACTGGGCATTCTGATGAGCACCGATGGAAAGGATGTGAATGTGATGAAGATCAAACCCCCCATGGTATTCTCACGTAACCATGCAGACCTGCTGCTGGCTGCCCTTCAACGTGTATTCCGGGAAGATTATATGCAAATATGATACGAGCCTCACTGGTCATTTCACTCATGCTGCTCTCCTGGTCGTGCACCTCCCCGGACCCGGTGAAAAAACAGAAGTTGCACAGCGATCAAACCGTTTTCGGAGTAAATAAACTGGCTCCGCATGCCGATTTTTTTGCCTGCGAATCAGCGCCAATGGCAACTGCGAATATTCCCGATTCATCACAGAGGTATCTCTCCCTGGACGGACAATGGAAATTTCACTGGACCGCCTCTCCACGGAAACGAATAAAGAATTTCTATGAGGTTGACCTGGATGACAGCCACTGGGATGCAATACCTGTTCCTGCCAACTGGGAAGTGGAGGGGTATGGCCATCCCATCTACCTGGATGAACGCTATCCATTCACCACCACCTGGCCGGATGCCCCCGAGGATTACAACCCGGTAGGAACCTACCGTCACAGGTTCAATTTGCCGGAAACCTGGAAGGATCAACAGGTCATCCTTCACTTTGCCGGCGCCAAATCGGCCATGTACCTCTATATCAATGGCCGGTTTGCCGGTTACTCCCAGGATTCCAAAACACCCGCCGAATTTGATATCACCTCACTGGTTGCTCCCGGACAGAACCTGGTCAGCATCCAGATGTACCGATGGAGCGATGCCAGTTACCTGGAGAGCCAGGATATGCTGCGCATGAGTGGTATCGAACGGGAGGTTTTTCTATATGCAATACCGAGGGTTTCAATTGCTGATCTCTATATTAATGCAGGCCTGGATGATGCTTACCGGGATGGCCGGTTCAAACTCCAGACAGCCGTTGAGAACAGCACCGAAAAAGCGGCAATCCGCCTTTTGAGGATCCGGCTTTCAAATGGTGAGCAGATCGTTTTCAGTGAGGAAAAGCGTTTCGAGATCCCCCCCGGTGCCATTACAGGGATCACCTCCGAAACGCTTCTGAATAACGTCCAACAGTGGTCATCTGAAATGCCTCAACTGTACAGCCTGGAGATCCAGCTGATCGATCCCACTGAACCGGAAAACAACCAGTATATCAGGAAGCAGACCGGGTTCCGTAGCGTTGAAATAAAGAGTGGCCAGCTACTGGTCAATGGCCGGGTGATCACCATCAGGGGGGTAAACCGTCACGAGACGGATCCCTATACGGGGCATGTTGTATCCAGGGCCTCCATGGAGAGGGACATAGCCATGATGAAACAGAATAACATCAATGCGGTCCGGAGCAGCCACTATCCCAACCACCCTTACTGGTACGATCTCTGCGACCGGTATGGGTTGTATGTGATCGATGAGGCCAATATTGAGAGTCATCCCCTGGCCCTTGATGAATCCACACAACTGGGCAATGAGATGTCGTGGCTGCCTGCCCACAGGGACCGGGTTGAAAGGATGTATTACCGGGACCGGAACCATCCCTCCATTATCATCTGGTCGCTTGGAAACGAGGCAGGTGAAGGGGAGATCTTCAGAACGCTGTATCACTGGTTAAAAGAGGTGGACCCTACCCGCCCGGTACAATATGAACCCGCCGGGAGAGACGATTATACCGATATCTTCTGTCCCATGTATCCCAGGCCGGAGATGCTGGAGTCCTATGGCCGGGAAAATCCTGAAAGACCTGCCATTATAATTGAATATGCGCATGCCATGGGTAATTCAGTAGGCAACCTGCAGGACTACTGGGATATCATTGACCGTTATCCTTCACTGCAGGGAGGGTTTATCTGGGACTGGGTGGACCAGGCGCTGGAATACAAAGATGAGAACAGGAAACCCTACCTGGCCTACGGACATGACTATCACCCGGACCTTCCAACCGATGGGAACTTCCTGAACAACGGACTGGTGGATCCCTACAGGAATCCTCATCCCCACCTGTTTGAAGTGAAAAAGGTGTACCAGCCGGCACAGTTCCGGTGGGATCCGGATGATCATGTCCTGGTCATCAAAAATAAAAACGTTTTTGCCCCATTCGACCAGATGACCCTGAAATGGAGAGTCCTTGAGAACGGGAAAGAGGTTCAAAAGGGAACGTTTGATCAACTCCATATCGAACCCGGGGAAAGCCTGGATTTCAGGATCAGCCTGATCCCGTTTCTTTCCGGCAGAGAGTATATCCTCCGGGCGGCACTCATAACAGGCATAGCCCGGGGAATCATTGAAAAGGGTCATGAGGTTGCCTTTGACCAGTATATCCTGCAGGAATATAAACCACCCGTTCCGGACTCCGGAAAGGGAGAACCATTCATGATCGGGACCGCCGGGAACCGGACCACCATACAGAACGATCTGACCACCCTGATCATTGATAACGTTTCGGGGGAGATCATCCGGTGGAACTACAAAGGAGCACTGATTACCGAACATCCACTGCATCCCAATTTCTGGAGGGCCCCCACCGATAACGACCTGGGAAACGGGATGCAGGAATGGGCAGCCGTCTGGAAACAGTCAACAGAAGAGTCCCTGTCCGCCCTGACCGTACCACCCGTTAGCTCGGTGAAGGGAGTGACTTACACTGTGGAGTACCGGTTCCCCGGTCAGATCGCTTCGCTCCAGGTAACCTGCAGTCTTGCTCCAGGAGGGGAACTGGGTGTTGATTACCAGTTCCAAACCGGCCCGGACAGCCTTCCGGATATTCCCCGGCTGGGCATGTACCTCCTACTTCCTGTGGGATACACCCACACATCATGGTATGGGAGGGGACCCCATGAAACCTATTGGGACAGGAAACTATCAGGGAAAATAGGGATTTATAAAGGTCCTGTCAGTGATCAGTTCCATCGCTATCCGCGTCCCCAGGAGACGGGGAATAAAACTGATCTCCGCTGGATGAGTGCATCATCCGACTCCCTTCAACTTACGGTATATTCCACCGATCATCAATTGTTCAGCGGAAGCATCTGGCCATTCACCACCTCGGAGCTGGATTACAGGGTGGATGAGGGTGGAGGTGGTTCAGCATCCGGGCTGGTCCCGGTAAGCTCGAGGCACGGTGCGGATATTACTGCGGACAGCAGTGTTCAATGGAATATAGATCACCTGCAGATGGGGGTGGGCGGAGACAATTCCTGGGGCCGGAAGGTCCATAAGGAATATACCATCCCGCCCGGAAAGTACCACTATGCTTTTGTTATTGTGCCCGAATTGCTTCAATAGCCTGGCTATTCCGCAAGGGGATAGAAGGCGTTCTCAATGTGTTCGATTTCCATACCGCTGCCGCTGTATATAACGGCGATCACATCAAACCGGGTGGGACGACTGCAATCATGCAGCCTGATAAATGCCTCTGCCGCGAGAACAATGTTCCTCTCCTTGATATGATCCACCACCACCGAAGGATCATTGACTGCATTCCCTACGCGTGACTTTACCTCAACGATTACAAGCTCGTTGTTGTGAAGTGTGACAAGGTCCAGCTCCCGTTTACCCCACCTCCAGTTTGTTTTCCAGATTTGATAGCCCCTTGCTTTCAGGTACCCGGCAGCGGCCTGCTCGGCATTTCTTCCTGTCTTACATTGGTTCATGGTAAGATTGTTTAACCTTTATGTGCTGCAAGAAGAAAAATCAGCACCATTTTATCATTATCTTTGTGCTTTCCCAATAAAACTCACAATGACGGTAAAAGCATATAAAAGATACCTTATCACTTCGGCCCTGCCATATGCCAACGGCCCTATTCACCTCGGACACCTGGCTGGGGTCTATGTCCCTTCAGATATATATGTCCGTTACCTGCGCCAGCGCAACCGCGATGTGATCTCCATCTGCGGATCCGATGAACACGGAGTGCCCATAACCCTCAAGGCACGCAATGAAGGCGTTACCCCGCAGGAGGTTGTCGACCGTTACCACGAGATCAATAAAAAGGCATTTGAGGATTTTGGGATCTCCTTCGATATATATTCCCGTACCTCCAACAAGGTGCACCATGATACGGCATCTGAGATCTTCAGGACCATTTACGATAAAGGGATATTTATTGAAAAGACATCAGAACAGTATTTCGATGAGGAGGCCGCTACATTCCTTGCTGACCGGTATATTACCGGTACCTGTCCCCACTGCGGAAATCCTTCGGCCTACGGTGACCAGTGCGAACAATGCGGTACCTCGTTGAGTCCGACCGAACTGGTAAATCCTGTATCTACCATCAGTGGGAGCCAACCCATCCTTAAGGAAACCAGGCACTGGTACCTGCCACTGGATCAATATGAGCCCTGGCTGAGGGAGTGGATCCTCGAGGAGCACAAGGAGTGGAAGCCCAATGTATATGGACAGTGTAAATCTTGGCTCGATCAGGGATTGAAACCCCGGGCAGTAAGCCGTGACCTCGACTGGGGGATTCCCGTACCTGTGGAAGGAGCCGAAGGAAAAGTGCTCTATGTCTGGTTTGATGCACCCATAGGCTATATCTCGGCCACCAAGGAACTGACCCCTCACTGGGAAAAGTACTGGAAAGATGAAGAGACCCGAATGATCCATTTCATAGGGAAAGATAACATTGTGTTCCATTGTATCGTTTTCCCGTGTATTCTGAAGGCGGAAGGGAGTTATATCCTGCCGGACAATGTGCCTGCCAATGAGTTCCTGAACCTGGAGAATGACAAGATCTCCACCTCAAGGAACTGGGCGGTTTGGCTGCACGAATACCTGGAGGATTTCCCGGAAAAACAGGATGTATTGCGCTACGTACTCTGTGCAAATGCACCTGAGAATAAGGACAACGACTTTACATGGAAGGATTTTCAGAACCGCAATAACAACGAGCTGGTTGCTATCCTGGGTAATTTCGTAAACCGGGCCATTGTTCTCACACACAAATACTACGATGGTGAGGTACCGGCAATCGGCACATTGACGGATGAGGACCGGGCCACACTGGCAGAGATCAAAACCATCGGTCAGGGTGTGGAGGAGAGCCTGGAACAATTCCGTTTCCGGGAAGCAATTAAAAGAGGGATGGACCTGGCCCGGCTGGGCAACAAGTACCTGGCCGAGACCGAGCCATGGAAGGTCATCAAAACCGATCCGGAGCGGGTGAAAACCATTCTCAATATCTCCCTCCAGATCTCAGCCAACCTTACCATCCTTCTGGAACCATTCCTGCCGTTTACAATGGAGAAGCTCAGGGGATTCCTGCGATTTGAACCTACCTCCTGGGAACTGATCGGTTCTGAAAACCTGCTGGTAAAGGGACATCAGCTTGGAAAGGCTTCTCTGCTATTTGAAAAGATAGAGGATGAACAGATCCAGTTTCAACTGGAGAAGCTCCATCAGACAAAGGAGGAGAATGAAGAGACGGTGCAGGCGGTACCACAAAAACCTGAGATCACTTTTGATGACTTCACGCGAATGGACATCCGGACAGGAACCATACTGGAGGCAGAAAGAGTTCCCAGAACCAAAAAACTGATCAAAATGCAGATCGACCTGGGCTTCGACAAGAGAACCATTGTTTCGGGAATTGCCGAGTATTTTGATCCGGAAAAGCTGCCCGGGCAACAGGTGGCTGTGCTGGCAAACCTGGCTCCCAGAAAAATCAAAGGTATAGAATCACAGGGTATGATCCTGCTTTCCGAAAATCCGGATGGATCGCTCCATTTCGTTCACCCATCCAAAGCAGCAGTGAACGGTTCAGAGATTAACTGATCCTAATTAGAAAGTAACCAGCAGGATTGAAGACCAGGCTCCCTGGTGATCTGAGAGAGCCTTTTCTCAGCCTCTTCCTTGGTGGCAAATGAGGCCACACTCACACGGTACATTCGATTTTCCGTGATCATCACTTCAGCCTGGAACCCCCTCTCTTTCAGGTTGTCCTGCATATCACTGGCGTTCTTGAGCTTGTTAAAACTGCCGGCAATAATGAAGTATTTACTGGTCTCCTCAACAGGTGTGGACTCTTCCGCAGGCGTGGACTGTTCTACATTTGATTGCGGGACCTCAATTTTAGGTTCTGAAATCTCACCACCTGCCTCGTTCTCCTGTTGACCATCGGCAGCATTCTCCTCATTGACCTCTTCCCGGTCCTGCCTTTTATTAAAAATATTCCACCGCCCTTTATTGTTTTCGTTCTCCGATGTGGGGATCACAATAAGGACGGCCAGGATAACGATCAGGGCAAGGGCCACCAGCCAGACCACTCTCCACTTTTTAGCTTTTGGCGGGGTAGGCTGACTGGCCAGCGGGGTTACATTGGGTTCTGTCCGGGAGACTGGTTCAGGTTCCTTCCGGGATACCGGTTCAGGTTCCTTCCGGGAGACCGGTTCCGATTCCTTAACAGGCGCTCCCTCTTCTGAAAGCTCCTCCAATTCAAGCAGGTCCATTGATTCCAGCCCATACAGATCGGGCGCCACAATCCAGGCCGGATCTGCCTTGAACCGGATCCTGCCATCCTCATCCTTTATAAAAGTACCCACATCCGGCACTGAATACTTCTCACCCTTGTCCAGTGCAAATTTTATAGCATCGACCAGTTCAAGAACACGTTGACTGGCCTCTTCTATATCCAACTCTTCACCCTCTGCGATAGCAGCGGCCAGTTCTCCGTCATCCTTACTGAACCCAGCATCGAACCGGACCGATAATCCAGGCGGATCAATGCGGTTTCCTCTGGGTAATATAGCTTTATCGGGCATTTTTACTTCCAGGTTACCAAAACCCGGGAGGATTACCCTTCTTCGCTCATCAAGGAAGCTCCTGATATATTTTGCGATGATCATGTGGTACAATTGAGTGGTAAAAATAATCAGTCGTACGGGTTTATCAAAACCAAGTTATCAACCCGATTTTTTACTATCTTCGTAAATTGATTCCGTAAGCCTGTATAAATGAATGAGATAAAAATGGTTGACCTTCATAGCCAGTATCTGAAAATCAAACAGGAGGTCAACGATGCCATTCAAAATGTGATCGATTCATCCGCCTTTATCAGGGGTGAGGAGGTAAGCGCATTTCAGGCTGAATTATCAGGCTATCTGGATGCAAAATACGTTATCGCATGCGGTAATGGGACCGATGCACTCCAGGTTTCATTGATGGCACTGGAACTTCAGCCCGGAGATGAGGTCATCACCACACCTTTTACTTTCATTGCAACGGTGGAGGTGATCAGGCTCCTTGGATTGAAACCTGTATTTGTGGATGTAAAGAGGGACACTTTTAACCTGGATCCGGGGCTGCTGGAGCAGGTTCTGACCAGTCGCACGCGCGCCATTATACCGGTAAACCTCTTCGGACAGTGCGCCGACCTGGAAGCCATCATGGAATTTGCAAGGATCAATGGCCTGTATGTGATTGAAGACAATGCCCAGGCACTGGGAGCAGACTTTCTGCCGGCGGAAGGTACGAAGCAGAAAGCCGGTACCATCGGGCATATGGGAACGGCCTCTTTTTTTCCTTCTAAGAGTCTGGGGGCTTTTGGCGATGGCGGCGCTGTCATTACCAACGATGAGAGCTTTGGAAAAATGACCGGTTCCCTTGTTAATCACGGGATGCTCAAACGTTATTATTATGACCACGTGGGGGTGAACTCCCGCCTGGACACGTTGCAGGCTGCCATCCTCAGGGTCAAACTCAAACACCTGGATGAGTATCACCGGGCACGACAGGAAGCCGCTGCATGGTATGATAGCACACTCACCGGAATTGAGGGGCTGCAGGTCCCGGTACGTTCCAGATTCAGTACCCATATCTATCATCAGTACACACTGCAGGTCCATCCTTCAAAAAGGGATGCTTTGAAGCAGTGGCTCCAGGAAAAGGGAATTCCATCACAGGTCTATTATCCGTTACCCTTGCACCTGCAAAGAGCCTATCGTGACCTCGGGTACCGGGAAGGAGATCTCCCAGTATCCGAAGTTTTATGCCTTTCGGTCCTTTCCCTGCCCATGCATACCGAATTGGAAAAGATACAGGTTGAGTACATATCGGACCAGGTACACCGATTTTATAAATGAATGGAAATGAAGGATTTTTTTGCCCACGAAACGGTAGTGATTGATGATGGAGTTGAGATAGGGACCGGGACCAGGATCTGGCACTTCAGTCATATCATGTCCGGCTCCAGGATTGGAAATAACTGTAACCTGGGGCAGAATGTTGTGGTTTCCCCCGATGTGATCCTGGGCAACAACGTGAAGGTTCAGAACAATGTCTCCATCTATACGGGAGTCATCTGTGAGGATGATGTCTTCCTGGGTCCTTCCATGGTGTTTACCAATGTGAGCAACCCTAGAAGTGCCATCATCCGGCGTGATAAATATGTGAAAACGATGGTTGAGAAAGGCGCGACCATCGGCGCCAATGCTACCATAGTCTGTGGTAATAATATTGGTAAATTTGCGTTTATTGGTGCAGGTGCGGTGGTTACACGGGAGGTAAAACCCTATGCACTTGTTGTGGGCAATCCCTCCAAACAGGTTGGATGGATGAGCGAATATGGACACCGTTTGGAATTTAATAGCGAAGGAGTGGCCATTTGTCCGGAAAGCGGGGACAAGTACAAACTTCATAATGACTCAGTCACAAAAATCCAACCATCGAATGAATAGTCCTGGTAAGAACTTTGCCGTTATTGGCATTGCCGGATATATCGCTGTGAGGCATGTAAGGGCCATCAAGGAGACGGGCAATAATCTGGTGGCTGCACTGGACCCTTTTGACAGCGTAGGATTCATGGACAGCTATTTCCCAGAGGCTGATTTTTTCACTGAATTTGAGCGTTTCGATCGACATATTGCCAAGCTGAACAGGCAGGGAACGCATGTGGATTATGTAAGCATCTGTTCTCCCAACTACCTTCACGATTCACATATCCGATTCGCCCTGCGGAACGGGGCTGATGCCATCTGCGAAAAACCACTGGTCCTGAATCCGTGGAACATCGATGCCCTCAAGGATTATGAAAAGGAGACAGGTAAAAAAGTATGGAACATTCTTCAGCTAAGGCATCACCAGGCTATCAAGGACCTGAAGGAGAGAGTGAAAAATGATCCGCCGGATAAAGTTTATGATATTGATCTCTCCTATATAACCAGCAGGGGAAACTGGTATCACTATTCCTGGAAGGGTAAAGAAGAAAAATCGGGAGGTGTTCCCACCAACATTGGTGTACATTTCTTTGATATGCTGACGTGGATTTTCGGAGAAGCAAAGGAAAACCGCGTCCATTTCATCAAAGAAGATAAAGCCGCAGGGTACCTCCAACTGGAAAGAGGCCGGGTTCGCTGGTTCCTGAGTATCGATTATAATGATATACCAGCCGGTATGAAAGCATCCGGTAAACGCACCTACCGATCCATTACAGTGAACGGGGAGGAGATTGAGTTCAGCGGGGGCTTCACCGACCTGCATACGATCTCCTATGAAAAGATCCTGGAAGGGAAAGGTTTCGGTCTCGATTCTGCCCGCAACTCCATAGGAATCGTCTATAATATACGCAATACAGTACCCATAGGATTGAAGGGCGAATACCATCCCATTATTAAAAGCATTCAAAATGATATATAACGATCTGCTGAACAAAAATAAAAAATTGGCCGTCATCGGACTGGGTTATGTTGGACTCCCCCTCGCTCTGGAGTTTGCCAAGAAGATCTCGGTAATCGGATTTGATATCAAACCGGAAAGGATCGAGATGATGAAGAACAGGAAAGATCCCAGCAACGAACTTTCCAGTAAAGATTTTGAAGGATGCGATATCAAATTCACCTCCAGTATTGAAGATATCAGGGAAGCATCATTTTATGTGGTGGCTGTGCCTACTCCCATTGATGATCATAAGAATCCTGATCTGACACCCGTGCTTTCTGCCACAAAAACTGTGGGGAAAGTCCTCTCCGAAGGCGATTATGTGGTGTATGAATCCACTGTCTACCCCGGTTGCACTGAAGAGGATTGTATCCCCCTGCTTAAATCTGAGTCTGGTCTTGAATATATCAGCCAGTTTAAGGTTGGCTTTTCCCCTGAACGCATCAACCCGGGCGACCGCGAACATACACTCACCCGGATTACAAAGGTCACCTCGGGTTGTGATGCTGAATCGGCTGAGGAGATTGCCAGTACGTATGAGCTTATAATCAGTGCCGGAGTTCACCGGGCCAGCTCCATCAAGGTGGCCGAAGCTGCCAAGATCATAGAAAACACACAGCGTGATATCAACATCGCCTTTATGAATGAACTATCTATGATCTTTAACAAGATGAATATCAACACCTTTGAAGTGCTTGAAGCTGCTGGTACAAAGTGGAATTTTCTTAATTTCTTTCCCGGACTGGTAGGAGGGCACTGTATTGGTGTAGATCCCTATTACCTAACGTATAAATCAGCCATGTTCGGACATCACGCACAGATCATCAATGCGGGCCGTGGCATTAACGATGGCATGGCTGCATATGTGGCCCGCCAGGTAACGCTGAAACTCTCCTCCAGGTTTGCCAACCTGAAAGACTGTAAAGTTCTGGTCCTGGGCGCTACCTTCAAAGAGAATGTCAGCGACATCAGGAACTCCAAAGTGGCCGATGTGATCTCAGAGTTGAAGGAGTTCGGGGTAAAGGTTGAAGTGGTTGATCCCTATGCATCTCCCGGTGAGATCAAAAAGGAGTATGGGTTCGAGCTTTCATCCTCAATCCAGGGACCTTACCACGGGATAGTGGTGGCCGTCAGCCACAAACAATATACAGAGCTGGACGAGAACTATTTTCTTTCAATTACCCATGAAGGAGCTGTATTTGCTGATCTGAAAGGGACCTTCCGTGAGAAGATAGCGCATCTTAATTACTGGAGCCTATAGAAAACAGACATGCCTAAAATTCTGGTTACAGGCGGAACAGGTTATATTGGATCTCATACAGTAGTGGAGCTTCTGGAGGTTGGGATGGAGGTGGTCATTATCGATAACCTTTCCAACTCAGAAAGGGAGGTGCTTGATGGTATCTCTGCCATTACAGGGAAACAACCCGATTTTGAAGAGGTGGACCTGAGAGATCGGGACGCCACCTATGATGTCTTCAGAAAACATCCGGATATTGAGGCTATTATTCATTTCGCAGCATTCAAGGCGGTGGGTGAAAGCGTGGAAAAACCCCTGGAGTATTACGAGAACAATATCCTTTCGCTGATTCATCTTCTGGAAGCCATGAAAATGTTCAGTGTCGAACACCTGGTTTTCTCCTCTTCATGTACTGTTTACGGTGAGCCGGATGAACTTCCGGTAACTGAAAACGCACCCCTGAAAAAGGCCGGATCTCCTTACGGGAACACCAAACAGATCTGCGAAGATATCCTTAAAGACACCATTCAGACATTGGAGGGTAAAGGGGTGGTCTCACTCAGGTATTTCAACCCGATCGGTGCTCATCCATCAGCCTTGATCGGAGAACTGCCCATTGGAGTGCCTAATAACCTTGTTCCCTATATCACCCAGACAGCAGCCGGTATAAGGGAGACCCTGCACGTATTCGGGGGTGATTACAATACCCCTGACGGGTCGGCTATCCGTGACTATATCAATGTAGTTGACCTGGCAAAAGCACATGTAATGGCGATCGATCGTTTACTTAATGGGAGGCAAAAATCTGATTTCGAAGTGTTTAACCTGGGAACCGGACGTGGTCTCTCAGTGTTGGAAATCATTCATGCTTTTGAAAAAGCCACGGGAGTAAAGCTTAACTACAGGGTGGTGGAGCGCAGAGAAGGGGATATTGAAAAGGTATTTGCGGACACTTCATATGCCAACAGGGAACTGGGATGGAAAGCTGAAAAGGGGATTGAAGAGACACTGCAGTCGGCATGGAAATGGGAAATGCATCTCAGGTCCAAAAAGAACGAATTATGAAACGAGCATGAATAAATTTAATACCATTTTGATCACTGGTGGTGCCGGATTCATAGGATCACATGTGGTCAGGCGCATGGTCAGCAATCACCCGGATATCCGTATACTGAACCTGGACCTGCTCACTTATGCCGGGAACCTGGAGAATCTGAAAGACGTTGAAAATGCTTCCAATTATCAATTTATCCGGGGAGACATTACAGATACCGGTTTCCTGGAAAGACTCTTTAACGATCACCAGATCGATGGTGTGATTCACCTTGCTGCGGAATCACATGTGGACCGTTCCATTGCCGATCCAATGGCTTTTATAAATACCAATATCGTGGGAACGGTCAACTTGTTGAATGCTTGCCGGAAGGCATGGAGTGAGATGGAAGGTAAACGATTCTACCATATCTCCACCGATGAGGTGTATGGGAGCCTGGGTAAAGAGGGCCTCTTCACAGAAGAGTCGGCTTACGACCCCCGCAGTCCCTATTCAGCCTCCAAGGCTAGCTCGGACCACCTGGTCAGGGCCTATTACCACACCTATGGATTGCCCGTGGTGCTCTCTAACTGTTCCAATAATTACGGACCCAACCAGTTTCCTGAAAAACTCATCCCACTGGCCATCCACAACATTCTGCAGATGAGACCTATTCCTGTCTACGGAAAGGGAGAAAACATCAGGGACTGGCTGTATGTGGAGGACCATGCTGCCGCCATTGACCTCATATTCGGTGAAGGGGCCACAGGCCGTACCTATAATATCGGGGGACTGAACGAGTGGAAGAATATTGAACTGATCAGGCTGCTGTGCCGCATCATGGATGAAAAGCTTGAACGGGCAACCGGCAGTTCGGAGAAGCTTATTACCTTCGTGAAAGACAGGGCAGGACATGATCTCAGGTATGCCATCGACAGCACAAGGATCCGGGATGAATTGAACTGGAAACCCTCCCTGGATTTTGAACAGGGATTATCCCAAACCGTCACCTGGTACCTTGAAAACAGGGAATGGATGGAGAATGTTACTTCAGGTGCCTACCAGTCCTATTATAAAAGCCAGTACGAAGGGAGATGATCCACCCCTCCGGTCAATTCCTATTCGACAGTGACCGATTTGGCCAGATTCCTGGGCTGGTCCACGTTACAACCTCTCATCACGGCAATATGGTATGCAATAAGTTGCAGGGGAACGACTGCCGTCAGGGCCACCAGTGACTCATCCGAAACCGGGATCTCGATCACATGATCGGCCATATCCCTGATAATGGTGTCACCTTCCGTTACGATGGCAATCACCACCCCGTTCCTGGCCTTAACCTCCTGGATATTGCTGACGATCTTCTCATAAGAACCATCCCTGGTAGCGATAAAGACCACAGGCATCTTTTCATCAATCAGGGCGATGGGCCCATGTTTCATCTCCGCCGCCGGATACCCCTCTGCATGAATATAGGAGATCTCCTTCAGCTTCAGTGCACCCTCCAGAGCCACCGGGAAGGAGACCCCGCGACCCAGGTATAAGGCGTTGGAGGCATCTTTGTATATTTGTGCAATTCTCTTGAACTCATCATTCTGTTCCAGGATCTTTTCAATCTTATCCGGGACATCGTTCAATTCTTTGATAAGATGACTGAACCGCTGGTCGGAAAGCAGTCCTTTCTCCCTTCCAATCATAATGGCCATCATGGTCAGCACGGTAACCTGGGCTGTAAATGCCTTTGTAGAGGCTACTCCAATCTCAATACCCGCATGGGTATAAACTCCTGCATGGGTTTCACGAGATATACTCGATCCTGCCACATTACAGATCCCTATCACAAGTGCCCCTGCCTCCCGGGCGAGCTGGATCGCTGCAAGTGTATCCGCGGTTTCCCCACTCTGGCTGATGGCCAGAACAACGTCCTCGGGACCTATCATGGGATTTCTGTACCTGAACTCTGAAGCATACTCCACCTCTACCGGGATCCTGGCCAGGTCCTCGATCAGGTACTCACCCACCAGTCCTGCATGCCACGAAGTGCCACAGGCAATGACCACCATTCGCCTGGCGTTCACCAGCTGCTCTTTCACATCAAGTAAACCACCGAGCCTGATCTCATTGGTCTCGGTCTGTATCCTCCCCCTGAAAGTATCCTTTATGGACCGGGGCTGTTCGAAGATCTCCTTCAGCATAAAGTGCTCATATCCCTGTTTCTCCATCTCCGAGATCCCCATGTCAAGGGTCTTGATGTTAACCATGGTGGATTCACTGACCAGGTTCTTAAGCACCAGCTCCTCTCTTCTGATCAGGGCAATATCGTCATTGTTCAGGTAGATCACCCTGTCGGTATACTCCACGATGGGGGTGGCATCGGAGGCGATGAAGTATTCGTTGTTGCCCAGGCCGATCACAAGGGGACTGCTGCGACGGGCAGCGATCATCAGATTGGGATCCTCACCGGAAATGACAACCAGTCCGAAAGCTCCAACTACCTTCTGAATCGCAAGGCTGACGGCCACCTCAACATTTACCTTCTCGGTCAGGTATATATACTCTATAAGGTTTGCAAGCACTTCGGTATCGGTCTCACTGTAAAATTTCATTCCCTTCTCGGTCAGCATGCTTTTCAGCACCGCATAGTTCTCGATGATTCCATTGTGGATAATGGTAAAGAGACCTTTTTCAGAATGGTGGGGATGTGCATTCAGGTCGCTGGGTTCCCCATGGGTGGCCCAACGGGTATGGCCAATTCCAATGGTACACTTTGTATCTTTTCCTTTTACGAATTCTTCAAGCTGGGTAACCTTCCCTTTTTTCTTGTAAATGGCCGTATCACCATTGAGAAGTGCCACCCCTGCGGAATCGTATCCGCGATATTCCAGTCTTTTAAGACCCTTGATAAGTATTGGATAAGCATCACGGGTTCCAATATATCCTACAATTCCGCACATAATAAAGATGAATTAATACAGTAGTTACTTGATCTAAAACAGATTAGAGTTTCAGATAGACTATCTCCAGCCTTATACGTTTTTCATTGGCAGGAAGGTTACTCCAAAGAACTGTCTCTCTTGGATTGATCAGGCCATCTGACACCTGAAGAACAAAATCATTGTCAGATTTAGTCCCGTCCAGCATAGCCTGGAAATGAAGTCCCATTCTGAATTGGTAAGTGTAGGTAGTATCGCTGAAAAGACCCAGCGATTCAGCCTTTTTATAACCTCCGAACCTGGCGGCTTGTTGGGTAGCGTCATTGGACCACAGAACATTAAAGTCATATATCTGTTCCAGCGAATTATCATCCAGGAGGGTTGAAATCATCAACCTGTTGGGCAGATCGTCATAAAGAACGCCGCTCTGCTCTTCAGGAACCACATCAAATACCAGGGTGGCACTGTTAATGATCACCGGGTTCTGATCCATCCACTCCTGAAGGTTTCCAAATGAGAAGCGTGTATTCACGCCGGCCATACCCTGAATGTAACTGTAAGGTGTGGTTGCATTTTCGTCGTCTATGATCTGTCCCAGCCCGGTGCCGGAAAAATCATGTTCAAAGATGTTGATTTTTTGTGAGCTGAACTCATTGATGGTAAAGTGGGCGTATTTAAAATCACGTTCTGCAGTGGAATCAACTTCAGTCGAATCATTGGCATATTTCATGGTAAGTCGCGACAGTGTATTGGCCAGCTCGATCCTTGCCATGGTTCCCCCCTGTGAAACAGGTTCAGCAGTAATGTAAAGACCTTTAAAATAATCCTTGAATATGGAGTCGTTATAGAAATAGTTCGTGTCTGATTGGATGGCCAGGAACTTATCAATGAAATCCTGGTCTTTTATGAGCAGTTCATATGTTTTTCCGTCCTCCGGGGTAATGATCTGTTGAACCAGGGGAACAGGGTTATATTTCCCTTCCGCATTATAATTTGAATAGTAAAGGGAATCCATATAGATTCTTTCCGTTAACTCATAAACTGAAAGGGTAAGATCCTGATCCTGATCTCCTATGAAATCCCGTACGTAAAGGGCCAGAAACAGTGAGTCAATTTCCAGATTGTCAGCTGGTATAAAAGACGCTGGCGAATTGAACTGCGTAATGGCAGAGGCGGTTGATTTTCCAAAGATGGTATCCTCCAGTGAACCCAGAAGCATGACCCTGTTGGATGCAAAATAGATCTCTGAAGTAATCAGTGGTTCACCATTTATCGGATATGCATTTATCTCAAATATGGTATCATGATAGACATCCACATTATCGCCGGGTGGAAGAATATCGGTACCCAATTCCCTGTCGCTCATCTGGCACGACGATATCACTCCAGCCAATACTAAAATGACCGTTAATCCCTGCAAATCCTTTACGTTCATCTGATAAATTGTCTTAGTTGTTGATGATACTGTCGTAGAAAACGGAAAACTCGTCCACATATTTCTCTTCACTCGCATAATTCAAATAGGGTTTTCCCGTTTTTTTCAGTATTTCTTCAACTTTAGCAGGCAGATTTTTACTTCCCTGGATCAGACCATCTGAATAAGTCGCGGCCAGGTTTGTAAGGTTTTCATATCCCGGTGTTTTAACCATGGCGAGATGCTCCTGAGAAACACCATCCACCACAATCTTCCTTGGAAAAGAGGCATCCAGGGGAACATTAAAACCATTATTATAAAAAGAGAAGACCACTTTTGAATCTGCAAACAGCGGGTCCTCACGGTATGCTTTTTTAATATAAAGAGGGACCAGGGAAGTAAACCATCCATGACAATGCACCAGGTCGGGAGACCATCGAAGTTTCCGGACGGTCTCCAGTACACCACGTGCGAAGAAGATCATTCTTTCATCATTATCCTTAAAGTGCACACCCTTCGAATCTGTTACAGTCTGCTTCCGCTGAAAATATTCCTCATTATCAATGAAATATACCTGCATTCTGGCGGCCTGGATAGATGCGACCTTTATGATCAAAGGATGATCAGTGTCATCAATAATGAGGTTCATTCCTGAAAGCCTGATCACTTCATGAAGTTGATTCCTACGTTCATTGATATTGCCATATTTTGGCATAAAGGTCCTGATCTCTTTTCCGGTTTCCTGTATTGCCTGGGGAAGTTTTCTGCTTATTAAGGAAAGTTCATTTTCGGGCAAATATGGTGTAATCTCCTGAGATACAAATAATACCTTTTTACTTTCCATCCTGTAATTCACAATTAGAAATCATGCAAATTTACTAAAAATAATTGATTCCTTTTTATCTATCTTTGTCTACTCGCCTATTGTATGATAGTATACAGAACCAAAGACGATCTCAAAGGCCACCTCCATTCTCTGCAAAAAGAGGGGAAAACCATTGGACTGGTTCCTACAATGGGGGCACTGCACCAGGGTCATGCATCACTGGTAGAGAAAGCTACTTCAGAAAATGAAATCGTTGTGGTTTCAATTTTTGTGAATCCCACCCAGTTCAACGACCCTTCGGACCTTGAACAATATCCCCGGACACTTGACCGGGACCTGGAGCTGCTTCAAAACCTTAAAGCCGACATGGTATTTATTCCTTCTGTTATAGAAATGTATCCCGGAGAAGATCCAGAGGTGTTCGATCTGGGTAACCTTGATAAGGTGATGGAGGGTAAACACCGCAAAGGTCATTTTAATGGTGTTGCACAAATAGTGAGCAGGCTGTTCGCCCTGATTCAACCGGACCGCGCCTATTTCGGACAAAAGGATTTTCAGCAACTGGTTATTGTTAAAAGGCTGGTGGAGATCCTGGAGATGGATATTACTATTGTAGAGTGTCCCATTGTCAGGGAGACAGATGGCCTGGCCATGAGTTCACGAAATATCAGGCTCACCAAAGAGGAGAGAAAACTGGCACCGTTTTTATATCAAACCCTGTTGATAGCCAGGCAGAAAATAGTGTCTCATACTCCCGAAGAATTAAAAGAATGGGTGAGACTCCAGTTCATGGAACAACCCGGGATGAAACTGGAATACTTTGAAATTGTTGAAGATAAAGGGCTTGATTCTGTGGAGGAGTGGGATAAAAATGTGAACAAGGTAGCGTGCATCGCTGTTCAATTAGGTGGGGTAAGGCTTATAGATAATATGAAATTTGATTAAATTTGTGCAGTAACTCATCAGTCATGAATATTGAAGTCGTCAAGTCGAAATTACACAGGGTTACAGTTACCGAAGCTGATTTGAACTATGTGGGTAGTATTACCATTGATGAAGATCTGATGGATGCTGCGAATCTCATTGAATTTGAGAAGGTTCAGATTGTCAATATCAACAATGGGGAGCGCCTGGAAACATATGTCATTACCGGGCAGCGGGGTACCGGACAAATCTGCATGAACGGACCGGCCGCAAGAAGGGTGGCGGTAGGAGACATCATCATTATAATATCCTACGCATCCATGGATTTTGAAGAGGCAAAAACCTTCAAACCGGTATTGATCTTTCCAGACACGGCCTCCAATAAGATAAACTGATCCCTCTTTTGAAAAAAATCTCAGTTCAAATTCTGAAAGTTGCGGGCTTCCTGGCTCTCGGAATTTTGTTACTCTATTTTGCCTTCAGGGGAGTGGCATTGAACCAATTGGCCAGCACCCTGAAACAGGTGAATTTCTGGTGGATTGCCCTCTCACTATTTTTTGCGGGGATCTCATTCCTAATAAGGGCCCGCAGGTGGATGCTTCTGATCGAACCACTTGGACATAAACCTTCCTTTAAAAATACATATCACTCCCTGATGGTCGGATATCTATCCAATTATGCCCTGCCCCGGTTGGGAGAGGTGACCAGGTGCGTTACACTGGGAAGAAAAGAGAAGATCCCTGTTGATGCACTTTTCGGCACGGTTATTATTGAGCGGGTGATTGACCTGCTGATGCTCTTATTGATAATGCTTGCACTGTTAATTACCTGGGCTGATAAATTCGGAACTTTCTTCAGACAGCAGGTATGGGGACCGTTGCAACAGAAGTTCATAGAGCTCTTTGGCGGAACCTGGGTATTCTGGGTGATCCTGGGGACTACAATTCTTCTTCTTGTCCTGCTGATATACCTTTTCAGAAAGAGACTGGTCAGGTTCTCACTGGTGCGGAAAATCAAGGAGATCTTGAATGGCATTCTGAAAGGATTGAAGACTATCTACCGAATGAACCATAAATGGGAGTTTGTACTTCACTCTTTACTCATATGGTTTTTCTATATTCTGATGACCTGGGTGGTGGTCTTCTCCCTGAAGGAACTTTCCGGACTGACCTTTATAGATGGCATGTTCTTGCTGGTGATTGGCGGACTGGGTATGTCGGCACCGGTAACTGCAGGAATAGGAGCCTATCACTGGATCACCTCCAGGGGATTGATGATCGTCTATGGATTCTCACTGGAAACCGGAACTGCTTATGCCATACTGGCCCATGAATCAAATTCTATTCTTACCATTTTATTGGGGACCATATCTTATGTGATCCTGATGCTATCACGAAAAAGAGATACCAGCATTAAAACCGAATCCTGAGATGCTCACCTACGAACAGATACTAAAGAAAAACCTCACACTCGCTGAAGTTCTGAAACTTATAATTCCCTCTGTCAGGGAGAAGAAAAAAATAGTATTCACCAATGGTTGTTTCGATATTTTGCACCGGGGCCATATTTATTATCTCTCAAAAGCTGCGGAACTGGGCGATTTGTTTGTGGTGGGGCTGAACAGTGATGCTTCGGTAACCAAACTCAAAGGTGCCGGCAGGCCGGTCAATAACCAGGAAGCACGAGCCGAAGTACTGGGAGCCCTGGCTTTTGTGGATTATATTATTGTGTTTGAGGAGGAAACACCACTTGATCTGATCACCGCTCTACAGCCTGATCTCCTGGTTAAGGGAGGTGACTACAGTGCGGAAGATATAGTAGGATACGAGGAGGTAACATCCAGGGGCGGACGGGTTGTGACCATTCCCCTGCTTAAGGGGTACTCCAGTACCTCGATCATCCAAAAAGCAAACAGTAAATGGCAAAAGTAAAATCAGTATATGTATGCCAGAATTGTGGTGCTGAGTCATCCAAATGGATCGGGCGTTGCAATGCCTGCGGAGAGTGGAACACATATGTTGAACAGAAGATTCAAACCGGTCCGGTCCGTTCGGACAGGCCGGGGAACCGGATCAGGGTATCGCCCCAGAAACTGGATGAGGTAACCCGGGCTCCTGTCTCCCGTATCGACCTGAAAAATGGTGAATTTAACAGGGTCCTTGGAGGAGGCATCGTTCCCGGGTCCGTGGTTTTGATTGGTGGTGAACCGGGGATCGGGAAATCGACTCTTGCCCTGCAGGTAGCCCTGCAGATCGACAAACTAACCCTTTATGTATCAGGAGAAGAAAGCCCCCAGCAAATCAAATTGAGGGCTGACCGCCTCGGAGGAGGAAAAGGAAATTGCCAGGTGCTTTCAGAAACAAGCCTCCAATCCATCATGATGCACGTGGAACAGGTCAAACCGGAACTCCTGATCGTTGATTCAATACAGACCCTCTATTCTGAAGAAATTGAATCGGCGCCAGGAACCATTTCACAGGTTAGAGATTGTGCGGCACAGCTGCTCCGGCTCTCCAAAGAGAGTCATTTGCCGGTTATCCTGATCGGTCACATTACCAAGGATGGCAGCATTGCCGGTCCCAAGGTGCTTGAACATATAGTAGATACGGTGCTTCAGTTTGAAGGGGACACCCACCATCTGTACAGGATCCTGCGATCCATTAAGAACCGTTTTGGCTCCACTTCAGAGATAGGAGTTTTTGAAATGACAGGAACCGGACTTCGGGAGATACTGAATCCTTCCGAACTGCTGATCAATCAGCAACCTCCCGATCTGAGCGGTTCAGCCATTGCCGCCAACGTGGAAGGTATCCGCCCCATTTTGATCGAGGTCCAGGCACTTGTGAGCTCGGCAGTTTATGGAACCCCGCAGCGGACCTCAACCGGATTTGATACCCGCCGCCTGAGCATGTTGCTGGCAGTACTTGAAAAAAGAGCCAGTTTCAAGCTGGCCAGCAAAGACGTATATATCAATATTGCAGGCGGTCTCAGGGTGGACGATCCTGCCATTGACCTGGCCGTGGTGGCATCCATTCTCTCTTCAACCGTTGACATCCCGATTGATCCCAATACCTGTTTTGCAGGTGAAGTGGGACTTTCCGGGGAGATACGGCCGGTTACCCGGATCGAACAGCGTCTTGGGGAGGCGGATAAACTGGGGATGAAAAGGATCCTGATGCCCTCATTTAACCGTAACCGGATCGACCCGGCCAGGTTCAAAATTGAAATAGTCGAACTGAACAGGGTACAGGATATCCCGAGGCACCTGTTCGGTTGAGGGAGCTTAGAAATCGTTATACCCGCTGTTTCCGGTAGTTTCCATAATATCGGGGCAATCCATATTCACATAGAAATCCAGCGGCCTTTCAAATTCATCCTCCTGTGTAATGTGCAGGGTGGTGTCGGCATATACCCTTTTCAGAAATTCACCATAGATGGGGAGGGCCATATTTGTACCGGATCCCATGGTCAGGTCATCAAAATGTATGGACCTGTCCTCTCCTCCCACCCATGCTGCCGCAGTAAGCCTGGGAGCCAGTCCGATAAACCAGCCATCACTCTGGTTTTGGGTTGTACCCGTTTTGCCGGCCAGTTCACCCGTAAACGAATATCTCCAGCGAAGCCTGTTCGCTGTCCCCGAATAATACTCCCCCCTGTAGCTGCCGGTCATATCTACCACATTCTTGAGAAGGGAGAGCATTAAATACGCGGTTTCCTGACTGATCGCCTCAGATTCAGCGGGGTGAAAAGAGGAGATCACATTACCATATCGGTCTTCGATACGTGTCACGTACTCCGGGCTTACATAGATCCCACGGTTGGAAAATGTATTAAAAGCCCCCACCATCTCCTCCAGCGAGATATCAGCCGGGCCATAGATCATGCTGGGTACAGGTGCTATATATGAGGTTACACCCATTTTGCGCATCAGGTTGATCACATTCTCAGGATTGAAATTCTTGAACAGCCAGGCTGATACCCAGTTGTGAGAATTAGCCAGGCCCCATTTCAGAGATACCATTTTCCCGGCAAAAACATTACGGCCCGGCGCTGTGGGAGTATATGTGGAATCATTTACAACATCCTTGAAAGTAATCGGAACCAGCGGGATCATTTGACACGGAGAGTAGTTCTCCTGCATGGCAAGCAGGTATAAGAACGGCTTGATCGTGGATCCCACCTGCCGGCGTCCCTGGTAAACATGTTCATACTGGAAATATTGATAATTGTGACCCCCTACAAAAGCTTTCACCTCACCGGTGGCAGGATCCATAGCCATAAACCCGGCCCTCAGGATATGCTTCATATATTTGATTGAATCCATGGGTGTCAATACCGTATCGATGGGTCCGTTCCATGAAAAGAGTTGCATTTCAACCGGTTTATTAAAATCCATCAAAATGGAGTCCCAGGGAACCCCCCTTGATGCCAGGCTTTTATACCTGTCGGTCCATCTGGCAGAGCGGTGCAGTATCAAATTAATTTCTTCCCTGGAAATATCTTCAAACGGGGCATTGGGACGACCTTTCTTCTCCTTAAAGAACTCTGGTTGAAGATAGTCTCTCATCTGTACTTCAACCGCCTCCTCAGCATACTGTTGCATCTTATAATTCAGTGTGGTATAGATTTTTAACCCATCACTGTAAAGATCATACTGCGTACCATCCGGCTTATAATTCTTGTTGATCCACCCATAAAGATTGTCATTGGCCCAACGCAATGAGTCCCTCCTGTACTTCTCCCATGCCAGAATCCCTGCATTCTCCTCGGGTCGTTCAGGTTCGGTATATGTCATGAATTTTGCAAGGAAAATTCTGAAGTGCTTGGCATAGCCGGTCAGGTGGCTGGCCAGGTTGTAATCCACAATGATGGGAACCTGCTTCACGGAGTCAGCTACTTCTCGTGAAAGACTGCCGTACTTCACCATCTGGTTAATAACCGTATTCCTGCGGGTAAGTGATCGTTCCGGATTGATCCTTGGATTATAGGCGGTTGATGCTTTTAACATACCCACCAGAATGGCGGCCTGATCAATGGTCAATGAATCGGGCGTTGTATTAAAGAAGGTCCTGGCCGCTGATTTGATCCCCATAATGGATTCACCTCCGAATGATACCGTGTTCAGGTACATGGCGATTATTTCATTCTTGGTGTAGCTTCTTTCCAGCCTTACACCGGTGTTCCACTCTTTAAACTTATTGATGACCAGATGACCTGCCCTGCCAACCTTGGTCCGGTTGACGGTCGTATCCCTTGGAAAAAGATTTTTCGCCAGCTGCTGTGAAAGAGTGCTTCCACCTCCTTCATCCTTTCCAAGCAGGATTGATTTCACCAGGACACGCATCAGACTGCGGACGTCGATCCCCGAGTGCCTGTAATACCTGATGTCTTCAGTGGCCACAAGAGCATCCACCAGGTGGGGGGCCAGCTCATCAAATTCCACATAGCTCCGGTTCTCATAAAAATATTTTCCAAGCAACTCTCCATCCTCTGTAATCAATTCGGAGGCCAGATTGGTCTGGGGATTTTCAAGCCGGGCGAAATCAGGCATAAACCCCATTTTTCCATGACCAATTAAAACCATCACAACAATGAACAATAGTAACAGAGAAGCGTATAGTGTCCAGAGGATGATTAAATATTTTGTAGTTTTGCCGGGTTTATTATCCATAGCCAGCTCAATTTTGGGTCAAAAATAGTAATTATTTATAGTTAAATTTTGAAGGTGGACACTCATTTAGGTTATTTTGTGTCCAATTCAGTAACGAAGGAATTGTAGAAAAATGATAGAGAATCTTGTTATTGTCGAGTCCCCTGCCAAAGCTAAAACAATAGAACGCTTCCTGGGAGAGGCCTATACCGTCAAATCCAGTTTTGGACATATAAGGGACCTTGCCAAGAAAAACCTGGGTATCGACGTTGATGGAGGTTTTACTCCCCAGTACATTGTTCCAACTGACAAGAAGAAGATTGTCAAAGAACTAAAAAGCCTGGCGGAAAAGTCCCGTATGGTATGGCTGGCAACTGATGAGGATCGTGAAGGAGAAGCTATTGCCTGGCACCTTTTCGAGGAGCTGAATCTTGAAAAGGAAAAGACCCGCAGGATTGTTTTTCATGAAATAACAAAAGATGCCATATTAAATGCACTCGACAATCCAAGGTATATTGATACCCACCTGGTGAATGCTCAGCAGGCCAGAAGGGTACTGGACCGGCTGGTCGGATTTGAACTCTCACCACTGTTATGGAAAAAGGTAAAACCATCACTTTCCGCAGGCAGGGTTCAGTCTGTCGCAGTTAAATTGATTGTGGAAAAAGAGCGGGAGATCCAGAATTTTGATCCTAAAAAGTATTTTCGGGTTACCGGCAGGTTCGCTGTTCCGAACGGAACGGGAGGCACAACCATGCTGAAGGCAGATCTTTCGAAACGATTCGATAACCTGAAGGATGCCGAATCATTTCTGTCAAAGTGCAAGAACAGTGAATTTACAGTTCAGAATATTGAGAAAAAACCTCTGAAGAAATCACCGGCACCTCCCTTTACCACTTCCACACTTCAGCAGGAAGCCAGCCGTAAACTGGGTTTTTCTGTGAATCAGACCATGTCGGTAGCGCAGCGTTTGTATGAATCAGGGAAGATAACCTATATGAGAACCGACTCCGTCAACCTGTCAAAGCTGGCCATCGGGACCGCAGCTGGTAAAATCAAGGAATCCTACGGAGAAAAATATGTTAGATCCAGGAATTTCACTACTAAAACCAAGGGGGCACAGGAGGCACACGAAGCCATCAGGCCCACCTATATGGATCAATCTTCCATAGAAGGAAACCGTGCAGAACAGAGGCTTTACGAATTGATCTGGAAAAGAACAATCGCTTCGCAAATGAGTGAGGCACAGCTTGAAAAAACGACCATTACCATTATGGTTTCCGAAGCACCTGAACGGTTCATTGCCATAGGCGAGGTGCTGATATTTGATGGATTCCTTAAGGTCTATATGGAATCCACTGATGATGAGCAGGAAGAGGAGACCAAGGGATTACTTCCACCTGTAAAGGTCAACGATAAATTGAATCGTGATGCCATTGAGGCAACGGAAAAAACCACCCTGCAACCGGGCAGGTATACAGAAGCCAGCCTGGTAAAGAAAATGGAAGAGCTGGGAATAGGCCGGCCATCCACCTATGCTCCGACCATCTCAACGGTTCAGCAAAGAGAATATGTAGTAAAGGAGGATCGAAAGGGAAGCGAGCGCGAAATAGTCCAGCTGGTGCTTAAAGGGGATTCACTTTCGCAGAACAAGATTAAAGAAAACTACGGTTATGAAAAAGGAAAGCTTTTCCCCACCGATATCGGAATGATCGTCAATGATTTCCTGGAACAGAATTTTCAAAACATCATGAACTTCAATTTCACTGCTTCAGTTGAGGAGGAGTTCGATGAAATTGCAGATGGGGGAAAGGACTGGCACATTATGATCGAACAATTCTATAAGCCTTTTCATAACCGGGTGGATACAGCCACTCAAACTTCGGAACGGTCCAAGGGAGAAAAAATACTGGGTGAAGATCCCCAGACCGGGAAACCTGTAAGTGTAAAAATCGGGAGGTTTGGTCCCATAGCTCAGATTGGTGAAGCCAGCGATGAGGAGAAACCCAGGTTTGCCAGCCTTTTAAAAGGACAGAGCCTGGATACCATTACCCTGGAGGAGGCACTTGAACTTTTCCGGTTACCCCGTAGTCTGGGTCATTTTGAAGATGATGATCTGATCATCGGTGTTGGAAAATACGGGCCATATGTTCGTCATAAATCCAAATTTTACAGTTTGTCAGGCACCGATGACCCTTATACCATCGAACAGGAACGAGCCATCGAGATCATTATAGAGAAGCGGGCTCAACTGGAGAACAGGAACATCAAACAATTTGATGATGAACCAGGATTGCTGGTACTTAACGGTCGGTACGGGCCCTATATCTCTTTCAATAAGAAAAATTACAGGATCCCCAAAAGCAGGAAACCGGAGGAACTGACCCTTGAAGAGTGTCGTGAAATCATAGATAAGGCCGACTCACGTACAAAAAAATGAAACATATAAAACAAACACCCCATGGACCTGAATGGATATTTCGACCCTGTTAGCCTGGAGAGGCCTGAATTCGAATACCTGGATAACATCGAATCCTTCAGTCATCATATTTCTGTACATACACCCGACCATCCTATTCGTGAGCTGGATAAGCACCAGGTGGCTATTGTAGGTGTTCCGGTCGATATGAACGGTTTTATTAAGGGAAGCAAGGAGGCCCCGAACCAGGTTCGCAACAAACTTTATCAGCTCAGGAAAATAGAGAAGAGCCTGAAAATCTATGATCTCGGAAATGTTAAAAACGGGGAATCCATCAACGACACCTATTTTGCCCTGAGGGACATCGTGCTGGAACTGAGGGAGCGGGACATTACCACCATTATAATCGGGGGATCACAGGATCTGAGCCGGGGGGTCTTTCTGGCTCTTGAGAAACAGAACAGCCTGCACCACCTCCTCACTATCGATTCCATGCTTGATTTTTCTCTGAAGGAAGATCCCCTGAATTCACGGAATTACCTGAACCAGGTTGTAAACGAAGAGAGCTTCAGGCAATTCAGTCTCACCAACCTGGGGCACCAGGCTTGCTTTGTCACAGAGAACCAGCTACAGCAGCTGGAAAAAATGTACCTGGAAAGCATACGCCTGGGAGAGGCCCGTAAAGAGATCAAGCTGGCTGAACCGGTGATACGGGATTCTGAATTCATCAGTATAGATATGGGAGCAGTCAGACATTCCGATGCTCCTGGAGCTTCTGTCCCTTCTCCCAATGGTTTTTTTGGTGATGAACTTTGCCAGATTACCAGATATGCCGGACTGAGTGAACATGTTAAAATACTTGGCTTTTTCGAGCTCTGTCCATCTTCGGATATGAATGGCCAGACTGCCCACCTTGAAGCCCAGGCTGTATGGTATTTTCTTGAAGGGCTCACACACCGTATCAGGGAAAATCCAGTGGATACACCCGAACACATAAAGAAGTTTATTGTAACATTGAATACAGCCGGTCATGACATCATTTTCCATAAAAGCACCCTTTCCGAACGTTGGTGGATGGAAATACCTGTAAAGAATCCGGCCACTGGGTATAACTTTTTTGTCTCATGTGCGTATGAAGATTACCAGCAGGCGTGTAATCAGGAGATACCAGATCGCTGGTGGCGTTTTTTGCACAGGTTAAGTAATGAATAGGAAGGATTGAACGTTATATTAAGAAAGGTGGCCGGGTAGAAAAGTAAAATGGCCGTAAAACCCTTGTAGAGTAAACATTCTGGTATTAATAAAATTTTAATAACTGAAACTAATTTTAATTATTTTAGCACTGTTCTAATGCCCAAAAAAACAGTGTCATGAATAGAGTTAACCGGCACATGCAGAGATTTGCTTATATATTATTCTTAGGTACAGTTTCACTGAACGCCCTGTCACAACAGGATCCGAAATTCAGCCAAAACATGTTCCTTTTGCCCTTTTACAATCCGGGTGCGGCTGGAAACTCAGATAAGATCTGTCTTGGAGCTGCGTTTCGCAATCAGTGGACAGGCATGCCGGATGCACCCATCACCACTGCGTTCACGGCCGATATGCCGCTTCAGTTCCTGGGAAGGACCCATGGCATTGGAATTACATTTATGAATGACAACCTGGCATTTAACAATGATTTTCAGTTCAGTGCATCATATGCATTCCGGATTGAACTGGGACAGGGAAGTCTGGGAATAGGCACCAATCTTGGAGTGGCCAACCAGGCACTGACCCCGGTATGGGATGATGGAGATGGCGTTATGACACCTGCGGAAGGTGATCCGGCGATTCCACAAAGTGGCGGAAGTGTTTTCGGGTTTGATATGGGACTGGGTGCATTTTATAATACGGAAAATTTATATGTTGGCATTTCAACCACCCACCTGAACCAGACCTCTTTTATTTACCCGGAAGATAATGCTGAAACAAAACTGATCAGACATTATTACCTTTTGGCAGGATATAACTTCCAGTTATCCAATCCAATGTTTGAGATCATGCCCTCTCTGATGCTCCAGAGCGATGCAAGGTCCCATCATATCTATTTGAATACCAACATCAGATACAATAAAAGGTTCTGGGGGGGAGTTTCCTATTCTGTAGGGGGTGCCCTGTCGGCACTTGTTGGTATAGAAATGCTGAATGGAATCAAAATTGGCTATTCATATGATTTTGAACTTTCACCGCTTCTGAAATATAATAGCGGGTCTCATGAAATTACTGTTCGATATTGCTTCGATCTCAGTGTTGACAAGAGTCCCCAGAAATATAAGAGTATAAGATTTTTATAATTTTTTGAGAAAAAATTTACAATTGGTTTGTATCTATTAAGCGATATGCTATGAAACGAATAGGGATATTAGTTGTAATTGCGATCTTCATTGGTGGTTGTGGTTCTTACAACACCGGTGAACTGGTCGGGGTTGATGGTCGGAAAGCTTATGCTGAACCTGATCCTTTTGGAATGGTGGCGATCCCGATGGGATCCTTCGTGATAGGCGCAAGTGACCAGGATGTCACCTGGACCCAGAACAGTATGCAAAGAACAGTTGCTGTTGATGCATTCTGGATGGACGAAACAGAAATCACCAACAACGAATACAGGCAATTTGTTTTCTGGGTTCGTGATTCTATCATCCGTAAAGAACTTGCAGCCCAGGGTATAGATGATTATATCCTAAAAGACAATGAGGATCAGCCTTATGAAGACAGGAACGGCGAACCCATCATCGATTGGGATACTCCGCTTGATGTTTCCAAGGACAAAGAAGGAAACATCAGTCAGATCATTGAAGACCTGGGCATTTATTATTCGGGCGAAGATCGTCTTTCCGAATACTTTAAGGAGCTGAATGTAACCAAGCTGATCTATAACTATTACTGGGTTGACCTAACCCAGGCAGCCATTCCTTCAAACGGGATTAAACTGGAATACTCAGGTGGTACTGCCGATCCTGTTGTCACTTACAATGGAACAGTCACGAGACCCAATGGTGACCAGGAAGCGATTACAGGTCGATCCTCCTTTGTGAATAAGGACTGGGTCCTGGTCTATCCCGATACACTGGTCTGGGTTAAGGATTTTACATATTCCTTTAATGAACCTATGACCAACCTCTATTTCTCCTCTCCCTCCTATGACAACTATCCTGTGGTGGGAGTAACCTGGAAACAGGCAAAAGCTTTCTGTATCTGGAGAACCAACTATCTGAACCAGGCACTGATAAAAGACGGACAGGCCATTGTTCAGGACTACAGGTTGCCCATTGAGGCTGAATGGGAATATGCAGCCAGGGGAGGCCTTGATCATAGTATGTATCCCTGGGGCGGAGTTTATTTGAGAAACAAACTGGGTTGTTTTATTGCCAACTTTAAGCCCCTGCGCGGTAATTATACCGATGACGGTTCCATGTACCCGGCAAGGGTGGCCTATTATGGTGTACCAAATGAGTATGGTCTTTACGATATGGCTGGAAACGTTGCCGAGTGGACAATAACGGCATATGATCCTTCAGCCTATGTATTTTCTCACGATTTGAATCCCTATTATAATTATAATGCCAGGCCAGAGGATCCATCGGTGATGAAGCGTAAAGTGATCAGGGGTGGATCCTGGAAAGACATTGCTCATTACCTTCAGGTAAGCACGCGGGATTTTGAATACCAGGACACCACAAAGTCTTACATAGGTTTTAGATGCGTACGTTCATACTTAGGTGATCAATAATTAAATACTTAATATAATGGGAATTACAGAATTAGTTCAAAGTTCGGGCTGGAAAAGTTTCACGGCCAAGCTCTATGGATTTGGAGCCTCTGTTGTAATGGTCGGAGCTCTCTTCAAAATTATGCACTGGACTGGGGCAGGTATTGCACTAACTGCAGGACTCCTCACTGAATCGGTCATTTTCTTCTTTTCGGCCTTTGAACCGCTCCATGAAGAACTGGACTGGACCCTTGTCTATCCGGAACTGGCTGGCATGACCGATCCTGATGATGTCGACGAATTCAGGGAACAGGCCATAGCTGACCGGAATGTAGGGCTTCAGAAATTTGATGAACTGTTCCAGCAGTCACAGATCAATGCTGAAGATGTGAGGAGCCTGGGTAAACACCTGAATACCATCTCATCTACCACCGAGACCATTGGTGAAATTACCTCTGCTTCCCTGGCTACCAAGGAGTATTTTGATAAGATGGGGACGGCAGCCCAGAAAATGGATAATGTGGCCACTGCGTATGGCACCAATACCGGAGAACTGAATGAATCTGTAAATACCCTGGCTGAATCTTACAAGAAAACAGCCAGCCTGATCGATGCAAAGGGAAAGGATATTGCTGACAAATTTGCTGCTTCAAGTTCTAATCTGACAGCTACCTACGAAGCTATGTCGGGTGAAGTTAAGCAAGAACATGCCAGTATTTCTATGAGCCAGAAGCAATTTAACCAACAGCTTGAGAAGCTTAACCAGAATCTGGCTGAATTGAATATTTCCTATTCTGACCAGGTAAAAGGAAGTAAGGAACACCTGCAGGGAACTGCCGGAGTATACAATGGATTGAATGAAATGATTTCCAGTCTGAAAGCTTCAGTTGATGAGACACAGAAATACAAGAATGAGATAGTAAAACTCAGCGAAAGTCTTTCTGAACTGAATAATGTATACGGTAACATGCTCACTGCCATGAGCATAAGAAAAAAATAATAATATCTAATCCTGCTCTATGGCACACGGTAAAGAAACACCGAGACAAAAAATGATCGGCATGATGTATTTGGTGCTGACAGCGATGCTGGCACTGAATGTATCGAAAGAAGTGCTGGATGCATTTACCCTTGTAGATGGGGGTCTCACAACCACTACTGCAAATTTTGCCGCCAAGAATGATGGGCTTTATGACAAATTCAATATAGCATATGAACAGAACCCGGAAAAGGTGGGTGACTGGAAAACAAGGGCCGAGGAGGTCAAGGCTATGTCAAATGAGCTCTATGAGTTCCTGAATCAATGTAAAATTGAGATTGTAGAGAAGAAAGATGAAGATGCCATTATTGATGGTGAGGTTCACCTGGAAGAAGTTAAAGCCAAGGATGACCAGAACATCCCTGCTGAAATCATGCTTGTTAACAAGCGGGGGACAGAACTCAAAGGCAAGATCGAGGAGTACCGGGAGTTCCTTCTCACCATGATTGACGATAAGGATACCTATGCATCAACAGTTGAATCAGTGGACGACATCCTGAGTACAAATGTGCCTGAAACCCTTTATCATAACAAGAAAAGAGGGGAAACACCTACCTGGGAATCCACCTATTTTGAATTTCTTCCCCTGGCATCAGTCATCACATTGCTCTCCAAGATGCAGGGCGATGTCAGGAACGTGGAAGCTGAAATGCTCAACTATTTGTTGGGACAGGTAGATGCCGGCGACTTCAAGGTGAATGTGATCGAACCGGTTGTTATCTCTAATTCAAATTATGTCTTTAAGGGAGTTCCCTACCATGCCGAAGTATTCCTGGCAGCATACGATTCCACCAATATACCCGAAGTAAAACTTAATGATGGAACCATCCTGGAAACAAGTGGCGGTAAGGGAATTTACGAAGCCTCCTATAACAGCATTGGCATCAAGAAGTGGGGTGGCGTTATCTCCATAGAGAAAGACGGCCAGGTAACAAGCAAACCTTTTACAGCAGAGTTTGAGGTGGCCGAATCCAATGCCACCGTTTCCGCCACGGGAATGAATGTATTTTACAGGGGTATTCCCAACCCAGTTGAAATATCAGTGGGTGGGGTCGCTGAGAGAGATGTGATCGCACAGATCTCCTCAGGCAATATCAAGCGTGTTGGTGCCGGAGCATACGAAGTAAGGCCAGGTGTGGGAAAAGAAAACGCCACCATCAGTGTTTTTGCCAATATAGATGGCCAGAGAAAACTCATGAGCCGTGCATTATTCAGGGTCTATGATCTTCCAAAGCCAGATGCTGTAGTAGAAGGTATTCAAGGCTCCTCCGGGGCCCTGACCGTTGGAGCACTTTCAAGGCTGCAAAATGTACGGGCAGAAGCCGAAGACTTTGTTTTCGAAGTAGAATATAAAGTACAATCATTTGAAGTGGCTTTCTCAGGTTCGGGTGGAATCTGGAGTTCTCTGCCATCCAGTAACGACCAATTTACAGGTGACCAGAAGAATCTGTTTCGCCAGCTCAGAGCTGGTCAGCGAGTTATGATAGAAAAAATTAAAGCCTCAGGGCCCGATGGCGTAATCAGAAACCTTAATAGTATTACCATAACAGTTCGATAATATGAAGGCAAGAAGGTATATTTTTGGAGCAGCAGTTCTGGCAATGTGGACATATTCCATATCCGCGCAGAACCAGGTAAATACATCCGTTACCCCGGGAAATGCACCCATGATAACCGCATATACTCCCTCAACGGATATTTACAAAAATGAAACAATCATTCCGGAGAAGAAACCGGTACCATACAGTTACCTGCGTGAGGCCGATGTCATGTGGGCAAAAGATATCTGGAGGACCATTGACCTCAGACAGCGTATGAACATGCCACTGCGTTACCCCCTGGAAGGGTCCATGAGCGATGGTCTAAGGTACAGCCTTTTTGGCCTGTTGATGGAAGGGATTAAAACGGAAGAGATTACCCCCTATGAATATAATCCCATCACATCCTGGAAAGATCCCTTTTCAAAGGTCACTACTCTTGAAGAGATCTACAGGAATTCAGGCGGCGATTCCATCTTTGATAATGAAGGCAATTTCGAAAAAATGGGACAGAGTATGACCAATATTCTCCAGATACAGCTTCAGGAAGAGTGGGTGTTCGACAAGCAAACCTCTACCATGATCGTTCGTATTGTTGCGCTGGCCCCGGTATATTACGAGTACTTTGATGAGTTCGGACAGCCTTATCCCTCACCCCATCCCAGAATTCCATTTATTGTACATTTCCCGCAATGCCGCAGGCTCTTTGCCACACATTCCATATATAATCCAAACAATGATGCCCAGGCCATTTCATTCGATGACCTGTTTATGCAGCGACGTTTCGCCAGTACAATTATCGGGGAATCCAATGTATTTGGAAACCGGCTGATAACCGATTATAAACTTGGTCAGGATGTATTACTCGAAGCAGAACGGATCAAGGAGGAACTGTTTACTGAGGAACATGACCTTTGGGAGTACTAGGATACTCCGAAAACTCTATTATGAACCGCATCTACAAGGATGCGGTTTTTTTTTCATCTAATATTCCAATCCCTGCGTATATACTGCTTCCCTGCGTATATATTCTCTCGCGGCTAAAGAGGCTGTAATAAAAGGTACGGTCTATTACTTATACTGAGGCATACTTTTTTGTAACGTGCTTATTCACTTCGGGAATGTTGAAAGATTACACCAGGTCCTCACCAATTTCTGCTTTAATATCGTTGACATATTGCTTTATTTTCTGTTCTTCCTCTCGTTTGCATACCAGGATGATCTTCTCATTCTGCACCACAATATAGTCCTCCAGCCCCTGCAGTACAACAAGCATATCATCCTGTACATTTACAAGGTTTCCTGTAGAATCATATAAAAAGACATGTTTCCCTGTAACTGAATTCTGGTGCACATTCTTCTGTAACTGTTCATAAAGGGAGCCCCAGGTCCCGAGGTCCGACCAGCCAAAGTCCGAGATCAATACAAATACATTTTCTGCCTTCTCCATAATGCCATAATCGACGCTTATATTCCGGCAGTTCCCGTAAGTTTCATTGATGAAGCCAGCTTCATCCTCTGTTCCGAAGATCTCCAGTCCATCTTTGAACAGGAAATGAATTTCAGGAAGAAAGGTCTCAAAAGCTTTCATAATGGATTCAAGCGACCAGAAGAAGATCCCAGCATTCCAGTAAAAATCTCCACTGTTAATAAATACACGGGCCAGTTCTATATCCGGTTTTTCGGTAAAGGTCTTCACCTTTCTCAGTGCCAAAGTATCATACCCTGGCACATTCTTTTCAATGGACTGGATATAGCCATAACCTGTTTCCGGTCTGCTGGGAACGATCCCCAGAGTCAGCAATGCATCGTTTGCTGCAACAAACTCCAGCCCCTGTTTGACAGACCTGATAAATTCCTCCTCCTTAATAATCAGGTGATCCGAAGGGGCAACCACTATCTTGGCCTCCCTGTTTTCCTTATAGATCCTGAAATTTGCATAATCAATACAGGGAGCTGTATTTCGTCGAAGTGGTTCCAGGAGTATATTCTCAACCGGCAGTTCAGGCAACTGTTCTGCAATAATCTCCTTATACTCCAGGTTACTTACAATAAATATTTGATTGGAGGGAATGATTTTGTGAAACCTGTCATAGGTTTGCTGCAAAAGGGTCCTGCCTGTCCCAAGTATATCCAGAAATTGTTTGGGGCGTTCTGTTTTACTGAGTGGCCAGAATCGACTACCAATACCGCCGGCCATGATTACACAATAATGATTTTTATCCATTATCTTAATACCAAATTTGATTTATAGTGCCTAACTACATTAAATATACTTGGTTTTTAGTGAATAGTCGTGACACTCAACATGTTTTATACAATATTTAATAAATTACAAAAAATTGTCTGAGTAAATGAAGGTACTCGCAAATCTGGGATCTTACTTAATATTGATGAGAAGAACATTCAGCCAGCCTGAAAAACACACTGTTCTTTACCGTCAGATCATGCGGGAAATTGAAAAGGTTGGAATTAATTCCTTTGCTATAGTGGTCGTGATCTCGCTTTTTGTAGGCGCTGTGATTACCATTCAGACCAATTTCAATATTGAAAATCCCCTTCTGCCTAAATATTTGGTGGGAGTTACTGTCAGGGATTCACTTCTGCTGGAGTTTTCCTCAACCATGGTGGCATTGATCCTGGCTGGCAAGGTTGGATCAAGTATCGCATCTGAATTGGGTATGATGCGAATAACAGAACAGATTGATGCACTGGAGGTGATGGGTATTAATTCGGCCTCATACCTGATTCTACCCAGGATCATCGCTGCTGTATTCTTCTTTCCCATTCTATGTTTGCTCAGTATTATGGTGGGCCTGTTCGGAGGTTACCTGTCATGTGCAATTGGAGGAGTTATGCCTCCATCCGACTATATTTACGGCATCCAGTATGCGTTCTATCCATATTATATCAGCTATGCACTGACCAAAACAGTATTCTATGCCCTTATTATCACTACCGTCTCCTCCTATTTTGGCTACAACGTTCAAGGTGGAGCAGTGGAGGTAGGACAATCCAGTACCCGGGCCGTAGTGCAGAGCAGTATCTTTATCCTTCTTGCAAACCTTGTTCTTACAAGAACCATTCTTTCATGATCGAAGTCAAGAACCTCTATAAAAGCTATGATGGCGAACTTGTACTTAACGATATTAGTGCCAGGTTTGAACCGGGTAAATGCAACCTGATCATTGGAAAAAGTGGTTCGGGTAAAACAGTCCTGCTCAAATCCATTGTTGGCCTGATAGAAACCGATAAAGGAGAGATATGGTATAATGATCAGAAATTCAGCCATATGGATGCCCGTGACAGACAACGGATCCGCAAAGAAATGGGTGTCCTGTTCCAGGGAGGGGCGCTGTTCGATTCACTGACAGTTGAGGAGAATGTCCTTTTCCCCCTGGATATGCTGACCGGACAATCCGCCAGGGATAAGCTGGATCGTGCCAATTTCTGCCTTGAAAGAGTGAGGGTAACCGGTTCCAATGGATTATATCCAGCCGAACTGAGTGGAGGGATGAAAAAAAGGGTCGCCATTGCCCGTGCCATTGCCCTTAATCCTAAATACCTGCTCTGTGACGAACCCAATTCCGGTCTGGACCCTGAAACCAGTATTGTGATCGATAACCTGATTAAAGAAATTACCGAAGAGTTCCAGATGACTACGCTTGTGAATACACACGATATGAATTCAGTACTGGAGATAGGTGATCATGTCATCTTTATCTACCAGGGTTGCAAGAGCTGGGAAGGGTCACGCACTGAGGTCCTGGATACAGATAATGAAGCACTGAACAATTTTGTCTTTGCCACAAATATGGCCAAACAGATCAAACGATCCTGATCCCCGGTAGGAATCAATATACCAGTGGCCTGTCCCTGTCAGTTTTAAAGAACTGATTATATCCAAATACCAGGTTCATCCCGAACCATATATTGGCAGTTACTGTTTCTTGTGGCCAGAGAAGGACATTGATAGCATTGTCGGAGATAATATATAGATTCAACGGACCCGCGTTGAATGACATTCCTGCCCCGAAATTCTTCAAATAACTACTTGAATATGAATAGCTCAATGTAAAATTGAGGATCCGCCCGAGGCTGAAGTTGGTTGTGGCCGTGATCTGCTCCTGAATGGATTCTTTTAGAAAATCGGTCCTTGAAAGCAGGCCGAAACTGATCTGGGGGATGACCCTCCAGGATGCACCAATGTACATTTTTGTGTTGAGCCGGCTGCTGTATGCTTCCCCCTGGGTAAATTCCAGTCCATCTGCCAGCGTATCCCCGAGCGCTGTCAGGGAGCTGTCGAGGAAGTCTCCGAACGTATAGGTTTCTGAAAAATCGAAGGGATTTACCTCTAATCCCTTGTAATCATAACCGGTATTATAAGTTACCTTATGAACTTCATCTGTCCAACGAATATAGCCCAGGTCCAGTACACTTGCGCTGATCAGCCAGCGGTCGGTTGGCTGGAAATCTACGCCCAGGTCAACACCCAGTCCAAAATTCCTGGTGTTAAAAGCCTGCCTGGCAATATTCGAAGGACTCAAATTAAACTGGTCCTCATCAATGATGATATCCTCGATCATTCCATCGTTGTTATAAGTCACATCCGCAAAAGGAAGGGAGGCATTCACCTCCATATCTGAACTGATATTCCAGGCTTCCTCGGAAGTGGTTACTGCAAGCTTTGAACGTGTTGTTGTGAGATTACCAAAACCAAAAAGGGCTTTGCCTCTTACTCCAATGTGCCACTTTTTACCTATGGCTCCAGACCATCCGACTGAAATATCATCAAACCCGGTAAAGTCTGCACCGATACCATCCAATGTATAGGTCCGGCCATCATCGGCCCCTTCAAGGACCAGCCTGGGCAGGTCACCCGGCAGGTAGATGTTCGCTTCTGCCCTGGTGGTGACATCCAGTGAGAAAAAGCCAGCCCCGGTCAGGAATCCAATGGAAAAAAGGGTGGTTCCCACATCCGTCACAACCAGGTTAATTGGCTTCAGTTTATCAAGGAAGGCCTGCTTATCACCCAGCGGGTGGAGGAATGTAATCAATGAATCCTCTGTCGGATGGGGATAGATCACATCGTCAAATGCAAGTGAACTGGAGGTGACCTGCGAGCTTAACGGGGAGAGTGCCGGAATCCCAAAATAGAACGTGCATTCGGGCTGACGCGCAGGATTAATCCTTATTGATTGCGGAACCCCGCGCATGAAATAAAGGGAATTACTGGGTTGAGCCGTAACCTGAACGAAAACCCCAAAAAGCAATCCTATACTACATATGACTATACTGTTCTTTCTCATAGTTCCCTGGTGTTAATTCTGAGATTGGCATAAAAGGAAATGGTATAATCCAGTGAATAATCGGAATAGAATTTTACATACGGAATGCCCGATCCCGATGTGACCATCCGGGCCTTCACCAGTATGAACTGAGTCTCCTCCAGTTTGCCAATTTTCTCTGCTGGGAAGCTGATACTGTTGGAGTCTTCACCTGCCTGCTGGAGCCGGCCCTGGCCATCCACCTCCGAAGAGGACAGAAATACTGGTTCCCCATCAAAGACAGAATCAAGTACCACGTAGGATCCATCCATCAGGTATAACTGTAAGCCAAGCTCGATGGGCAATTCGTTGATGGAATTGACTTTAATAACCAGATCCCGTATAAGCGTGGTATCGATCCCCCCATCGCCCGGAGCAAACTCTATGGTGTCCTCCAGGGTATATTCTGTAAAAGCTAGATCCAGTGGCAACAGGAATTCGGCCTCCGCCATAAACCTGCTTGTATCAAGCAGGAAATGGTAATCGCTCCCCGGTCCTATACCTCCCTGGACTTTGTACGAGAGTGTAGAAGGGGCAATATTCAACAGATCCTGGAAGTTTGATGTCTGGTTGTTGATATGAAATTCACCATAGGCAGTTTCTCCAATCATATCGATGGTCGGAGCCGGGATTTCAAATGGGTACCCTTCATAGAACGCCAGTGTTTCAGAGGTACCGTCTTCTGCAAATGCTATGACACTGTCAAGGGTCAGTTCAAAGGGGATCCCAAGGGAGCTTTCAGTAAAGATATTTATGCGAGGATCTGCCAGTTTCAGGTGGGACAGTTCGGGAACATCAGAATATATCGGTATATCGAGCATCCCACTGTCTGAAACAACTTCGCTTACATCTATAAGCCCGTAGATACCGTAAAATCCCAGGTCCAGGAAGGAGTTAAGGATTTCGCAATAGTCCCCGGGAAAGATCGGACTACCCGAATTGATAATCGCCAGGTCATAATCCAGCCTGAGAACCACAGAATCACCCTGCTTTTCGGTTTCCAGGAAGTAACCATCCAGGTCCCGGGTATCCGCCCAGGTGAAATTGCCGCTGGGATCATCGATAACCACAGTGCTGGAATAAAGACTCCCACCCGGATCCTTGATATAATTGCTGCTGACGGTCAGAAATCCTGTGTGCTGAAAGGTACTTGTCACCTCTGTCGTCAATTCACCCCCCTTGAAGACAATACTGTCCAGCCGGCTGTCACCATCTGTCTGAAATGAGAAGTACTTGCTTTTTAGGAAGTGGATGGTGTCCCCAACTGCACTACCAATATAAATCGGATCGTCGCCTATTTCGGGCGAAAAGTAAGTCTCCTGATATAGTTCATTGAGCAACAGATCAAGTGTGTCCACACGCACCTCAACCAGGGTATCCGAATAAGCCAGGTAGATCAGGCCGTCTTCAAATGTTCCCGTATATCCCGACGAATCGAACTTTGCCACAATATCTTCCATGTTCATCGATCCATAGATCAGCGGGGCAACAAGATCTGTCTGTATCTCTATCTCGTCGGACAATTTATCCAGTTCAAAGTACTCTTTATGACAGGAGGCCAGAAAAAGGATCCCTGTAAATAAGCATATCAAATAATAGTTATTAATCTGTCTCATGGCTATTCAATTGAATAATTGTAAAGGAAATTATTTGTACTTCCTACAATCAGATTAAACCTGCTATCGGATCCTGAAAAATAACCGATACTGAACCTGGTGGAACCTTCTAAAGGAAATCCTTCATAAAGGGATCCATCCGAATTGATCAGGTAGATCCTGTTCCTGGAGCGGTCCGTAATTCCAATTTTCACATCCGAAGCTGAAAACTTGTATATATCCGGGATTTCGCTGATGCGCCCTTTCACACTGAAATTGAACATCTTTTTACCATCCTGATGAACGACTTCCAGTTCATCACCATCCACAAAAATATACTCGGGGATCCCGTCGCTATCTATATCCTGCATTCTGAAGAAATGACCAGGGGACATTTTACGGGTCAGAAGCCTGGAAACAGAGCCATCCAGGTATATGGCAATCACAGTTCCCGAAGTATCGGTGGAGATCCACCTGGGTTTATCCTCCCTTATATTCATATCGAGTACCAGCGGATTTTGCGGCGATAAAACCACTCTATCCTTCAACCTGAGGCGTTCCCTGCCCCTGCGGTTTAGAATATAGGTCCTGTTCTGATCAACAGCTATTATATAATCACTATCGCCGACCCTGAAGTGCTGAATTGCTTCTGTAACCATCGATTCTGTTTCCCCAAATTTCCAGCCGGTAATCATATTTCCCTCAATATCATAAAGATAGATCTTTCGATCCTCAGTGGCTACACACAATCGATAATCCCGGCTATTATCATAGTCAAATACTGACAGTGGATTGGTTGCATCAGACCTTAACGAAATGGGATAACGTTCCACATAATTACCATTCCTGTCAATTAAATGGATCTTCTTTGCCGTATTAAAAAGATACTGTAATTTCCCGTTCCTGTAGAAATCCACCTGGCATACATCCCCGAGGATCGGACCATCGACCGGTTGTTTCCAGAGGATCCTGCCAGCACTATTGATCAGATATACCCTGTTTGCCAGATCCTGAACAAAAATCTCCTTTTCCGAAGTGTTATGATTGACAACAAGTGCCGGTTTGATCACAATCGCGGTATCCATTAGACTTTCCCAAACAGTAAGGGCCTTGTCCCTGATCTGTGGAGTATATTTAGAACTGATACTTTGATAAAACAGGTCATCCTCGGTACTATATTGCACTACAACACCAGGAATCCTTCTCAAGAAGAGCTCCAGTTTTCCCAGCTGATTCGATATCCCATCCATCAGTATCTCCTTTTTGTAATTCAAAAACGCATATGGCCTGAAAAACAGGGTTACACTGCTTCGGTTGGAAAAGGATCCTGAAATCTCCTTGTATACCGGATCGTTCACAAATGTTTTATGGAGTACATTCTGGTAGATTACCCTGGAAATGACATCCGTAGAGGGCCCAAAAATCAGGTAGTTTTCATAAACCGTAAAATATTTGTTGAACAGGGGAGCTGCCGGGGTCCCTTTATAAAACTGGTCGGGTAATTTGTATATGTTAAAGCTCGTCTGATTATCAAGCTGATAGACGTACCTCATTGACTGCATGTCGAAAGCATGTTTCTGAAGATATTGCCTCACCCATGGCATGACCACATCCACCGTTTCACTTCGACTCCTTGTTTCAATGATAAGCAATTCATCCCCGGGGTGACTGGTTACACCCTCAATGGCAAACCATGCCAGCTCATCATCCAGGATGCGGCTAAGGTCCTCCAGTGGATCAAATCCATATAACTGTTTAATACGCTGGGTTTCTGCATTTATTTCCTGCTCTTCTCCCAGTCCATTCCAATAGGAAAGAATGTGTTCCTTAAACTTCTCCCGGTCTCCTACTCCCAGGTGTAAAAAAGAGGTGATCCCCGAAGGCATTATCTCATGCAGTTCCATCTTTACAGGTGACTGCCCCCTGAATACATTCAGGAAAAGGGGCAGATCGGGATTGGCCTGTGTCATGCCGTTCAGCGTAACTGATGCCTGATTCACATCAAGGTCCAGTTCACCCCAGGAAGATATGGAAGACAACCTTCCAAGTGGTCCCCAACTGGACTCCCTAACAAAAGGATACAAAAGATCGGATAACCTTTCGTAATTGATATAGAGGTTGGCATGAACATAACGGCCTGCCGTCTTTCGTACCTCCTGCAAGCCGGGATCCAAAGTCAGGTTGGTTTCATTATGGATGGTCCTGACGGACTCCTCCACAAGCATGGAGGAAGAGCTGATAAGGCATAATCCATCCAGGCAGGCAAAGGTAAACTTCCCCGGTAAAAATCCGGGACTCCCCGACACATCATAAACCATCTCTGCCTCATACTTCCTTTCATTTATCATGGCCCGCTTATCCAGCATTGCCAGTAGCATATGTTCAAAATCATGATCGCTGTAGGCAGATGAATATTCCACGTATATAACAGGGATAAGTTGATCTTTACCTACTTTGTGTAATGAAAGATTAAATCCCTCCTTTAATAACAGGTCATTCAGAGATTCAGAGGATCGAACGAGTCCTAGAGCGATATTCATCAAAGAATCCAGGTCGTTCCTTTTGATAATATTCACAAAATCAACCCATATCCGGCTCTCCGGTAAAAATGACTCCGTAATGTATTTATAATCTATCTTCTCCGCGAAAAGTACAGCATCTTCAGGTATGGCTTTCAGGACCTCTATCGGCTCCTCTTTTTGGAACCGGTTAACGAGGAACACCACAATCAGTCCCAAACAGACTACTCCAATTAAACCACCATATATTATACGTCTTACCATAATGTGCCAGTATGATTCAAAAATATGAATTTCATAAGCAGTATCTTTGGAAAATTACCAACACTGGAAACGGGTATATTTTTTGAGCCACTTCCGGGGATTTACAATTTTTATGACATACCGCACCCTTCTCATTATTAGCATTTTAACATCAACTTCTCTGGCCCGGGGCCAGCTTTTACATGTCCTGACATATTCAGACCGTAAACCCATCGAAAATGCAGCAGTTTTTAATAGCACCAGGGAAAGGGGGGCTATCACCGACTCCCTGGGAATGATTGACATATCCATCTTCCTGGAGGGTGATACCATCATATTCCAGCATCCTTCCTATGAAAAAATGAAGTTTTTACGTTCTGAACTGACAGGCCAGCAGCAGGTTTTACTCCAAAGAAAAAGGATCCCTATTGATGAATATGTTATATCTGCTTCAAAGTACAGAGAGAACAGTCAGATGGTCCCTTATAAGGTGGATGTCTTGGAAGAGGAGCAACTAAAAAAGTCTATCGCACTAACTTCAGCCGATATCCTGGAGGAAACAGGGAATATTGTTGTCCAGAAAACCCAGGGAGGGGGAGGCAGTCCTATTCTGAGGGGATTTGAAGCCAACAAGATCTTGCTTGTAGTAGATGGGGTGCGGTTAAACAACGCCATCTACAGGAACGGACATCTGCAAAACTCCATTACCATCGATAACTCCATTCTCGAACGGACCGAAGTGATATTCGGACCTACCTCCATTATGTATGGCAGTGATGCACTTGGAGGTGTGATCCATTACTATACCAGGGATCCCCTGATGAGTGCAGACAGTACGACCCGGTTGGATGCCTCCGCCTACTTACAATATGAGTCGGCCATGAATGGCAAAACGGGACACCTCGATTTTGAGATCGGGAAAAAACGCTTTGCTTTACTTACCAGCATTAGTTATAAAAATCTGGGTAATATAAGGATGGGCGGCTGGAGAGATCCTTCGCTGGGGAGCTGGGGCAAATTGATGCATTACGTGAAGCAGGTGGAGGGAATGGATTCCACTGTGTTAAATCCAAATCCCCTTATCCAGAAAAACACGGGCTACAGCCAGCTGGATATTATTCAGAAGGTAAGGTTTACCCCGTCACACTATGTGGACTGGATCCTGAATATGCAGTACTCCACCTCATCCAATATTGACCGGCTTGACCAGTTGAACGATTACAGCAGGGATAACCTGAAGTATGCTCAGTATTACTACGGTCCCCAAAACAGGATTCTGGTCTCCCTGAAAAATGTCCTGAAAAAGGACAACCCGGTTTTTACCAATATGACCACCCTTGCATCGATTCAACGAATTGATGAGGATCGATACACCCGCAAATTCAGAGACAACGAGTTGCTGACCCAGCAGGAGGATGTGATGGTATTCGGCCTGAATCTCGATTTGATCAAGATCTGGGGTGCCAGCCATAAATTGTTCTACGGAGCTGAGATCACGCACAACCTTGTGGATTCAGAGGCCTGGTATGAAAACATCCAGACGGGTAACAGTACGATCGCGCAGACACGTTACCCGGAGGACGGAAGCCAGACCTGGAGTATGTCGGCCTATTCCAGCTATAAATGGGTCCTGGATCACAAACTCGTGCTGAACCTTGGAGCGAGATTTAACCGGGGAACCATGCATTCGGCATTTGACAACCCGCTTCTGCCTTACGATCAGATCCATATGGATTTTGATGCCCTCACCGGAAGTATTGGCCTTGTCTATTCTCCATCGGACCAGTGGCAATTGAACACAATTCTCTCAACCGGGTTCAGGAATCCCAATGTGGACGATTATGGAAAGGTAAGGGCAAAAGACGATTATGTAACCGTTCCCAATCCTGACCTCTCTCCAGAGTACAGCTATAATGCGGAGTTAAGAGTTACCAGGTTTATAAAAGATTACATGAAAATAGAACTGGTTGGCTTTTATACCTTCCAGGACAATGCCATTGTCAGGACCAGCTTTCAGCTCAATGGTGAGGATTCGCTTTACTATGATGGAGACATGTATAAGATTACAGCCAATTACAATGCAGGGAAAGCCTGTATTTATGGTGCTTCCTTTGGCATGACCCTCACTATGAGCGATCATATGAACTTCTACGGGACCTTCAATTATACGAAGGGTCTCAATCTGAGTGATGATGTCCCTCTTGGACATATTCCCCCATTGTTTGGGCGGGCTTCTCTCTCATACAGGAAGAACCGGATTTTCGCCGAGACCTATTTAAGGTACCAGGGATGGAAACATTTGGATGATTTCTCACCCTTTGGTGAGGATAATGAGGGTGAGGCCATGGAGGAGGGATTTCCCCCCTGGTGGACCGCCAACATCAAAGTGGGTTTCGATGCCCTTCAATATTTAGATATAATGCTGGCCATAGAGAATCTTTTGGACCGGTTCTATAAGCCATATGCAGCCGGAGTGAGCGCCCCAGGGATAAACTTTGTGATTACTGCCCGGTTTACCTTTTGAATCGTTGCGCTGCTTCTCCACTTTTGGTAACTTTCCAGCCTATGCAGAAAATCGATCCGAACATAGAAGGAGGTTGGAAATCGGTCCTGATGGATCAGTTCCAGTCACACTATTTTACAACACTCAAAGAATTCCTGGTTGAGGAGAAAAAGAAATATACTGTTTACCCACCGGGAAGGCTTATTTTTAACGCCTTTCAGCACACTCCATTTGAAAAGGTAAAGGTGGTCATCCTGGGCCAGGATCCATACCATGGCAAAGGTCAGGCCCATGGATTGTGTTTCTCAGTACCACCTGGCATTCCCAAACCACCTTCACTGGTCAACATTTTCAAAGAGCTGCAGTCTGACCTGGGGACACCCCTGCCTGAGCACGGCACGCTTGAAAAATGGGCCAACCAGGGGATTCTGCTGATCAATGCCACACTGACAGTGCGGGATGGACAGGCCGGATCTCACCAGAATAAAGGATGGGAAACCTTTACCAACCGCGTTATTGAAGTCGTATCAGAGGAAAAAACAGGGGTGGTTTTTCTGTTGTGGGGCCGGTATGCACAGGCCAAAGCCTCCCTGATTGATGAAAATAAGCACCTTTTGCTTAAAGCTGCTCACCCTTCACCCCTCTCTGCCTACAATGGATTCTTCGGTTGCAGGCACTTTTCAAGAACCAATGAATATCTGGCACAACAGGGCAAACCTGGAATTGATTGGACTCTGTAGCTGTTTTGGCACGCAATTTGTTTTATAGTAAGCGACAGTTCATCCAATCATATCCCTGCATTCAGGGCCAGGTCCGTCTTCACAGGCGGACTTTTACTTTTTTATACCCCCGGTATAACATTCCACCCTTTTATATCTTCAGGGTATTCCCGAAGTACATACGTAGGAGTTTTTAAAATGGCTTATAGCCGATAATTTCGCGCACGTCACGAACGGTTTTGGATGCGCTTTCGCGTGCTCTTTCAGCACCCATTTTCACCACTTTCCTCAGGTAATCTGTATTGTTGTAGATATCGTTGATCCGCTCGCGTATGGGAGTGGTAAAATTGATCATATCCTCCGCCAGCTGTTTCTTCAGGTCCCCGTAACGAATAGTGCAGTTATTATAACTCTCCCTGAAATGCTGAACAATGTCGGGAGTGGAAAGTGTCTCAAGCAGGTAGAAGAGATTGGCAATTGGTTCCGACATGGGGGCATTGGGCTTCTGCGGTCCGGTATCTGTCACAGCCCGCATCACCTTCTTTCGGATCACTGAAGGTTCATCCGACAGGTAAATTCCATTCCCTTCGCTTTTTCCCATCTTTCCTGTACCGTCCAGACCAGGAATTTTGATAAGCTCCTCTCCAAAATTATAGGGTTCCGGCAGGGTGAAATACTCCACACCATACATATGATTGAAACGCCGTGCAAATTTTCGTGCCATCTCCAGGTTCTGCTCCTGGTCCTTTCCCACAGGTACTTTATCCGCGTTGTGTATGATGATGTCGGCGCACATCAGGACGGGGTAGGTCAGCAGGCCGGCATTGATGTTCTCCGGTTGTCTGCGAATTTTCTCTTTAAACGTGGTGGTACGCTCCAGTTCACCTACATAGGCGTTCATATTCAGCAGCAGATAGAGCTCGGAGATCTCTGGCACGTCACTCTGAACATAAAGGGTAGCCACCTCCGGATCCAGTCCGGATGCCAGGTATTCGGAAAGTACCGTTTTGATGTTATCATGAAGGTTCTCCGGTGTTGGATGTGTGGTCAGAGAATGATAATCCGCTACAAAAAAGAAGCACCTGTTATGGTGCTGCATCTTCACAAAATTCTTGACAGCTCCAAAATAATTTCCCAGGTGTAGGTTGCCGGTCGACCTGATTCCGCTTAATACTGTGTCCATCGTGCAAAACTATAAAATGTTCTTGAAAAAACGTACTTTTGCCCAATGACCACTACCCGTCAGCATAAAGTATCCAGGTTACTTCAAAAGGAACTGGGTGAATACTTCCAGAGGCTGGGGCCGGAGATC
>Ga0210098_1000016_pt1 | contig 69803 bp, 58 predicted proteins | sample Joice_ThreeSqA_D_FD_184870 | JGI IMG/M metagenome (GOLD analysis project Ga0210098, IMG submission 184870) | Wetland microbial communities from San Francisco Bay, California, USA, that impact long-term carbon sequestration - Joice_ThreeSqA_D1... | ecosystem: Environmental > Aquatic > Marine >...
GAAAGGGCTATTTTAGAAGTAGTAAACGAATAGAAATGTCCGATCCTCTTATCCTGGAATTAAAGAAGCATATCGATGCCATTGCCTTGCTAAATTCTGATGCCTGGGTCGAATTGGAAAACATCGTTCATCTCACAGAAGTTAAAAACGAAGATTTTCTGGTCAAAGAGGGAGCCCTGGAAATGAATGAAGTTTTTCTTGTCCGGGGAATCTTAAGGAGCTTCTACCGGTCCTATGATGGAGAGGAGATAAATGTGGCGTTTTATACAGAAAAAAATGTACTGCCACCACATTATTTCCGGACAAAAAACAGTATAAGTCACCTGAATATCCAGGCTTTATCAGATGTGGTTGTGGCAGAGTTTAATGCCGATCAATTTTCAGCATTGCGTTATAGGCATGAAAGCCTGATGAGTTATGGAAATGTAATTGTTGAGCGTGAGCTGGAATATAAAACACAGAGAGAGATACTCCTGCTGACCAAAAATGCAGAGGAGAGGTACAAGACATTCAGGGAGATGTATCCCGGGCTTGAAAATTACATTTCGCAGTACCATATTGCCTCCTACCTCGGCATTACTCCAGTATCTCTGAGCCGGATCCGGAATAGTATGGTTAAAAAGTAGTGACTCCCCCATTTTTTATCAAATGTTAATGTTTCGGTATTGAGCATGCCATTCCTTTGTAAAAAAAGCAAAGAGATGAAAACGCGAAATATACATCCGATCTGGTTGCTGGTATCCGGAGTGATATTAATAGCCGGGACCCATATGACTTTTAACATGGGGATTTTAGCCTGGTTTAGTGCTGTTCCTTTCCTGTTGTACCTTGATAGAACCAGCGGCTTTAAGTCCAGGCTCTATTTTGGGCTGGCAATGATTCTGGCCTGGAGTTTATGTGTGTTAAAGATTACCACCGATCCCCTTCCATTGGCAATGGTTCCCATGTTCTCCATTCCACTTGCACTGATACAGATGCCCGGATACCTTATATGGGCAAAATTCAGAAATAAAAAAGGATCCGCTTTACTTTTCCCGGCTGTGATGGTGGTGATGGAATGGATTCAATATACACTGACGCCACTGGGGAGCTGGAGTGCGGCAGCTTATACCCAGACTGATAACATCGTGCTATTGCAGTTGGTCTCCATATTTGGTATGGCAGGTCCTGGATTTGTTATTTACTATGTAAATGTTATGCTGGCGAAGATTATCGTAGATCCAAAAGATATCAGTAGGAAAATACTCCCTGTATCTGTTATTCTGATTGTCATCCTGATCTTTGGATCGTTGAGAATAGATATTTATAAGTCAGCGGGGAGGGACGAAATAAAGGGTGCCGCTGTGGGCACTGATTCAGAAGTGAGCGGTCTTCCTCTGCCTTCACCGGAAGTTCGCAAATCAAATCAGGCCACATTGATTGAACGGACAGAAAAGTCTGCTGCCGCAGGTGCAAAACTGGTGGTTTGGAATGAGGCATCCACAGCCATTCTTCCAGATGAGGAAATGGAATGGAACAAAAAACTATCTGCCGTGGCAGGTGAGCATCATATAACCCTTGTAGCTGCTTATGTAGTTCCCGTTTCGGAATCACCATTCAGGTTTGAGAATAAATACAAGATGTACAGGCCGGACGGAAGCCTTGGCTATACCTACAATAAGCACGAACCCGTGCCCGGAGAACCAGCAGAAAAAGGAAGAGAAATCATCGAAACCATTAACATAGATGAGATTGAACTGGGAGGAGTTATTTGCTACGATTATGATTTTCCCTATCTGGCAAAAGCATTTGGCCGGAATGATGCAGACATAGTAGCCGTCCCCTCATCGGATTGGCGAGGAATTGATCCGATTCATACTAAAATGGCGGCCTTAAGGTCGATCGAGCAAGGTCATTCTGTATTAAGATCGACCCGGTTTGGACTCTCAGCAGCCATCAATCCCATTGGAGAATTCACTGCGCAAATGGACAGTTTTGATGCCAATGATCGTGTGATGATCACTAATCTTCCAGAAAGCAATGTATTTACAGTTTATAGCCTGATTGGAAACCTGTTTGTTTATTTGTGCATCGCCTGGATTATCATCTATTTAATGATTGGAACAAAACTGGTTGCATTCAAAAAGTAGAACATTGAAATATTCAATTGTCATTAATTTCAGGTGCTAGTCATCCGTTGATGAACTTAGAAGAGATAGGTGAATACTGCATTGGCAAACCGGATGTCACCGAAAGCCTTCCTTTTAACGACACCGCCCTGGTCTTCAATGTAGAGGAGAAGATGTTTGCCCGCTCGACCTGTCTGGGGACAGCAGGGGCGTAGCCCTGAAATGCGATCCTGACCGGGCCATAGACCTGAGGTTTTTACTCATACCTGAGTGATTCGACCGGATTACGGTTGGCAGCTCTCCAGCTCTGCAAACTTACTGTCACCAGTGCAATAAGTACAGTCAGGAGTCCGGCAACTAGAAAGACAAATAGACTTATTCCCGTTCTGTAAGCAAATTCCTTCAACCACTCATTTACTGCATACCAGGCTATGGGACAGGATAACAGGAATGCGATCCCGATCCACTTAAGGAAACCACGGTTCATCATTGACAGGATTTCCCAGCTGCGAGCCCCATTCACCTTGCGGATACCGATCTCTTTCTTGCGCTGCTCCGAAAGGAAAGTAACCAATCCGAACAAGCCCAGAAGGGACAGCAGAATGGCGATGATGGTAAAGCTCCCGATAATCCTTGCAAAGCGTTTCTCTTCCCCATAATTTTCAAAATACTTTTCCCTGACATAAAAATAGCGGAACGGGAGGTCCGGAAACAATTTTTGCCATTCGGATTCCATGAAGGTAATGGTTTCCTTTTCCTTTTCCTTTTCCGGAGAGATCCTGAAAGTCAGGAATGCCGGAAAATTATTATGTTCTCCGAAACGGTAGACCATGGGTTGGATGGGTTCCCGCAGTGTGGAGGTATGTATGTCTTTCAACACTCCGATCACCGGAAATGACTCTCCCTGCTGGCGGAACTTCATGAACTTTCCATCGACGTTTTCCCACCCGATTGTCCGTAATGCAGTCTCATTGACAATAAATGCGTCATGGTCAGTACTGTATTCAGGGGAAAAAAACCTCCCTTGTGCCAGTTGGATACCAAAAACTTCGGCGAAATGTTCATCCACGGCTGTTGAGATGACAAGGCATTCATCGATCTTCGCATCATTGGGGACCAGTGTAAAGCTGTTTTGGTAATAATAGCCTGGAATATTCTCTGTCGCCGATCCCTGGCTGAATCCATATCGGGACTTCTGTGGCTCCACATTTTCCATATACAATTTTACCCGGGAATAGGACTGACCGTCTTCATTGGGTATCCCATTCAACTCAATAGCCATCAGGTTTTCATTGTTAAATCCTAAATCTGCGTGTTTCATGAAAGCCACCTGCTTGTAGATAAAAAGCTGAACGATGATCAGCGAAATGGCCAAGGTAAACTGAAATATGATCATGGCATTTCGTGATGACCCAGAGCCTTGCATAATGATTCCTCTGGATTGAACCAGCTGGATGGGTTCTGCGCGGAGAAAGGACCGGCCAGGCAGGAAACCCGTTATGAAAACCGTAATCAACAGGGTTATTCCCAGGATGGACCAGACAACTGGATCTGATAACTGCTGTCCCACCGGCCTCTGGGTAAGTGATTCGATAAAGGGCATGGCCATGAGGCAAACAAGTATGGAGATTCCAAGGGCCCCAATGAATACAAAAAATGCAGCCCATATATGCATGCGTATTACTTGTCCGGACCTGGCCCCCATGATTTGCCGGATTCCTGTATCTACGTTCCGCCGGGCCGATTGAGCGGCTGACAGGTTGATATAATTTATACAGGCAATCAGGAGGGTAACCAGGGTAATGCTGGCAAGGATCAGGAGATAGGAACGAGGTACAGGTGGTGATTCGTAATCAAGAACAGAAGTATCAAAATGCGATCCCCTGAAAGGGCGGGTCGTAAAGGTACTTCTTCCCTGCAGGAATTCAGGATAATGCCGGGCGGGGATCTCCTGCAGATGGGATTCAAATTCAGCCTGACTGCTTCCTGGGTGAAGCATCACGAAAACCTTCATTCCTCCGTTCCACCATGCCTCATTGTAGTCTGGCCGAATAAAGGACCGTGCTTTTTCCGGAAGCAGGACATCAAAATGAACCGATGAGTTCCGGGGCAAATCCCTGAAGATCCCGGATATGGTAAGGGGATGGTCATCCACACTTACAGACTTTCCGAGAGGGTCCTCATCACCGAATAGGGTCCTTGCGAATTTCTCAGACACCACAATACGGTCCGGTGCATTGGCCAGTTCTTCCCGGTTTCCGGCCAGCAGTTCGTAACTAAAGATCTCCATAAAATCATTATCTACCGAGGCACCGGTAAATCCTGAATACTGGCGATCATTGCACTCGAATTCGGTCTCTTGTCGGATCATTTGAGATATTCCCGTTGCATACTTTACTTCGGGGAATTCACTAAGGATGACCGAAGGGAGAGGCAGGGGACAGGAACTTTCAAATTTATCCGACTTTAGATCATGCAGAAGAACCTGCAATATCTCATCCCTGTTTGGATGACAGCTGTCGAATGATGCTTCATAGGTGATCAGCATCACCATCATAACTACCAGGGACAGACCGAGTGAAAGACTGACAGCATTCAATAGGGTGAACCTGAGTGTTCCCCTTAGTAATTGTATTGCTGATTTAAGGTAATATCTTATCATCCGGGCCTCTTTTTTTAATTTCAAATTTATATCCCAGGCTACAATAGGACTTTATGCGGCACGATCCTGCCATCAAGCATATTTACGATACGGTGGGCATAGGACGAGTCCCGTTCAGAATGTGTGACCATCAGGACCGTTGTTCCCTCCTTATTCACTTCAGTGAGTAATTCCATGACCTGGATGCCGTTATTTGAATCCAGATTTCCGGTAGGTTCATCCGCAAGGATCATCCAGGGCATGGATACCAAAGCCCTGCAGATAGCTACTCGTTGCTGTTGTCCCCCGGATAATTGCTGGGGGTAATGCTTTACCCTGTGGCTAATCTTCATCCGGTCCAAAACAGCCATAACCCGCTTCCGGCGTTCATTGGCGCTCACTCTCATAAAATAGAGCGGCAATTCAACATTGTCAAAAACGTTGATTTCATCAATCAGGTTGAAATTCTGGAAGATGAAACCGATCTTCCCTTTTCTTTTTTCTACCCTCTCCTTCTCCCTGAGTCCTGAGACTTCATCACCAGCAAAATGGTATCTGCCACCAGTGGGATGGTCGATCATACCAATCACATTGAGAAGTGTGGATTTCCCACAGCCAGATGGACCCATTATCGCAATAAACTCACCCTTTTTCACTCCAAGACTGATCCCGTCAAGAGCTGATGTTTCAATTTCATCAGTCCGGAATGTCTTTTTGAGCCCATCGGTTTTAACAATCAGATCTTCTTCCATAACGTGAGGAATTTATCATGGGTCATTTAAAATTCAAATGTAATGCCATAATCTGTAACAGCATGTATATCAAATATTAATAACTCGCCAGCTTAAATAAGACGTCAAATATTTTTACACCCTTTGTTAAATCGTTTGTCAATATAGTATTTTGGCTTTATGAATACTGGAAAGGTTCTTGTTGTTGACGATAACAAAAAGATACTGGATGCATTGCGCTTGTTGCTCAAGTATCATTATGAGCAAGTGATGACCTGCAACAATCCAGAAAGGATACCGGAGCTTCTGGGAAAGGAGATTTTCGATGTGATCCTGCTGGATATGAATTTTAAGGCCGGTATAAACTCCGGGAACGAGGGTCTTTTTTGGCTAAAAGAGATTAACAGAAAGCAACAGGGAGCGAGCGTGGTAATGATCACAGCTTACGGGGATATTAACCTGGCTGTGAAAGCCATCAAAGAAGGGGCATTCGATTTCGTCCTGAAGCCGTGGGAGAATGAAAAATTACTGGCCACCATCGAAGCAGCGTTCAGGTTCAGTATATCCAGGCAGGAATTAAGTAAACTGAAAGGCAAGGAGAGTTTTCTGATTTCCGAGATCAATAAGCCGGGGCAAAACCTTGTGGGATCTTCAGAAGCCATACAGCAAGTGCTGGAAATGGCCGAGAAAGTAGCAGGTACTGATGCCAACGTGCTGATAACAGGGGAGAATGGTACAGGCAAAGAATTACTGGCGAGGGAAATCCACCGTATGTCCACAAGGGCTCAGGAAGTCCTTGTGACGGTGGATGTAGGAGCCATTCCCGAAACCCTGTTCGAAAGCGAATTATTCGGTCATGAGAAGGGAGCCTTTACGGATGCAAAGGAAATGCGTAAAGGCAGATTCGAGCTGGCTGATGAAGGAACACTTTTCCTTGACGAGATTGGTAATCTGAACCTGCCCATGCAGGCCAAACTACTGAATGCCCTGCAAAACAGGCAGATTACAAGGATCGGAGGTAACCAACCGATTTCTGTGAACATTAGGTTGATCTGTGCCACCAACACAGACCTGGAATATTCCATTCAAGGGGGATCATTCAGGGAGGACTTGTTCTACAGAATCAATACCATAGTACTAGAGATGCCACCATTAAGGGAACGGAAGGGGGATGTAGAGGAACTGGCAAACTATTTCCTCGAAATCTACTCCCGAAAATATGAACGCAAAAGCCTGCATATTAGTCCTTCGGCAGTGATGAAACTCAATGCATACTCTTGGCCGGGTAATGTCAGGGAACTCCAGCATGTTGTTGAGAGGGCCGTTATCATGTCCAATAACGTCATAATGAAAAGCGAGGATTTTCTTCTGGAACAGAAGAACTGGAAAAAGATGCAACCTTCGACTCTGGAAGAAATGGAAAGAACGATGATTGAAGCCAGCCTTGAAAGAAACCAGGGAAACCTGACGAAGGCAGCCTCACAACTCGGGATTACACGGCAAACCCTTTACAATAAGATAAAAAGGTATCAATAAACTTCATGGAAGGATGTATACCCGGAACCTGCTACTGAAAATTATTTTGCTGATCCTCTCGCTCATATCCACTGTAGCATTCTGCACGTATTTCTTGTACACGGCAAAATACCTGTATTCGTTAGTATTGATACTGCCTGTATCGTTCGAGATTCTGTATCTCGTATACCTGTACAGGAGTACCAACCGGAAAATCACTTATTTCTTTGATTCCGTTGGGAACGGGGATATAAGTTCGACCTTCCCGGAAAACGTAAAAGATAAAACCCTGCGAGAGCTGCATAAGAGCCTTAACCGGGTCAACAGAATCTTTGCCATGACCAGGACCGAGACTGAAACAAAAGAACAATTCTACCGATCATTGATCCGACATGCAAAAACCGGACTGATGGCAGTCAATCCGGAGGGCAGGATCCTGGAAATTAACCCTTCTCTGGAAAACATGTTTGGTTCATACACACTCTCGGTACTTAATGATTTTAATAAGATTGATCCCCGCATACCTGATTTGGTGAACACCCTTGAGCCCGGCATGCCTGCGATTCTTAAAGTACGAGTCGACACTGAACTACAGCAATTACTTTTTAATAAGGCGATTTTCCAGACGAAGAACGGCGAAGTAAGCATCCTGTCCATAGATAATATCAAGAATGAACTGGATCAAAAGGAACTGGAATCATGGATAAGACTGATCCGGGTTCTTAACCATGAAATAGTTAACGCCGTAACCCCTATCTCTACACTGAGTACTACGATTCACGGACTCTTTCATAAGGAGGGAAAACTATATGTTTCCGGAATTTCGAAAGAGGTACTTTCTGATACGGCCGATGCTCTTAGAAACATCGATACACATGCAAAAGGGTTAATGGAATTTGTGGATTCCTACCGGAAGTTTACCAGGATACCTGAACCGGATTTTCAGGAGATACTGCTAGAGGATTTTATCCGTGATGAGATCATCTCACTCAAAGGCAATTTCGAAGAAGAACATGTTGAGATCAATACAACGGCTGATCCGGAAGGAGTAACCATTCTGGCGGACCCCGGGCTGCTTCAAAGGTTATTTTCCAACCTGCTGATTAATGCCATACAGTCGATGGAAAAATGTAGCAAGAAGAGGATTGATATCTCGACAAGCATTACTTATCATAACCGGACCATCGTGAAGATTGCTGATTCAGGCGAAGGCATTCCTGAAGATCAATTGGACCAGGTATTTGTTCCTTTCTTTTCGACCAAGGAAAATGGCTCAGGCATAGGTTTAAGTCTGAGCCGGCAGATCATGCAGCTGCACAAAGGGGAGATCAGTATTAGTTCCAGGATTGGAGAAGGAACAGAGGTGAGCCTGATTTTTTGACTTATGAAAGTAGAAGAGATCCGTGAACACTGCTCCTGACCTGTCTGAGGACAGCAGGGACCTGACCCTGAAAAGAGATCCCGACCGGGCCATCGAACTGCGAGAGCTGCATCCCGAAGTAACTCCTGCCTGGCACTTTAATAAGGACATAATGATTTTAGTTTATACTGCAATCTTACTTGTGGTTATTTGATATACTCTGATCCAGGAGTAAAATCCATGACCCTAATTCTTCCGAAAAATGATGGTTACAACTCATGCAAAAGACTTACTGTTTCAGGAGCGGTCTTTTCATATCTTTGGGAATATAATAAAACGATTTAAGCTGAGAACATTTAATGAAAACTGGAAATTTAAAAGGTAATATTTTTGGCGGATTAACTGCAGGAATTGTTGCATTACCTCTGGCACTGGCTTTTGGTGTGCAATCAGGCATGGGTGCAAGTGCAGGCCTTTATGGAGCCATGATTCTGGGGCTGTTTGCTGCCATTTTTGGTGGAACAAATGCGCAGATCAGCGGCCCGACCGGTCCCATGACGGTTGTATCGGCAACAGTTGTCTCCATAGCAGTTGCCAGGTATGGAAGTATTGATGGAGCCCTGGGTGTAATTATTCTAACTTTTTTGCTGGCAGGGGCATTTCAAATTGTTTTTGGCCTGCTGAAGATCGGGAAATACATTAAATATATTCCATATCCTGTTCTTTCTGGTTTTATGAGCGGTATTGGAATAATCATTATTGTCTTTCAGCTTTTTCCTGTCCTGGGATTAGCCTCACCGGGTAAAGTTGTTGAAGTATTTAAAGAACTCCCGAATGCCATAAATCACCGCAATAATACAGCGATCTTACTGGCTGTTGGAACTGTATTAATTATCTATGCTTTTCCCAAATTTACGAAACTTGTTCCAAGCACCCTGGTTGCTCTTTTGATCATCACTCTGGTTAACTTTCTGTTTACACTCGATTCGCCCCTGATTGGAGAGATGCCGACCGGACTTCCCTCGTTGAAGATATCATCATTCGCTCAACTGCACTTTTCTGATATTGGGCTGGTATTTCTTCCTGCCATTACTTTGGCAGGTTTAGGTTCGATAGACTCCCTGTTAACCTCCGTTGTTGCGGATAACATTAACCGGACAAAACATAAAAGCAACAAAGAATTAATCGGGCAGGGTATCGGCAATATGGCATCATCACTTTTTGGCGGTATTCCAGGAGCCGGAGCTACCATGAGAACCGTGGTCAATGTTAAGTCCGGTGGAAAAACCAAACTGTCAGGGGTGATTCATGCGCTTCTTTTGATGCTTATCGTTTTGGGTTTGGGGAGATATGTGGCTTACATTCCTCTTGCCGCGCTTGCAGGAATATTAATAACGGTTGGGATCGGTATCCTTGACACGAAAGGGCTGAGTAATATTTTCAATATATCCAGGTCCGATGCGGTTATTTTGATCATTGTTCTGATACTGACCGTATTCGTGGATCTGTTACAGGCGGTGGGAATTGGCATGGTGATCGCCTCTCTCATATTTATGCGTAAAGCAAGTGATATGGTTGAGGCAAATACTTCTCTTACAAAAGTAGACAAATATGACCGGGAAGTGGCCTGGGAGGATGAGGCAAATCTGCCCCTCAATAAAGATCATGTCTATATTAAAAGATTTGATGGTCCCATCTTTTTTGGTGTGGCCGCCAAGGTGCTGGAGAGGGTCAATAAGATACCGGCAGATGCAGAAGTGATTATTTTCAGAATGAAAAAGGTGCCATTCATTGACCAGTCAGGTCTGTATGCACTTGAGGAGGTAATGAAGGAGATGCAAAAAATGGGGATTGTTGTGGTTCTGACAATGACACAACCACAACCCTTATCATTATTAAGAAAAACTAATTTTATACCTGATATTTTACCGGAGAAGTATCTGTTTAGTAGTATTGAAGATTGTTCTGTCTGGTTATCGGAATATTCCCGGAATGGTGAAATCCAGCCGCTATGAACATCGAAGAGATCCACGAATACTGCCTCGCCAAACCAGGTGTAACTGAAAGTCTCCCTTTCAATGACACGGCCCTGGTTTTTAAGGTGATGGGCAAGATGTTTGCCCTGCTTGACCTGTCGGAAGATAGCAGGGGAATCACCCTGAAATGTGATCCGGAGCTGGCCATAGAATTACGTGAAAAGCACTCGGAGGTGACTCCTGCTTATCATTTCAACAAGCAACACTGGAACGGGATCCATCTCCAGGGGAGCATCAGCAATGATCAGCTCAAGGGGTGGATCGATCATTCGTACAAGCTGGTGGTCGAAAGTCTGCCTCAATCAAAGAGAGGAACACTCTGATTATTCATGCCTGAGCGCTTCTGAAGGATTCAGGTTGGCGGCCCGCCAACCCTGGAAGAAAACTGTAAGCATGGCGATGACCAGTGCAAGCAAAGCTGACAGGAGAAAGAGGTGAATTCCGAGATTGATGCGGTACGGAAAATCCATCAGCCATTTTTTCATGAAATACCAGGCCACCGGCCAGGCCAGAAGGTTGGCAAGTAAAACGAGAAGGGCGAATTCTTTGGAAATAAGCAGGATGATTTTTCCCACACTGGAGCCTGCAACCTTGCGGATTCCAATTTCCCGGGTTCGCTGTTCCACAGAAAAGGAAGCCAGCCCAAGGATTCCAAGAGAAGCAATCAATATGGCCAGCAATGCAAATATTATAAAGAGTCTCAGGAACTGCCTCTCTGCGCTGTAAAGCGATGCAATTTCATCCTCATAGAAACTGTATTCGAACGGGGTAGTGGGATCCACCTTTTGAAATTCCGACTCAAGGAAATCCAGGGTTGCCTGAGTCTCAGAACCCGAGATCTTCACAGCCATCCAATTGATCCAGAAGTTATCGACGAAAAAACAGACGGGTTGGATCGTATTGTGTACCGACTCGAAATGAAAATCTTCTGCTACACCCACCACGATCCCTCTTCTTGTTTTCCAGTTGTCGGTTTCCGGATCAAGGGTGGAGGTTTGGAACCACTTCCCAATGGGATCCTCCCAACCGATATCTTTTACAGCAGTCTCGTTCAGAATGAAGCTTGAAACTGAATCCATACCAAACTCTTTCGAAAAGCTTCGCCCTTCCACAATCCTGTTTTCCAGGGTTTCAAAAAAGTCAAAATCCACCGTTACGATCTTAATGGATTTCCCTTCATCCTCGGGTATACCCTCTGCGGTATAACCCAGGTTACTGGTAAGTCTGCCAGCAAGCCGCTTGTTGGAACTTGTTACATGAAGAACCCGGGGGTTCTTAAGGGCCTCTTCTTTGAAGGTATCGTAGCCACTACCGGGACGTTGTATGATGACCACATTCTTCGGATTGATTCCCAGCTCCCTGTTACTAAGGTTTTTCCATTGAGCATATACCACTATTGTGGAGATGATCAGCGCAATAGAAATACTGAACTGCAACACCACCAGGATCTTTCGCAATGTGAATCCGCCTTTTGCTGTACTGGTATCTCCATAGAGCACCCTGAGTGGCCGGAAAGATGCAAGCACAAAAGCAGGATACGAACCGGCCATTATCCCGATCAGGACAGTTGATAACAGGAGTATCAGCATCACTTTCAAGTTGAGCAAGGCAGAAACTTCAAAGCTCTTTCCGGAGATGGTATTGAAGTATGGAAGTAAAAGTATTGCCAGGATCAGGGCAATCAGCATCGCCACGAAAACCAGACCGACAGATTCTAAAAGGAACTGCCGGATCAACTGCCGCCTCTGTCCTCCTACCAGTTTTCTTAGTCCCACCTCGCGGGCTCTCCGGGCCGATCTGGCTGTGGCCAGGTTCATATAATTGAAGGTGGCAATGATCAGGATGAACAGGGCGACAATCGAAAATACATACACCGTTGTCAGGTTCCCGTGGGGTTCAAAATCAAATCTTAGATCAGATTTCAGGTGAGTGTCGAAGAGGGGTTGTAACCAGTACCGGACAAAGTTTGGGGCATCATCATCATCAAAGATCTCTCTCAAAAGATCAGGAAACTTTGCTTCAAGACCCTCTTTGGACAGCCCCTCGGACAAAAGAATATAATAAGCGACTGTACCTTCTCCCCAGTTAAACTTCTGCCGGTCGTTGAAAATATATTCCGCGGTGGCCATAGAGACCAGTACATCAGGTTTGATATGCGAATTGTGGGGAAATTCTTTGAACACACCGGTGATCCTGGCCTCGGCTTCTCCCTGGTCTGTATCTACCTGAAGGGACTTTCCCACCGGATTCTCTTCCCCGAAGAACTTATTTGCCACAACATCCGATACGACGCAGGTAAAAGGTTCTTTCAGTGCCGTGGCTGTATCGCCTCCCTCTATCTGAAATGAAAATACCCTGAAAATATTGGCATCGGCAAACATGACATTGTCCTCTACGAATTCGATCTCTCCATTACGCAACGGCATGGGAGAAGTAAAGGAGAGCCTGACCGCTTCTTCAATCTCCGGGTATCTGGAGTTCAGCTCATCGGCCAGCCTGTATGGTCCTATGGAATGATTAAAAGACTCACCATTGGGACTCGTGTAATTGAAAAATAGCCTGTAGATCCTGTCTCCTTTTTCATGAAAACGGTCGTAACTGAACTCGTCACTTACATACATGACAATAAGCATGCAACTAATGATTCCGACCGCAAGGCCAAATATGTTAATGAGCGAATATCCCTTCTGACGGAAGATGTTGCGGATTGCGATCCGCAGGTAATTTCTTAGCATAGGATTTTACAGTTTGATTACTATCAGATGCTTCTAAGTTACAAATCTTCTGTTCGATCAGATCTGGTATATAGGACGAAGAGTTATATCTCCTGTTACAAATACAGGTTTTTTTTGGCACAACTTTAACAAATGAGATTTTATAGTTTTACTGGAAATAATCCCGGGTGGTTCTCCCGAATAGAATAGTGAAGCGACCTGACAGGGAAAAGTTTACTGTTTCAGATACACAAAGAACTCCTCCTCAGAGACCTCCTTGATCCAGTACTGATAGCCCAGACCAATGGCTTTATCGATCAGCGGAGCGGGAAGAAAAGGGGCAATCACCTCAAGGATCTCCTTCTTATTCAACTTTTTAACCGAGGAGAGCACTTCGTGAACCGGTTGTTCCCCATGATGAAGCATATCGCGCACATCGATGGTCTGTGCCACCCTCTTTTTATTGAACCATTTGGGTTCCTTTGTAATATAGTCAGTATGCTGATCATCCTCTATCCCAGACAGACCTGACTGTCCGGCTTGCTTCCGCAGGGTATTGACAAGCTCCTCCACCTTTAATCCGCCCACGGTTGCTGCCTGGCTGATGGTCGTGACCTTTGCGATGGTTTTTCTTAGAAGGGGATTTCGGAGTTTGGAGAATTGAGGAGCCAGTTCAATCAGCTTATCCTCCAGTTCGGGATATGCCTCCAGCAAGTCGAAGATCTTTGTTTTTGGTGTGATGACCAGTTTTTCCATATTAATTCTCTTTACTGCCTGCATAAGATAAAATACGTCTTTCTCCTTCCAGGGATCTTGCGTTTGTAAGGTCCTGGGATACCTCCAGTGTACCGAGGTATTCCCCGTTATCACCTCTCAAAGCATAATATTCAATCAGAATAAACTTCCCCTTTGCCTGGATCCAGAAAGGAACACGGGATTCTCTTCCGGATCTGAAGTCATCGATGATCTTTTCGACAATGTCCACACTGCCTGGAGGATGACAGAGCCTCACATCACGGTTGATAATGGAACGGCTCCGGGGAAATATCCTGTGAGCGCCCTGAGAGAAGTATTTTACTTTGTCGTTCTTATCTACAAAAGTCATATCGACGGGAACGCTATTAAGGATGGCCAGCAGCTCATTTACAGAGAAACTTCCGGAGGGGAGCTTCACAGCACCATCCGTGTGGCCGGCTATTTCTTCATCGGTTGATTCATCGTGCATTCCTTCCGGTTTCCAGTCTGTTTCGGGGTCATACAGGGTAAATCCGAAATCCAGTGTCTGCTTATGTACACTCCACCAGTTCTCAACAGAAAGAACGTCCATGCACATGGGAAATAAAATCTCCTCCTCTTTCTGAACCATATCAGAAACGGCTTTCAGAACCGGTAAGTAAAGCAATTCAAGGGCATCGGTAAGATCCTGTTTTGACAGATCCTTCTCCTGTAATAATGCGATGCATCCTTTTAGCTGGTCCCTGATCTCGTCATGTTTCCCCCACATGACCTTTGGAGGGCCTGTGATCTCATTTTTTTCAAGATAGGGGAATACCAGGTATTCCTTTCTTTGATAGTGCTTGTCAATATCCATCAGCTCATTAAAAGAGGCCTGAAGCACAAGTATGAAATTTCCAAAATTTCCATCCGGAACCTTTGTTACAGAGTGCAATAGATTGGTTGCTTTTTCAACGGATATTAAAATAGCTTCATTCTCGTGTTTAAACACATCCACGGGATGTCCTGCCGGGATCTCTTTCGCTCCGCTCTGGTCCACGTGTCCTTCCAGTACCTCACCGTGGATATCACACAGTCTCAGGACCTCTGTTACAGGAAGGCCTTCACTGATAAGTTCCTGTTCCACCTCCACCACTTCACCATAGGGGATCGATTGCAGGGTGGTGATAAGTTCCTGCCTGACTTTTTCAGGCGACTCACCGCTATGGAGGCCCAGGATCAACTCTTTCAGCCGATCCTTCCGATACCTTGAATTGTTAATTAATTCGCTCATATTTGATTATTTCATCAGGATCGTATTTGCCCGGTTCAGAACAGCATCTCCGTCCAGGATCTTTTGAGCCATGGAGGCAATGGTTTCTTTTTTAGCAAGATTTATTAAACCATCACGAAGGAGCATATAGCCATCGTGCATGGGACAGGGATTGGTTTCACTGCAATTTTTCAGGCCAAACCCGCATTTAGTAAAAAGCCGGTCTCCTTCCAGGACCAGGATCACATCGTACAGTGATAAATGGGATTGATTGTCCTTGAAAAAAAAACCGCCACCCCGGCCTTTCATGGATTCAAGGAGTTGCCGTGATGTTAGCTGATGCAGGATCTTTGCGATGAATGCTTCAGGAGCTTCGATCTCTTTTGCGGTCCCGGCAACACCCGGCCTTTTGTTGTCCCAGTTCTGCAACTGAATACTTACAAGTGCCCTGATCCCGTATTCCGTACTTTTCGATAACATCGGCTTATTGTTTCTGTGTCAATTCATGTTGAAGGATTACGGACTTTGGAAACAATATGTTGTTTTCCAGGTGGATATGCCTGTGTAGATCCCTGACAAACTCATCCAGTGTACGGTAGGTGACTTCATAGGTATTGCATCCGTCAGAAGGCACCCGAAACTGGTTGGTTAATACAGCCATCTGTCTGAACCTGTCGCCTTCAACTGTATGTTCCGCCTTCAATTCTTCGATAGGGTCCTTTCTATTCCCTGTTTCAGCTGTATGGGTGGTACCATGAAGTTTCATCTTTTCCATCTTTCTAATATAGGGAAATAGAATGGTTTCTTCTTTTATCATATGGAGTCTCAGATTTTCAGAGGCAGCATTAAACATTTCCCTGATCTTGAATAACTCAGGGTGATGGTCCCCGTGTACATCACAAAGCTTTTGTAATTTCTCCTGAATAAAGCCACTCCTTTCATGGATATATTGGTGATGCGTTTCAACGATGTAATCACATAAGGTTGAGAGGGGAAGGTTTTCAATATATTTTGAACCCCTGTCCTCCTGTTTCATAGCCTCTTCCAATTGCATGATAAGCAGCCCGGTATCCACTCCTTCAGAGGAACATGCCCTGTCAAGTGACCTGTCTCCGCTACAGCAATAATCTATTCCGTATTTTTCGAATACATGCGCGGCGGTATAGTTGGCCTTTACAATATCTCCAACAAGCGTTTCGTTCGTTATTCCCATTTTCATCTCCTTTTTTGATTGATGGTGTAAAGATATGAATTATTTATATAAAGATAAAATGGTAATTATATAATTATATTATATCTTTGATGCGAATACTAAACTTACACTGGTATGAATACTAAAAAACTCTGGATTGGATTTGTGGTTGTCCTGGTGGTCTCATTTGGGATCCTGGGATTTTTTGGAAGTGAGATTTACAGGGAAGCTCCACCAAGACCTGAAAAGGTCCAGACACCTGACGGTACAATCCTGATGACCTTACAGGATATTAAAGATGGTCAGAACGTATGGCAATCAATGGGGGGACAGGAAGTAGGGACCATCTGGGGTCATGGAGCCTATAAGGCTCCTGACTGGACTGCCGACTGGTTGCACCGTGAGGCAATCTTTATCCTGGACAGCTGGTCGAGGCAGGAATTTGCAGTTCCGTATGACAACCTTGCGACAGAAAAAAGGGCTATGCTGGAGATGCGTCTTCAGGAGATGCTCAGGACCAATAGTTACGATGAGGATACAAAAACACTAACCATACCTGAGATTCGTGCCGAGGCATTCCGTTCGAACAGCAAACATTATTCAGCGCTATTCATGGATGGGCCTGACAAGGATGATCTTCGGGAGTCATACAGTATTCCGCCTAATAGCATCAAGGATCCTGAGCGGATGGAAAAAATGAATGCATTTTTCTTCTGGGCCTCCTGGGCGACTGTGACAGAACGCCCCGGGAAAGATATTACCTATACCAATAACTGGCCTCCGGAGAAACTTGTTGGAAACGAACCGGCAGGTTCGCTTCTGTTGTGGACCGGCTTCAGTGTAATAATCCTGCTTTTTGGTATTGGACTGTTAGGATGGTATTATGCAACCAACAGGGAAGAAGAGGACCATTCTAAGGCACCCTCTGTTAATCCCCTGTCAGGCACCAGCCTGACACCTTCTATGAAGGCTACCCTGAAGTATTTCTGGGTGGTAACGGCTTTGATCCTGGTGCAAATCCTGATGGGAGTGATTACGGCCCACTATGGTGTGGAAGGTCTTGGGTTTTATGGGTTACCCATGGCTAATTTCCTGCCTTATTCCATATCCAGGACCTGGCATATTCAGCTGGCTATTTTCTGGATTGCAACCTCCTGGCTGGCAACCGGATTATTTATTGCTCCTGCAATCTCAGGAAAGGAACCCAGGTACCAGAAACTGGGAGTGAATTTCCTGTTTATCGCCTTACTGGTCATTGTTATCGGATCGCTGATTGGACAGTGGATGGGTGTCATGCAGAAACTTGGACTGGTGGAGAACTTTTATTTTGGTCACCAGGGTTATGAATATGTGGATCTGGGACGGTTCTGGCAGGCCTTCCTGTTTATCGGGCTGATCCTGTGGCTGTTCCTGATGGCACGGGCTCTGTGGCCGGCAATAAAGAAAAAATCGGAAAACAGGCATCTATTGCTCATGTTCTTAATATCAAGCATCGCCATTGCAGCATTTTATGGTGCAGGCCTGATGTGGGGAAGGCAAACCAATCTTGCCATTGCTGAGTACTGGCGATGGTGGGTGGTTCATCTGTGGGTAGAAGGATTTTTTGAGGTTTTCGCGACCGTGGCCATTGCTTTCCTTTTTGTGAGAATGCAGTTGATCAGGGCTTCAGTGGCAACAACCAACGTACTCTTTGCAACCATTATCTTCCTTTCCGGAGGGATCATCGGTACTTTCCATCACCTTTATTTTACAGGTACACCAACAGCTGTGCTTGCACTGGGAGCCAGCTTTAGTGCCCTTGAGGTAGTGCCGCTGGTATTGATGGGATTTGAAGCTTATCACAGTATCAAACTAAGCAGGGCGAAGGAGTGGGTTGGAGCCTATAAATGGCCCATCTATTTCTTCATTTCCGTTGCTTTCTGGAACTTTCTTGGAGCAGGGATATTCGGTTTCCTGATCAATCCACCCATTGCGCTTTACTACATGCAGGGACTAAACACCACACCGGTGCACGGCCATACAGCGTTGTTCGGTGTTTACGGCATGCTGGGTATTGGTTTGATGCTGTTCGTACTGAGGGATATGAACCTTAATGTAGTATGGAAGGACAGGCCACTGAAATGGGCATTCTGGGCTATCAATATCGGGCTGTTACTGATGGTATTGATCAGCGTATTGCCGGTGGGTCTTGCTCAGGCAGTTGCCAGTGTAAAACACGGACTCTGGTATGCCCGCTCTGCCGAGTTCCTCGAAACGCCCGCTCTTGAAACAGTACGGTGGCTTCGCGTTATCGGGGATTCGATATTCGCGATAGGTGCATTAATACTGGGTTGGTTTGTATTTGGATTGAAGGGTGGTTGGTCCGTTTGGAAGGGTTAACCGGCAGGTTTCCCCAGGCTCATACGCTTTAGTCCTGAGGAGATTTCCCGCTTTCTTCAAAGTGGTACTCATCATGATGATCTGAGAGAATATCGGCCATCTCTTCCTTTGTAAATTTGCCTATTTTGGTGATTTTGGCTTTATGCCTGTAGCTGGGAGGCAAGATATGCATCGCTGCTTCCTTGCTTTCAATCTCAACGATTAACCAGGCTTTATGATCGCCATCTTTGCATCCCCATTCTGCATTGGTGACAAAATGGGACCCCGTTTTATAAAATTGTCTTACGGCTCTGCGGCATGACTCGAGGTCCCCATCGTGAGGTACCTCAATTAAATATTTATTCATTTTTCTACATTTTTAGATTGAGAAATTATCCATAATTAATCAGTATTATTCTAATAAACAATAATTTAACGTAGTTTTAACTTGATAGGGTACTTCAGGCCTCAAACATTAATTAAATGATCTCCCAGGCTTCAATCTCCCCTTTAATCAGAGTGAACAGGGGATGGGGCTCCATACGGATCTCCCCGGAGAAGCTCAGATACAGCTCCGGGGCTCTTGTTTTCAACTTCTTCAGCAGGTGATCCATTTCATATTCTAACTGCCTGTCAGAAACAGTAAGAGTATGGGATTTAAAATTCCAGTTGATCTTATTTCTGTCAAAATGATAACCCCTTTTAAGAGCATCTTCATAAACGACTGCCAAATACTGGTTGATCGCGTCCAGAGCGAACCCGGAATTCTTAAAACGTATCAGCTGGGGATGATTCCTGTATCCGCTGGTCCCTCCTTCCAGTACTTTTTTAGCCAGAAGTGCTTCTCTCCAGAGTGCCACAATCCCTTTTGAATCCAGGTATTTGGGGTGAAGTGACCAGATCCTCATATAAATAAATTTTTACCCGGCATAGATCTCATTTAATGCACCGTCAAGATCTGGATATTGAAATGTATACCCGGTGGCTTCAATTTTTTCAGAGGAGACTCGACTACCAGCAAGCAGCATGACAGACATCTCACCAAAGAGAAGATTCATAATAAAAGCAGGAATATTCGGGAACCAGAATGGCTTGTGAAGTACACTGGCCATCTTACTGGTGAACGCTTTGTTCGTAATATGTTCAGGGGCTACGGCATTGAAGGCCCCTGCCATGGTCTGATTCTCTAAGGCCTGGATATATATGTCACACAGGTCATCCATATGGATCCAGGGAATATATTGTCTTCCATGGCCAATAGCTGAACCAATTCCCAGCTGAACGGGGATCTTAAATTTCGACAGTACACCTCCCTGGTTCGTCAGCACAATACCAGTTCTTAACTTCACTGTTCTGATCCCTATCTCATTAAATCTGTCAGCAGCGAGCTCCCATTGTTCACAGATGTGTCCAACGAAATCACTGGCCGGAGGATCTGTTTCATTGAAAATTTGATCAGATGTACAGGCTCCGTAATATCCTATCGCAGATGCCGAGATGAAAGCTTTCAGCTTACTTTGATGCCTGTCAATGTTGTTAAAAAGCAGATCGGCAGATTTGATCCTGCTGTCGTAAATGTTCCTCTTTCTTTTCTTAGTCCACCTTTTCCCACCCATGTTGACCCCGGCCAGGTGGATGATATAGTCGTAATTGTTAATGGCTTCCCTGTCGATTTCGTTGTCCTCAATGTTCCATCTATGGTGTGCTGTTTTTGAATCTGGTCCGGAATTTCGGCTTAGGATGGCTACCTCATATCCCCTATTCAGCAGCTTTTCGCATAGCTGTTGGCCGATAAGACCACTTCCACCTGTAATCAGAACGCGTGACATTTTGGGTATGTCTCTCATTCACAACTCTGGTCTGTCTGCATAACCTGCTCAACATTGAATCCCTGATCCTTTGCCTGATCCATCAGGCTGGAATAGATTGCGCTGTCAAGTTCTTTGGATCTTGAAAGTACCCAGAGATATTTTCTGGTGGGATCTCCAACCAGGACATAACTGTAATCCTCATCCAGCGACATGATATAATAATTGCCTGAAAAGGGCCAGAAAAAAGTAACTTTTAGTCTTCCAGGATATGCGGGATCAGGGACCCATGCAGTGCCTTTGGCCGTTTTCATTTTACCTTTCTTATCCAAAGTGTAACCTTTATTAAGGACCTCTATTTTGCCTTTGCTTTTTGGTGTATAGGTAGCGGTCACACATTCCAGCCCTTTTTCGAAACTGTTGGGCAACCTGGCTATCTCATACCAGGTCCCTGAATATTTCTGAATATCCACCTTTTCAACTGTTGGCAGGTCCTGTGTGGTTTTGCATGATAAAAACGAGGCCATAATGAGGAGAATTAGAATTTTCCAGTTCATCTTTAGTTTTCTTATGTAAGTTAAAAAATAATGGTCATCTGATGATCTAGTTTGTTGGGTAACTCATAGATTGGATCTATATATATGAACTTACCAGCTTATAAAATGTTTAATGATAAATATCAATGCTTAGATGTATATTTGTATGTTAAACAAAAGAAAAACATAATCATGATGACACGAAGGACAATTTTCACTTTTGCATTGGTTGTTTCCATTGGAATGTCGGCTTTCGCACAGAGAAGGGGTGTAACAGTCAAAATCAACGACCTTGAAAAGATAACTACCACCGTTCAGAATGCGACATCTTCTTCCTCATCTTCATGCAATACTTCGGATTTTCCAGTATACCAGGGTACAGATTTGAAGGATGTGAATATCGCCGATCTGAAATGGATCAGTGTTCGCCATGACCTGACCCCCAGTGATCCGAGTTATGTCAAACTTGAACTGACATTCAAGGACGGGAGCACAGGTATTTACGAGATGGTCAGATATGTCCGGTTTGTTGGGAAGACAGAGGAGGGTAATTATGCAAAAATGGTGAAGGACATCAATACTATTGAGATCCTCCCCAATACCTGATAATCATATTCTACAGGGAGAACCAGAAATTTAACTTGAGCATAATCACATTGTTCCCCCTGATCCCGAACAGGTCGCCGGCAATATCCCCGATGGGTTTGTAGGTGGATTCATACCCGGAGCGGTCATGCGACCAGACCACATAGAGGGTGGATCCCAGTTTATATTCCCAGCGGAACACAAGGTTGGAACGGAACTGCATGAAGCTGAAATCGGGATTGTTAAATTGGAAAGTCTCACCGTTCCAGTCATAGGAATAGTTGTTCCCAACTTGATCATACAGTGCATCCAGGCTCTCCAGCCGGGTTTTGATATCCTTCATCTGAGATTGGCTCACGCGTTTGAAATCACTGTATTTCCCAACAGAATAATAGGGGCTTCCATAATACTGTAAAGAGAGTTCCGGTGTCAGATAGAGCTCCGTTCGAAAGGTAAAGGAGGTGGTATGTTGATTGATATGCCCAACCACATATTCGGTGGAGATGTTCCCCGGCAGGGCACTAACATACTGCTGGTGGTACCTGCGACGGGACAGTTCGCCCAATCCGCTTATTTTCAGTCTTTTCATGGGCAGCCAGGTGATGCTGAGTTCCAGGTTGTTCGCATTGGATCCCTCCATCCCGAATGTTGAGAACTGATATTCCACATCGGCAGACAGATCTTTGGTAGGATTACTGCTGACACCCAGATCCAGCAGGTAACTGGGATCTAACCGAAGTGCAGGCCCTCCTCTCAGCTCCCGTATATCAAGGATGGAGAAGTTATAGCTGGAGCCCATGGCGAAACTCCACAGTGCATTGTTCCTGACAGTGAAGCTCGCTCCGGCCAGATTGCCAGTATTTTCACCTCCAAAACTCCACCTGGCATCCTGGGAAAGCTTAAGGATATAATTTCTGATCCATTTCCGCGGCTCATTCATTTCATAAGAGACTTCCAGCCGCTCACCCACAAAATCGGATTGCCTGATGTATCCGAGGTCATTGAGATTCAATCCGGGACTCCGGTATTGTCCCAGGGCATGAAAATTAAATCTTCCTCCATTTTTGCCAATCCTGACAAATGCGCCATGTCCTGCCAGTTGTTCTCTGAGGCTGTCCACTTCTAAATAGCCGGCATCGGGACGCTGGAAGCGATGATTGTGGGACAGCTGTTTCTCCAGGATGGCTTCTTTGGATCCTTTTAACTGACTGGCAATGGCTTTGACTTCCAGGTAGTAGTTTTTGTTATCCCAGTAATGCAGCAGGTCCAGTCCACCGCTGACAGCACTGGAGGGAAGCACCAGGCTGCTCACCGAGTCGTTGGAAAACCTGTTCACCAGGCTGAAGACCCCTCCTACAGTACTGTTCCCCTGATTAAAATCCCTTTTGATCCGTGAGGCCAGATAATTGGTCAGGGGCGAAACAACGACCTCTTTTTCGTTCTCAAATTCAGCAGTGGCAATTCCATGAGCTCCTGCTGTTAAGCCATTGACCACTCCTATTGACAAACCTTTCCTGTTCTTCCCGGTTATTTTGGCTGCTCCCAGGATGGTGGTCCTGTTGGGGATATCAGAAACCTTCCAGTCGCTGTAAGGATTTACAAAGGAAGGTGCACTCCCGATTCGTCTTGAATAGTATGGTATGTCCTTGTCAAGTTCGAAATCGAAAACATCGTTCCCTTCCAGGAAGAAGGGTCTCTTCTCCACATAAAAAGTCTCAAACGAGGTCAGATTTAGTACGGACGGATCAGCCTCCACCTGTCCAAAATCAGGATTAACGGCAAGGTCAAGGGTAAAATCGCTGCTGATTCCCACCTTGGCATCGAGGCCGGCGTTAAAATCAAAGGATCCTGACGGGTCTGCTTCCTGCAAATGTGAGTAAGATCCCAGTACGTAGGGAAGAAACTCCACCTGGCGTGAGCTCCTGATTTTTTCCAGTCCCGCTAATTTTCCGAAGAGATAGACTGTTGCCGGGGCTTCCCTGGGTATGGGATCCCAGCTGGTGGCCTCCTGTTTCCGTGAAATGACCCTGTAGAGGTGCAATCCCCAGGTTTGTTCAGGTTGGTTGGCATACCGGATCTGACTGAAAGGCAGTTGGATCTCCGCAATCCAACCGGTATCTGTCCTTGTGGTAGCCGCGTCCCACACCGCGTTCCAGTTAAAATCAAATTTCCAATCACCCAGGTGTTTCAGGTCCATCTTCTGGCCGGCTACGGATACACTGAATTCAAAAGCGGTCCGCTTGTCAAAATAGCTGTCCAGTGCAAATCCCGCCATATCCCCTGCACGGGAATCCCTGGGACCCAGTTTATCAATGATCTTGCCGGGTTCGCTGTCCTTGCAGATCAGGGCAACATATAGATTGTTGCGATCATACAGGATCTTGAAATAGGTTTGTTCTGTGGTAGGCCTTCCGCTGTGCGGATATTGCTGAGTAAAATTATCCTGCCACTCCCCGAGGCTCCAAATCTCATCATCCAGCACTCCGTTGATCCTGGGTTCAGGCCTTTCGCCAATGTTTACCGTATTGTAGACACGCTTGTTCCGGAGAAGAGAGTCAAGATCCTGGGAATATGCACCAGGGTTAACCATTAAAAAGCAGAAAGCAGGGAGGATGATCAGGATCTTTGACATAAAGGTTCGGGTAAATTCACCAATAAGTTACAATAACTTTAATAATAGAAATCTCTTAAGAAAGGCTATTTAAGACGACGGGCTCACGAAACCAGCAAATTACACCCCCTGATATCGGAGCTGTCGTAGCGTCCAAGCACTTCAAAGCCGTCATCTTCACGGATTTTGCCGAGGTCGCCTGTAGCGATGAAGGAACAGCTGTAAACGTTGGCAAGATCGATAATATTGATGCCACCTGTCTGACCATTCGAAAGCAGGGAAAGGGGATCATTTGGATCCCTGATAAGGATCTTCATCCAGGGGGGAGATTTGAAGAGACCCTCTCCAGCCGAGTAGGCCTGCGAGAGCAGTTCAGTCATTCCATACTCAGAGTGAATGTGACTGATCCCAAAAGCATCTTTTAATTGTTGATGCAGTTCACTCCTGATCAGCTCTTCACGGCGTCCTTTCATTCCCCCGGTTTCCATTAATGTAATGTGATCGCTCAAAGGGACCGGGTATGTTTCAGCAAGGTCCATCAAAGCAAAACTGACCCCCATAAGCAGGGTTGGGATCTGATACTTCATCTTTTTTTGGAGTATGGACGCAAGCTCCTCAAGGTTGTCCAGGTAGAATCCACTGCCGGGCTGAACGGATTGTTTGATCAGGTGGTCCATCATATAGACCAGGGAGGAGTCTTTCCGCTCCAAATAGGAAGGGAGCAAGGCCAGGATGCAGAACTCAGCCGGTTCGCCATAAAATCTTTTGAAACCCTTCATGAAACTCTCCCGGTAGAGTGAGGTATCGGCTACATGGTGCCTGGAAGGATCCATATCAGTAGATCCGCTGCTTTCAAATATCATCTCTGCCTTTTTTCCTTCGGCCAGCACACTGTGCGTTCTAAAAAATTCAATGGGAAGAAAGGGGATCTCTTCCGGTTCTCTGATCCTTACGGGATCAATCCCCATTGTTGCCAGGTAATCCCTGTAGACCGGTGTATGCACTGCCTGGTAATGAAAAACCTTCAGGGCAGCTGCCCTGAAGGTCCTGTCATCTTTAATATTAAAAATCTCTTTAATATTAGCCTGATCCATCTTCTTTTTTCCTAACAGGCATCCATTCCATATCTCAGGAGTATTTTTGAAACAATCTGGGATTTTTTAGCAAGGCTAAATAACCACTTTGTAAGAAAATACCCCTGAGATATGATGTGGTGTTAGCCTCGTATCGCCTTGATGCCCGGCAATACTTTACCCTCAATATACTCCAGCATGGCACCACCACCGGTGGATACATAACTTACCTGGTCAGCCAGGCCAAATTTATTCACTGCGGCTACAGAGTCGCCACCACCCACCAGGCTGAAAGCTCCATTAGCTGTCGATCTGGCAATGGCCTTTGCTATACTGACCGTTCCTTTCTGGAAGCTGGGCATTTCAAATACCCCCATGGGACCATTCCAAAGTATGGTTTTGGAGTTCATGATCACTTTACTCAACAATTCAATGGTTTCAGGCCCGATATCCAGTCCCATAAATCCGGCTTTTCCGCTGTCAATACCTGCAGCCTCGGTATGGGCATCATTATCAAATTTATCGGCAAGTACCTGGTCCACCGGCAGGATCAGATTTACGCCTTTGGCTTTAGCTTTCTTTACCAGGTCGGTAGCCACATCCAGCTTATCCTCTTCACACAGGGAGTTGCCAATCTCTCCCCCCATTGCCTTGATAAAGGTGTAGGTCATACCTCCGCCTATAATCAGGTTATCTACACGGTCAAGAAGGTTTTCAATGACCTGGATCTTATCAGATACTTTGGCACCTCCCATGATGGCTGTCATGGGTTTTTCCGAATGGTGCAATACCCTGTCCATGGCTTCAATCTCTTTGTTGATCAGGAATCCGAACATCTTTGATCCTTCATCAAAAAAATCAGCGATCGCAGCGGTTGAAGCATGGGCACGATGTGCGGTTCCAAAGGCATCATTGACGTATACATCGGCATAGGTGGAAAGCTTTTTAGCAAAAACCCTGGTGGCCGCTTGCTCATCCTCTGTCTTCACTTTGTCCTCAGCTGAATAGAAACGTAGATTTTCCAGCAAGAGCACTTCACCGGGCTTCAGGGCAGCTGACTTGGACACTGCCTCTTCACCTATGCAGTCATTGGCAAACTGGACATCAACTCCCAGGTGATCAGAAAGGACCGGGATCACATGTCTCAGTGAAAATTTCTCCTCCGGACCCGATTTCGGACGGCCCAGGTGCGACATCAGAATGGCTGATCCGCCATCCTTCATCACTTTCCGGATGGTGGGCAGCGCTCCGCGGATACGTGTATCATCGGTGACCTCGTACTGGGCTCCCAGGGGCACGTTAAAATCAACCCGGATGATTGCTTTTTTTCCTGCAAAGTTATAGTTATCAATCATTTGCATTTTAATAATTTTTAAGTAACATTCTTAGGTTCAGGTAAGGAATCTCAAAGGTAAAAAAGAAATTCTACATTTACAGTTTGGAAGTACCATGTTGTTTAAAGAGATCATTGGACAGAAGGAGGTAATAAAGAAACTTCTTAAACTGGTTCGGGAGGACCGTACTCCTCATGCTTTAATGTTATTTGGTCCCGAGGGTACCGGTAAACTGGCCCTGGCAGTTGCCATGGCCCAATATCTTGCATGCGGCGACAGGAAGGAAGATGATTCCTGTGGATCCTGTCCCTCCTGTATCAAGTTTGCCAAACTGATACATCCCGATCTCCATTTTATAGTCCCTGTTCTTAAAACAGGAAGTATGTCGGCGCCGCCCATTAGTGATGATTATGCTGAAACCTGGAGGAGTGCTCTTTTAAACGATTTCTATCTTACGGAGGGCAAATGGTACGAATCCCTTGGAGCTGAAAATAAACAGGGTATCATCAATGTAAAGGAAAGCGAAACCATTATCAGGAAATTGGGATTCAAACCCTATGAGTCGGATTACAGGATGGTCATCATCTGGCTACCGGAGAAGATGAATCAACCGGCTGCCAATAAACTGCTGAAACTGATTGAAGAACCCCCCCAAAAGACCTTGATCCTGATGGTATCGGAACATACTGACAGAATACTGGCTACCATTCTGAGCCGGACCCAGTTGTTCCATGTTCCACCCCTTTCTGAATCTGATATCCGGGAAGGACTGCTACGATATGAGCAGGCTGATCAGCAACTGGTTGAAGATGCGGTAAAAAAGGCCAATGGGAATTTCAGTACCGCGTTACAGGTCCTGAACCAGGATGAAACGGAGCTCCGCCATTTTGAACTGTTCACCGAATTAATGAGGCTCTGTTATGCCAGGGACATTATTCAGATCAATGGATGGGTGGAACGTGTGGCTGGATTGGGCCGGGAGAAACAAAAGCAGCTGATCGACTATTCCCTGAATCTGCTCCGGGAGAATTTTATGATGCACATGGAGAACGATACATTGAATTATATGTCGGCAAAGGAGGCTGAGTTCTCAAGAAAGTTCAGTCCATTTATTCATTATGGGAACGTACACGATCTGGCAGAAACATTTATGGTTGCAGGCAATCACATTGAAGCCAATGGTAATCCAAGGATCATTCTGATGGATCTTTCGATCAGGATTATCAGGCTGTTGATGCAGAAAGCCACGGTAGCAAACTGATCCTTTTTTATTTAGGAACTGAATCTCTATTTTTGTACTATGGAAAGCCTGAAAGCGAGAGGTTGTTGTAAAGAAGCACAGCTGGAAATTAATGAACAGAACCTGGAAAGGATCAATTCCTATTTTGGAGGCTGTTCGAAACTGGAATCCTATAACTGGCTGAGAGAAGTTTCCGATAATGAGATTCCCGAAATAGTAGAGGTAAGATTTAAAAATACAAGGAAAGGATTTTACAGGAATGTGAATAACCTGAGGCTGAAAAGGGGTGATATTTTAGCCGTGGAAGCATCACCGGGTCACGATATCGGGATCATTTCCCTGGGAGGTGAAATAGTTGATAGACAGCGCCAGAAGTCAAAATATCAAGGGGACAGGGAGGAACTTAAGAAGGTATACCGCAAAGCCAAGCAGGTGGATATTGATAAATGGAAGGAGGCCATACAGCTGGAGGAGGATACCATGCTGCGAAGCAGAAAACTGGCTTCGGACCTGGGCTTGAATATGAAGATAGGAGACGTCGAGTACCAGGGAGATAAAACCAAAGCCATCTTTTACTACATCGCCGATGAAAGGGTCGATTTCAGGGAACTGATCAAAGTGCTTGCTGAGACATTCAGGATCCGCATAGAGATGAAACAGATCGGCGCAAGGCAGGAAGCAGGAAGGATCGGTGGGATTGGTACCTGTGGAAGGGAGCTTTGTTGTTCGACTTTCATCACCAATTTTGTTTCGGTGAGCACTCATTCAGCCCGTGTACAGGAGGTGGCATTGAATCCGCAGAAACTGGCAGGACAGTGCGGTAAATTAAAATGCTGTCTCAATTACGAACTTGCGGGATACGAGGATGCACGAAAAAATTTCCCCGACACCGGGATCGTTCTGAAAACAAAGCAGGGAGAGGCTTATCACCTGAAGACAGATGTATACCGCGGTATTATGTGGTATGGTACCGGGGAAGGTGGTGGTCAGGCCCTTATACCAGTCCCGGCAGAACGCGTGGCTGAGGTGCAGGCCATGAATAAAAATGGCAATTTCCCGGAAGAACTGATAGAGTTCACAATCCCTGATAAACCAGGAAGGCTTGAATATACCAACGGAGCCGGCCAGGAATCTCTGACCCGCTTTGAAAAGGAGAAATCAAGGAAGAAAAAGAAAAAACACAGGCACCCGAAGAATCATCCGAATAACCAATGAGAGTTACAGTTTTTTTTACAGCTACATTACTCATGCTCTATATCGTGTCATGCGACTCGGAAATGGTATACGACCAGTACAGGACTACTGAGAAAGGGATGTGGGGCTGGCAGGACACAATGCAATTCCGGGTCAGTATCATTGACACGACTGCATTGAACAATATCTATCTGCAGGTACGCCATACAGTGGATTATCCCATGAGCAATCTTTATTTATATGTCCATATACTGGGCCCTGGAGGACAATCAGTGACCGATACGGTCAATATGATCCTGGCAGCACCTGACGGGGAGTGGAACGGGAAGGGGACTGGTCAGATCAGGGAATTAATGCTTCTGTACAGGAAGCAGACCCGGTTCAGTGTGCCGGGGACTTATATCTTTACACTGGAACAGGCTACGAGACAACCTGAACTCCCTGTGACCAATCTGGGGATCCGTATCGAACGTGTCAATCCATAACCAGGTTGGGAAAGAAGAAACTATCCAGATTCAAGGAGTTGGAGAGCCTTGAAAGAGTGATTCAACCTCCATTTGAAGAGATATTTGGGAAGGATTATTATCTGAAAGGTAAATGGAGCGCAGAGATTTTCAGGAACGATCAACCACTGATCCTGGAACTGGGTTGCGGTAAGGGTGAATATACCGTGGGATTAGCCAGGCAAAATCCCCGGAAGAATTATATGGGACTGGATATCAAAGGCGCCAGGATATGGACCGGAGCAAAGAATGCACATAACGAGAGCCTGTCAAATGTGGCTTTTCTCAGAACCCGGATCGATTTTATCAACTCTTTTTTTGCACCTGGCGAGATAGATGAGATCTGGATCACATTTCCCGATCCCCAACCAAAAAGAGCAAGACATAAGAAGCGCCTTTCAGGCGCCCTTTTTCTGAACAGGTACAGGGCATTTCTTAAGGATGAGGGGAGGATTCATTTGAAAACAGATAACCTGCAACTGTATATCAACACTCTTGAAATGATCCGTTACAACGATCTGCTGCTGGAGCAACATTCAGAAGATGTATATGGTGAAGATTGGAGCAATGAGGCAGTTTCAATCCAGACCTATTATGAAAAGGGCTTTCTGGCCCGGGGCATGAAAATCAAATATCTCTGTTTCAGGCTCCCGGCCGGGAAGGAGATCTGTCACCCGACCGATGAATCAGGATAAAGGTTTCTTTCAACGTGTTTATGAGGTGACCAGGATGATTCCCTATGGCCGGGTAACCACATATGGGGCCATTGCGCGTTACCTGGGATCCCCCGGAGCCGCAAGGATGGTTGGCTGGGCAATGAACCAGAGCCATTCCTCTCCGTATTATATTCCTGCCCACAGGGTAGTAAACCGGGTGGGACTGCTCACAGGGAAGCACCATTTTGAAGGGAGTATGCTGATGCAGGAATTGCTCGAAAATGAAGGAGCAATCATTCAGGAAAACCAGATCGTGAATATGAAGGAAATGTTTTGGGATCCTGTTGAAGAACTGGGCCTATGAATACTTAATCTAAATAAAAAAAACTATCTTTGGACAACTAATTTGTGAGTGAATTATGGAGATACAGAAGGAAAAGATTCTGGAAGTACTTGAAAAAATCCAATACCCCGAAAGCAGGAAGAGTATCGTATCTATTGGAATGGTGAATGAGGTGAACTTCAGGGAGGATGAATTATGGATCGGCCTTAAGTTTGACAGGGCCAATAATCCCTTTATTCAGTCCATCAAAAAAGCCTGCTTAAGAGCCATCAACGGGGCATTCGGTGAGGATACACTCAAAATGGAACATATCCAGGTGCTTGTTCCCGATCCTCCGAAGAAAAGGGAAATTCTACCAGATGTAAAGAACATAGTGGCTGTGGCTTCCGGTAAAGGGGGAGTCGGTAAATCAACAGTTGCGGCCAACCTGGCTGTGGCACTGGCCCAATCCGGTGCCAGTGTGGGTCTCATAGATGCAGATGTATACGGGCCTTCCATTCCGAAAATGTTTGACATTGAAGGCGAACGTCCTACAGCCCGTACAGAGGACGGTGTGGAGTGGATCATTCCCATTGAAAAGTACGGGGTGAAGTTGTTGTCGGTGGGCCTGTTCGTAAATCCGGAAGACGCTGTTATCTGGAGGGGCCCCATGGCTACCAGCGCATTGAAACAATTGATTTCCCAGGGAGACTGGGGCGAGTTGGATTATCTGTTGATCGATCTTCCACCGGGTACGGGTGATGTACACCTGACAATGGTCCAGGAGGTTCCTGTTACGGGGGTGGTGATCGTCAGCACGCCACAGGAGGTGGCACTGGCCGATGTGATCAAAGGGATCAATATGTTTACCGGGGACAAAATCAATGTGCCGGTACTCGGACTTGTTGAGAACATGTCATGGTTCACGCCGGAGGAACTACCTGATAACAGGTACTATATTTTTGGGAAAGACGGTTGTAAGAAACTGGCTGAAAAAATGGGAATTAACCTGTTGGGACAGATACCAATCGTCCAGGGGATCAGGGAATCGGGCGATTCCGGAAAACCCGTTGCACTCGATGAAGATGATCAGGCCGGCCAGGCATTCATGCTGCTTTCAAGGGAGGTTCAAAAAGCATTGATAAAGCGGAATGTCGATCTCGAACCAACCCGGAAAGTAGAAATCACAACTAAATAAAAATCAGGAATAATGGAAGCGATTAAAGAGCGCGTAGAAAAAGCACTACAAAAGATCCGGCCCTATCTGGTTGCAGATGGAGGTAATATCTCGATGATCGAGATTACGGACGATATGGTGCTCAAAGTAGAGATGACCGGAGCTTGCAATGGATGCCCATTTAGCATGCAAACCCTGAAGGCCGGAGTGGAGATCGCTGTAATGAAAGAGGTCCCGGAAATAAAAGAGGTCATTGATATTAACGCATAGAAGCTTTTTTCTGACCCGGTAAAATAACTTATATCAAAATCAGTTAATTATTTGTAGGAACATGGCATGAATGTGTCAAAATTGGACTGATTTGCTTTCCCGGAAGATCATATACTGGGTGGGTTTCACCCTCCCTTTCATTTACGGACTTGTTTCATGCTCTGTGGAGAAGAACACTTCACTTACTAGAAACTACCATAACCTCACCTCTCATTACAATGTCTATTTTAACGGTTTGGAGAGCTACAAACGGGGTATAGAAAAAGCGAACAGTTCTGTTCAAAACGATTATAATCATATTCTGGATCTTTTTCTATTCGAGAACGAATCCGTTCATTCGACTGTATCCGGTGATATGAAACGGGCGATCGACAAGGCTACCAAAGTAATCACTGTCCATTCCATCACATCCAAACCCAAGGTAAAAGAGGGAAATCAATCTGCCAGCGAAAGAGCATTCTACGAGAAGAACGAATATAATAAGTGGGTAGATGATTCTTACCTTCTCATGGGCGAAGCCTATATGTACCAGGGAGAGTTTTACCTGGCCTCAGAAACATTCAAGCATATCATGATCACCTTCCCGGAAGAAGAAGTGCATTACCTGGCTATGATCTGGCTAAGCCGTGCTTATATCATGATTGATGAGGAGAGGGAAGCGGAACGAATCCTGATATCCCTTTCAGATGAGGAGGATTTACCGGAAGAGTACCTCAAGGCATTCTATACCACAAGGACGCAACTTCATTTAAAAAATCAGGAGTACGGCCTCGCTGCCGAGCAACTGGAAAAGGCCATGGCGCAAAAAGGAAACTCCAAAGAGGACGAAATCAGGTATACCTACATCCTGGCCCAGCTCTATGAAACCACCGGCCAGAAAAACCTTGCACTTGCCAGGTTCAGGAAGGTAACTAAATACAATCCACCCTATGAGATGGCATTTAACGCCCGCGTTAGCATGGCAGAAGTTTTTGAATCGGGCCAGACTAATAGCGGCGACTTAAAGAAATTACTCGGTAAGATGTTGAAAGACAGTAAGAATGTTGAGTATATGGACCAGATCTATTTTGCATTGGGTAATATTGCCATGGAGGAGGGTGAAAGAGAGAAGGCCATAGAGTACTACCAGTTATCGGTATCCTCCAGCGTGCAGAATCAGTACCAGAAGGGATACTCGTCCCTTACCCTGGCCAAGATCTATTACAACGAGCCAGACTATATTCTTTCCGCAGCCTATTACGATTCTGCAGTCTCCTTTCTGGACAGGGACTATCCCGGGTATGCAGGACTGGCTTCACTTTCGGCCAGCCTTGGGAACCTGGTATACAATGTTTCCACTTATGAACTGGAAGACAGTGTTCAGGTACTGGCAGCTCTGCCAGAGGAACAACGGTTGTCCATAATCGACGGTATTATTGAGAAGGTCCGAAATAAGGAAGAGGAGGATCGGCTGGCCCAGCAACAAGCGATGCAGGATCAGGCATTTAATCAGTCGATGCTGTATGGCGGCAATCAATCTTCTGGAAGAGAAAGCAGCATGACGGGAGGACAGTGGTATTTCTATAACCTGAATGCAAAGAGCTTTGGTCAACCTGAATTCAGGATGAAGTGGGGGGAACGGAAGCTTGAGGACAACTGGAGGAGAAAGAACAAACGCACAATTTCCAATCTTACCCAGGAGGGAGGTACTGAAACTGATAGCCTTGAAGGGGGCTCAGGCACTCCTGTTCTGGATAATAAATCAAGGGAGTTCTACCTGGCCAATATCCCGCTTTCAGATTCTGCCATGGAGATGTCCAATGTCAGGATGGAAGAGGCCCTGTTTAACATGGGTGTGATCTATAAGGAACAACTCCTCGATTATGAAGAATCTATTAAGGCGTTCAAAGAGCTGATCAGACGTTTTCCCGAATCTGCACAGTTGCCAACAGTTTACTACTATCTGTATGAATTAAATAATAATATTCAAAAACCGTCTGAAGCACAATATTATGCCAATCTGCTTACCCAAACCTATCCGGAATCCCATTATGCAAAACTCTTAACCAATCCCAACTACCTGAGTGAGTTGGAAGAAGAGGAGATGAAAGTAGTGCACGATTATGAGAATGTCTACAACCTGTATCAACAGAAAAACTACAAAGGTGTCATTGCCAGTGCAGATAACGCCTTAATGGTATATGAGGATGATCCGCTTGCTCCCAAATTCAAGTTCATAAGAGCCATGGCACTGGGGGCAGAGGATGGGAAAGAGACAATGAAGGTGGCACTTGATTCACTGATCAAACAAAATCCTGAAACAGAAGAGAGCAAGCAGGCACAGGAGATCATCGATTATATGTTTGTGGAATTCCCGGAAATCAAGGAAGCCCATCAGGCTGCTGAAGCCGAGGATATCTATGCTGTAAAGGATTCTTCAAAGCAACACTACATGTTACTGGCCGTCCGTTCAGATCAGAATGTGAACCAGGTTAGTTTTAACCTCCTGAATTACAACCTGGATCATTATAATCAATATGACCTGTCGATCGATCAGATCACAATGGCCGATTCATACAATATGCTGGTCGTTAAACTGTTTAACAATGCAGAAGCAGCTTCCAGGTACCTGCAGGATATAAGGGATAACAGTAATGAGATCCTTTCCGGTATTGCACCGGCACAATACAGGATGATGATCATATCACGGGATAATTTTGGAATTCTTTCAGAAAGAAAGGAACTTACACCTTACTACCTTTTTTATCAACAACACTATTTAGGGCAGGAACAATGAGCAGGCAGATCCATATTCTCTGGACAGACGATGAGATCGATATGTTGAAACCCTATATCCTTTTCCTGGAAGAGAGGGATTATAAGGTGACTACCGCAGCCAATGGAACGGATGCCCTGAACCTGGTGGAAGAACAGGATTTTGACCTGATCTTCCTGGATGAGAATATGCCCGGAATTTCTGGGCTTGAGACGCTGGAGAAAATGAAATCAATAACCCCTTCCACACCGATTGTGATGATTACCAAGAGTGAAGAGGAGGATATAATGGACGAAGCCCTGGGCGGCAAGATTTCGGACTATCTCATTAAACCGGTCAATCCCAAACAAATACTGCTCACCATCAAGAAGAATATTGACTCCAAAAGGCTGGTTACACAGAAGACAACCTCCGGATACCAGTCCCAGTTCGGGCAGATCGGAATGCTGATCAATACAGCTTCTGCTTTTAGTGAGTGGACAGATATCTATTCAAAAATTGTTTTCTGGGAAAGGGAACTGGATGTCAGTGGAACCGGCGGTATGGAAGAGGTCCTCAGCCTGCAGAAAACTGAAGCGAACAAGGAGTTTGCACGGTTTATCAGGAAAAATTATGAAAGTTGGTTTAAAGGGGAGGGAGAGGACAAGCCCCTGCTCTCACCGGGAGTCTTCAGGAACAAAGTGTTTCCGCTGCTGGATGGGGGGAAAGTAATGGTTATTATCATCGACAATCTCAGGTATGATCAGTGGAAGATCATTGAATGGGAGATGAGTGATCTGTACAGAACAGAGGAAGAAACTATTTTTTCCAGCATACTCCCAACTGCCACACAGTATGCAAGAAATGCCATGTTTGCAGGGATGATGCCGGGCGAGATACAACGTCAGATACCTGAACTATGGATTGATGAAAATGATGAGGGAGGAAAAAACGTCCACGAAGAATCGCTGTGCAGAATGCAAATGAAAAGACTTGGACTGGAGGCATCATTCAATTACGAGAAGATATCCAACCAGTGGTCCGGTAAAAAACTTGTTGAGAATTACCGCGATCTGCTCAACTTTGACCTGAATATTGTTGTCTATAATTTTGTAGATATGCTCTCCCATGCACGCACCGAGATGGAAATGATCAGGGAGCTTGCCTATGATGAGTCTTCTTATCGTTCACTGGTCCACAGCTGGTTTCAACACTCTTATCTCTATGATTTGCTCAAGCAGCTTAACCAGCATGATATTAAACTGGTTATAACCACCGATCACGGTTCCGTAAGGGTGACCAACCCGGTTAAGGTTGTAGGGGACAGGAAAACATCGGTCAACCTTCGATACAAACAGGGCAGGAACCTGAACTACAATCCGAAGGAGGTCTTTGATGTGACGCAGCCGGATACGGTTCACCTGCCAAAAACCAATTTAACCACCAGCTATATCTTTGCCATGAACAATGACTACCTTGTATATCCCAATAATTATAATCATTTCGTTAATCTGTACAGGAACACCTTTCAGCATGGCGGAATATCCATGGAAGAGATGCTGATTCCTGTTTCCATCTTATCCCCGGTCAGGTAAAATGAGCACTATCTCAGCAGGATCATTACAGGAACTCGATAGTGCCGCCATGAAGTTTCTTGAAGCAGCCGGAGACGCGACGGTTATAGCTTTTTCCGGAGAGCTGGGAGCTGGAAAGACCACCTTTATCCAGGCCATTTGCAAAAATCTTGGCATCACTGTTGAAGTGAACAGCCCTACTTTTTCACTGGTAAATGAATATTTCACACCGGAAGGGGATTCCGTATTCCATTTTGACTTCTACCGGATTGAAACTCAGGGGGAGTTATTCGATATGGGTTATGAAGAGTACTTTTATTCAGGTTCACTCTGCCTTATTGAATGGCCAGAGAAAGCTCCCGGGTTGATGCCTGAGGATACACTCATGGTAAAAATAACGGTCGGTGAAAATGAATCCAGGTCAATACAATTCTGACACTCCTTTTTATGGAAATATTGACATTGCTGACGAATTATCTTATTTTAGGTTACCCTAATAATTGAAGGAGTAATGGAAAAAAAAGGATCATCCCAATTCAGTATCCACAAAGAGGGATTAATGCCCCAGGAGGAGACACTGGAGGTGGGGAACAAACATAAAAGTCTTAAAATCGGCATTCCTTCGGAAGATCACCAGGTAGAAAACCGGGTTCCACTGACACCGGAAGCAGTAGAGATCCTTACCGGGTACGGACACGAAGTGATGCTGGAAGCAGGCGCTGGTAAAGCAGCCAACTATCTTGACACTGATTATTCTGAACGGGGTGGCTTCATTTCCGAGAAACGCCAGGAGATTTTTGAGAGGAATGACATCATTTTGAAGATCAGTCCCCCTACTGAAGAGGAGATTGGATGGATGAAGGAGCGGCAGGTCCTGCTCTCCTCATTTCAGGTATTCACACACTGTACCAGTCAATATATCAGGGGATTAATGAACAAAAAAGTGACCGCAATAGCTTTTGAGAGAATACAGGATGAACATAATTGCTATCCTGCGGTTAGAAGTATGAGTGCCATCGCAGGCACAACATGCATGCTTATTGCAGCCGAGTACCTGAGCAACCAGCGGGGAGGAAAAGGTGTCATGCTAGGTGGGGTGACAGGTATTACCCCTACCGAGGTGGTTATCCTGGGAGCCGGTACCGTTGCCGAGTATGCAGTTAGAGCTGCCAGGGGTGTAGGTTCGGAAGTCAAGGTTTTTGATCAGTCCATACACCGGTTGAGGAGGTTGCAGGGGGCTGTTGGCTATATGGTCCCAACCTCCATATTCCACCCCAAGGTGATGTTAAAAGCGCTCAAATCAGCCGATGTGGTGATTGGCGCCATCAGAAGGGAGCAGGGGCAGCCTGAATTTTTTATTACTGAGGAGATGGTCAAGGAAATGAAAAAGGGTTCAGTCATTATCGATGTCAGCATAGATCGGGGAGGATCTATAGAAACTTCAGAGATTCGAACACAGGTTGATCCGGTTTTTGTAAAGCATGGTGTGATCCATTACTGTGTTCCCAATATTCCATCCAGGGTGGCCCGTACCGCCTCCATTGCTGTCAGTAATGTGTTCGCACCGCTCATTTTAGGACTGGGTGAGATGGGAAGCACTGGAAAGCATTTGAAGGAGGATGTAGGCCTGCGACATGGTGTATATATTTACAATGGTATACTTACCAATGAAGCCATTGGAGATCAGCTTGGGATTCCATCCAAGGACATCGATCTGTTAATGGCTGCTTTTTAGAAAAACATTATATTTTCGAAGATGAAGTACAGAGTTGTGTTGTTGGTGGTCCTGATCATTACATCTGCAGGATGTAAGCTGTTCAGAGGACCGGACAGGACCGGAGAGTTCAGACTGAGTTCAGAGAAGTCCGGGACAGAAACATATTACCTTTATGGTTACTCCTATGAAGATGGGGAGTTTTACAGGTATCCATATGATAAGGATCCGCTCCCTGATATTATCAATGAGGGATACAGGATCATCGGAGAGGGAGGACAATATGAATTGCCCGGCTTCAATACTCCGGGACAGATGAACGGATTTGCTCTGGTAGGGGAATTTGAAACACTGTCGGACGCACGAAGTTTTTATAATAGCTACAAGAAGGTGGAGAGTGATCTCCAGTTTGAAACCGTCAGTGATACTGTGGAACTTTACCAGGTGTGGGTTCAGAAGACTTCAGCCGGTAATTACGTGAAGCTGCTGGTGAAAGAAGTGGAGTCACTTGAAGGGGATCTGGGTAATAAATACAGTGAAGTGTTACTGGATTATACCTATCAGCCCAATGGATCCACTGATTTTCCCAATTGATCTGCCGCGTTTTTTCTATATTAGGGCATGAATTTCGCCCTTGTTGGTTTTATCTTTTACCTGGCAGTGATCCTTGTTGTAGGATTTATTACTTACAACAGAAACAAATCACACAAAGACTTTTTCCTTGCCGGCCGAAAGCTGAATCCCTGGGTCGTTGCTTTTTCTGAACGTGCTTCAGGTGAGAGTGCATGGTTGCTGCTAGGATTGCCCGGTGCAGCTTTTGCAGCCGGGTTGATGGAATTCTGGACAGCCCTGGGTTGCGTATCAGGGATTATATTTTACTGGTTTATTATTGCCAGGACGCTTCGTCTGGATACTGAGCGGATGGGAGCTATTACACTTCCCACTTTCCTGGCGTCCAGGTTTGAAAAGGGTCAACCTGCCATTCGAGTACTGGCGACTTTCATTATTATCTTTTTCTTTATTTTTTATCTATCGGCCCAGTTTAACGGCGCGGGAAAAATTCTCAATGTAACATTCGGTCTGGATCAGACAACAGGGATGATCATCGGTGCAGGGGTTATCATCTTCTATACCATGATGGGCGGTTTTTTTGCAGTGGCATGGACCGACATGGTTCAGGGGATCATTATGATCGGTACACTGGTCGTGCTGCCGCTGGTTGCTCTGGCAGAGCTGAAGGAGTTCCATGGAGGGACCGGACCTTTAACTGAGCTGGTAACAGGTGAAGGATATCCCTTTCTTTCATTAACAGGAGGAAAAACAGGATGGGCCGCGGCAGCGATGATCATCAGTGGATTGAGCTGGGCGCTGGGATATATGGGTCAACCCCACCTTCTGACCAGGTTTATGGCCATCAAAAGTGCGGACCAGATCAAGATTTCGAGGCGTATTGCAATTGCCTGGGTAATTCCGGCTTTCACAGGGGCCCTTTTAATTGGAATTATCGGGGCCGGACTTTTTGAGCAGGGAATGTTTGATGATATCGAAAAGGTAATGCCTCACCTGGCCAGTGACCTGTTGCCGGCGTGGCTGGCCGGAATTTTTGTGAGCGGGGCCATTGCGGCCATGATGTCTACTGCCGACAGCCAGCTGCTGGTGATCAGTTCCTCTATAATTGAAGATTTTTTTCACCGGACTCTTGGAAGAGATGTGGGCGATACGCTACTATTGAAGGGCAGCCGATGGATCACAATCATTGTAGGCCTGATCGGTTTTGCAATAGCCATAACCTCAAATAAATTGATTTTTTCCATGGTCTCCTATGCCTGGTCCGGACTGGGCTCCTCTTTCGGGCCCCTGATCCTTCTTATGCTAACATGGAAGAAAGTGACTTGGCAGGGAACAATAGCCGGGCTCACCACCGGGTTTGTCACAACAGTTATCTGGTCTGAACTGACCCAACTTGATGCCGTGATCAGCGTGCGGTTCGTCTCCTGGGTGGTAGCCTTTCTGGCTGTTTGGCTGGTAAGTATTTTGACCAGAAGATCTTCTTGAATACTATATGAGGTTACTCTATAACATAGGGATAAGGATCTACTGGATTGTGGCCGGGATCATTTCAATATGGAACAGAAAGGCCAAATTATGGCTGACAGGAAGAAAAGGATGGTACGACAGACTGCAAGGTGCTCTAGGTCATGGAGAAAAAGTGATCTGGTTCCACTGTGCGTCACTGGGTGAGTTTGAACAGGGAAGGCCCGTGATTGAAGCGATCCGGGAGCGTTATCCCGGGCGAAAAATACTGCTGACGTTCTTTTCACCCTCAGGATACGAAAAGAGAAAGGATTACGCAGGCGCCGATTATGTGATGTACCTGCCTTTGGATACCGGACAAAATGCAAAAAAGATGCTGGGTCTTTTAAACCTGGAGATGGTATTCTTTATCAAGTATGAATTCTGGTTTCATTTTCTAAGCCAGTTAAAACAATTGGATATACCAGTTTACCTGGCTTCCGGGAACTTTCGCACAGGACAGCTCTTTTTCAGATGGTACGGAAAATGGTACAGGCGTTTCCTGGGTTTTTTCACTCATATTTTCGTGCAGAATGAACATTCGAAAGGGTTGCTTGCCGGAATTGGATTATTCCATGTGGATGTGGCTGGTGATACCCGTTTTGACCGTGTACATGAACTGGTGAATTCGCCATTCAGCCATCCCGTTCTTGATAGAATGCTTCAAGATGCATGGGTGATTATTGCCGGTAGTACCTGGGATAAGGATGAAAGGCTCCTGGCACATGCATTCAGAGAACTGCCGGATAACCTGTTCTGGATAATTGCACCACACGAGCTCTCGGATGGGCATATACGAAACCTGCAGGAGCGTTTTCCAGGAAGTGAACTTTATACCAGGCTGGAAAATGAAGTTCCTGAAGGAACAAGGGTGATCCTGGTGGATACCATCGGCAAGCTCTCCTATTTATACCGTTATGGTTCCCTGGCCTATATCGGGGGTGGTTTTGGTAAAGGCATACACAACATTCTCGAAGCAGCCACCTATGGGTTACCAGTTATTTTCGGACCAGAATACAAAAAATTCATGGAAGCAGTTGAGCTCACTTCCCTGGGAGGCGCTTTCCCCATCGGGAACGAAACCGAACTGTTATTCACAATTCGTCAACAACTCGAAAATCCAAAACTGTTGAAAACCGCATCTGGGATCGCAGCAAACTTTGTGTCTAAAAGGGTTGGAGCAACATCGGCTATACTTGAAAAAGTGTGAATAAATAGCGGACTATATCTGTTTTAAATCATCTTCAGAAGCGGCTAATTCTTTCTAATTTCGGGTTACCAAATAACTATGAAATATCTCAACAATTACTTAATGCCTATTTAATGTGAATGATCATTCCAGCGCTTATATTTGCGAGGGAAACAGAATACCTGTAAACAAATACCAAATTCTTAAATCTATGAAAAACATACACAAGTTAATAATTACGTTTGTCGTTACCTGCTTGATAACATTTACTGGTTATTCGCAGGTTACAAAGTCAGGTATGAATGGTACCGTTGCATCAGAATCAGGCGAAATGCTTCCTGGTGCTACAGTAGTAGCTGTTCATGAACCTTCCGGAACCCAGTACGGAGCTGTTACCAATTCCGAAGGCCGTTTTAATATCCAGGGTATGCGACCAGGCGGGCCCTATACTGTCAGAGTTTCCTATGTGGGTTACTCAATCGGTACCTATACGGATATTACTTTGCTTCTGGGTGAATCATTCATTCTGAATGCAACGATCAAACAAACTGCTGTGGCAGTTGAAGAAGTTGTAGTTACAGGTTATAGAGCGTCGAAATTCAACACCACCAAGACCGGGGCAACAACCAATATTTCTAATGATGAGTTGATGGCTATGCCTACTTTGAACAGGAGTATCCAGGACATTGCGCGGATTTCACCATATGCAAACGGCATGGGCTTCGCCGGTGGGGACGGTCGTTCTACCAACTTCACGGTGGACGGTGCTAATTTTAACAACAACTTTGGCTTGAGTTCAAACCTGCCGGGTGGAGGCACTCCTATTTCCCTGGATGCCATTCAGGAGATACAGGTGGTCGTTGCCCCATTCGATGTTCGTCAGACAAACTTTATCGGGGGTGGAATCAATGCCATCACCAAATCGGGAACCAATACATTCCATGGTTCAGCCTACACCTATTTTACCAACCAGAATATGCGGGGTAATAAAATCGGAGATGTGGATTTCGGAGACCGCGACAAAGAATCAAGACAAGTATACGGTGTAACACTGGGTGGGCCGATCATTAAAAATAAATTGTTCTTTTTTGTGAACGGGGAATACGAATTACGTCCCGGTCAGGTCGTCACCTGGAGACCGTCGGAAAACGGTGTTGCCAATACGGAACTCATGCTTTCGCGTGCCAGCACTTCGGATATGGACCTGGTCAAACAACATTTGATCGATAATTATGGATATGATCCGGGCTCTTTCACCGATTACCCCGCCAATGAAAGCAACAAAAAACTCCTGGCCCGTATAGACTGGAACATCAATGATAACAACAAATTGAGTGTCCGGTATAACTATACCAAGAATATGGCATGGAATCCCACGAACGGCAACTCAAACAATGCCGGATACCGTAACCGGTCTATGGACCGGATTTCTCAATACTCCATGGCTTACTCCAATTCCCTGTATTCCATGGATAACATTGTGAATTCGTTTTCATTGGATCTGAACAGCCGGATCTCGGATAAACTATCAAATCAATTCCTGGCCACCTTTTCATCGCTTAACGATATCCGTGGATCCAATTCTGAAAAGTTCCCGTTCATTGACATCATGTATGACGACGACGGAGATTCAAATACCCCGTACCCGGTTGAGCCTTATATATCTGCAGGGTATGAATTGTTCACCTGGAACAACGGAGTACATAACAATATCTGGAATGTCACAGACAACCTGACCTATTATCTCGACAACCATAAATTTACAGCAGGGTTAAAAGTTGAACATCAAATGGCAAACAACTCCTACATGCGTAACGGTACGGGATATTACCGGTATGCAAATCTTCAGGATTTCCTGAATCAGGCTGCACCCAGGGATTTTGCCCTGACTTATGGGTACGACGGAGAACAGAATCCGGCTGCGGAAGTTGCTTTTAATACTTTTGGCATTTATGTACAGGATGAATGGAACCTTAGTACCGATTTCAAATTATCTTTTGGCTTACGAGCCGATTATTTAAAATATGTGGATAACATTCTCACAAACAATGCGATCCTGGCATTGGATTATGGCGGCAGGCATATTGATACAGGCAATTGGCCCGATGCAAATGTCCAGTTCTCGCCAAGAGCTGGTTTCACGTGGGATGTCATGGGTGACCAGACCGTGAAACTTCGTGGAGGTACAGGTATTTTTGCAGGAAGGCTGCCGCTGGTCTTCTTCACCAATATGCCGACCAATTCAGGAATGGTACAGGGCAGTTATCAGGCTGTGACTACATATAATGCAGATTGGACGATCAACACTGTTGATCCTGCTCTGGCAACTCTGGCCGGACCCATGATCACCGATGTGGATGAAATGATCTCAACTCTTGGCCTGCCCAATACAATTACCCCTGACGAGGGCGTATTGCCGGGCGAGGTGAATGCCATTGCCTCCGATTTTAAAATGCCCGAGGTATGGAAAACTTCACTGGCTGTGGATTATGAACTTCCAGTTTCATTCCCGTTGACGGTGACACTGGAAGGTATTTACACGAAAAACATTAATGGTGTATTGCTGGAAAACTACAACCTTGAACAACCCGATAATACATGGGAACATTTCAGCGGTAGTGATGACAGGTATATTTATCCCGATGATATTTCCTATACGTCGAGAAATGCTTACGTTCTGTCCAATAGCAGCGAAGGATGGGGAGCCATTGGAAATATTACAGTTTCCACAGAACCCGTAAAAAACCTGAAAATTATGGCGGCTTTTACCAAGACCGAGTCAAAAGAGGTTTCGGGGATGCCCGGCAGTGCCGCATTTTCTGCCTACAATGGCGCGATTCAGGTAAATGGCCCGCATATTCCCATGGCGCAGCGTTCACAGTATGTGATTCCCAGCAAAGCGATTGCTTCCGTTTCCTACACGATCCCGTATGCCAACGACCACATGTCCACATCGTTTAATCTGTTCTATTCCGGGTCCTCATACTGGTACACCAGCTTTATGTATACCAATGATATGAACGGAGATGGTTATGGAAATGATCTGATATACATACCTAGCAACAGAGGCGATATCAACTTTGTAAGTGCTGCAGACGAAGATGCTTTCTTTGCATTTCTGGATCAGGATAAATACCTGAGCAAGCATCAGGGTGAATATGCGGAAGCCTATGCAGCAAGGTCTCCCTGGGTGCATACCTTTGATTTGCGTGTGGAACAGAATTTCAGCCTCAATGCAGGCAGTACCAAACATACGTTGCAGGTATCCCTCGACATTCAGAACCTGGGTAACCTGCTCAACAGCAAATGGGGTGTTGGCATGTATGATCCGAACGATGGCCGGATTCTGACCTATGAAGGCGTGGATGGAAGCAATGTTCCCAGCTTTTCAATGGCTACGGATGATGATGGCAATTACCTGACAGAAACATATTCAACTCTTTACAATTACACACAGTGCTGGTATATCCAGATCGGAGCACGTTACTTCTTTTAGAAAATAACCTTTGATTATATTTAAAACTGCCTCCATCCGGGGGCAGTTTTTTTATTTTTCTTCACATCCGGGGAAGGCGGATCAGCCGGACTCCCGGAAGCCCCGGAAACACTGGGATCTATGCAGGTTCCAATCTTGCCATATGTCTGCAAAGTGCAGTAAATCAATATAATAGATTAAACAGGAAGGTCAATTTCCCCATGTGTCTGCATTTCATTCAGTTAGCTTCAGGGTTAATTTCTTGTTAATAAATGGAAAGAAAATCGGTCAATCCGCTATTGATTTCTTCTTAATTTCATTTCCCGAAATCTGTATCAATTCAGGACCCCGTTTACATACTATTGAAGTAATAAATCAAATGATTTTTTACCATGTGAAGGGGGCTTTTTTCCCTCCAATAGGGAGGTTTTGAATTGCAACAGTCAGGAATAAAAGTAATTACACGTTTGTTAATAGGTTTTTATAACTATGGATTGATAAGCGTTAACCCAATAACTAAATTGTCTGTTATTATTTGCAGGCGAAGGAAAGATTAAAATTAGAGAAAGAATGGCGGAAAAGGCAATACCACAGAAAAACCTGATGTTTGTTGATCAAGCGCTCAAGGGTAAAAAAGAAGAGGTGAATCCTGAAAGAGCAAAGCATAAACAGACCTACGGTTTTGATGAAGCCTTTAAAGCATCCCGGGACTATTTCAAAGGAGATGAACTTGCAGCCAGAGTATGGGTGAATAAATATGCATTAAAAGATTCGCAAGGGGACATTTATGAACTAACCCCCGATGACATGCACCGGCGGCTGGCATCCGAGATAAGCCGGATTGAGCAGAAATACGCCAATCCCATCCAGGAAGATGAGATCTTTGATCTGATGAAGGGATTTAAATACATCGTTCCACAGGGTTCTCCCATGACGGGAATAGGGAATAATTTTCAGATCGCAAGTCTTTCAAATTGTTTTGTGATAGGACATGATGGTAGAGCTGACTCTTACGGAGGGATCATGAAAATAGACCAGGAGCAGGTTCAACTAATGAAACGCAGGGGAGGAGTAGGCCACGATCTTTCCCATATCAGGCCTTCTGGAAGTCCGGTATTAAACAGTGCCCTTACGTCCACTGGAGTTGTGCCTTTTATGGAGCGTTACTCCAATTCAACCCGTGAAGTGGCCCAGGATGGAAGAAGGGGGGCACTTATGCTGAGCATTTCCGTGAAACATCCTGATGTTGAGCATTTTATCGATGCCAAGATGGTATCCGGCAAGGTGACAGGTGCCAATGTTTCAGTGAAGATCACAGATGAATTTATGAAGGCTGTGGTTGAAGGAACTACCTTTACCCAGCAATACCCCATCGATTCGGATGAACCCAGCCATACTAAAGAGATTGATGCTAGAACACTCTGGCAGAAAATTGTACATAACGCGTGGAAATCGGCTGAACCGGGAATTCTTTTCTGGGACACCGTCACCAGGGAGTCAGTGGCCGACTGCTATTCTGACCAGGGATTCAAGACCGTATCAACCAATCCATGCGGAGAAATACCACTCTGTCCATATGACAGTTGCCGTCTACTGGCAATAAATCTATACAGCTACGTAGAGGATCCCTTTACAGAAGGAGCCAAATTCAACTGGGAGAAATTTCGTAAGCATGTTGGCCTGGCCCAGCGGTTTATGGATGATATCATCGATCTGGAACTGGAAAAGGTGGAGGCTATCCTTGAAAAGATCTATTCAGATCCTGAGGATGAGGAGATTAAAAGAGTTGAAATCAACCTGTGGGAGAACATTAAGAAAAAGGCACTCGAAGGAAGGAGGACAGGTGTTGGGATCACTGCAGAGGGAGATATGCTTGCCGGGCTGGGATTACAGTACGGTAGCGAAAATGCCATTGACTTTTCGGTAGAGGTTCATAAAACCATTGCACTTGAAGCCTATCGCTCTTCTGTGAATTTAGCCAGGGACAGGGGTGCATTTGGAGTATTCGACTTTAATAAAGAAAAGGATAATCCTTTTGTGAAAAGGCTTGGGAAAGAATCTCCCGAGCTTTTGGAAGATATGAAAAAGTACGGGAGGAGGAACATCTCATTGCTGACCATTGCTCCCACCGGAACTACCAGCCTGATGACCCAGACTACCTCGGGAATTGAACCAGTTTTCCTTCCGGTTTACAAGCGTCGCAGGAAGGTGAATCCCAATGATAAAGAAGCCAATATTACTTTTATAGACGAGGTGGGAGACAGCTGGGAGGAGTACAATGTGTTTCACCACAATTTTCTGACCTGGCTGAAGGTGAACGGAATGGATCCCGAAGAGGTCAAGAATTTTTCGGATCGCGATGTGGAAGAGCTGGTAAAGCAGTCACCTTACTACAAGGCCACCTCCAATGATGTGGACTGGATGAAAAAAGTGAAGATGCAGGGCGCTATCCAGAAATGGGTCGACCACTCCATCAGTGTTACCATCAACCTGCCTTCTGATGCAAAGAAGGAACTTGTGGGTAATCTGTATGTAAAGGCATGGGAGAGTGGTTGCAAGGGAGTTACCGTATATCGTGATGGCTCCAGATCAGGTGTTTTGGTGGCCAGCGAAAAGAAAAGTGAGGAGACACTATTCCCCATCAAGCGTCCCGCCGAACTGGATGCCGAGATATTAAGGTTCAAAAATAAGGAGGAGGATTGGATTGCCTTTATCGGATTAATGGATGGGAAACCTTATGAGATCTTTACAGGGCGCAAGGAGGAAGATACCTTCCCGATTCCTTCAAAAGTGACCAAAGGTAAAATTCTGAAGTTCAAAGGCAAAGACGGAACCAAGCGGTATGATTTCCAGTATGTGGACAAATATGGTTATAAGGTGACCATGGGAGGATTGTCGCACCAGTTCAACAGTGAATTCTGGAACTATGCCAAGTTGATCTCAGGTGTGCTGAGGCACGGAATGCCAGTAGTGGATGCCATTAACCTGATCAGTTCGTTACGGCTCGATAATGAATCGATCAATACCTGGAGTGCAGGTGTGGTACGATCGCTGAAAAAATATATTCCCAATGGCACAAAAGCCAAGCCGGGACTACAATGTGAAGAGTGCGATTCTGATAATCTCATTTACCAGGAGGGCTGTCTGATCTGTACAGATTGCGGCCATTCTAAATGCGGATAGTTTTTTAAGCGCTGTTTGTTGTTAAGAGGCTGTACCAATGGTGCGGCCTCTTATTTGTGTGCCATGCCCGTTCGCAGCTGCACCCAGCCTTCGGCTGGCTAAGGCTAACTCACAGGCATGTCTAACAAAGAGGCACATTTGTACAGCCACTTACTTGTTAAAGAAAAGAGGCCCTCTCCGGGGAGAAGGCTTCTGTATAGGATAGCCGGCAAGTTGATCTATTTCTGCTTATCCTCTGCATTTTTTGCGATCAGGAAGGCAGTGAAGAGCCCTGCACCTCCAAAGAAGAGTGATGCAGCAAAATAGGCCGATTCATCGGAGATGCTGGTATAGGCTTCCAATAAACTTCCGACAAACAGTCCGAATCCTATACCCACCAGCAGAAGTGCCCATTTAAGAATGCCGTAGGAGTTGGGCCGGCGATCGGTCATAAAATCTTTGGGGCTCACTCCTTTTTCAATCATCGCCATCCGTTCGCGGTTCCTGGAAGAGGCAATGACAAAAACAATTCCGAAAACAGCAGCGAAAATGATCAGTACAATAAAAATATCTTCATTCATAATAGTAAAGATTTGTTATACATTTGTTTGCTGCACCTTTGACGCCACGGCAGGTTTTCATGTTACAGATAGATGCGTTATTTTTATACGTGCACTGAAAGAATAAGTATCACTGGCTTAAAAAAGATGAAAATGTGTAACGTTTTAATATAACAGGCGTCTTATAAATTGAATGGATATCCATGATGAGAAATACCGGATTGAACGCGTTATCGCGGGAGACAAGGAGGCTTTTACCGGATTGGTTGACTCCTATAAGGATATGGTATATACCGTTTGTCTGAGAATGCTTAACTCGGAAGCAGATGCTGAAGAGGCTGCCCAGGAAGTATTTATAAAGGCTTACCGGGCAATTGGAAGTTTCCAGGCAAAAGCAAAGTTCTCAACATGGTTGTACCGGATTACATACAACAATTGTATTAGTATGATCCGGAAAAGAGTGAAAATGATCGACCTGGTGGATGACGTTCCGGAGAGTGAGGTGGATGAAAAGGAGATGAATGGACTCGAAAATCTGTCGGCCGAAGAGCGAAGCAAGTACCTGAAAATGGCCATTGAATCGCTTGCAGAAACAGAAGCAGTGATAATTACTCTCTTTTATTATGATCAGTTGTCGCTGGATGAGATTGCCGGGATAACCGGACTGAGCAGCAGCAATATCAGGATAAAACTTCACAGGTCCAGGAAAAAAATGTATCACGTGATCTGTGAAAAATTAAAATCTGAAGTATCTTCAATTCTTTAATATGAAACGAGATCCTTACATATCGAAGCTTATAAGGGAATCGGGAGTGATTTCCGCGCCGGCGAACTTCACTGCTTCAGTGATGGATAAGATAGAAGCTATTCCGGTAAAGAAGGCTTATAAACCGTTGATTGGCACGGGCGGTCGAGTCATGATCATCCTATTTATCATTGGGATCATTGTCCTTGCAGTGCTCTATTCAAGTCCTGCAGGAGAACTGTTCGGATCCACCATCCAGCTACCTCAGGTGGAGCCCAAATTACCGCAACTTCATTTCAACCTGGACTTTTTGAAACAGATCAATGTCTCCACAGGAGTGGTATCTGCACTGGTAGCACTGTTTATCCTGATTTTATCTGATGCGGGTCTGAGCAGGCGGAGGAGGCTTACTCAATAACCCCCAGGTCTTTCCCTACTTTAATAAATCCATTTATGGCACGGTCCAGGTGCTCCCGTGAATGTGCTGCTGAAAGCTGCACCCTGATGCGAGCCTGTTCCCGGGGAACAACAGGGAAATAAAAGCCTATTACATAGATGCCTTCATCCAGCAATCTGGTTGCAAACTCCTGCGAAAGCTTGGCATCATAAAGCATTACAGCACAGATTGCTGACTGGGTTGGTTTGATATCAAAACCGGCTGTTTGCATTTTTTCCATAAAATATCCGGTATTGTGATGAAGTCGTTCCTGTAACTCGGTAGTTTCATCCATCATATCAAACATCCTGATCCCAGCTCCGACCACGGCCGGAGGAAGGGAATTGGAGAATAAGTAAGGCCTTGATCGTTGCCTGAGTATCTCAATGATCTCCTTCTTACCCGTGGTGAATCCACCAATGGCTCCTCCAAAGGCTTTTCCAAGTGTTCCGGTTATAATATCCACCTTTCCCCTGATATTGAAGAGTTCTGTCACTCCTCTGCCTGTCTCGCCAACGACTCCTGCCGAGTGGCACTCATCAACCATCACCAGCGCATCATATTTTTCGGCGAGTTCGCAGATCGGGCCTACAGGTGCCACATTCCCATCCATGGAGAAGACCCCGTCGGTTACAATAACGCGGAACCGCTGTTCCTGGGCTTTTTTGAGTTGCTGTTCCAGGTCCTCCATATCAGCATTCTTGTACCTGTAGCGCTGTGCTTTGCAAAGCCTGACCCCATCTATGATCGAAGCATGGTTGAGGGAATCGGATATGATCGCATCCTCCTCCGTGAACAAAGGTTCAAACACTCCTCCATTGGCATCAAAACAGGCAGCATAGAGGATGGTGTCTTCTGTACTAAAAAAGGAGGCTATCTTCTGCTCCAGTTTTTTATGAAGGTCCTGTGTTCCGCAAATGAAACGGACCGACGACATTCCGAAACCATGTGTATCCAGTGCATTTTTTGCAGCCTTGACCAGTTCCGGGTGATTGGAGAGCCCCAGGTAGTTGTTGGCACAAAAGTTCAGTACTTTTTCACCGCTTTCCAGTTCAATTTCCGCCTGCTGGGAAGAGGAAATAATGCGTTCTGCTTTAAACAGGCCGTCAGCAATGATTTTTTCCAGTTCCGTTGCCAGGTGCTCCTTGATATTTCCGTACATCTTTTATTTTTTAAGTTTGTTGCGAATCTCTTTTAACATGATCCGGGTCACTCTTTCCAGGTTATAGTTCTGTTTAAATCCCCAATCTTTACGAGCCAGTGAGTCATCCACGCTCTGAGGCCAGGTGTCAGCGATCGCCTGCCTGAAATCGGGCTTGTAAGAAATAGTGAATCCGGGTATCTCTTTCAGGATCTCCCTGTAAACCTGGTCGGGAGTTAGGCTCATTCCCCCCAGATTATAAGCACTGTGGATGGAGAGTCTCGACCTGTTGGCCTCCATCAGCTGTATAGTAGCCTGGATGGCATCGGGCATAAAAAGCATGGGGAGAGATGTATGCTCGGTCAGGAAGCATTCATAACTTCCTTTCCGGACCGCCTCGTAAAAGATCTCCACTGCATAATCAGTAGTACCACCACCGGCTTCAGTTTTGTAGCTGATTAAACCAGGGTAGCGAAGGCTTCTTACATCAACACCAAACTTGTTAAAATAGTAGTCACACCATCGTTCACCTGCCAGCTTACTGACACCGTATACAGTAACCGGTTCCATCACCGATAACTGGGGCGTATTGGTTCGGGGTGTTGTTGGTCCAAACACAGCGATGGAGCTGGGCCAGAAAACCTTTTTCACCTCCTCCACCATCTTGGCAACTTCGAGGATATTCATCAGGCTGTCCATATTGATTTTCCACGCTTGCGTGGGGAGTTTTTCAGCATTGCCTGAAAGAACGGCTGCCAGATGATATATCTGTGTGATTTTGTGCCGGATAATAAAGTGGATCAACTGTTTATCATCCATAACATCCAGTACCTGGAACGGCCCACCCTGGATCACATCCGGTGGCCCGTACTTGATGTCAGTGGCAAAGACGCGTTCACCGCCATAGATCTTTCTTAATTCGACCACCAGCTCCGAACCGATCTGTCCGGCAGCACCAATCACAAGAATATTGTCCATAAATAGTTGGATAAATGTATGCTGCGAAATTAGGTGTTTATGTTTCCCAAAAAATGATAAATAACATGATTTTATAATTTTGTTCAGATGGGAAGGAATTGATTCTCACTCCAATTCCATTTTCTATATTTGTGCATTATGTAATTCAAAAAGTAACAAACAGAGAATGATTCAGGATATCAGGGTAAGATTTGCACCAAGTCCAACCGGCCCTTTACATTTGGGAGGATTGCGAACAGCTCTGTTCAACTTCCTGTTTGCCAGGAAGAATGGAGGTACTTTTATCCTTCGCATTGAAGATACTGACCAGACGAGATATACAGAAGGCGCTGAAGAATATATAGTTGATTCCCTGGATTGGTGCGGATTGACTCCTGACGAGGGTCTACGCCAGGGAGGCGGATTCGGTCCCTACAGGCAGTCGGAGAGAAGAAGGCAGTATAAAAAGTATGCTTTGCAACTACTGGATAGCGGTTATGCTTACTATGCATTTGACACTCCGGAAGAATTGGACAATATTCGTAAAGAGTACGAGGCTCGTGGGGAGACATTTGTTTATGATGCCCGGGTACGTGGATCACTGAAAAATTCGCTAAACCAGGACAACCTGGAGCTAGAGGAAAGGATAAACTCCGGTATCCCTTACGTCATCAGGTTCCGGTTTGAACCTGATCAGGAGATTGTGATGCAGGATATGATCCGCGGCGAGGTGGTGATCAATACCTCGACGCTGGATGATAAGATATTGTTCAAGTCCGATGGAATGCCCACCTATCACCTGGCTAATGTTGTGGATGATAACCTGATGGCTATTTCTCATGTGATCCGTGGAGAAGAGTGGCTGCCTTCACTTCCACTCCATGTATCGCTTTATAAAGCATTTGGATGGGAGCATCTGATGCCAAAATTTGCTCATCTGCCCCTTATATTAAAACCTGAAGGAAAAGGAAAATTAAGTAAACGGGATGGAGAAAGGGGAGGTTTTCCTGTGTTTCCCCTCCAGTGGAAGGATCCGGATTCCGGATCGATCTCTCCGGGATACCGGGAAGAGGGTTACCTTCCTGAAGCATGCATCAACATGCTGGCACTGCTCGGCTGGAATCCCGGGACCGAGCAGGAACTCTTTTCGATCGCAGAACTGATTGAGGAATTCCAGCTGGAGAAGGTAGGAAAATCAGGTTCAAGATTCGATCCTGAAAAAGCTAAATGGTTCAATCATCAGCATATTCAGATGAAGGAAGACAGGGAATTAATACCTGAATTTCTGTCAGAATTGAAGGCCAACGGTGTCGAGATCGGGGAGGACAGGGCGGGGCTCCTGGTGCCCATTATTAAACCCAGGATTAACTTTTTACATGAAGTGTGGGATGAGTCATGGTTCTTTTTTCATGCACCACAGACATACGACCAGAATGTAGTAAAAAAACGATGGAAAGAGGATACCAGGGATAACATGGAGGAGCTTATCAAGCTCCTTGAAAAATGTGAACCATTTACTGCTGCATCTGTTGAAACTAATGTAAAAAATGCAATTGCAGGCAACCAGTGGAATATGGGGTCCATTATGAACGCATGGAGACTCCTGCTGGTGGGAGCTTCCAAAGGGCCCGGACTATTCGACCTGGTTTCTTTTCTTGGAAAGAGAGAGGTGATAGAAAGGATGGAAAAAGGAATTTCAGAGATTGTCATATAAATTAAGGTTAGAAGAATCATGAAAACAGACCAGACAAGATATATCAACATACACGGACACAGGCAGGCCAGCAGCATTGAAGAGTGGGTGATGATGAACCTGATGGCCAAGGATTTTCCCCCTGAGGATATCGAATACGGTTTCTATTCTGTAGGTTTCCATCCCTATAATGTTGGGAAGGTAAACGAGGAGGAGACGCTGAAAAAGGTAAGTCTGGCTGTGAAACACCCGCGTGTTCTGGCTATTGGCGAGATTGGGCTTGATAAATCCATTAAGGCACCCCTGGAAGACCAGAAGAGGGTCTTTGAATCGCAGGTGAAGATAGCCGAATCGGCCAATCTGCCAGTGGTATTGCATGTGGTCAGAGCGTTTAACGAAATGATTGAGTATATGAAAGCCCACCGGCCGGCAGTACCCTTGATTATTCACGGTTATAATGGCAGCACCCAGATGGCAGAGGAACTGGTGTCAGCGGGATACATCATCTCATTCGGGGAAGCTATCACCGGGGAGCATTCAAAGATCATTGAGGCTCTTCAAAGAGTTCCGGTTGAAAAGATGTTCCTGGAGACCGATGAAGGTGATATGGATATCAGGGAAATCTACCAGTTTGCTGCGACAGTCAAGGGAGTTTCAGTAGAGGACCTTCGTGTACAGATCTTTGAAAACGCAAAGTCACAACTTTCCAGATTTAACAACTTTATCTGATCTGATTTCTTATGCATTACTCCGGCCCACATCCAGGTTGGCAGGAACGGACTATTCAGCTGATGGGCCAGGAAAAATTTTCCAGGCTTGAAAATGCAAATATCCTGGTGGCCGGCATGGGTGGAGTAGGATCCATGGCTGCAGAGATGATATGTCGAAGTGGTGTGGGAAGAATGACCATTATCGATGGTGACACTATTGAACCGGGAAATATCAACAGGCAGATCCCTGCCACTCACAGCACCCTGCACCGTAACAAAGCAATTGTGATGGGGAAAAGGCTGAAAGATATCAATCCGGGTCTGGAACTGACAGTCATCAAGGATTATGTCAGGGAAGAGCGTATTCCGGAGATTCTTGAGACCTCCTATGATTATGTTGTGGATGCCATTGATACCCTAACGCCCAAAATATCACTTATTTACCATGCGGTGCAGCGTGGGTTAAAGCTGGTCAGCTCTATGGGTTCCGGCGGAAAAACGGATCCCTCACAGATCCGCGTGGTAGATTTTGGAGAATCCTACAACTGCAAACTGGCCTATCAGCTTCGTAAAAAACTTCGAAAGATGGGCGTCCATGGAGGGTTCAGGGTGGTCTTTTCCCCCGAACAGGTTCAAAGAGAGATGATTGTACGCATTGAAGGTGAGCCCAACAAGAAATCGACGGTTGGAACAGTCTCCTATATCCCGGCCATTTTTGGTTGTACACTGGCTTCCGTAGTGATCAGGGAGCTGTGATTAAAAGTATTTTTTTGAGGATTTAGTGCAACTATAAGGCTTTCTTTCCCGTTAAACACGTAGAGAAAGAATTCAACCTAAATCAATAAATTATGAAAAAGTTGTTTTTAGTGCTTATAGCGTCGATGTTTATATTCACCCTTTCAAATGCCCAGATGTTCAATTATGGGATTAAAGCGGGTATTGGATTTTCTTCCCTGAAACTTGAAGATGTGACCGGAATTAATGACGGAGCAGATGTATACGACCTGATTACGGGAGATGGAGTGATGGGTTACCATGTGGGACTGCAGACCCGTATAAAGATTGCCATGTTGGTGATTCAACCGGAACTTTACTTCAATGCAGGAGGAGGTACATTACAACAGGTAGTTGACAATGGCCCTACCTCAGTGCTGGATGTGAAGTTTAGCAGGATTGATATTCCATTACTTGTGGGGGTCAAGCTGGGACCGGCCAGAATTAGTGTTGGACCTACAGGGTCTTTTGTTCTGACCGAAACCACAGATTTATCACAGATTGAACCGGATTTCGAACTGTTTTCGAAAGCTATGACCTGGGGATTTCAGGCTGGACTTGGACTGGATATTAGTAAGTTGTCCCTTGATTTCAGGTACGAGGGTTCCCTGAGCAAGCTTGGAGAGTCCTTTACAGTGGGAGGTAGTGATTTCGCCCTGGATGCAAGGCCTTCTCAGTGGATTATATCAGTGGGATTCTGGTTTAGATAGTATTGATTAGCAAATGACTTAAGAAGGGGCTACCGGTATGGCAGCCCCTTTTTATTTTACTTGAAGATGAGCGTACTACAAGATCCATTTTTTATCGTGGGTGGTGTAATCCAGAACTCTCACCTGCAAAAACCTGCCCAATCGTAATGCTTCTTCGATCATTTTATCCAGGGTACCCCTGCATATACTGATATATCGCTCGTCACCCTCCACGACAAGGTTTACCTTAAAGGCCCTGGCACCTTTCCTGTCCTCAGGCCCCACCATGGGTGAAGGACCTAAGCGATTGCTGCTTAGATTGATCCGGACCACTGTAACATAGGTGGGAACCCCAAGGGTTTTCCATCCTCCGAGTTTAAAATTCAAAAAGCGGTCATATCTCATATACTGTTGCTTACTCATATCGATGATAACTCCCTGATATGAGATAGCCATCAACCCTCCAAGGATAAATATTACGGAGGCACCTACATATGCTCCATTTCCAAGGAAAACAAAGGCTATCAGTGCTAAAAGGGGGGTAATCATTCTGAAGGAATACTTTTCGTATCTGTATATTTCCGCTATCTCCATGGGGATTAAGTTAGTAAACTTTGAAGTATATTTATATCTCTATAAAGATGATCCCTATGAAACACATGATCATTCTCTGTTCCGCGCTCCTTCTCACCCTGGGATCTATCCTTCCGCTTTATCCGCAGGTTTCTAAAACAGAGTTGACACTGGAAGATATCTATAAGAACGGCACCTATCCTACCCGGTACTACCGATCGGTTCGCTGGATGGAGGACTCTCAGCACTACACCACCCTCGAACGGAACATGGAACGTGGTTGTTCAGAGATCGTCAGGTACGATGTCATCAGCGGTGAACGGCTTATACTGGTGGGGGCTGATCAGCTGGTACCGGTGGATGGGACAGAACCACTGGAAGTAAGGGATTACATGTGGTCACCGGATAACAGCAAGATGTTGCTCTTCACCAACACCCGCAGAGTGTGGCGGTACCATACGCGCGGTGATTACTGGGTGCTGGATCCTCAATCGGGCCGGCTTCAGCAGCTGGGCCGGTCGCTGAAACCATCCTCTTTGATGTTTGCAAAATTTTCTCCCGACGGAACCAGGGCAGCCTATGTGAGCGGGCATAACATATATGTGGAGGAGCTGAATTCCCATGCCATCACCCAGCTTACTCAGGATGGAGGAGAACGTTATGTGAATGGCACCTTCGACTGGTTATATGAGGAGGAGTTTAATTGCAGGGACGGATTCAGGTGGAGCAGCGACGGGGAGAAGATCGTATATTGGAAATCAGACACGGAGGGCACGGGCATCTTTTATCTGATCGATAACATCGATTCCATCTATTCGAGGCCAATACCATTTCCTTATCCCAAGGTGGGGACAACCAATTCGGCAGTGAAGATCGGAGTCGTGGCTGCCACCGGAGGAGTCACTAGATGGTTTGATGTTCCCGGAGATCCGCGTAACCATTACCTGGTCAGGATGGAGGTAGTTCCAGGATCTGACCAGGTGATCTTTCAGCAGTTGAACAGGTTGCAGAATACCAATCGTGTATGGATCGGGAACCTGGAAACAATGGAGATTGAGAATATCCTTACAGAAACCGACAGTGCATTCCTGGATATACATGATGATCTTGAATGGCTGGATGGGAACCGGTATTTTACATGGACCAGCGAACGAAACGGATGGAGGCATCTTTATAAAGTCTCCCGGGACGGGAAGGAGATCATCCAGTTAACCCATGGGGATTTCGATGTGGTCTCCCTGGAGTGTTTCAATCCAGAGACGGGATACCTGTATTACATAGCCTCTCCGGAGAATCCTACGCAACGTTACCTCTACAGGAGCCGGCTCGATGGAAAGGGGGCACCACGGAGAATTTCGCCTGCCGGAGAAGAGGGGCAACATCGGTATGTCATGTCGGGTGATGCAAGATGGGCACTGCATACCTTCGAAAATGCCACCACTCCCCCGGTGATTTCACTGGTGGATGTGAAATCCAGTAAGGTGATCAGGGTAATGGAGGATAACAGCTCCATTAATGAGAAATATGCCGGACTGCATCTTGCTCCAAAGGAGTTTTTCAAGGTCGATATCGGAGATGCGATTCTGGATGCCTGGATGATCAGACCGGCTGAATTCGATCAGGGAAAGAAGTATCCCGTCATTTTTTACGTTTATGGTGAACCGGCCGGGTCTACCGTGCAGGATAGCTGGGGAGGAGGCGATCTGTGGCACCAATACCTGGCGCAGCAGGGATACATAGTGATTAGTGTCGACAACCGGGGTACGGATGTTCCCCGTGGAAGGGCCTGGAGAAAATCAATATACCGTCAGATCGGGATCCTGGCTGCGGAGGACCAGGCAGCAGCAGCTCAAAAGATCCTGGCCACCGACTCATATCTGGATAGTGAAAGGGTCGGGATCTGGGGTTGGAGCGGAGGAGGTTCCATGACATTGAACTGTTTGTTCCGCTTTCCTGGTATTTATAAGACCGGGATTGCCGTTGCGGCAGTTTCCAATCAGAAATTGTACGATTCCGCTTACCAGGAACGCTATATGGGTATGCCCGATGACAACAGTGAAGGGTACTATGAGGGTTCGCCGATCAACCATGCTTCAAAGCTGGAAGGGAACCTGTTGCTGATCCATGGAACAGCCGATGACAATGTTCACTACCAGAGCTTTGAGATGCTGGTGGATGAGTTGATCAAATTGAATAAAATGTTCGATATGTTCTCCTATCCCATGCGCACCCATGCCATCAGTGAACGTGAAAACACCAGCCTGCACCTGAGGGAGACCATGGCCAGGTACTGGCTGGAAAACCTTTAAATCAATAAACAGGGAGAAAAATGTCTGGAAACAAATCCCGGATCTGGTTAACACTTGAATTTTTGATCCTCTTTTTTGGGATCCCTGTGCTGATTTATCTGGACAAAGATTTTATCCATCCCAGTATCATCATCCTTCCGGTCCTGTTCTTCATTTTTATCCTTTTAAGGCGCACTTCAGACTTCGGGTGGAGAGAGCTGGTCACATGGAATGTATCCCGCAGGGTGCTGGCGGTAAACAGTCTGGTTGTTCTTGTATGTGCCTTACTGGTACTGGGCTATGTTTTCTTTTTTGACAGGGAGAACCTGTTTAACCTGCCAAGAACCCATCCCTGGATCTACCTGGCCATCTGCCTGTTTTATCCTGTTTTTTCAGCATATGGACAGGAGATAATATACAGAACCTTTCTAAGCAAACGCTATTCCAGGATCTTCTCAAAGAAGTGGCATTTTGTGTCAGCCAGCGCAGTCACATTTTCATTTTTGCATATTGTTTATTATGATCCACTCTCTATGGTCCTTACACTGATAGGAGGATTATACCTGGCCAGGGTTTATCAGCAAACCGGAAGTGTCCTGTTCACATCGGTATTGCATGGTATTTTCGGTATTATATTTTTTGGTGTGGGAATGGGACAATACTTCTGGCTGGATATGCCTGTCTAGGTTTCTTTTTTTCAGATCACCTTCCGGTGCAGGTTTTAATACAATTGGTCAATAATCAGGAGCCATTCATGTAAAATATCAAACTCACCGGGGTTCAATCCGTAAATATCATAAAGATTGAACACATCACTATGAAACGCAATACATTCATTATCATTCTGGTACTCTCGCTGTTCCTGATTGCTTGTGAAACAATTCCTGAGGAGGAGGCAGCGAACGTCCTTCTCCCGACAAATATGTCAATCACCCTGGTGCAGGGAACGGAAACTTCCAAGATCATTGCCGATTTTCATTATCTCCCGGATAGTGAAAAACTGGATCATATAACCTGGAGCAATCACCAGACACATTTTTTTGAGTATGATGAAACTGGCCGGCTAATAGTTGTAAGAATGATGAAGGTGAATGTAAGGGTACAGGAGGAACGCTGGTTTGTTTATGAAGGGTTGCAGGTAGAAAGGATCGATCTGGTCAAAAGGAACCTGAATTACATAAATCTGGAACCCATGGATTCCATCTATACAGGCTACATTGAACTGGAGTATGAAGGAGAGAACATCATTGGGGAGTCAGAGTATGAGATCACTCCAGGAGGTTACAGGGAAGAGTACATCAGGAATTTAACCTATGAGTATGATAATAATGGGAATCTACTCTCCTGTACTGAGCTGGACCCTGTAAGCGGTCAATCTGTTCACAGGACAATGACCTATGATCAGAGCAAACATCCTTTTAACGCCCTTCATTATTACTTTTCAGGTGAATCCTATGTAAACAATATGCTCACAAGATCGGAGGCGGATGATTTAGATTACACCTATGAGCTGAACCTCAATGAAGATGAGTACCCGGAAATTGTTTATGAGAAACTGGGATCGGCCTATACGCGGATTATCAATTACTCCTACCAGTACCTGTAAAAGGGGGCTGCATACCTGTTACTGGTTTTTTTTCCGGCTCATTTCTATTCCCACCGATTTGATGGTGCCTCCCATGGGAGGATTCAGTTTCCTCACCCTGATGGTTACCTTTTCGACACCGTCCATTTTCTCAAAAAGCGCATCCAGAATACGTTTGCCGATGTTTTCAAGGAGGTTGGATTTGGTCCGCTTCATCTCATTCTTAATGATCTGGTAGGCCTGCTGATAATTCACGGCGTCGTTGAGGTTGTCTGAACCGGCAGGTACGGAGAGATCTGTTTTAATTTCCAGGTCCACCAGGAACCGGTTGCCTACAATCTGCTCTTCCTTGTAGTGTCCATGAAAGGCATAGAACTCCATCTCCTCAATAATAATTTTGCCCATATGCCAAATTTAGTGATAATTAACTTTTTAATTTCAATGGGTTGATATACTTTTAAAATGCTCCGGTGAACCTGCTAAAATAACCCTTATGTTTAAAAGTCTGGTAAAGAATGCATTCAGAAATATCACCAATAAATTTGGCTACAGTTTTCTGAATATCCTTGGGATGACACTGGGCATCACAAGTGCTTTGTTCCTTATCCTCTATGTAACCGATGAATTGAGTTATGACAGGTATCATCTCAAAGGAGACAGGATCTACCGGGTACAGTCGCACATTACCGAAACAGACGATGAATTTACCTGGATCGTTGCCCAGATACCTTTTGGACCACAGGTGAAGGAGGACTATCCCGAAGTAGAGAGTGTTACCAGGCTATTTAATTTCCAGAGAGCCCTCTTTAAGGCCGGCGATATTGAATTTACCGAGGAGGATGTCTATTACGCCGATTCCACCTTTTTCGATATTTTCACTTATAAGAGCCTTGAAGGCAATACGGATGGAGCACTTGACAAACCAAATTCCATTGTACTGACCAAAACCATGGCGGACCGTTATTTCAGTGGAGAACGGGCCGTTGGGAACACCCTTAAGGTGGGTGATGAGATCTACACCATCACAGCAGTGATCGAGGATGTTCCGCGGAACTCCCATATTCTTTTTGACGGGCTGGTCTCAAGGAACAGCCTGCCGGCACAAATGGGTAGCTGGGGCAACTTCGGGGTATTTACCTATGTACTGCTCAGGGAAGGGGAGGATGCTGCAGCCTTCCAGGAGAAGTTGAAAGAGATGTACGATCGCTATATGGCCACTATTTTTGAGAGCATAGGGATCTCCATAGAGTATGAGCTGATGAAGGTGACCGATATACACCTGCACTCCGACAATGGCGGAGAACCGCAGCCCACAGGCAGTATCCAGTATGTGATTATTTTCAGCATAGTGGCATTCTTCCTGTTATTGATAGCGACCCTGAACTATATCAGCCTAGCCACCGCCAGGTCAGCCAAACGGGCAAAGGAGATCAGCCTGCGAAAGGTAAACGGATCAGGCCGGGGCCTGCTGGTCATCCAGTTCCTGGCTGAATCCTCTTTGCTTACACTTTTTTCGCTGGCACTGAGTATAGGGCTTATTATGATACTGTTGCCACAACTCAATTTACTTTCCGGGAAAAGCTTTTCCCTTGATGTGCTGGGCAGGCCCGTGGCGATTCTCAGCCTGATAGGCATTATGCTTCTTGTTGGGGTCCTGGGGGGAATATACCCTGCTATTTATCTTTCGCGGTTCTCTCCCGTAATGGTAATGAAGGGAGTGACCCAGTCGGGTACTTCCCGTGGCATTTTCCGTAAGGTGCTGACAGTGGTTCAATTTACCATTGCCGGCGTGATGATTGCCAGTACGCTGGTGGTGATCAATCAGTTGAATTACATGCAAAACAAGGACCAGGGCTGGGACATGGAGGGAGTGATCAGCATGCAGCTTCCAGATAATGAGCCCATTCAGAATATGCGGTTACTTAAGGAACAGCTCCTTGAAAATCCACATATTGTCAGGGCGGGGCTGACCAATACCAGGGTTGGGAACGGTTCGAGCAAGGTGATCTTCCAGATGGAAACCTCTAACGGGATGGAAACCCGGGGGATCAATTTTGCAGTGGTCGATCAGGACTTCGTGGAGACACTGGGTATCCAGATGGTGGAGGGTCGCGATTTCTCATTGGACTTTATCGGTGATACCCTGACCGGTGTTGTGGTTAACGAGACACTGGCCCGGCGTCTGAACTGGGATGAACCCATAGGCAAACGCGTTCAGCTTGGTGATGGTGGCCAGATCATGGCCCGGGTCATCGGGGTGATGAAAGATTATCACCAGACGGGTATGTACAATGAAGTGGAATCGCTGATGCTGGTCTATAGGCTTGATAATCCCATCATTTATGTAAAAATTGCCGGAGAGAATGCTGAAGCCACGCTTGCATTCATCGGTGAGAAATGGGAAGAGATCTTTCCAGGGAAACCATTTGATTACGCGTTCCTGGCAGACGATTTCATGGAGCAATTCAGCAACGACAGGAACCGGCGAACGGTATTTGCGGGATTCACCATCCTGATCATTATCATCGCCTGCCTTGGATTATTTGGACTGGCGTCATATACTACCGAGCGCAGAACCCGCGAAATAGGGATAAGGAAGGTTTTCGGGGCTAGTGTAGCAAGGATCCTCAGAATGATCTCATGGGAGTTCCTGTTGCTGATCCTGATCTCCTTTGCCCTATCCATTCCGGCGGTCTGGTTCCTCATGAGCGATTGGCTGCAGGACTTTGTATATCGATATACGATTGGCCCGTTGATCTTCATCTGGACCATACTGCTGATCCTTTTGCCCACAGCCATAACGGTCAGCTACCAGTCATATAAAGCTGCCACATCCAATCCGGCCGATTCCATGCATGAGGAGTGATATAGACAAACGCTTCTGGTCAGCTCCTTTAAATCCGGCAAAATTGCTAATTTTGTGAGCTTTAACAGGAATTATAATGACCGAGCGTAAAGAAGATACGTCAGAAAGGAAGAGCCTTAATTTTATTGAGGCCATTGTAGAGCAGGATCTCCGGACAGGAAGGGACAGTGGCAGGGTGCATACCCGGTTCCCTCCGGAGCCCAACGGGTATCTTCATATCGGTCACGCCAAGGCGATCTGTCTCGATTTTGGGATCGCTGAAAAGTATGGAGGAAAATGCAATCTGCGTTTCGATGACACCAATCCCATTAAGGAGGATGTAGAGTATGTGGACTCCATCAAAGAGGACATTCACTGGCTTGGATTTGACTGGGAGGACCGGGAGTATTTTGCATCCGATTACTTTGGAAAACTTTACGATTTTGCCAGCGACCTGATAAAAAAAGGATTGGCTTATGTTGACGACCAATCTTCAGAGGAGATAGCCAGCCAGAAAGGAACTCCAACACAACCCGGAACAAACAGTCCGTTCAGGGGCCGCTCCGTTGATGAGAACCTGGATCTGTTCCAGCGGATGAATACGGGTGAGTTTCCAGAGGGTTCCAGGGTGCTGCGGGCCAAAATCGATATGGCTTCTTCCAATATGCATATGCGCGACCCGGTGATATACCGGATCCTGTTTCATCCGCATCATCGTACCGGCGATAGCTGGAAGGTATACCCCATGTACGATTTTGCCCACGGTCAGTCCGACTTCTTTGAAGAGGTCACCCATTCGCTGTGCACCCTCGAGTTTGAGGTCCACCGTCCTCTTTATGACTGGCTTGTAGAGCACCTGATGACTGATGATTACAGACCGCGACAAACAGAATTCAACCGCCTCAACCTGAGTTATACCGTTTTGAGCAAAAGGGTATTGCTCGATCTTGTCAAAGAGGGGCGGGTGAAGGGATGGGACGATCCAAGGATGCCAACGCTGACCGGTCTACGCCGGAGGGGATATACCCCCGAATCGATCCGGAATTTTAATGACAGTATCGGCTATACCAAGGTAATGGCCCAGAACGATGTGGGATTACTGGAGTTTGCAGTCCGAGAGGATCTCAACAAAAGGGCGCCCAGGGTTATGGCTGTGCTGAATCCCCTGAAATTGATCATTACCAACTATCCGGAGGACAAAACTGAAGAGATGAAGACCATCAACAACCCGGAGGATGAAACCATGGGCAGCCGGACCATACCTTTCTCCAGGGAGATATATATTGAACGGGAGGACTTTATGGACGATCCCCCTAAGAAATTTTTCCGCCTGGGTCCCGGCCGTGAAGTAAGATTGAAATCGGCCTATATCATCAAATGTGAAGATTTTAAGAAGGACGCTAACGGGGAAGTCACTGAAATTTATTGCACCTACGATGAGGCGACCCGCAGTGGCGGACCAGAGGCTAACCGGAAGGTCAAAGGCACCCTGCACTGGGTATCGGCACAACACGCTGTTAAAGCCGAGGTCAGGCTTTACGACAGGCTCTTTAGCGATCCTGATCCGGCAGGACATAAAGACAGGGAACCGGAGGATTTTCTCAATCCCGACTCACTCCGGATCATTACCGGATATGTGGAACCTTCCCTTAAACTGGCCGAATCCCTGGATCATTTTCAGTTCCAGAGACTGGGCTATTTCAATGTAGATCCCGATTCCACTCCTGAAAAGCTGGTCTTCAACCGTACTGTGACCCTGCGGGACAACTGGTCGAAGAACAACTGATCGGTTACCATAAAGTAACAAGGTTCGATGGCATGAATAGATATTTACTCTTCCCACTCGTTTTTTTAATGGTTTTCTTGCCACGCCAGCTTTTTGCTCAACCTGAATCCACGCACCGCCCCAAAATAGGGTATGTGTTCAGCGGAGGTGGTGCCAAGGGGATGGCCCATGTTGGAGTCCTGAAGGTACTTGAGGAGGTGGGGCTGAGACCCGATTATATTACCGGTACCAGTATGGGAAGTATAATGGGTGGGCTTTACGCTATTGGTTATTCGGCAGATGAGATTGCTCACATCATTGAGACCATTGACTGGAGCACTGTTCTGACCAATGAGATCCCGGCCAACAAGGTGATCATGCGCAGGAAGCATGAGTATCAGAGATACATCCTCACAATGCCTGTATTCAATTGGAAACCTGAGCTGCCCGGTGGTCTTATTGAAGGTCAGAAATTATCGGAACTTTTTTCCGAACTCTCCTGGAGACAGGCAGGCGTGAATGATTTCCAGGATTTTACCTATCCGTTCTCGTGTATTGCGACCGATATCCTTCAGGGAAAGAAGGTAGAGATGAACAGTGGGGATCTTTCCTCGGCCATGCGCGCCAGTATGGCTATACCCAGTGTATTTACAGCAGTTGTGCGTGATTCAACTCATCTCCTGGTTGATGGAGGTGTAATGCGCAATTTTCCCGTGCAGGAGGCAATCGATATGGGGGCTGATATTATCATCGGGGTATACGTAGGATTTGACAGCCATATGAAACCAGAACAACTTCGTTCGCTGACCAGTGTAATTACCCGGACGTCGCTTTTATCGGGTGCCCAGGATGTTGCATCACAGGTTCCCCTGGTTGATTATTTGATCTTGCCGGATCTGGATGGTTACACACCGGCCAGCTTTACCAGTGGCGTGGAGATAATGAAGCGGGGAGAAGAGGCCGCCAGGGCTCAAATAGATGTGTTGCGGGCACTGGCCAATTCAGTCAACCACCTTGGTCCTCCCCCTGAAAGAAGTCAACTTCCTGCTAACGATTCGATTCTTATCCAGGACATCAAAGTACTTACCGCAGATCCGTCCCTGTCCCGTTTCATTTTAGCCAGGTCCGGGATAGAAATCGGGACATGGATAAATCCGGATCAGTTGAATGAGGGCATCGATAAGCTTTTCGGCACACTCTTTTTCGAGAAAATCGAATACTACTTCGAGGTAATGGAGACGGGCTACAGACTTGTTTTCAGGATCAAGGAGCAAGCTCATTCTTCCATCGGCGCTGCTGTTCACTACGACAATACTTTCGGACCGGGACTGATCCTGAACTATACCCTGATCAATTCATTAATGAAGGGATCCAGGCTGGGTATCAATATGGACATCAGTGAGAATGTCCAAATGAGGGGGTATTATGACCTACACCTGGGTAAAAAGAGGAATTTCATAGGTTCACTCTTTACTACCATGGAAAGAGAAGAGCTACCGTTTTATTCCAACAATGTGGATATTGGTAACTACCGCCATAACCACATCAATGCGGGATTAGGGTTCAGGCAGGGCCTTGGGATCAACACCCATTTTGGCTCCGATTTTTATTATCGCTATGCCAACCTGCGGCTTTCCAGGAACATTAAAGAGGTGATACCAGGACTGGACGCCCTTGATAATTTCGTTATTCAGGGCCCAGAAGTAGCCCTCATCTACAAGTTGAATACCTTTGATAACAACCTGTATCCAAAAAGGGGAACCAGGGTGGATATCTTATACAGGCATGCTTTTAGTACCAGGTTTATCAGTAACTATAATTTGCCAGACAGCCTCGGCCTGAACAACAGGGTTGTGGAGAACATGAATCCATACTGGCACCTGACCCTTGACCTGGAGAGTTATATCCCGCTGGGAAAGAAAGCTTCATTTAACTCTGAGTTTGCCATTGGACTCTCTGCCAACGAGAAGCCTTTTCCAGATAACTATTATGTCGGAGGGTACCGGTATAACCAGCGGAGTCACCAGGTGGCATTTGTGGGCTTACAAAGTCATGAGTTGCTTCAGGGCAATTATGTAAAGGAAAAATTTGCCATTCAGGTCGAACCCTTGCCTAACCTTTTTGTGTCGGCACTCTATAACCTGATATTTGTCTCTGACGACAATACAACATTCCTCGACGATATTATTTCGTGGAATGACGAGGCCCGCTATATGGGGGTCGGAGCAGGATTTACCTATAAAACACCAGTGGGGCCCGTTTCAGTATTCCTGGGATCGCGCACCGATATCTGGAACCCCATCTGGTATACCAATATCGGGTTCACATTCTAGAACCGTAACTACACCGGGTTAGGATCTAACCCTGGTGGTTATAGAGGTGGACATCCCGCTGCGGGAAGGGGATGGAGATCCGGGCACCGTCAAACTGCTTCTTCACATTTTCAGTAATATCAAAGAAGAGACCCCAGTAGTCCTCTGATTTTACCCATGTCCTCAATTTCAGGTTCACAGAGCTGTCACCCAGAGCCTCCACCATGACCACGGGTGGATTATCCTCTTTCAATACACGATCGTCATTCTGAGCCATCTTCAAAAGGATATCTTTGGCCTTGTCGATGTCGTCGCTGTAACCGATCCCGAAGGAAAAGTCGATCCGGCGTGTAGGCATAGCTGAAAAATTGGTTATGGACCCGGTAGCCAGTGGAGAATTGGGGATGATAACCTTTCGGTTATCGGGTGTGCTGAGCACGGTTGTAAAGATCTGGATCTCTTTGACCGTTCCCATAAACCCCTGCGCCTCGATGAAATGTCCCACTTCATAGGGTTTGAAAAGCAGGATCATCACTCCTCCGGCGAAGTTCTGCAGCGTTCCCGACAAAGCCAGTCCTACTGCCAGTCCGGCTGCGCCCAGCACGGCAATAAAGGAGGTCATCTCAATCCCTACCATTCCCATGACACTGATTACCAGCATCGCTTTCAATCCAATGTTTGTTAAGGTCTTAAGGAAGGGGATCAATGATGTATTCACATTGCTCTTTTTCATAAGTCGGACCAGACCTTTAGTGATCCATTTGATCACAATCAGGCCAACAATGAGGACCACCAGGGCCAGGATGATTTTCATACCGTACCTGATAATCAGGGTGTACATTCTGTCAAAGATTTCCTGAACTTTTTCCATATTGTTCTATTTTAGGTTAGGATTTTTCTATTCACTGGCGCAAAAGGGAATTGTTCCAGAAGTTAAATAATTAATGCCACTCCTTAAAAGGTAAAACCCAGTTTTTGCAGGCCATTCATAATTTCGGGAGCCGACATAAACAGATACCAGGGTAATCCTGAACGGTAATTCTCGATCATCACAACAATGGGACCCTGGTCTATGGCCAGGTAGGAATCGGCCCACCAGTTTTCGGTCAGGTTGAAAGCATCATGGAAACCATACTCGCCCCACAGGTTCTTTCCATAATCGTAGTGAAAATGTCTCATTGCATTAAGTGAATACTCGGGGGTATAAGGAATGGATGAGATGGCAGCCGTGGGTGTGATCACACCCAGGTCGTTGGTGGGAGAATGTGCACTGTAGAATTGCTGGTCATCGCTTGCTGTCAATCCCCAGCAGTCAGCACCGTAACCCTTGTAGTGTTTTGGATTCTCGATACAATATTGCCGGTTGATCAGTGTGTGGTTAACATTTTGCTCCCAGTAGTCAGCATACCGGTCACGCAGGTTCCTGGGATCGAGTCCCAGGAAAGAGTAGTGTGCAAAGAAGAGTGGTCCGCCCATCTCTGCTCCCAGGGGTAGTTTGATCCCGTAATATTCGGAACCATTTACAATTTCACCATCACGCGCAAAGCCATGATGATAGACTGTGCTATCTATGGTATGAGTAGGAGATGCGGCAGCCAGGACATAGACAATCAGAGCTTCGTTGTACCCCCTGATGGGAAGATTCATCTCCCATTCATAGTCCGGTGACCAGTGCCAGTAGAGCACATCCTCCCCACCACGGGTAAACCAGTCCCATTCCACCTCTTTCCAGAGTGTATCAATTCGTTCTTTAAGCGCTTTTTCTTCTGCGAAGACATCTTTCAGGTATTCCCTTACTGTGATCAGGCCCTGGACCAAAAAGGCGGTCTCTACCAGGTCGGCTCCGTTATCCTTTGGACTGAATGGGATCACCTTACCGGTGGAACCACTGAGCCAGTGAGGCCACGCCCCGTGGTAACGATCACACGTCTCCAGGAAGCCCACGATCTTCGTTATCCGGGTAACTCCTTCCTGCCGGGTTATGAAGCCACGGTCCATGCCCACTACCATGGCCATCAAGCCAAAACCGGTGCCCCCAGTTGTGACTGTATCAGTCGAGGTGTTCCTTTCACAGGCCATTCCTGAGACAGGATGACCAAATTCATAGAAATATTTTAAAGTTTGATGCTGCACAAGATCAAGCAGCTTTTCATCGGTTAACTGGAGTACTTCGTCTTGTTTACATCCAGTAAATGTTCCGGCTGTCAGGATTGTAACTGCGAGTATCCAAAATAGTCTATTTTTCATGCCAATAAAGTTAATCAATGGAATATAAAAAACCTATGTTCTAAAAGAGTGTTATATGATTAATCTGAAAGAGTCAACATGTCCAAATATCCGGTAAACAGTGCTGTAAGATTTGTACTGGAGATCACATCAATTGCAGTTTTTGCCTGGTGGGGCTATCTCCTGTATGACACGGGTTTAAGGATCCTTCCGGCCATCGTGCTTCCACTTGGTTTTGCCGTCATATGGGGAGTCTTTGCAGTCCGGGATGATCCCAGCCGTTCTGGAAAAACGGTTGTCCGGACCCCGGGAATCATAAGGCTAATTATTGAACTGGCCCTCTTCGGAACAACTGCATGGATGTTGCTGGACCTGGGGCATTCAACATGGGCAATTATATTCGGATCTGCCATAGTGTTACACTATATTTTCTCCTTTGACCGTATTGCCTGGCTTCTAAAACAGAAGTGAAAATTTTTGTTAATTTTGCGGTGGCTTTAGAAAACTGGTCGGTTTGCCGAGTGGCTAGGCGCTGGTCTGCAAAACCAGTTACAGCGGTTCGAATCCGCTACCGACCTCCGAATGAAAACCGAACTTTCTGATAATAAAAGAGTTCGGTTTTTTGATTTCTC
>Ga0210098_1000018_pt1 | contig 67237 bp, 54 predicted proteins | sample Joice_ThreeSqA_D_FD_184870 | JGI IMG/M metagenome (GOLD analysis project Ga0210098, IMG submission 184870) | Wetland microbial communities from San Francisco Bay, California, USA, that impact long-term carbon sequestration - Joice_ThreeSqA_D1... | ecosystem: Environmental > Aquatic > Marine >...
CTTCCATCCTCACATTGGACCATTTGTTTTTCCATAACGATTCTCCCACCGGTTCGATCAAGCAATAGGCTCTGGAGCCGCTGACGGTGCTGAACCGCCGCCATTTTTTAATGCGCCCATGGCTTTGGTTATTTCCATTAATACGCCCAACCCATCCCTGGCCTGTTTGCTGGACAGAGCCCCCAGCATACCAAAGGGCCCCACCGGTTTGGCATTTGCGAAATCGACCTTGGCCGGCAGGTCGGCCATTTTTTCTAAAAATTCAGCGGCCTTCGGGTCGGCGAGTTTTTTGGCCAGCCCGAGGGCAACCACAGCACCGTCGCCGATTTGATCGATATCCTCCGGGCTATAGGCCTCTGCAATCTTGGCACGGACATCCAACATGGATGTGATGACGCGCAGGATCCCGCGCTGCTCAAGGTCATCGAGATAATTGATCACCTGGGGAATGGCGGATTTGAGCAGGGGCTCTATGGTGGTGACAAAGTCAACCGTGTTTTCCAGCTGTTCGAGGCTGAAGACGATGTCTTTGACGCTCCGCAGGAATCGTTTCAGCAGGACCATCAGATCCTCCAGCTGGAAACTTGATTCCACATCCTCCAGTTCGCGGATCAACAGGCGGAAGGCTTGACCGCTTAACGGGATTAAGTCTTCGCGCAAATCGGCAATACCGCCGGCAGTTACTGCAATCGGGGCCAGCTGGGCCTCTATGCGATCGAGTCGCTCCAGAATTAATTCTTCGTTTGTCATGGCTGCCTCCTTATTGGGTTACCAGGGTGTGCCGCATTTTGCCGGCCAATGTCAATTGATCCTCCAGCGGCAATTCAACGCCCTTAAGCATCATATTCCAATATACCCATTTAAACATCATTTTTCCCCAGTAATTCAAATAGCTGTCGCCCAACAGGCTGAAAGGGCCTAAACCGGGAAAGGGAAATTTTCCGGGCAGCGGTTCGTATTCGTAATTGAAATCGATCAGAAATGCTTTTTCGTAACCCGAGCAGATAAAGCAGGTGGCATGTCCGTCAAAAGTGGCTTTGGGTACCTGGCCGTCAATTTCGCGAACGATGTTCTCAACCACGGTTTGCGACTCGTAATGGGCCACAGCTCCCGCCTTGGAGGCCGGAACGTTGGTGGCATCGCCGACCACATAGATATTGTCCGCGTTTTTGGCTTTCAGGGTGAAGTGGTTGGTTTCAACGAACCGCAGGGGATCTTCCAGGCCGGAAGCCCCGAGAAATTTAGCGCCGAAATTGGGGGGTATGGCAACCAGCAGATCGTAGTCGATTTTATCGCCCTTATGGGATTCGATGGTTTTTTCCTCGGCATTGACCCGGGCAATATCAAAGTTGGGGGTCACCTTGATATTTTTCTGAATGGCGATATTGCCCAGAATGCTGGATGCGATCGGTTTGGAAAATGCACCGGCCATGGGGGTGACCAATTCAATCTCCACATCGCCGCGCACCCCTCTGGTGCCGAAAAACCAGTCGGCCATGAAAATGAACTCCAAGGGAGCGACCGGACACTTGTAAGGCAATTCGGCAATGTTAAGCACCACGCGGCCCTTTTCAAAGTATTTCATTTTTTCCCGCAGGGCGATGGCGCCATCAAGCGTGTAAAAATCGTGAATGTCCTTGTGCCATCCGTCCATCATGCCCTGGACTTCTTCAGGTTCAATGGAACAACCGCTGGCAATGATCAGGTAATCATAGCTGTATTTATCCTTTTTACCCTCCACGGTGCGGCTTTCCTTATCGACGCCGACGACTTCATCGAGAACGAAATTGACGCCGGCGGGGATAAATTCCCGTTTGGGTTTCTGGCAATCTTCGGCTGAGTAGACGCCAAAGGGAATGAACAGCCAGCCGGGTTGATAGTGATGGATTTCATCGTTGTCGATGATGGTGACATCCCACTGCTTGGGACTCAACTTTCTGCGCAAGTTGTTGGCCACCATCGTTCCGCCGGCACCTGAACCTAAAATGAGAATTTTTTTCATGGGATCCTCCTGATAATTAAATGGTTGCAGATTAAGTACAAGGAAGACGGCTCATATGGGTTTGCTTTGATTTAAGCCGCCTGCCCTTTATATTGAGTAGCCGGAGCCTGAGATTTATTCTCATCTATCTGCGGTGAGCATCCGAGACCTTTGGCCTACTCTTTACTCGGAATCGTTACCATTCAACAGATCGGCTATGGTTGTGCTGTCAAGTTTTTCATACAAAACCCGGGTGGCATCCTTCCACGCCAATCTTACCTGGCAGTCGTCGGACATGCTGCATAGCTCGGGATTGCTGATACATTCAACCAGTTCACTTTGGCCTTCGAAAAGACGCACGACCTGGCCCAGAGAGATTTCTTCCGGTTTTTTTGCCAGCAAGTGCCCGCCTTTGGGGCCGCGCACACTGGTCACTATGCTGGCCTGTTTCAGTGGACGGATGAGTTGTTCGAGATATTTTACGGAGATGTCTTGACGTTTGGAGATTTCACCGATCTGGACCGGTCCCTGGCCATTGTGGCGGGCTAAATCCACCAGGATTCTTGCGCCGTAACGGCTTCGCGTTGATAGCTTCATGAAACCCCGCTTTGTGGTTATTCAGACTGAAACATTCTATATCGATTAAGTAGGAATTACATCTGAAAAAGATGGCTGTCAAGAAAAAACTTCATTCTTATAAAGTTGACATGGAAATTTTGCGAGTTATTTTTAAATATCAGGGCATAACACCTGCCCTCCAAATAGGCTTACTACAGATCATGAACCGGCAATTAATAGCCATTGACACTTAAAGGAAGGTAATTATGGACGCCAAAAGTTACTGCCGATCCGTTGAGGTTGAACTTTACGGATGGAAGACGAAAATGTATGATATGGTGCGCAAAGTGGATAAGTTGAGGAGTTCTGAAAAAGAAAAAGTGGCTTCCCAGGTAGAGGCACTCCACAAACACATATCCGAGATGGAAAATCTCATTGAGCAGCTTCAAACCGAGTGCCCGGTTGATTTCGGACCCCAGAAAAAGCAGCTGGAAGCAACCGGTGAGGATCTGAAGAAGAAATACGATGATGCGATGTCGGCCGTATTTCAGTTTTAACGGCGATCCGGCGCTGCTCCATCCCAGGCGCACTGCAAGGCATAATTCAATAAAAGGCAAAGCTTCTACCGCTTTGCCTTTTTCATTGCCACCGAATTTCTGTCTGCCGGCCGGCCTAATTTCTTTCGTGGATTTTTGACAACTTCGCGTTCATGCGTTAGTCTTATGTATTTCGTAAAAGGAGATTAAAACGGTATGGTCGATATATTAAAAAAGGTAGATTCCTGTGAAATTGACGTCCGGAACCTGTCGGAAATCAGAAGCCGCCTGCCCCAAATAGCCGAAGACATTATTAACAGCTGCAGCGATCAGGAGTGTTACAACCATGTGGATTACGAACCGATTCCATCCCGCAAAAGCGTCATTGAAATTATCGACCGGCTAAGAGAGATCCTTTTCCCGGGCTATTTTACCAGGGGCAAGCTTGATCCGGTGAACTTGCGCTACAGCATTGGCAAATCCGCCACTATTCTTTTTGACATGCTCTCTGAACAGATCAGTCTCAGCATTCGGCATGACTGCTTACGTTACAATCAGCCCTGCACGGACTGTGAAGAAAATGGCGACAAAGTAGCGCTCGAGTTATTAGAAAATATCCCGACCATTCGCAAGGTCCTGGCCACCGATGTTCAGGCATCCTATGAAGGGGATCCCGCGGCTAAAAGCTTTGATGAGATTATTTTCAGCTATCCGGGGATCTTTGCCATGGCCGTCTACCGGGTGGCCCATCAACTGGTTAAAAGCGGCGTACCATTGCTGCCCCGCATCATGACCGAGTATGCCCACAGCGTCACCGGCATCGACATCCATCCCGGTGCCGAAATTGGTGAGAGTTTTGTGATCGATCATGGAACCGGTGTGGTCATCGGGGAGACCACTAATATCGGTAAAAATGTTCGCATTTATCAGAGCGTAACCCTTGGAGCGCTTTCCATACCCAGAAATTCGGGGGATCAGTTTCGAGGTAAGAAGCGGCACCCCACCATCGAGGATGATGTGATCATATACTCCGGGGCGACGATTCTTGGCGGCGATACGGTCATCGGAACCCGTTCGGTTATCGGCGGCAACGTCTGGCTGACCCAATCTATTCCGCCGGACACGACGGTTTCTCTGGAATCCCCGCGACTAACCTACAAATCGAAAAATAAAAAATCGGCCCTCGAAATGTTTGATGCGGTCATCTAGGAAATTATTTGCAAATTAACCAATAAGGAATAACGTATCTTTCGAAATGAAGGAGGCCCGCTATGAGATTTCATTCCATCATCAGCAGTACCATCGGGTCGACACCGCTGGTCCGTCTGAACCGCATCTGTGAAGATGTTGATGCCCGAATATACGCCAAACTTGAATTTTTCAATCCCCTGGGAAGTGTTAAAGACCGCATCGCGGCCTCGATGATCGCGGCTGCCGAAGTCGAGGGTAAGATCAATCCGCAGACCTTGGTTGTGGAACCCACCAGCGGAAATACCGGGATTGCCCTGGCGTTTATCTGCGCTGCCAAAAATTACCGGCTTTGTTTGACCATGCCCGATACCATGAGTGAGGAACGTCGCCGGTTGCTCAAGCACCTGGGCGCCGAACTGGTATTGACCCCGGGGGCAGAAGGAATGAAAGGCGCAATTGCCAAGGCCCAGGAAATAGTCGAATCTGAAAAAGAGGCCTTCATGCCGAACCAGTTTGCCAACCCGGCCAATCCGCGGGCCCACCGGGAGACGACGGCCGAAGAAATCTGGCGCGACACCGAGGGCCAGGTCGACATCCTGATCTCCGGTGTGGGCACCGGCGGAACCATCACGGGCGTGGCTCAGGTTATCAAACCCCGCAAACCTTCTTTCAAGGCGATCGCCGTGGAGCCGGCTGATTCGCCGGTTTTATCCGGCGGCGAGAAAGGACCCCACAAAATTCAGGGAATTGGCGCCGGTTTCATCCCGGAAGTTCTGGATCAATCACTCATCGATGATGTTGTGACGGTCACCAACGATGATGCCTTTGAATTTGCGCGCCAGGCCGCGAAACTGGAAGGGATCCTGTGCGGCATCTCATCCGGCGCAGCCATCAAGGCCGCCCTTGACGTTGCCCGCCGTCCGGAGTCCGCCGGTAAAACCATTGTAACGATTATACCCAGCACCGGCGAGCGGTACATCAGCACGGACCTGTTTAAATGACAATTGAATATTGATGAAATCGTAAAAAGTCATCTTCAGTTCATTTAGGTCATTCCGGCAGATCCCGGATCGAGTCCGGGAGGAATCCAGTGATTTCAATACGTTCTGGCTGCCGGATCCGTCATCCCGGACTTGATCCGGGACCGGCATGACGAATTCGGACTTTTTACGAGACCGTCAATATTGAATATTTGAGGAATTTTGTCCTTTAATTTAGCTTTTCCGCGTAAGCATTACAACAAGGTTGTAGCTCTTTAGTAATAGTCGGTTATCTAAAAAACCCAAGTAAATAGAACCCCATTTCCCTCCCCTGGCGGGAGGGATCGAGGGAGGGGGAGAAAATAGATAGCATTCCATCAATATTCAATCATCAATAGAAAATAGTCAATTTAGTATCCTCATATGCAACTCCGCATACCGCCGGTTGCTTTCCAAAAGATCCTTATGAGTCCCCTGGGCTGAGACCCTGCCCTTATCCAGCATGACGATATGGTCCATCCAATGCAGATCAACCAGCCGATGGGTGATCAGCAGCAGCGTGCGGTCCCTCGTATGACGTTCCAACACCTGCATCAGTTTTCTTTCTGTAATGGTATCCAGGCCCTCCGTTGGTTCGTCCAGCACCCATAACGGCGCATCGTGCAGGATGGCCCGGGCAATGGCCACCCGGCGCGCCTGGCCTCCGGATAGCAGGCTGGCGGCTTCCCCAACCCAGGTGTCCAGGCCGTCCGGCAGGCTTTCTACAAACTCACCCAGCCGGGCAGATTCCAAGGCCGCCAACAGATCATCATTGCCTGCTCCGGGCCGGGCAATCTGCAGGTTTTCTCTTAAAGTGGCGTTAAACATATGGGGCTGCTGGGAAACCACTGAAATAGACCGGCGCAGATCTGCTTCACTTAAATTTCGGATATCATGACCGGCCAGGCGGATTTGACCGCAGGCAGGGTTCCAGAATCGCACCAGCAGATGAATCAAGGTGGATTTGCCCGATCCGGTTTCACCGATGACTGCAACTCTATGGCCGGCGGGAATTTGCATGTTGACATCCCTGAGCGCCCAGGGAGCGTCTTCACTGTAGCGAAAGCTGATATTTTCAAACGCGACGCCCGTTTGCCGGGAAGGCTTGACGGCGGTGTCGGGATAAGTAACCTGCGGTTTCATATCCACGATTTCAAGCAACCGTCGCCCGGCCTCCCGGGTGCGACCCAGATTTTGATAAGCGCTCGGAAGGGGTAAAACCGCTTCAAAGGAGGCCAGAATCGCCAGCGCTATCAGGGCCAGGTTGGCCCCATTGAGCAGATCAGACTTTACAAGATCTGCTGCCAGATAAAGCGCCGTCAGTACTGCCAGGCCGGAGATCAAAGTGACCAAAGCCAGCGACAGGCCACGGATATGACTCATTCGCGACTGGCTCTTCAGCAGGGCGCGGCTGCTTAGCTTTACATTTTCAAGGTGGTGATGATCGGCATCGAAGATCAGCAATTCCGCCAGTCCCTGCAGCATATCGATGACCCCCACACGCAACTCGGCGGTGCGGTGGGCTATCTCCCGCCCGCAGGGATCTCCAAGCTTTAAAGCTGCGGCCGTAACCCCAACTCCGGCGACACCAAGATACAGCGCGGTCGACAGGGCTACGCCGGGATCGAATATCCATAAAAAGGCCACCATCAGAAGCGATGTCACCAGGGCCACTGCGCTGGGAGAAAGGACCCGCAGATACAGATTGTCCAGGGCATCGATGTCGGCCACGATCCGATTTAACAGATCGCCGCTGCGAAACATCATCAGGCGGGACGGAGCCAGTGGTTCCAGGTGGATGTAGAACCAGCTGCGCAGACGTTGCAATATTCTGAAAGTGGCATCATGGGATACTATTCTTTCGGCATAACGTGCCAACGTGCGGCCGATGGCGAACATTCGAACCCCGATGCCGGGGTGGAAAAAATTAAAAAGCCGGGCGCTGGCCACTGTCAGACCGGCATAGGCGGCAGCGGAGATAAACCAGCCCGATAAAGCCAGAAGCCCGACCGCTGAGGCAACCGCGAGCAGCCCGCACAGGATGCCCAGGATCATCCACTTTAAATCGGCCCGGAATAATTTTAAAAAAGGCACCAGCTCCCGCCATCTTTTAAGCACGGCTATTACCTCGACTGAAGGTTTCAGGTTTCAGGTGTCGGGTGTCAGTGTTCAGCATTTCCAAGTAGGGCGGGCCACTGTGCCCGCCGGTTCCAGATCATTGCTTGCTACAAAACATGGTCGGCACGGAGGCCGGCCCTACGAAGTCGCGTCCTTCCTGACACCTGAACACTGACACCTGACACCTAATCATTGAATTATTAAGTTACCAGCGCAACTTCTGTCTCCGGGCTTGGAAAAAACCCAGGGACTCATGCTTGATTTACCATCCGGTGAAATTTGCCTCCTGCGGCCGTCAACTCATTATACGTTCCCTGCTCAAGGATGCGGCCTTCTCCCAGGACCATTATGCGGTGTGTCTGTCTGAGGTTCGTCAGCCGGTGGGTCAGCATCAGTACGGTTCGCCCCCGGGAAAGGGTCTTCAGTGAATTGATGACCAGGGCTTCATTTTCGGCGTCCAGCCCGGCGGTGGGTTCATCCAGAAGCAATAAGGGCGCACCTTTTAAAAAGGCGCGGGCCAGGGCGACACGCTGGGCCTGCCCGCGTGACAGTCCAAAGCCGTGTTCTCCCACCGGTGTGTCCAGTCCCTCGGGCAGATGCATTGCAAAGTCCAGGACCCTGGCGTTACCGGCGGCCTGCTCAATTTGGATGGCGGATGCTTCCGGCCGGCCCAGAAGGATATTTTCCTTTATGGTTCCCTGAAACAGGACCGGGCGTTGCCCGATCCAGGCGATATGTCGGCGCCAGCTGTCGGGTGTCATATCAGCCAGCAGCATGCCGTTGACCTTAATTTGACCACTGTCCGGCAGTAAGAACCCCAGCAACAGGTTGAGGGTTGTGGTTTTGCCCGCCCCGCTGGCTCCGACCAAGGCCACTTGCTCTCCTTCCCTTAGTTCAAAACTGACTCCCTGCAGCGCAGGTCTTTTGCCGCCGTCAAAGGCCAGGTGGACGTCTTCAAGCTGTATATGAAGCGGATCTGTTTTGGCCCAATCAATGGAGCCGTTCAGGGTTTCAATACGGGAAGCGGATACAATTTTTAATATTTCCTCCGCTGCGCCTACAGCTTCTGCCCGGGCATGGTAATGGGTGCCCAGCTCCCTTAAAGGCAGATAAAAGTCCGGTGCCAGCAAAAGAATAAATAAGCCGCCGGCTAAATCAAGCGATTTCCCATAAAGCCCGAATGAAAAGTAGCCAAGATAGCTCATGGCCAGATAAACCGCCACCAGGGCAATTGAAATGGAGCTGAAAAATTCCAGCACGGCCGATGACAAAAACGCCACCCGCAGGACCCGCATCGTCTGCAGGCGATAATTGTTGGACACCCCGGCGATGCTTTCCTCCATGCCCTTGCTGCGATGAAATAATTTCAACGTTGAAATTCCCTGAAGGACGTCCAGAAAATAGGCGCTCATGCGGGACAGAGCCTGGAAATGACGCTGGCTGATGCTTTCGGCGCCCATGCCCACCAGAATCATGAACAATGGAATCAAAGGGGCGGTTGCCAGAAGCAGCCCCCCGGCGGCCCAGCTGTAGGGAAATACAAATGCAACAATGGCGGCCGGAATCATAACCGCCAGGGCCAGTTGCGGCAGGTAGAAAGCATAAAAATCGTGCAGCCCTTCGACATGCTCCAGGGCTGTGCTGGCCAGAGCACCACTGCTCTGACGGTTTGTATATCCTGGGCCGAGGGAGACAATCTGCTCTAAAAGTTCGGTGCGTATTTCTTGCCGAATTCTGGCACCGGCGGAAAACCCGGCTGTTTCCCGCGCCCAGCCGAGAATAGACCGCAGGATAATGACACCTGCCAGGATTGCAAAAAGGGGCCACAGCATGTCCGTGCCCCGGCCTTCGATAAAGGCACCGTCCACGATACGGGCTAAAAACCGGGCCTGAACAACCAGCAATAGTCCACTGCCCAAACCCAGGGCCACCGAAAGCAGGACCCGGAAGCGTGCCCCCGAAGCTCGTTTGAACAACCAGCGCCGGGCATTTTGGTGGGATGATTTCCTTGCATTTTCCATATGAAAACTGATTGACAAATATCGAGTGGTTATAATAGAAATTTCAGTGTTTGCATACCTTAACAAAGGTGTCGTATTCAAGCTTAAAATAGGGAGTCACCCATGCTACCGACTGAGACTTTTGTCGAATTATCCCGCTGGCAGTTTGCACTGACAGCCCTGTACCATTTTATTTTTGTCCCCCTGACCCTGGGACTGTCCTGGATTCTGTTTATCATGGAATCCGTCTATGTCATGACGGGCAAAGAAGTCTACAAAGACATGACCCGCTTCTGGGGCAAACTGTTTGCGATCAACTTTGCCATCGGTGTGACCACCGGCATCACCATGGAATTTCAGTTCGGCACAAACTGGGCTTATTACTCCCATTACGTCGGTGACATTTTCGGTGCGCCTCTGGCCATCGAGGGGCTGATGGCTTTTTTCCTCGAGTCCACCTTTGTCGGACTTTTCTTCTTCGGCTGGAATCGCCTGAGCAGGCGGGCTCACCTGGCGGTTACTTTTCTGGTGGCGCTGGGATCCAATTTGTCGGCCCTGTGGATCCTGATTGCCAATGCCTGGATGCAGCATCCCATCGGTGCCGAGTTTAATTTTGAAACCATGCGTATGGAATTGACGAGTTTCAAAGAGTTGTTTTTCAATCCGGTGGCCCAGGTGAAATTTGTTCATACCGTTGGTGCCGGGTATGTGGCGGCCGCCATTTTCGTTCTGGCCATCAGCTCTTATTTTCTTCTCAAAGGCCGGGATCTGGCCTTTGCCCGGCGTTCTTTTGCAGTGGCTGCCGGTTTTGGGCTGGCGTCCATATTATCGGTCATTGTGCTGGGTGATGAAACCGGATACGTTGTCGGTCAGGTCCAGAAGGTGAAGTTGGCCGCCATGGAAGCTGAGTGGGAGACCGAACAGCCCCCTGCCCACTTCACGCTGTTCGGTTTTCCGAATCAGGAAGAACAAAAGACCGCTGCCGCAATTAAAATTCCCTGGCTCGGCGGTATTATCGTAACGCGGTCCATCGACAGTCCAGTGACCGGCGTAAAAGACATAATTTCCAAAAATGAGCAGCGGATCCGCAGCGGCATGGTTGCTTATGCGTATTTAGAAAAGTTGCGCAACGGCGATAAGTCCGAGCAGAACAAGTCAAAGTTTAATCTCAACAAAGAAAATTTGGGGTACGGCCTGCTGTTAAAACGCTACACCCCGCGCGTGGTGGATGCCACCGACAGCCAGATCAAACAGGCGGCCCTGGGTACCATCCCCAACGTGGCGGCCATGTTCTGGGCCTTCCGCATAATGGTGGGCGTGGGATTTTACTTGCTGGCCTTGATCGCGCTCAGCTTTTATTTTTGTGCCAAACGTGTCTTTGATCATAAAAGGTGGCTGTTGAAACTGCTTTTGTTCAGCCTTCCGGTCCCCTGGATCGCCATTGAGCTGGGCTGGTTTGTGGCTGAGTACGGACGGCAGCCCTGGACCATCGGCGGGGTGCTGCCCACCTATCTTTCGACATCCACCCTGGGCGTCGGAGATGTTATCGGCAGCATGGCCGCCATGACGCTGCTTTATACTGTTTTTCTGATTGCCGAGATGTATTTGATGATAAAATTCGTGCGCCTGGGGCCGAGCAGCCTGCATACCGGAAGGTATCATTTTGAGCAGGAGGCGGTAAGCTAATCGACTGCCCAATTTGGTTGGATGATAATGCAATCCTTACTTAACGAAGGTAAAATACGAAATACGAAACCCTAAATTCGAAACAAATCCGAATGACCAAAACACAAGAAATTCAAAACTGATGAAATCGTAAAAAGTCATCTTCAGTTCATTTACGTCATTCCGGCAGATCCCGGATCGAGTCCGGGAGGAATCCAGTGATTTCAATACGTTCTGGATGCCGGATCCGTCATCCCGGACTTGATCCGGGACCGGCATGACGAATTCGGACTTTTTACGAGACCGTCAAAACTGTTTATCAGAATTATATTACCTAATGATTATTTGAATTGTTTCGGTCAGTTGGACATTCGAATTTAGAGTTTGTTTCGGACTTCGAAATTCGTGTTTCGTATTTATTATTTATCCGACCACGGGAGACATAACATGTTGTTCGACTATCTGACACTTAAAATAATCTGGTGGCTGTTTGTCGGCGTATTACTGATCGGGTTTGCCCTGCTGGACGGGTTTGATCTGGGTATCGGCACCCTTTTGCCCTTTGTCGCCCGAACCGATGAGCAGCGACGCGTCATGCTCAATGCCATCGGCCCTACCTGGGAGGGAAACCAGGTCTGGTTGATTACAGCCGGTGGAGCCCTGTTTGCGGCCTGGCCGCTGGTTTATGCGGCGGCCTTTTCAGGCTTTTACTGGGCCATATTGCTGGTTTTGTTTGCCCTGTTTTTCAGACCCCTTGGATTCGAATACCGCAGCAAGGTTGCCGATCCGCGCTGGCGCACTGCCTGGGATTGGGGATTGTTCGTGGGCGGGTTTGTACCGGCCCTGGTTTTTGGCGTTGCCTTCGGCAATTTGCTGCAGGGCGTTCCGCTTCAATACGATGAATTCGTGCGCCCGACTTACACCGGCAGCTTCTGGGGGTTGCTGAATCCGTTCGCATTGCTGGCTGGTATCATCAGCGTGACCATGTTGATTATGCACGGGGCGGTATATCTCCAGCTGCGCACCGAGGGTGAGATCAACGCCCGTGCCAGGAAAGCGGTACGAATTTTCGGCCTTGTATTCATGGTGGCCTTTGCCGGCGCCGGAATCTGGCAGGCTTTTGGCATAGACGGATATCGTATCGTTTCGATGCCGGATGCCGGCACCGCATTCAGCCCGCTGGCAAAAAAAGTGGAAGTGGTCGCCGGTGCCTGGATGCAAAACTATTCAACCTGCGGGTGGACGATCATCGCCCCGGTGATGGCTTTTGCGGGCGGCATTCTGGCCATCTTGCTGACGGGAATCAACCGGCCCGGACTGGCCTTTGTCTTCAGCGGAGCTGCTGTGGCGGGCGTCATCCTGACGGCCGGATTTGCCATGTATCCGTTTGTGATCCCCTCCAGCGCGGATCCCAACAGCAGCCTGACAATTTATGATGCCACCTCCAGTCATCGCACCTTGAACTTAATGTTCATTGCGGTAGCGGTATTTTTGCCCGTTGTTTTAGGCTATACCAGCTGGGTCTACCGGGTTTTACGGGGCAAGATAACGGAAGAAGAGATTAGAGAAGAGACGCATTCGGCCTATTGATGTCAGTTGCCCATGGTCAGTTGACAGTGGCTGGCTAAGTGCGTGCAACCAATTAGCTACAGCGGACAACTGACGACCAACAACGAACTGCTGCGCAAGGGCGATTAGACAGTGAACAGCTTTTTAACTTGAACTGATATTAGAACAATCAAGAGGTAATGACATGTGGTACTTCTCGTGGATTTTAGGTGTCCTGCTGGCCTGCGCCTTCGGCATCATCAATGTGATGTGGATGGAAACCGAGGAAATGCTGGGCGCAGAGAAGGATAAGTATGTCTCATTAAAAGATTAGAAGCTTGAGGGGGGAGAAATCTAAGTGCCTGAAATTTTGATTTGCAAGATAAATTGCAGATGCCGTTTTACTCACTCCCCCACATAACGGGGATACCGGCTTTTCGCTCGCTCGGCTTCTGAGAGATCTATTTCAAGGGTTAAAAACGGTCGCTTAGCTGAGGTAGTGCCTAAAACCGTACCCTGATCCGGTTCAATAATCCAGCCGTGGCCTCCCCATGCGTGGCCCCTCGCGTCTACTCCGCCGCGATTTGAAGAGAGGCAAAACGCGCCACCCATCACAGCCGCCGCTCTGCCGCCCATGATCCATTTGTCTGTGGTCTGGGCTTCTGTGGAACGGGAACAAATAAGCATCTGCGCTCCCTGCCGGGCATAAGTGCGGGCATGTTCAGCAAACCAAAGTTCGGTACAGATCAGAAATCCCATAGTGCCGTGTGCTGTTTCGGCTGCATCAAACCGCTTCTCTCCCCGTTCACACCACGTTGCCTCCCAGAAATCCGGTTCATCTGGCAGATAATACTTATGATGTGTCGTCTGATAACCGCTCTTCGCTTGCCATGCAAACGCTTCATTCAACCGCCTCCTATCCAGCGTTACCGGCCGTGAGCCCACCACCGTAGCTTCTCCAAGCTCAGCAAAACGGAGTAACCATTCATCGTGCAGAGAAACTGCCCAGGCCCATACGGCCGGGTCAAAATCATCGGTTGCGGCAATCCACGGCGCAAACGGCATTTCCGGCAACACCACCACATCACTCTTATGCTCAACCACATGCGTTACAAGCCTCTGCCAAGCCGCCTCGAACCGCTCAGGCTCATTCGGCAATTCGCAGACTGTGGATGTGATCCTTTTAGAGGGTATCATCGATTAAACCTTTTGCGCTTAACGGCTGACGGACCTTTTCATCCGCTGCAGACGGCGCCTAAATTCATCCCTCAGCCAGAAAATGAAGATCAAGCTCCAGCAATGAACCTTCTGGCGCATGGCCAGGGATGCACGCTTCACGATTTTGGCGTAACCCATGTAGAGCATCCAGCGATGCTCTCTGTGCTGTCCTCTTAAACGATCGTGGTAACGCGGCAGGCGCACACTGCGCGGATCACGGGAGTTTCGCCGGGCCGACAGCACTTGATCCAGATGACAGAAAGACCCCTGGATACAAAGCTCGACCGCCAGGAGCCGATCTGTCCAGCGGCTAATCGAGAGCATTTGCGTACGTTCCAGAGCATCCCGGCGGATCAGGCTGTATATGGGATCGAAGAGGATTTGTTTGCGGCTGTGAAAGATCGAGAACACTAGATGAAGGCGTTGCGGGGCGGTAGGTGCATCAACGCGCGGCCCGGACACGTCGAGAATGTCGACCTGATTTTGGTCGTCCACATAACGCCATTGGGTGGTGACACCGATGGCTTCCCGGCGCGCTTTAAGCGCTGCTACGCACTTGCTCGCAAAATCGGGTTCCAGCCAGTCGTCTGCTCCCATCCAGCGGAAGAATTCACCGCGGGACAATTCGAATACCCGGTTGAAGTTTTCAATCTGGCCGATATTCTCCTCATTACGGATGTAGCGAACACGCGGGTCGCGCCGGCCGAAATCACACACGAGTTTGCCGGTACCGTCTGTCGAGGCATTGTCGCAGACGATGACTTCGAAGTCGTCGAAGTCTTGGGCCAATATGGATTCGAGGGCCCGTCCCAGGAAACGCTCACCGTTTCGCACAGGAATGCCAAAACTTACCATCGGCCGGGATTCGTCAGCCGTCGGCTCTTCCCCGGGATAGATAGCTGTATAGGTCGATTCAGTGCGGGAATTCATAGGGGTTTATAATTTTGGTTCTTCTCCAAGTTAGTTGATGTAATTTGATCCAATAGATAGATATGAGTTTTTATTCCAAATGCCGGAACTATGCCAAAAGAAATATTGCGAGTCAACTCCGAGGTCGCATAAAATTTCGGCCTGTTATGTTATTTTACGCAATCAGCCTTTTGATCTTCAATGCGCGTAACCGGAATTTCGTGGAATTTTGCATGAATTTGTGCTTTACTGGATTTCACTTGCGGTGACCTGCGGGCTTTGGTTTTAATTTTTTCATCAATTTTATCTCAGCCACTATTTTTATGGCTCCGCAAGTATTTTTTTTGCAATATACCGGTTTTTTTCAGAGTTTTTGATTCAAAGGAGTATCAGCATGAAAGTCGCCATTTTAGCCGGAGGTTATGGTACCCGCCTGGCTGAAGAAACGGAAATCCGTCCCAAGCCAATGGTCGAGATCGGAAATAAACCTTTCCTGTGGCACATCATGAAGATATACGCTCATTTTGGCTTCAAGGATTTCGTTATCGCCCTTGGCTACAAGGGCGAGCATATCAAAAAATATATGGTAGACTGCTGTTCGCTAACCAGCAACCTGACGGTCAATTTGAAAAGCGGACAGGTTGTGCAGCATGAAGGCAGCACCCTGGATTGGACCGTTGAATTGATAGACACCGGAATGAAAACACAAACCGGCGGCCGCATCAAAAGGCTGGCCCCTTATCTTGGCAAAGAAACCTTTATGCTGACCTGGGGCGACGGGGTGGCCGACATTGATCTGAAAAAGCTTCTGGCCTTCCACCGATCCCATGGCAAGCTGGCGACGCTGACAGCCGTGCGCCCACCGGCCAGATACGGCCACCTTGAAATCAACGGTGACGATATTACGGAATTTTCCGAAAAATCCCAGACCCGTGAGGGATGGATTAACGGTGCCTTTTTTGTGTTGGAACCCGAAGTATTTGATTACATCGAGGGCGACAGCACCCAGTGGGAGAAAGAGCCGTTGGAGAATCTCGCCCGAGACGGACAGCTGAAAGCTTATAAACACACATCCTTTTGGCAATGCATGGATACCCTCAGGGAAAAATATATTCTGGAAAATTATTGGAGCTCCGGCAATGCGCCCTGGCGAATTTGGAAGGATTGATGATGAAAGTACTGGTGACAGGATCGCAGGGCTATATCGGTACGGTTTTGGTACCCAGGCTGCAATATCACGGGCACGAGGTGGTCGGAATCGACAGCGACCTCTATCAAAAGTGCACCTTTAGCGGAAAATTGCCGGATATAAAAACGATTAAAACAGATGTGCGCGATTTGCACAAAGACGACCTGGCAGGCTATGACGCGATTATACACCTGGCCGGGTTGTCAAATGATCCCCTCGGAGATTATGAGCCTGAGTTAACCAGGGAAATCAACGAAATCGCCTCGATCAGGCTTGCCGGATTGGCCAAAGCCGTCGGGGCCAAGCGTTTTTTATTTGCATCGTCATGCAGTAATTATGGGGCAGCCGGCATGGATTTTATTGATGAGGAGGCAGAATTCAAGCCGGTAACACCTTATGGTGTTTCTAAGGTCAATGTGGAAGCGGCCTTGGTAAAGATGGCGGATGAAAATTTCAGCCCGACATTTATTCGGGCTTCCACGGCCTACGGCTTATCGCCGCGGATTCGATTTGATCTGGTGACGAACAATCTGACAGCCTGGGCCTTCACCACCGGACGGGTTTATTTAAAAAGCGACGGTTCGCCCTGGCGGCCCATTGTGCATGTTGAAGACATATCCAGTGCCTACATTGCGGCTTTGCATGCGCCCAGAGAGCTCATTCATAATGAAGCCTTCAATGTCGGCACCACGACTGAAAACTATCAAATGCATGAAATAGCAACCCTTGTCAAAGAAGTCGTTCCCAACTGCAAAATCGAATACGCACCCGATGCGGGGCCGGATAAACGCTGCTACCGGGTGGACTGCAACAAGATCGCCAGGGTGCTGAAGGATTTTAAACCGCAATGGACGGCCAGGCGCGGCATCGAACAGCTCTACGAAGCTTACCGCAAGGTCGGATTGACGCTTGAAGAATTCGAAGGACCAAAATTCAAAAGGATCGCACACATAAAAAAACTGATCGCCGAAGGCAAGCTGGACGCAAACCTTCGCTGGATCCATGCACCAGGGAATAGCTGATGAAGACTGAAAATGCCAAATGCCGGTCCTGCAATGAATTCGGCTTAAAACTATTTCTGGACCTGGGTATCAGCCCCCTGGCCGATCGGTTTTTAACCAAAGCGCAACTGCAATTACCGGAACCGAAATATCCGCTCCAGGTCGCTTTTTGTCCGAGGTGCAGCCTGGTGCAGATCCTCGAGACGGTCGCCCCCCAGGAGCTCTTTTGCGACCACTATCCTTATTATTCTTCAGTTTCACCACAGCTTTTGAAACATTCTCAAGAAAATGTCATGGATTTGATCCAAACCCGTGGTTTGGACTCCCATAGTTTTGTGGTTGAACTGGCCAGCAATGACGGATATCTGCTCAAAAATTACATCGCCAATGGAATCCCTTGCCTGGGCGTTGATCCGGCTGAAGGACCGGCCAAAGCTGCCGAAGCATGCGGAGTGAACACCCTTTGCGTTTTTTTCACCGTTGAACTGGCCCGCAGACTGCGTGACGAGGGAAAATCGGCTGATATCATTCATGCCAACAACGTGCTCGCCCATGTTGCGGATACCAACGGGTTTGTCAAGGGTATCGCCACCCTGCTGAAAGACGATGGCACGGCTGTTATTGAATTGCCTTACTTAAAAGATCTTATTGATCTGGGCGAATTCGATACGATTTACCACGAACACCTTTGCTATTTTTCAGTGACGGCCGCAGATCGGCTTTTGCGCCGTCACGGTCTTTATCTCAACGACATCAAGCGTCTTCCGATTCATGGTGGATCGCTGCGACTCTACGTGCAAAAACGTGAAGATGTAAAAGCCGCGGTTCAATCCTTATTGGAGATCGAAAAGGCGGAAAAAATCGATCATTTTTCCTATTACCGGGATTTTTCCCGGCGGGTTGAGGCCCTTAAAGCGGCAGTGCTCGAGTTGCTGACCAGGCTGAAATCCGAAGGCAATCGGATTGCCGCTTACGGGGCGGGCGCCAAAGGCACGACGCTGATTAATTTTTTCGGCATCGGAAAGGATATGGTCGATTTTGTGGTGGACCTGAACCCGCACAAACATGGCCTGCACATGCCGGGTCAACACATGCCGATTTATGGGCCCCAAAAACTGCGGGAGGAAATGCCCGATTATGTACTGATGCTGGCCTGGAACTTTGCAAATGAAATCCTGGCACAACAGCAAGCCTACCGTCAGCAAGGCGGCCGCTTTATCATACCGGTTCCGGAACCGAGGATAGTATGATCAAGATTCGGAGGAAAACTGCCCCAAAATGAAAACCGGCCATGACACGCCCGCAGAAAGATTGGATTGCCCGGGCTGCGGTTCACGGGACATCCGCAAATTTCACGAAATCAAAAACGTTCCCACCAACAGCGTTTTGAATATTCATACCCGTGAGGCAGCCATCGCTTTTCAACGCGGCGACATTTCCCTGGCTTTTTGTCAGGGCTGCGGCTTCATCTATAATTGCCGTTTTAACGCCGGTCTGGTTCAATATAGGACCGAATGCGAGGAATCCCAGGAGTACTCCCCCACCTTTAGTGCTTTTGCAAAAAAACTTGCGCATTATCTGGTTGAAAAGTATGACTTGTACGGCAAGACCATTATTGAAATCGGCTGCGGTAAAGGCGATTTTTTAAATTTCATCTGTGGTCTCGGCCGAAATTCCGGTATCGGATTTGATCCCGCCTATGTTGCGGGCAGAATCAACCGTCAGGATACAGAGCCCAACGTCAGGTTTATTAAAGACTATTATTCCGAAAAATATGCAACCCATCAGGCAAACCTGATCTGCTGCCGGATGACGCTGGAGCACATCTTGGGTGCCGCAGAATTGATCGATACGGTCCGGCGTTCCATCGCAGATCGCGCAAATACGGTCGTTTTTTTCCAGGTCCCGGATGTCATTCGAATTCTAAAAGATTGTGCCTTCGAGGACATATATTATGAGCATTGCTCCTATTTCAGCCCGGGATCCTTCGCGAGGCTTTTTGCACGTTTTGGTTTCGACGTCATCGATCTGAAAACAGCCTACGATGATCAGTATATCCTTTTGGAGGCCAGGCCGGCCGATCATCCGCAAGAAATTGAACATCCCCTGGCCGAATCGATCGGGACATTGAATACCCGGGTCAGCGCTTTTAGAAAATCATACCCTTTGCTTTTGAGGCACTGGGAAAGTCAACTCGATCGATTTAAACAGGAATCTAAAAAAATAGTCCTGTGGGGTGGCGGGTCAAAGGGTGTGGCCTTTTTAAACGCGATTGAAGGTTCAGCTGCCATCGACTATGTTGTCGACATCAATCCCTTCCGCCAGCACGCATTTATGGCCGGAACCGGGCAACAAATTGTCGCGCCGGGCTTTTTAAAAGAATACCGGCCGGATATCGTGGTTGTTATGAACGCCATTTACCGTGAAGAGATCCAGGACAACTTGACCCAATTGGGATTAAAGCCCTTAATAGTGACCCTGGAACCTTCGCCAGCGTAAAGAATTGACCATGACGACCATTTCCCAGGAACTTGAGAAAAACCGGTGCCCGGTCTGCGATGCGGCAAATCCCACTGAGTTTGTTGAAATTCCTAATATTCCGGTTTTCTGCAATATGCTGTGGGACAGCCGCAAGGAGGCTCTCGAGGCCGCCACAGGGAACATCCGGCTGTGCTTCTGCCATACCTGCGGACACGTATATAATGCTGCCTTTGACCCGGGCCGGATGCAGTACAATCCACGCTATGAAACCTCACTGCATTATTCGCCCGCCTTCCGGCACTATGTGCTGGCTCTGGCAAAACGCCTTGTCAGCACCTATGCTCTGCATGAAAAAGATGTCCTCGAAATTGGATGCGGCCAGGGTGATTTCCTGCGTCTTTTAGCCGATCTGGGGAACAATCGCTGCATCGGATTCGACCCGAGTTACGATCCCCGGCAAAGCGATCAAGACCCGCGATCGGAAGGCTTAACCGTGATTCAGGATTATTACTCCGAGCAGTATTCGAATTATCCCGCGGACTTTCTGGCCTGCCGCCAGGTCCTGGAACACATCCGGGAGCCCCGGCGCTTTTTGGAAATGATCAGGCGCGCCACAGACGGCAGAAAGAATGCCTTGATCTTCGTTGAGGTGCCGAATGTGATGTTCACCTTAAAAGAATTCGGCATCTGGGATTTGATTTACGAGCACTACAGCTATTTTACTTCGCTGTCTTTAAGCCATCTATTTATCGAAACCGGTTTCAATCCTTTGAATGTAACAGAGTCCTTTGGCGGACAATATCTTTGTATCGAGGCAACCCCCTTGATTCGTGAACAGAAAATGGATTCTTGCGCTTTAGACCTGTCCATCGAAGCAGTGGGCCATTGGGTAAATGACTTTGCCGAAAATTATCGCAACACCGTTATGAAATGGGCAGGCAAACTGGCCGCAATGCGGCAATCAGGCATCAAACCCGTGGTTTGGGGGGCTGGTTCCAAAGGCATAACGTTTTTGAACGTACTCAAAAGTCAGGAGACAATCGATTACGTGGTCGACATCAATCCCCACAAACAGGGCTTGCATGTCCCGGGTACCGGCCAGCAGGTCATCTCTGCAGAGCGCATGGCTGAAATCCGCCCTGATGCTGTCATCGCCATGAATCCGCTTTATCTGGACGAAATCCGACAGATGATTGCCGATCAAGGACTCCATTTACCGGTGCTGGATGTGGGCGACCCGGCTCTTTAAATTCAACCTGTTCCTGGAAACTACCTCTAATTCAGGGGTTGAACCAGTTCAATGGTAATGTTTTCAGGGCCTTTAAAAAAGGCAATCATTGAACCGGCGGCTTCGGTGGGTGGCATGAAAAAGGAGTAGCCGCGTTTGGCAAGATCTTCATAGGCCGCCTGAACATCTTCTACCTGCAAACCGATGTGATCATATCCGTAGCTGGATGGGGTAAGGTTCTCCCTTATTTCTTCGCCCTCGCGGGCAACCCGCAAGTTGATGTTAATACCCTGAAGGTCAAGGGTCGCTCCATCCGCGGTTCCGAATTTACGGTGTTCGACAAATTTGGCGCCAATGGCCTCTTTAAAAAAGCCGATCATTTTTTCCAGATCTTTGCAGATCAAATGCACGTGGTGCAGACTGTAATTCATTTGTTTACTCTAATACTATAAAAGGTGAGACTAACTTTCTGAATTTCCTTTTGGCTAAAATTTACTTCTTCTTTGCGGCTACCCGAACTTCTTTTTGAATTTCAGAGATTTTGCGGATCCAAGGTATCGATTTTTGTACTTTTCCCGGTAACTCTTTAACGGCGTCAGCCGCTGCAGATTTAGTCGGATAAACACCATATAGCAGCGGATACCACTGTTTGCCCTTATATACGGTTTGATAATAGGCGACATTTTGATTCTGAAGCAGCTTATTTACTTTAATGAAGTTCAACAGCGATTCTTCATTGCGAACACCTAACACCTGCAGGGTATAAAAAGAGGTATCCTGGTCAAGAAGCCAGCTTTCACGATAAATCGTATTTTTTACCGCTCCTTTTGGGGAAGTCAGCGGCTTTATGGGCGGCGGTTTTGCTTCCGCCTGTACGATCGGCGGTGGCGTCACCTTTGCCAGCGTAGTCGTCTGCTTTGCAGCCGGTGGCGGCGCATCGGTTTCTAAGGCTGCCCGGGGAGTCGTCTCTTCCAGTGTTGGTGGCACCAGATTAACGAATTTAGGTGTGTCGGATTCCTCAACAGCGGGAATTTTAGCGCGAAATACCTGGATGGATGCCTCTTTTTTCTGGGTTGAAGTTTTAGGCCCCGACCCCAATTGATTGAAGACAAACAGCCCCAGGACCATTGCGGCAATTGCGGCAGCTGCCCAGCCTACGGCTTTTAAAGGAAAATTTTGTAGCAAGGTGAAAAGACCCTCCATTGGTGAATTGGGTGCATATTTTTTATTAAGCCATCGACCTGCGTTTTCATTAATTCGTCCGGGAAGCCCGGCGGATTTTTTATGGATCACGCTGACGACGGATGGCTTAAAAAGACTTTCTCCGGTATGTCCGGCCAGGGCCGGCCGGTACTGAAGATAGGCCTCGGTCTCCGCCCGTGTCAGCGCCGGCAGGCTAACCTTGTTGATCGCAATGTCACTGGCGCTTGATTCCGAAAGCGCTGTTATATAGCTGCTTAAGCTTGGCTCGCCGAAAAGCACCAGGCGCTTGATTTTATGGGAGCTCTCGGGTACCAGGGCTTCCTGCAGCAAGAAGCGCAAATCCTTTTCCGGCAGCTTATGGGCATCGTCAACGATAACAATCGGGTCATCGGCATCCTGCTGTACAAATACCGGGTAGCTCACAGATTGCTGACCGGGCGAAGGTTTAGGCGATGTGCTCGCGCCATTGGTGTGGACCCGGTCGGCTTTCCACGGCACAGCGGTTGTAACCAGATAGCGATGCAGCAGGGTGGTTTTTCCGCTCCCGGACTCCCCAATGACCAACACGAGCAGATCCGTTCCCTGAACCAGGTTATTCAGGACCTGCAACCGCTGGTCAAAGGATTTAAAAGGGTAGTAAAACTTTGCGTCCGGTTCGGGTGCGAATGGATCCCTGTTAAGGCCGAGAGCCGATTGGTAATTTTGTTCTTGGTTTTTCTGAAACACGGTTTTGCCCAAAAAGGGGATTATACCGCTTCCCATAATGATGTTCCGAAATACGGAATTACGGCATAAGTTCGGTACCGGAACATGTCCAAGAGAATTATGCTAGGTATCGTCAGAAAGTCAAGAATTTGTTTTTTGTTCAGGCCGCCTAGAGCGGTCATTTTTGGACGGCCATGGCTGCTTCCTGCAGGGCTTCGGCCAGGGTCGGATGGCCGTGGATGGTGCGGGCAATGTCTTCGGAACTGGCGCCGAACTCGACGGCCAGGACACATTCGGCGATCATGTCAGCTGCGCGTGGTCCGATGATATGCACCCCCAGGAGGCGATCGGTTTTTTTATGGGCGATGACTTTGACAAAGCCCTCGGTTTCACCCAGACAGCGTGCCCGTGCGGCTCCGGAGAACGGGAAGGTACCGGTACAATAATCGATGTTGCGCTCTTTGACCTGTTCTTCGGTAAGCCCAACGCTGGCAACCTCCGGCCAGGTGTAGATCACCGATGGAATGGCGTCATAATTGACCTCTCCGGGTTTGCCGGCGATGCATTCGGCCGCCGCAATGCCCTCGGCCGAAGCCTTGTGGGCCAGCATCGGCCCGGCAATGAGGTCGCCGATGGCGTAAATGGATGGAATGTTAGTGCGATAGGATCCATCCACCAGCAGGTGGCCGGTGTCAGGGTCTGTCTTAATTCCGAGCGCTTCGATGCCCAATCCCCCGGTGCGGGGACGGCGACCCACGCTGATAAGAAGGCGATCGCAGGATAAGCTTTCGTTGCCTTTTTTCGATTCCAGATCCACCTGCACGGATTTATTGGATACCTTAGCAGCGGCAACCCTGGTTTGCATCCGGAAATTAATCCCCTGACGCTTGAGAACCCGCTGCAGCTTGCGTCCCACCTGTCCATCAAGAGCCGCGGCGATATTCGGCAGCAGTTCAATCACCGTTACCTTGGCTCCGAGCCGCAGCCAGACTGAACCCAATTCCAGCCCGATGTAGCCGCCGCCCACAATGCCCAGGTGTCTGGGAACGCTATCCAGGCTTAAAGCCTCCCGGGAGCCGATTAAATGCCGGCCGTCAAACTCCAGACCCGGTGCCGACACCGGCTCTGCTCCGGTGGCCAAAATAATGGCATTGGCCTGGAGTGTTAAATCTTTCCCTTTTTTAGAGCCTGAATCTTCAGTCGCAATTTCAACGCGATCCGGACCGGCCAGCCGGGCGGTACCCTGGATGATTTCAATTTTGTGGCCTTCAAGCAGTTTTCTGACATTTTCGGTTAATTCCTGAACAACTTTTTCCTTGCGGGCCATCATGGCCGGCAGGTCCAGGCTTACACGACCGGTTTTAATGCCGTGAGCGGCAAACTGTTCTTTTGCCAGATGGTAGTATTCGCTGGAATCCAACAGTGCTTTGCTGGGTATGCACCCGAAATTCAGACACACGCCTCCCAGGCGCGGTTCTTTTTCGACGCAAGCCACCTTCATACCGAGCCGGGCAGCGCGGACCGCAGCCACGTACCCACCGGGCCCGCTTCCGATAATGACGACATCATAGTTTTTATCTTTGGCCATATCAAATCTCCATCATCATGCGTTCCGGGTTTTCGATAAATTCTTTGATACGTTTGAGGAAGGTGACCGCTTCTCTGCCGTCCACGACACGGTGGTCGTAGCTTAAGGCCACATACATCATGGTCCGGATGACGATTTCATCATCGATCACAACCGGACGCTTCTCAATTTTATGCATTCCCAGAATAGCGCTTTGGGGTGTATTTAAGATCGGCGTACTCAACAGTGAGCCGTAAACGCCGCCGTTACTGATGGTAAACGTGCCGCCCTCAAGATCTGAAATTTCAAGGCGATTTTCCTTGATTTTTTTGACATAATCGACGATGGCCTGTTCCAGCTCGGCGAAACTCAGCCTGTCGGCGTGGCGGATAACCGGAACGACCAGACCCCGTTCAGAGCCCACGGCCACTCCGATGTGATAATAGTGGTGCTCGATAAAATCCTTTCCGTCTATAAAGGAATTGATCTGAGGCTGCTCCTTGAGTGCTTCTACTCCAGCCTTGATAAAAAACGACATCATCCCCAGGTTAACGCCGTATTTTTGTTTAAAGGCTTCTTTGTACTGTTGGCGAATGGCCATGAGGTTCGTCATATCTATTTCATTGAAGGTGGTGAGCATGGCCGTTGCGTGTTTGGCCTCCAGCAGACGGGCGGCGATGCGTTGCCGGATCGGGCTCATTGGTTTTTTGCTGATGAGTTCCTCGGCCGCAATGGTTTTTGCAGGTTTCCTATCCACCGGCGTGGATGCCGCTGCCGGAACTGCTGTCTGATTGGACATGGCCGCTGAAACCGCCGGATGACCGCTTTCCAGATACAAAACCACATCGCCTTTTGTGATACGGCCGCCGGGACCGGTCCCCGGTATCAGGGCCGGATCCAGATTTTTTTCCGCAACCAGCCTTCTGACCGAAGGCGCCAGTTGATTGCCGGTCTCTGGCGGCGGCAGGCTTTCCTGCGGCACGGGTGCCGGCTGTGGCCGCGCCGGTTCAGAGAGTTCGCCGGCCGGGGTCGCTGGCGGTTTTTCCGCTGCTGCCGGCTTTGCCGGGTCGCCGGGCGCGGATGCCTCGGTTTGGGCCTCGTCTGCCTGTTCAACCGCCGGCGTTGTTGCTGCCTGAGCCGCGCCTTCTGAATCCAGCGTTCCGACAACGGCGCCGATGGCCACATTTTCCCCCTCCGCGACCTTAATCTTCAGCACGCCATCTGCTTCGGCCACTACTTCAAGGGTGACCTTGTCGGTTTCAATGACGAAAAGGGGCTCATCTTTTTTTACCGGATCACCATCACTTTTAAACCATTGCGCCAGCAGCGCTTCGGTAACGGATTCTCCTACGCTGGGGACTTTGATTTCTATGAGCATATTTCACCTTAAATGCTATTCTGGGTCTTTGGGCGGATTGTCTAGTAAAAATGCACCAAACTTTTGGTTTCAGGTGTCAGGTTTCGGGTGTCAGGGTGTGGCGGTCAGAATCCTGACACCTGAACACTGACACCTGAAACCTTTGTTTCGATAATGGTCAAAACAACCAGCACCCAGAGACAAGCTTCAACTGACCTCCGCCTGCTTCTGGCTGCCGCCGGGAGGCCCCACGGCTTTTTCAATAATTTCATTTTGTTCCCGCCGGAATATCGCTGGAAAGCCGGTCGCCGGACTGGATGCCGCCTCGCGGCCGATATAGATCAGAGATTTTTTGATGACCTCTTCTAACCGCGGTCTGACAAATTGCCACCCTCCCATGTTTTCGGGTTCCTCCTGGACCCAGCACCATCTTTTGGCGCGTGAGTATTTTTTAGCCGCCTTCTTCAATTGGTCCCGGGGGTAAGGATAAATCTGCTCCAACCGCAAAATAGCGATATCGGCGCTTTCCAGATCCTTGCGCCGGGCGGCCAGTTCATAATAAATTTTGCCGCTGCAGAGCACAACGGTGTGCGGATCTTTGATGGCGCTGGTGTCATCTATCACGGTCTGAAATGAACTTTGAGATAGCTCATCGATAGTGGAAACCGCCGCCGGAAGGCGCAGCAGGCTTTTGGGTGTTAAAATAACCAGCGGCTTGCGAAATGCACTTTTAACCTGACGCCGCAGCAGATGAAAGTACTGGGCCGGCGTTGTGGGATTGCAAACCTGGATATTGTCAGCGGCACACAACTGCAAAAACCGTTCAAAGCGAGCGCTGGAGTGTTCCGGACCCAGGCCCTCAAACCCATGGGGAAGCAGCAACACCAGCCCGCTTAGACGCTGCCATTTGGATTCTCCGCTGGCGATAAACAGGTCGATAATCGATTGGGCATTGTTGACAAAATCACCAAACTGGGCCTCCCAGAGGACCAGACCATAGGGTTGGGACAGGGAATACCCGTATTCAAAACCAAGGACTCCGGCCTCTGATAACAAGCTGTTAAAAACGCTGAAAGGGGCCTGCCTTTTTCCCAGGAAATTGAGCGGTGCGTATTTCTTGCCGGTTTGGATATCCACCAGAACGCTGTGTCGCTGGCTGAAGGTACCCCGACCGCTGTCCTGACCGCTGAGACGGATAGGGAATCCCTCGCTCAACAGGGAAGCAAAGGCCAGTGCTTCAGCACCGGCCCAATCCAATCCAACCCCCCTTTGTACTGTCTGCAGACGTCTTTGCAGCAGCCCTTCCAGCTTTGGATTTAACGCAAAGCCCTCTGGGACGGTATTCAGTTTCTGAGCCAGCGAGATCAGTGTATCTTTTTTCACACCGGTATCGATTGGGGCATGGCTGAAGTCGGCTTTAATTTCCTGCCAGTCCTCATAAAACTCGGGAAGAGGAAACGGGCATTCACTGCCGTGAACGGTGTCATAGGCTGTATTTAAGCGGGTGTTAATCGTATCGGTGATAGTTTCAATAGTGCTTTTTTGAACAACTTTTTCTTCAATAAGTTTATCCGCATAGATTTGGTGCAATGAAGGTCGCTGCCGAATCTGTTCGTACATTTGCGGCTGGGTGAAATAGGGTTCATCGCCTTCATTGTGTCCATAGCGGCGATAACAGACCACATCGATCACCACATCTTTGGCGAACTCATAGCGGTAATCGGCGGCCAGCTGAACAATGTGCACGAGGGCCTCCGGATCTTCCCCATGGACGTGGAAGATCGGGACCATGAGCATTTTGGCGACATCGGTGCTATAGCGGGTGGACCGGGCATCTTCGGGCAGGGTCGTATATCCTATCTGGTTATTGATCACCAGATGGATTGTGCCGCCGGTGCGGTAGCCTTCAAGCTGGGACATGTTCAAGGTTTCGGTCACGATGCCCTGTCCGGCAAAAGCGGCATCTCCGTGAATAAGAAGCGGCAGTATGTGGTTTCGCTGCCGGTCGGCCGTGATGTCCTGCCGGGCCCGGACGAATCCTTCCACAACCGGATCCACCGACTCCAGATGGCTTGGATTGTTCATTAAAAAGATACGCAGGTTTTGATCGCCATTTATTTTTACATCAGCAAGGTACCCGTTGTGATATTTTACATCGCCGGCCCCCGTCAGATCCTCCGGATTGTAGCAATTTTCAAACTCTCCGAATATGTCTTCATAGGGTTTATTCAGGATATGGGCCTGGACGTTTAACCGCCCGCGGTGGGCCATGCCCAGAATAACCTCCGTGCAGCCTTTTTGAGCAACATGCCCGGCCAGGCTGTCTAAGGCCGGAATGATCGCATCACCGCCTTCCAGCGAAAAGCGTGTCACCGCCAGGTATTTTTTATTGATGAACTGTTCAAACAGGGCGGCCTGGAAAAGCTTTTCCAATATGCGCTGCTTGGCGGAAGCCTCCAGGTGCCTCCGGTTGCGCATGGGTTCCATCCGATCCAGCAGCCATTTGCGTTCGTCCGGATCCTGAAGGTGCATGAATTCGACACCGATGGAATGGCAGTAGGTTTCTTTGAGGGCCTGAACAATCTCGCGCAGGGGCATCTGCCCGGATGCGGCCAGCGGGCCGGCAAAAAAGTTGCGGTCAAGATCTTGCGGCGTGAGTTTGAAGGCTTCCAGATTTAAAAGCGGATGATCCGAAGGGCAGGCTGCCAGCGGATCCAGGCAGGCCATTAAATGACCGAGATCACGGTAGCGATAAATCAGGGCCTGAACCCCGGCCTGTTGCCGCAAGTGATATTCATCGGCTGCTTCTGCCGCCGGTTTGATTCCGGCGGCTGCCAGATCAAATCCCTCAAAGAAAAAACGCCATTCCCTGGAAAGTGAATTCGGATCTTTTTCCCAGCGCTTATATTGGTCCTCAATATAATCTGCGTTCCAGGTTTCCATAAAATTCCCAGTCGTCATACCCGTATGCTCAAATGCATGCCAGACGCTATTTCCCGTCACCCCTGGCTGGTCAGGGACAACCCGACCTATCCAAAGCGGATAATATGGAAAAGGAGGTTATGTGTCAAATATATTTGATAAGTTTTTAAAACTCGGGCTGTATGCCATCGCCGACGGTTTTGCTTGACAACAATTCGCTGAATTTTTTAGACTAATAGTTATGGACAAATCTGGATTTCCAAAAAATGAGGCTGAATTCGGCGACTTTGTTTTAGAAGTTGTTAAAACTCTGGTTGCCCTGATCGAGGAAAAGGATCCGTTTTCAAGGAAACATTCCGAACGCGTTGCCAATAACTGCGCCAATTTTTGTGAGGAATATAAAATTGTCGGCGATGGGGATGTTGATACCATTTATTTTGCAGGCCTGTTGCACGATATCGGGATTGTCGCCATCCCCATCAATTTATTACAGAGAAGCGATCCGCTTACGACCCAGGAGATGATCCAGATAAAGAAACATCCGGTCAGCGGTGAAAAAGTTTTGGGCACCCTGAGCATACTGAAAGATGTTTTGCCGATGGTCCGTCACCATCATGAAGCGATTGACGGCTCCGGTTATCCGGATGGTTTAAAAGCCGATAAAATTCCCCTGGGCGCCCGGGTTATCGGGCTTTTCAATTATCTGGACACGCTGGTATTTGCCCGTTTCTCAGAAAAGGCGCTGAGTATGGAAGAGGCCCTGGTTGAAATTCGTGGTAAAGCCGGACAGCAGTTTGATCAGGACCTGATTCCAGATTTTATTGCCTTCGTCGAGGCCAACGCCGGCAGCTCCGCAGATTATCTGCAAAAAAAAGAAGCCAACACCATGCGGATTATCTTCGCAGAGATCCTCAATAAGTTTAAATCCGGAAAAATCAGTCCGCCGGTAATGCCCCAGGTTGTTCGGGAAATACAAGAGGTGATTAAACAGCCCGAGTCAACGCCGGAAGAACTGGCGCAAGTCATCGAAAAAGATCCAACCATCTGCCTGCGTTTGATTTCGGTCGCCAACAGCCCCATCTATCGCGGCATAACCGAAATCCGGAACGTAAAAGTCTCCATTCCCCGTCTGGGTCTGAAAGAAACCCTTAATATCGTTCTAGCTATCGCCAATAAAAACCTCTATGAAACCGAAAATGTCAAATACAAAATCTTGATGGACCGGTTGTGGGTGCATGCCCTGGCGAGCGGTTACGGATCCAAGTTGATCGCGCAAACATTAAAATTCGACGATATTGAAAAGTATTTCCTGATGGGTCTGACCCATGATATCGGCAAAATTTTGCTGCTGAGGGCCTTTTCTGAAGCCTCCAGGGGTAAATCGTTAAGCCTGGATGCGATCGTGGCCAATCTCCAGGAGGCTCACATCGGATTGGGCAGTATGCTCCTTAAACGCTGGGGATTCGATGCCGAATTCATCAACGTAATCAATCATCATGAAGATGAGAAATACGGTCCGGATACCGTCAAGGAAATTCTGGTCGTTAATCTCGCCAACATGCTCACCCGCCAGATTGGCTTCAGCCTGTTCGAAGAAAAAATAGACTTTGCCGGACTGCAATCCGCCCAGATGCTCAAACTGGAGCCCGAAAAGGTTGAAGGCATCGGCGAGGAAGTCAAATCCATTATTTCGGATGTGGCCCACCTCTTTTAAACTGAAAATTCCCACGTGTATCGAAAATAGGATATCAATACTGCATTTTGGGCAGCTTGTAGTTCGAGCGAATGGCCTTATATTAGTGACAAATAGCCAGCAGCAAGTGACCAGTGACAAGGAACCGGTAACCCGTAACAAGGACAAATTAATTATGAAATACCGTGAAGAAAAAGATTCCATGGGCACCGTGCGTGTTCCTGCCGATGCTTACTATGGTTCGCAAACCCAGCGGGCGGTGGATAATTTCCCCATCAGCGATCTCAAGTTTCAGGCCGCCTTTGTCCATGCCCTGGCCCTGGTTAAACTTTGTGCGGCCCAGGTCAACAACGAGCTCGGTCTTCTGGATCCCGAATTAGCGGATGCTATTTCCCGGGCTTCCCGGGAGGTCATGGACGCAAAACATGCCGATCAATTTGTGGTGGACATTTTTCAGACCGGTTCCGGTACTTCCACCAACATGAATATGAATGAGGTGGTGGCTTCCCGGGCCAATGAGATCCTGACCGGCCAAAAAGGGGGCAAAGCGCCGGTCCATCCCAATGATCATGTGAATCTGGGACAGTCCAGCAATGATGTGATTCCTTCCGTGATTCACATAGCGGCCTTGATGTTGATGCGTGGGCGTTTAATCCCGTCTCTTGAGGCGCTCAATCATGCGCTGGCGGCCAAAGCCGAAGAATATAAAGACATCCGCAAGCTCGGGCGCACCCACCTGCAGGATGCGGTTCCACTGTATCTGGGCCAGGAATTTTCAGGCTACGCCCGGCAAATAGAGCTTGCCGTCGAACGCATCCGCAGCGTTGAACCCCGACTGGCGGAACTGGCGCTGGGAGGGACCGCCGTCGGCAGCGGCTTGAACACCCATCCGCATTTTGCAAACCGGGTCATCGCTTTGATTTCAAACTACAGCGGCATGGCTTTTACCGAAGCCTGCAACCATTTCGAGGCCCAGGCCGCCCAGGATGCGGCCGTTGAAACCAGCGGCGCGCTGAAAACCCTGGCGGTCAGTCTGGTAAAAATAGCAAACGATGTCCGCTGGTTGGCCTCAGGTCCCCGATGCGGCCTCGGAGAAATCAGCGTTCCATCCCTGCAGCCGGGATCTTCGATTATGCCGGGCAAGGTCAATCCCGTTATCCCTGAGGCGGTTATGCAGGTGGCCGCCCAGGTAATGGGCAACGATACCACCATCATGATGGGCGCTCAGGCCGGAAATTTTGAGTTAAACGTGATGCTGCCGGTGATCGCCTACAACCTGCTGCAATCGATTACCCTGCTGGCATCAGTCACCGGCGTATTTGCCGAAAAATGTATTGCCGGCATTACCGCCAACCGGGAGGTCTGCAACGGCTATATCGAAAAAAGCCTGGCGCTGGTGACCGGGTTGGTGCCGGTAATCGGTTACGATAAGGCCGCTGCGATTGCCAAAAAAGCTCATGATAGCGGTAAAACGATCCGCCAGGTTGCGATTGAAGAAAAGATTCTGTCCGAGGAAAAGATCAATAATTTAATAGACGAGATAAAATAGGGTTTATTTTTTGGGGCAAAATAGCTATACACAAATTTGCGATTTTAACCTGTCAACCAGGAATCAAGAACGGAGGTTTTAGATGGCCAAAAAACGTTACACGGTTCAAACGGCTTGTCCGCAATGCGGCTGCAGCCGATCCCAGGTGCTATCGGAAGAAGAAATGAAAAAACGCTACGGGCACGTTCCTAATTTCGATATGGAATGCAGCGAATGCATGGAAAAGTACACCTCGGAAATAAAAACCGCCTGCCCTGAATGGGATAAGGAATGTCGGATGAAGGAGTAGGCGGGCTGGCCCTCGCCCCGCTGGCGGTTCGTTGCACTGGCGGAGCACTTTCAGTTTCTGAACGTTTATTAATTACGGACGATTAGCAATGTTATCAAGCTTGCCTGCCATAGGATAAACCAGGTGCCCGAAACGTCAAACAACAATCGCTTTGCCGGGCTTTCACGCTTAAAATTGTATTTCGCTTTATCGCGTACCCCGCATGGACTGCTGGACATGTGCACACCGGCTTTCGGCGCACTGCTGTGGCTGGGGTATTTTCCATCTCTTTACGTTATGGTATTGGGCCTGATAACGACCTTTGCCGGTTATACCGCCGTATATGCCCTAAACGATGTGATCGACCACGAGGCGGACAAAGAAAAGGCCGCTGCCGGGGGCTTTTCAAATTCACAGAGCGATCTGGACAGTATGATCGTCCGGCACCCGATGGCCCAGGGGCTGTTGAGTTTTAAGCAGGGGCTGTATTGGGCGTTGGCCTGGGGTTTAGTGGCCATCATCGGCGCCTATATCCTGAATCCGGTTTGCGTCCTTATTTTCCTCGCCGGTTGCACCCTGGAAGCCATTTATTGCATGTTATGGCGGGTCAGCCCGTTTCGCACTGTTGTCAGCGGCGCCGTAAAGAGCTCCGGTGCAATTGCAGCCGTCTTCGCTGTTGATCCAAACCCTTCCGGGGCCTATTTGATCATTTTGTTTCTGTTGCTTTTTTTCTGGGAAATCGGGGGCCAAAACATTCCGAACGATTGGGTGGATATTGAGGAAGATAAACAGTTCAAGGCGTTAACCATACCGGTTTGTTACGGCCTGCAGGCGTCACGGGTCATTGTGCTGGTAACCCTTGTTTTGACCCTGGGCCTGAATCTGGTCGTATTTAATTTTTCCCAGGTTGATTTTTTAATTATATATGTCATTATTTCCATTGCCCTGGGGTGCTACCTGCTTTTACTGCCGGCCGCGAAACTTTCTCAAACCATGAAAGCTTCCGATGCCATGGCCTTGTTTAATAAAGCCAGCTATTATCCTCCGGCGATGCTGGTGATCGTTTTGATCCGATTGATGATTTAGTTTTTGAAGCCTTTAAGGGGGGAAGTGATGAAGGAGTATACTCCAGACGAACTTAGCGCTTACAACGGTGCCAACGGAAACCCCGTTTATGTCGCTTACGACGGCAAAGTTTTTGATGTCAGCGCGAGCAAGTTGTGGCGAAGCGGCGTTCATATGAAACGCCATCATGGCGGCCATGAACTGACCACCGATCTTCAGGCCGCTCCCCACGAGAAAGATGTGCTGGAGCGATACCCCCAGGTGGGCGTATTAAAAAGGGTTGTCGAGGAGCGCGAAATTCCCCGTCCGATCGACTGGCTGATTTCCCGGTACCCGATGCTCAGACGCCATCCCCACCCGATGACGGTTCATTTTCCCATCGTATTTATGATGTCCACCACGGTGTTTAATCTGCTATACCTGATCACCGGCGTTAAAGCATTTGAGACCACAGCCTTTCACTGTCTCGGGGGCGGGATACTATTTACCGTGGTAGCCATATCTACCGGGCTCTATACCTGGTGGCTCAATTATATGGCCCAGATGCTCAAACCGGTAAAGATTAAAATTCCCCTTTCAATTATCATGCTGGCCGTCGGCGTCGTCATTTTCATCTGGCGGGTCCTTGTGCCGGATATCATGGATTCGTTGCGGGGGCCCGGCATCGTGTACCTGTTGCTGGTTCTGTCGCTAGCTGTTTTTGTAACGATTATCGGCTGGAATGGGGCGGCGATGACGTTTCCGGTCGAAAAGGAATAGCCGGATACCTGAGCTTATCTGTCTACTCGCACCATGGTCAGGATTTGATAGGATCTGGCCAAAGTAGAGGTGTCAGGTGTCAGGTTTCAGTATTGACAGGGAGCAAATATCTGAACGGACCAGCATAAAACTTGATTTCTGATTCCTGAACCTCTGATCGGGTACTTCTGAATGATAATGGTAGTCTCACCACCCCACCCATATATCAATTCAAACCCCGTAATTCTTCTTATTCATGGCACCTTCCCTGACACCTGATCCGCCTCCGGCGGAACACCTGAAACCATCTGACCCAAGAAATCCACCTGCCACCGGTGTAAAATCCTGATGAGATCAATTGTTAATGATAAGCAGCGTTACTTTATGGCCAGATGGATAACCGCAATCCCGTTGGTGAGCCTGCGATAGGTGACCTGAGAGAATCCAATCTTCGTCAGCAGGTTGGACAGTTCATCGGGTAGCGGAAACATGCGAATGGATTCCGGCAGGTGAGTATAGGCTTTGCGGGAACCGGCGATCAGCTCTCCCAGAAAGGGCATGACATAGAAAGAATAAATATCATACAGCCACCGGAAGGGCGCAAGGGTCGGCTTGGAAAATTCGAGGCAAATCATTTTGCCCCCGGGTTTTAACACCCGGTACATTTCTTCAAATCCTTTTTTCATATTGGTCACATTGCGGATACCAAAACCAACCATTGCGGCATCAAAGTGCCTGTCCGGGAAACTGATGGTTTCGGCATTGCCCTGCACATAGCCGATTTGAGAGGCGAAATCCTTATCGGCCACCTTGTGCTGGCCGGCTTGAATCATGGCACGGTTAATATCGTACACGATGACACCGCCGGCCGATCCGATATCCCTGGCAGCCAGTATGGCCAGATCAGCCGTGCCGCCGCAGACATCCAATACCTGATCACCGGGCGCCAGGTCCAGCATTCGAACAGCAGTGCGTTTCCAGAGATGATGGATGCCGAAGCTCAAAAGGGAATTCATAAAGTCATAGTGCTGAGCCACCGAATTAAAATGCAGGATAACCCGATCCTTTTTTTGATCCCGGTCGACGCGTTCATATCCGAAGTAGGTGGTCTTAGCACCGTTATCGGAGGGTGCCGGCTGCTCTCTGCGATCCCGGTCAGATCGCCAGGTTTTTTTTTGTTTTAGCATCGGTTCTGTCTTTCCTGAATTTGAAATCTTATTTGAATTCGGGGTTCTGGTACGGCATGAATTTTTCTGGTCGATCCCGGTGTACCTAAAGATAAGCAGATAAAATCAGTGTTCAACCAGGGATAACCGATATTATCAACCCATCTATCTAAAATCAAAACAATTTTTTTCCGCCCCTGATTTTGGCACAGTTAATGCTATAAATTATGGTAATTCGATCCAGGCCGCTTTTTTGAAAATCACTATAAAGTAATCGTCAGTTCGGCCGATAATAGAAGCAGGGGGGAAGTTCAGATTTTAAAGTCGGAGGTGAAAAATATACAGCACGAGGTGAACATGATGGCTCGTCCGGAGACCAATTTTTGCAAGCAAGAGGAAATGTCCGTTTGCACAGCAGCTTGCCAGAAACAGCAGCTTGACTGCAGTTACTACGAGAAATCCCAGCATGCCAATCGGTGTATGTATTTTATTTTTGATGAATACTGTGATTCACTGAAGGCTCAGATGAATTCGGCGGCGGGGGTCATATCCTCGAGGTACTAGAAGCTGATAGTTCATAGCTGATAGCTGATAGTCTGAAGGATTGAAATCCTTTTTACTATGAGCTCTAGGCTATGAGCTTTAAGCTGCCTTCTATGGATTGGCGAATTTTTTCGCCAGGTCACTATCAATGACATACATACAGACTTCTTTGGCCCCCCGGTCTGTGTAGCGGTATTTTTCACACAGGTTGTTAAGCAAATAGCTGACATCGTCTCTGATGCGCTTATCATAGGTTTTGAAATCTTCATCGTTGTAATCTTTTATCGCCCGCCGGAAGTTGGCATTTTCCAAAAACGGATCCAGCACTTTTTCTTTCAGATAGTATACATAACGATCATGCATGGATTGAAAGATCCTGGTCTCTGTAATCGGCAGCCCCTCCACCATGATTTCCTGGGTTAAAGTTTTGGTGGTGTATTCCTTTTGAGAAGCTTTGCGAAAGGCCTTGCGTTGATCACCGTTTGTTTTCTCACCCAGCAGCTGGCGTTCGATGCCTTCAAGGAATTCATCGGTGATCGTCAGTTTTTCTCCCGTGTAGGTGCAGGTTTCAACCGAGTCGATTTCAAAATTGATGGCAAACAGGTAATTCTGAATTTTCCTGGAGATCTGTTCTTCATTGTAGTAGTAAAGGGATTCCTTGACCTCCTGTAGAATCGTGTAGTCATACATGCGCAGCAGTGAATCCAGAAAACCGGCCGGTATCAGATCTTTGAAACTTTTTTTAATTTTTGTGAAAAACTTGCAAAGATCAGACATGTTGATCAGCTTGTCCTCTTTAGCGTAAGCTGAAAAAAACTTATTGAATATTTTAATGGAATCGCGGCCGGAAATACCGTGTTCGCCTTCTTGCTCGGATTCGCTGATGATATTGCGGCGCCGTTTGGCCGTCAGGTTTTTGCGGTCTTCTTCCATGAGCCACCGGGGGATGTAGCCGGTATAAATTTCCATTTTGAGCAATTGCAGGTTTTCATCACAGTAAAGCCGGTATTTTTGCGGGTCGCCGATCCATTCAAGCATGGCATCGGATTTGGTGTTCAGGCGCGAAGAAATGATGACGCGGGCAAAATTATGCAACACGCGGGGCAGAAATCTTTCATCGATGTGTTTGCCGAAAATATTGCGGTAAATCTCGACTTCGGTGGCCAGGTCCATCACATACGGAATGGTGATGTATTCCACCCGATCTAAAAAGGACTGAAATCCCTGAATGTTTTTTTCATCCTCCGGGTTCATAACGGCCAGCAGCAGTGAATTAACATTTTCTTCAATGTCTTCGACCTTGTGAATACCCTCACTGATAATGTTGTGAAGCTCGATCAGCCGGTCGGTGTTGTGGCTCTTTACGTCCATCAGGGCGTAGATGCCGTTATTGGTTTTGGCATACTCGGAAAAAATGTATTTTACCCGGTTGCTGTCTTTCAGGAGGCTGTTGATCCGCCGCTGTAAAATGGGGTTGCTTATAACGTTTTGCCGCATGGGCTTGTCACCCGGATTAAAAACGCTGATGCCCTCTCCCAGGCGACGGTTGAAGCGGTACTGCCGCGCATAGAGCATCTCAAAGACTTTTTGAGGGCTTTGCAGCCGGTCCAGCAATGCTTCATATAAAGAACTGCAGATCGTACAGGGACTATCTCTAAAGACCCAGTCGTATTCTTTTTCGGTGGAAAGCTTCCACTTGAATTCGTCATTTTTAAAAAGATCGTCATAAAATTCCCTGCGATGGTGCTTCGGTATCATCAGAATCGGATTGTCGTGGCTAGGGCATGGCACTTCAATGTAGTTATTTACCAGCTGAGGAGAAAAGCTGGCCGCAGCATAGGCCTCTGAACTCTGCAGGGAATTTTCGAAATTAGAATCATCTAACGGTTCGTTCTGATCATCCAGTGAAGTGCCCAGCAGATGCGACAATTTTTCAAGCACCGGATGTGTTTCATAATCTCTGAATTCCTCCAGGATCTTGCGATCAAAGCGCCATACGGTTTCATAGCGCAGTCCGGCATCGGTATTGGCATATTCTTCGAACTTCATCAGCAGATTATTTAAGAACGTGCTCTTGCCGCAGCCGGGGGGACCCTTGAAAATATAGATTTTGTTTTGCTGGGCACCCCTTTTTAAGGCTTCAACCAGACTGATCAGTCGATTGGCAAAGAGGCGGTCGGCGAAAAATGGATAGTCGGCACCCTCCGCAAACAACTTACTGCAGTCGTAAAGAACATAGTGAATGGATTCGGGATCATCCGGATATTCTTCGACGCCTTCACCCACGTAAGCTTTCATCATATCGTGAAAGACCTGGAAGACGTTACGGATGACAACCTGGGGCTTGGCGACAAGCTCATTGAGAAATCCTGCAAAGGCTATTGGAGAGCGCTGTTCAGATTCGCCGATGTTTATATTCAGGTTTTCCAAGGCCTTTTGAATATTTTCCACAGATAAACCGTCATCCTCAACGGCGGCGGCCGTATTTTGGGCAGGCGTTATTAACTTCTTAATTCGCCCCATCTTATTTTTCGGGTCTGTGGTCTCAGTTTTCTGCTTTTTGGTCACGGGTGCTTCCTCTGGTTTTTGTTGCTGGTCGCTGGTTTCTCAATATTCGATACTGGGTGCTCGATTATAAAGTCGCAAAGAGCATAGCGCATGGCGCATAGCGTGCAACCTGACAAATCAAATATATCAGAGAATTCTAACGCTTTGCGCTATGCCCTATGCGCCATGCGGTGTTAATAATATCCGCAATCTCAAATCCCAAATCCTAGATGTTTTCCTTAGACAGCTTGCGGCCCTTCATCGTGTATCGGACGCGCTGCCACTTGATTTCCCGGGCCTGGGGACCGGTCTCCAGCGCCATGGTCAGACCGGGAATGGGGAGCCTTGCCTGGGACGGTGCGGCCGGCACCACCTCGCTGGTTTCGAGCTTAACCGGCGACCCCCATAGGTATTCTATTCCCAGCATCGTGTTGGCGATAAAATCTTTTACAAGAGGTTTGCCTTCAAAGCGGTGGACCATGTACAGATCGCCGTTGTTTGATTTTTCCTGATCGATTTCGATGCACGGCGGGTGGTAGAGCGTGGCCAGCAGCATCTGGCGATAGCTGTCGGCACTGCGGCTTTTTACGTAATATTCCCAGACACCCCTTTGCTCATTCAAGCGCCGCCCGGCGACAAACAGTTTGTATTGATCGATAAAATCCTGATCTACAAAGGTGTTGATGAACATGAAGTCATTAAAATTATCCCGCAGCTTAAACAGGAAATTCATACCCTGGTCGGTATGGGCATCGAATTGCTTGCGCTCGCGGGCGTCTAAGAGGCGCCGGAATTCAATTGAGTACTTGCCCTTGTCCGCGAGCTGCTCGATGTAATAAAACAACCTCATTCCCAGCGCGTAAGGATTTAGGCCCACCCGCGGCATCGATGTGACTCCTGAATGGGTGCGGGCAAAATCCACCTCGTGCCCATCGATACGGTCGTCTTGCAGGAACAGCTTTTCGTGCCAGTAGCTGGCCCAACCCTCATTCATTATTTTGGTGCGAATCTGGGGCTGGAAAAACAAAGAGGTTTTGCGCACTACCTCGGTCACAGGCTTTATCCAGTTGTTTTTTTCCTTGGCCAAAAAGGTCGAGTGTTCCATGATATATTCCATAAGGTCCAGCTTGCGGTCGGGTTTGGCCTTCAACGCTTTTTTATAGATAGCGTCGAATTCAGGATGTTTTTTTATCACTTCTGCGAAAAAGGTTTTTTCGCCGAGTTCTTTGTTTTCCCGCATGCATTTATTGTAGCGTTCAATTTCTTTAATATACTTGTTGATTTTGACATTTTTAATCGACTGCAGAAACACGTCGAAGTAAAAATTGAGCATCTTGGTCTGGTCGGTGGCGGGGGTCCGGTTGAGGCGCGAAAGTTCATCGTGATATCCAACCAGATTATCGATGCCCCGGGAAAATTCGATGATGTAATCCACCCAGCGGCCTTTTTCCGATCGCAGTTTGGCAATCATGCGTTTGTCGGAAAGGGCCCTGCCGGTGAAATCGTAATCCCAGGTGTGCCGGAAATACATGTTGTTCTGGAAAAAATCAATATGCGCCAAAACGTGATAGAAGATCATGACATTCATCCAGTCCGGATTGTTGTCATTGTAAAAGGAGATGGCCGGACGGGTATTGATGACGGTCTCATAAGGATTGTTGGGATAGAGTTCGTATCTGCCTTTTTCTTTCAAGACCTCCACATCGTGTACCCAATAATCATAAAGGGTGGGGATCATCACCTTGGGGGTGAGTTCCAGCAGATCGCGGTTGGAAACGATATATTCCAGGGTCTCATCCTGAAAGCTCAGGCCGGCATCGAGGGCTCTTAGCTTGCACCCTTCCATGATTTTTTTGGTGTGCTGGTCGATTAGTTCCATTTTCTAATCCTGAGTTGAGCGATCGTTATCAAGCACTTGAGACGGTCATATGGTCATCATAGAAGTGCCTAAAATTTAAAATGCCTAAAATGCCTAAAGTTATGGTCTCGTTTCGCTCCGTCGATTTAAAAATTTAAAAAAGATAGAATGCCTTAATTTTAGGCATTTTAGTGCATTTTAGGCACTTTAGGCATTTTCCAACATTATGGCTCAAAGATTATTAGATACATTGAATCTATCCATGGCTAAAATTACTACTCGGAGATCAGGTGTTTGATTCCCTCTATCAGCCTCGGTTCATCCGCATCTTCCTGCATTACGTCCAGACGCAGAAGCTGGGGTTTGTCTTCCAGCAGCGATGATTTCTTCAAATACTTTTCAACCTCGGTTCCGCCGGTAGACCCGATGGTATGCTCGGCTATGGTGATCCCCACGCGGTTGGCATAGGTCAGCATTTTTTTGAGCTCCGGTATGCTCTCTTTGCCGTCCGTGTCCCAGTCGTCACCGTCTGTGCCGTGAAAAATATAGATATTGTAGTCCTGGGCCAGGTTTTCCTTTTCGACCATTTCGTTAACCAGCCGGTAGGCTGATGACACCTGGGTGCCGCCGGCAACTTTGGAGTTATAATAGGTGTAAAAGTCCGGCACTGACTTGGCTTCGGTGTCATGCAGAACAAAGCGGGTTTCCACCTGCATGGCGTATTGATACAGCAGCCAGCTGTAGATCATGACATGCTGGGCCACCACCAGGCCCGTCGATTTCCCGGCCATGGACCCGGAATAATCCCGCAGAAAAAAAACCATGGCCTGGGATTCATAGTCTTTTTCGCGCGACAAAATCCGATATACCAGGTCACGGGGTGAAATTAAAAATCGAGACGGGTCAATACTGCCGTCCTCAGGCAAGCGGCCCAGGTGGATGTTGGTTTCGACTATTTTTCGCAGAGTTGCTTTCTTGTCCAGCAGCTGGCCGAAGCCGCGGTGCCTGTCGGTCAGATCATAGGTATAACGGGTCAGGGAACGCTTTTTGCCCTTGTCCTTTACGTTGGGAAGTTCAAACTGCTCGGTGAGTATCTTGCCCAGATCATAGGCGTTGGACTCCATTTCGTGCTGGCCGCCTTCGCCCTGGCCCGGTCCTTCGCCACTTTCACCCTCGGGTTCCCGGATGGGTTGTTCGCCGATAACCTCGCCTTCTTCCCCGTCGCCGGACCCGCCGTTGGACTGCTCTTCGTCGGCTTGCAAAGAAGGGTCGTGGATAAATTTTTCCTCCACCGTAGAAGGTACAATGACGACTTTGTCTTTACCGCTTTTGCCCGGCTTGATCAGGCGTCCGACATTAATTTTGCGCGGGAACCCGTCTTTTTCCCTTTGATTATCGCGTTCGAGCAGCTCATCAATGGAGCGGATACTGACGCTGGGCGCACTGCGCATGGCCGTCATCCCCTGCAGATCCAGCAAGTCATGGTAGGCATAGATCTTGCGAAAGGTCAGGGCCGAGCCATCTTTGGCGGTACCAGGCAAGTCATCCCCCGGCAGGCCATGGGAGCCTTCATACGCCAGCTCTTTCTGTATCTTCTCTTCCTGCTCCTCTGTGAGCCCGTCTTCTTTTAGCTGTTTATATAGCTTTGCTATTTTTGAATCCATTTACGATACCGTTATTTGTTATTAGTTATTGGTTATTAGTCCGAAGGTTCAGATACGATTAACAAATAACTGATAACTATTAACTATTTTTCATCCTCCTGGGTGCAAAAGTACTCTATCGTTTTCTGCGCGCAGGTCTGACAGTAGCCCAGCTTTTCCAGCATGGTGTCGATCATGCGGTCGTAGAGCTTCTGATTTTCTTCATTGGTGCGATTGGCCAGGGCCCCGATCAGGCTGCCGGCACCGGCGATATCGGATTTTAAGCGCACATCCGTTACGGCCTTGACCAGTTCAAGGTTGTCCATAAAATCATAGTCCGGATCGACGGATATCTTCTGACCGTAAATCTTGCGGATGGAAGTTCGAAATGATTCCCGCTGTTCCTCGCTCTTAAGACCCAGCCGTTCCTCGACACTACCGATATAGCGTTCGTCGATCTTCAGCGCTCTCAGTTCTCCGGTTTGCGGGTCCTTATACTTCCACATTTTGTCAGGCCCTAAATTTTCCGCATCAATGCCGATGATCATGTTCACGTAGCTCATGACATCTTTTCGGATGGCAAAGGGCTCATCCATATAAGCGTTAAACATCTCGGTCATGATGCGTTCCCGGTAGAGCCCTTTGGCGGTTTTAAGATCTTCAAGATATTTGGTCCGGTCATTGGCTTCGGTCACGTAATCCAGGATGATTCGTTCCAGGGCCTTGAAGATGTCGTAAGCAAACATGCAGCGGCCCTCATTGGTCTCCGAACTTTCGATCGACAGCTGGACGGCACGTCCCAGGTTGCGCTGCCCCAGACCTTTCTGGCCAAAACGGTTGATAATCTCCGGGTCCTGGTTGAGGGTATCGATGACTTCCGCCAGGGTTTTGATACTTTTTTCACCGGCGACTTCACCGGCTGCCAGTTTCATTGTCTCCACGGGAGTCAATTTTTCGGATCGGGGCAGGCGGGATAAAACAACCGCAATGGAGGCCGCATAATTCAGGTTGGGATCCTGATGGAGATTTTCCTTGGTCAGGGTGGTCCGGGTTTCACTTCCGATGGAGTATTCGGTGAGGCTCTTCTGCAGATGGTAGTTCGTGTTGTGGGACACATAACAAATGCGACAGCGGTCGACGATGGGGGCTTCTTCTTTTTCGGACAAGAACCGGTGAAATTCAGAGTTATTACTGGTGGCCACGATCAGCGTGTCGATGGGCCATTTGTAACCGTCGATTTCAATGCTGCGATTCTGAATGACGCCCAGGTAGACCTGCACCAGATCCTTTTTGTTTTTGTAGATTTCGTCACTGAAGTGAATTCCGCCGCCGGCCACACGCGCCAGCGCCCCCCGCCTTAAATCAAAGCGGTAGGGATTATTGGTGTCGGTGATGTGCAGCAGCCGCTGGATCGACTCTTCACCCAGTAAATCCACCGAGGAGGAAGTTATCTTGTCTTTGGCCGGGTATTTACCGGTGACGGTTCCCAGACTTTCGGTTAACGGTACCGGTATAATCTCGATGAATTTTAGCATTTCATCAATCGCACCACTTGTTTTATCCCTGATATCATTCCAGATATAGCCGCTGCAGGCACCAAGGGGGCGGTAATTTTCATACAATACATCGATTTCCTTGTCGGCAAAACCGACTTGTTTGGCGAGGTATTCCCGGTTTTGGTCGGGATCATCGAATAGGTTCATTGCCAGGATCATCGGGTCTTCGTAAGTTTGTGATTCAATCGTGGTGATTTTGCCGTAATCGCCCACCTTGTCGGTATTGACAAACTTGAAGGTGTACTTGCGGTTTTTGTTCAGGGACAGAAAGCTGCGGTATTTAGCCGATAAAAACTCAACTAAAAAGGTTTTGCCGTTCCCCGGCTCGCCCACAAGCACAAACGCCATTTCTTTGGATGATCCACCCTCAGCTGCATCTTTCACATAGGAGACAAAGCTGTTTATTTCATCATACATGCCGATGACATGCTTGGCCCCTTCACGGAAAATACTAAAATCGTAGGTGGTTTTACCGTTGACCACAACTTTTTCAATCTTGCTCTCCAGGATCATCCTTGACACCCCCTGGAATGCATTTTCAAAACAACGGTTGCCTTGCTTGATTTCTGTCAGATGATGCTGGAGTGTTCTAGAATTATCAGACATTTTTCCTCCATGGATTAATATATTCGGTTATTATCTCGCAAATAAATGGATATCAAAGAAATGTTGCCTTCGCAATCGGGTGAATCCTGCCGGGGGGGACATAACAGCTGGTTTAAATTCAGATCCTATCGAGTACCAGGGATCCCGATGGTGCCTTACACCAAAATTGTAATCATCTTACTCTTCGGATCAACTGGATTGCTGAAAAAATGACCTAAAGATTATCGATGATTTGACGATAAAATGACGGTTTTTTGCCATCAGGGGGGACGCAGGAGATAAAATACGGAATTCAGATGAGCTCAGCCGGCATTGTGCATTCGAAATTTTCAAAGAGCAAATGATGGGTTCGCTATAATATTGTTTTAAATTCAGTATGTTATCATGTTACCCGGAATACGGTGATTGTCCTTGCCAAAACTTTTGCCGACGGTTAAAGTATTTTCTTAGAAATTTGTAGTTGTATAGATGCAAAATTGATACCATGAGAAACACATGAAAACAAGAAAGATGCGCATCTGGAAGCGGGCGGGTTTTTATATCTTTGGCTGGGCAGCCAAGGTGACGGCCACCCTCTGGTTAAGTACCTGCCGGGTCACCGAGTTCGGCCGTGAAATTGAAACCCGATATTTAAAGGCTAACCCGGGAAAAGGGCTTCTCTACGCCAGCTGGCACCGGGGATTGTTCTTTATTATTTTCTGGTACCGCAACCAGAATGGTGTGACCATTGCCAGCGCCAGTGAGGACGGTGAACTGGCGGCTCAAGCCGCCAAACGCTTCGGATGGGTAACGGCCCGGGGGTCTTCGTCACGTGGCGGGCGACAGGCTTTTCGGGAAATGGAAGGGTACATTAATAAAGGATATAAAGGCGGGTTGGTGGCCGATGCCCCCCGGGGGCCGCGATTTGTTTCCAAGCTGGGAATCATCTATCTGGCGAAACGAACCGGAATACCGATTGTCCCGGTAATTTGGAATGCGGATCGGTACTGGCAGCTGAAAAGCTGGGATCGCACCATCATTCCCAAGCCCTTCGCGCGCATTGTGGCCCTTTTTGACAATGAATATCTTCAGGTGCCTGCCGATGCTTCCCGGCAAGCGTGCGAAGAATATCGCCGGCAGCTTGATAACAGGCTCAATCGAATTATGTATCAGGTTGATCATTTTTATAATTGCCCCGGTGTAGAAGACCCGCGCCGGATCGAGGTACCGGACTGATTTGAATTCGGATTTGGGATTGCGGATTTTAAAAGGATGTGCAAGATATATAGAGGTAAAGGGTCGATGCCAGGTGTTCCGCCGGAGGCGGATCAGGTGTCAGTTTCTGCGGATCAGAATTCCTGACACCTGACACCCGAAACCTTGCACCTTGTAACCTGAACGATAAACCTTACCCCATTTCTTTATCCGGGAGGAAAATCATGGAGAGGCAAGTTAGGGAGATTCTGGCGGTAGCCAATATTCAGGGCTGGAAACAGATCAAAGTTGATTTTGGAGATGATTTTCTGGACATCAAGGTTCCTGACAACTGTGTAACGTTGAGCATGCCATCGATGCCCTGTCTTGTGGATTCGGCGGCTTCGATTACCAGGGCGCTGAATCAACCGACCGGCTCGCCAACCATATCCGAAATCATTCATGCCAAAGATAAACCGGCGGGTGAGCTAACGGTTTGCATCACGGTATCCGACATAACCCGGCCGGCCCCGTACAAGGGTGAAAACGGCCTATTGCTGCCCCTGTTGGGACTGATTGAAGCGGCCGGGGTTGCAAGAGAAAATATTGTTATTGTCATCGGCAACGGCATGCACCGCCCCAGTACCCCGGAAGAGCGACACTATATGTACGGCCCGGAGGTCGTGGATAACTATCGTATCGTGGATCACGATTGCGAGGATGACGCCGGCATGGTCCTGGCCGCCCGCACCAAAAGGGGGACCCATGTTCACCTGAACAAAATCTTTTATGAATCCGATGTCAAGATCATTACCGGACTGGTTGAAGCTCATTTTATGGCCGGTGTTTCCGGGGGCCGGAAGGCCGTTTGTCCGGCATTGGTGAATACGAAGACCATCGAGGTTTTCCACAGTGTGGAGGTTCTTGAAGACCCCAAAGCCACCAACCTGATTCTGGACGGAAATCCATGCCATGAGGAATCCCTCGAGGTTGCGCAAACCGTTGGAATTGACTTTCTTGTCAACGTGACCCTTGACAAGCGCCTGTGCATGACAGGGGTATTTGCCGGCAGTTTGGAAGAGGCTCACACCGCCGCATTTGAGGCCATGAAAAAATCCGTCATGATTCCCATTGAACGGCCCTATGATATCGTGATCACCCATGGCGGATACGTCGGCCGCAACCATTACCAGGCTGTCAAGGCTGCCGTCAATGCCATGCCGGCCGTCAGAGACAATGGTTTGATCGTCATGCTGGCGGACAACGTGGATGTTGAGCCCATCGGTTCTCAGGAATACAAGACCTTTTTGCATCTGTTAAAGCTTCTGGGCCCTGACGGCTATAACAATATCCTGCAGCATCCGGACTGGAAATTTACCAAAGATCAGTGGGAGCCTGAAATGTGGGGCAAGCCCTACCGCAAGGTGGGCATGGATGGGCTGATTTATTGCAGCCCCCAAATTCCGGAGGAAAATTTTGATATCATCCCCGGACCCAATGGTTACAACTTTATTGATTCGGATGCCAATTTTGCCACCGATGGGGAGAAAGCCGCCGCCATGCTCCAGAATTCCATTATCTATGCCGCCAATCACCCGCGATTCAAAGGCCAGAAACCGACCATCGCTTACATCGATGAGGGGCCCTATGCCATCCCCATGGCTTTTGAAAAACTATGAAAGCGATTGTTGTCAGTGACCTGCATATGGGTTCACGCTATTTTCATTCCCAAGCCTTTGGGGGCTTTCTTGATAATATCCCCGATGCAGATGAAATCATTTTAAACGGCGATGTGCTGGACCGGCCCCATGTCAAACTGACACCATTGCACCAGCAAATTCTTGAGCGGATTGAAGAGCTTTCTTTTCGGGTCCAGGTCGTCTGGGTGCGGGGCAACCATGATAATGGCTATATGCCTGCGAGACTGGGCAAGATAGAGTTCTGCCGGCGGTACACCTTCGATCATCGAATTGTAATCACCCACGGAGACGATTTCGACAACATTATGCCCCGCAGCCGGGTTTTCATGGAAGCCTTCAGGCTGATGCACAATTTGAGGGTCAGGCTGGGGGCCCGGCCGGTGCATGTGGCGGAATATGCCAAAAAATGGAAAGCCCTCTACCGGGTCCTGTGCAACAGCGTTATGCGCAATGCCGTCAGCTTCGCAGCCGAAAACGGATTTGAAGCCGTCACCTGCGGTCACACCCACTTTGCCGAAGACATCCTCCTAAACGGCGTCAGGTATATCAACACCGGGGCCTGGACCGAGTTTCCGGCCCACTTCCTTTCTGTCACACCGCAGAACATCGTATTAAACCGGCTGGATCATGCATTTCTATACGGTCACGGGCAAAGTGCCTCTCCAAATCCAGAAAAAAATAGAATACCGCCCAAAATGGTCTCGCGCTCATCGACCGAAACGGGTCAGGACATTTTCTAAAGTTTTCTATCAAGCGGCCGAAAAAAAGAATATGGCAACCAGAGATCAAAGAAAGCATCCCAGGGTTCCAACCAGCAATCTGATATCGTTTAAATTATATGACGATAACGGTACGCTTCTAAATCAAAGCATGGCCCGGGCGCTGAATATCAGCCAAAGCGGCATCCTGATTGAAACTGCCTACATGATTACAGCCCAACGGATATCATTAATGTCGGCGGATACTGGAGATAAGCTGGTAAAAATTAAGGGTTGCGTGGTCTATTCCAGAGAAAACGGAATCAGTATGTATGAAACCGGAATCAGTTTTGAGGGAACCGAGGAAGAAAACGTAGCATTTGCCAAAAAATTAGTTAAGGTTTTCCACCGCCGCAAAAAAGGCCTTCTGGTGGCAGTCAATCAATCTCCCTAAAAGCCGATAGTCTAACGGTTTGAAATCCTTTTTGCCATCAGCCAGTGTCGTGTCCCAGAAATCCAATATAAAATTTTTCTACCTAAATTTGCATGATACCCATTCGTCATTCCCGCGCAGGCGGGAATCCAGAAGGGTTTGAACTGGACTCCCGCCTGCGCGCATTTGACAATTGTTTTGTATCTTATTTATAGGACACGACACTGGGAGCCTCTGCGTACCAGCATCAATGTATTGCCGGTCACACTCAAACTGCTCAGCAGCATGGCCGATACGGCCACCAGGGGATTGAGCAGACCGCTCATGGCAATGGGGATGCTGATAGCATTGTACAGAAACGTAAATCCAAGATTCTGCGCTATTTTTTTGTTGACCTGCCTGGAAAAGTCTAAAAATTCAATAAGCTGGCGGGGGTCGGCTCGCATGAGGGTAATGTCGGCGGCTTCTTTGCTCAACTGGCCGCCGGAATGAACCGCCATGGAAAGATCGGCCTGTACCAGGGCCTGGGCATCGTTGATGCCGTCTCCCACCATGGCCACTTGATGGCCCTGGCTTTGCAATTCGGCCACGTAATCGGCCTTGTCCTGGGGAAACTTGCCGCCGTAAGAATGCCGGATACCGACTTCTTCCCCAATGGCCTTAGTGGTGCGGTCGCCGTCGCCGGATACCAGGGCCAGAATGCATCCCCGTCGTTGCAACGCCTCGATGGTCGAACGGGCATCAGAGCGCAGTCGATCTCCGAAGATAAAAACAGCCGCCAGCTGCCCGGCGATTCCCATAAATACGAAAGAATGCTGCGGTTGCTCTTTTAGGGCGGCTTTTAAGGGTTCTGATATACCTTTTTCCAGTTCCGCAACGAGATACTCCGCCGAGCCGAATTTGACCGCACCGTTCAAGCACTGACCCATCAACCCTTTCTCATCAATACGGATATTTTCAATTGGTTCGGGCTGGATATGGTTCTCGCTGGCATACCTCAGGATCTCCCGCCCAATGAAATGGTCGGATTCTTTTTCCAGGCCGGCGGCCAGGGCCAGGGCCCGGCTTCGGGTTATCTCAGATATCGGAACAACCTTCTTTAAATTCCATTTGCCTTCGGTGATGGTACCGGTTTTATCGAACACAAATGCATCGATCCTGGCGGCGCGTTCAAAAGCTGAAAAGTCTCGCACCAGAATTCCTTTTTTACCGGCTAGGGAGATGCCGGCCACCCGGGCCAGCGGTATGGCAATCCCCAGGGCGCAGGGACAGGAGATAACCAGCACAGTTACGGCCCGGAGCATGGCGGCCTCGATTGAAAGACCGTTGAGCCGGCACACCAGCGCTGTGCCGGCGGCCAGTAAAATGATGGCCGGAACAAACCATTGCAAAATAACATCCGTCCTGCCTTCCAGCGGTGTTTTTGTCAGCAGGGTTTTTTCGATGATAGTCATCATCTGACCCAGGGTGGAGTCGTCCCCGGTTTTCTCAGCTTTAAACCATAAGATTCCTTTAATGACCCGGGTGCCGCTTCGCAGTGGGTCTCCCGGCTTTTTGTCGACCGGCAGCGGTTCGCCGGTCAAAGAGGATTCATCCACCGATCCGGTTCCGGACGTAATTCTCCCGTCTGCGGCAACAATCTCATTTTCCTCAACCCGGACGATGTCTGCGGTTGCCAGCTGTTTGGTTGAAACAAAACGGCCCCCGGGGTATTGATCGGTGCAAATCCTGACTTTTGTCGGCTTTAATGAAAGAAAATTTTCCAAACCTTCTAAGACCCGATTTTTGGCGCGGCTCTCAAGGGTTTTACCCAGCAGCACAAGGGTGATCAACATCGCCGCGGTGTCATAATATAGATGGATCTGGCCGGCAAACAGGTTTACGGTGCTGTAAATATAGGCGCTCAATGAGCCCATGATAATTAAGGTTTCCATGCTGAAAGCCGCATGGGTGATTCCGGCCCAGGCCTTTTTGAATAATTCAAAACCGCCATAGGCCAGCACGCAGGTGGCCATAATGAACGCCGGCCAGGAGAGTTTGTAGATGGTGTCCCGGGAAAGTTCGGTGAAATATCCCGTATAAAGGGCGTAAGACAGCATCATGATGTTCATCGTCAGAAAAGCGGATATGGCAAAGCGAATAAACTCCTTGCGACTTTCCAGCACGGTTTTGGATTCATCAGGGGCCAGGGCGTTATACCCCAGTTTGCCGATCGCTTTGATAATTTCAGTTGGTGATGTTTGGATCGGATTGTAATTTACCTGAAGCCGGTCAGTGGAAAAATTGCAGGCTGAATCCATGATGCCGGCGGTTTGTTTCAGGGTTTCGTCTATCAGCCAGGCACAGGCCGGACACCACATATTTCCGATCTTCAGGTTCAGTTTCAGTACTTCCCTGTCGGCGGCAGATCCGGAATCCGCATTTTCCAGTTCTAACCGGATGACACCATCCGAAGATTTTTTGTCTGCGATGACTGTCTTTGAGACTAAATCGGCCTCAGATTTAGGTATGATGCCGTTTTCCTGGCATTTCTTGAATAACTCGGTTTCCCTGAATGAATCCGGATCACGCGAATCGGCAGCTTCGAACAGGATGGTAAAGACCTGACGGCATCCCGTGCAGCAGAAAGCGTATTCCCTTCCGGAAATTCTGGCCGGGATGTTTCCACGTCGCATTGGAAGGCCACACAGGTCGCAGTCTGGAGGAGATGGTTCGGAATTCAATATTAACGTATTCCCAGGGACTTAACGAAGGCTATAACATGCCAGCGGTCGTCGATGGTTACAGTCGTTGCCAGGGCTGGCTGACGACCGCCGGGAATTCCATAGCTTACGGATTTAAAGATCACACCTTGCGGTGTGGATTGAACTTTTGAACTGCGTAAATCGGCTGGCAGCGGCTGGAAACTTTGACCGACGGTACCGTTGCCGTCATAATTGTAGCCGTGGCATTGGGCGCAAAATGTCAAATAGACGTCTTTTCCTCTGGCGATTACGGCCGGATCTGTCATTTTCACCGGGGCGATCAGGTCGAGGCCCGCCGTGGAGCGGTATACCGCCTCGCCGCCGTTGACGGGAACAAGACCCGCCTCCATCACCAGAAGGGGCTCTTCATATGGGCGAACCGCCGGGGTTTCCCGCATACGGCCGTACCGGAAGTTGTTGTCATAATACATCAAGGCTTCATAGGCCGCCAGAAGAATGATGCCGCTAACGATGAAAAAGCCAATTATTTTTTTCATTTATTCAACACCCTGAAATGGAAGCGCTTTCAAATGCAATGGATTTTCTTCCTGGCCATGTGCTCCCCGCACGTGCTGGCCGTAAGGCAGCGGATGGTAGGGATCGCTGACCGCGTAAGCCGATTCACCGGGAACGTCTTTGATCGGCCGATAGTCCCAGCCGGGCGGACCCAGATCGCCGATAACCGTAAATGCCAGCCATCCTTTAAAAATGACCCAACTGACCATGCCCAGAATGAGCAGCCATGCCATAGCGGCGGAGGGGTTATGCTCGGGTTGTTCCATCAGATTTTTACTCCTAAGACACCGATTAGAATAATATACGCCAGCACCCAGACAACTGCTCCGGCAACGATCAAATACAGGACCAGCGGAAACGGTGCATTGCGGCCCTCGATGCCTCCGGGATATTGCTCGATGATCCGTCGCTCGCGCTCGGCGGAGTCTTTGTGTTGAAAATGATAAAATCCCAGACCCAAAACAAACAGCGCGATAAATGCCACTGCCGGAAACAAATACAACACAAAATGCTGGATGCCCAACAATTGAAAATATCTCATAAGCGTTTCCTTCCCGCGAAATAATAACCTGCCCGTGTTTACGGCTGCCGACTGTCTTGCTTACCCGGATCCGTCGACCTTAGCGGATCGTCTTCAGCAGGGCAAACGTAATTACCGCAATAGAAGATGCCAGACAAATACAGACCAGTGAAAACAAAACAATTGTTTCGATGCGTGCAAATCGCGAGGCCACCGCCGGTTTGGCCGGCCGCTCGCTTTCCAGCGGCAGAAAGCGCGCTCTTTGCTGGTCCTTAAATTGCCCGTTGTTTAGGGCCCAGAAAAATACCACCAGGCTGATGGTGAATCCGAGCGCCATGTATGCAATGAAATAGGGGTAGTACATTACACTATAAAAACCTTTGCTTGTAGTTATTAAATTATCTACTCATTGGACATTGGGTCACCCTGGTTACGCGGTCTGAACTTCAGAAGAGCCGTGGTTCGATAACGCGTACCGCGCAACCCGAAACTCGCAACCCGACTAGGGTTCCCAGGCCGCATCAATACCCCGCGGCTCCGTGTTGGCATCACTCTGATTGATAAAATATACCGCGACGTAGTCGCCGACTTCCCAGATCTTCTGGGATTCCAAATCACGTTTGAAATAGGGCATGGCTGTCCCGGTGATGCCGTTCATGATCTGGTAGTACAGCATCCCACCCGCAATCTGGCGTCCTTTTAAAATGGTGAAATTGAGCGGGGGCGGGTAAATCCAGGGCTGGGCCGGCCCCATTCCGTCGCCGACCGGGCCATGGCAGCCGATACAAAAAATTTGATATATTTTGTGGCCCCTTTGCAGACCCGCATCGGTGGTCGGATAAGGGTTGGGGACCTGGTGCCAACCCTCCGGAATGTTTTCGGCCAGCCATTTGACATTAGCCTCCGGTCCGGCTTCGTAGGCGGTGATGGATTTCTCTTTCCAGTAACGCTGACGTTGCATGCGGCGGTCGGCATCTTTGAAACCCAGGCCCTGGACATACTGGGTCAGGGTGTCAATGCGCTCCGTGCCCAGCCACTCAAAAGGCGGCATGATGGAACTGGGCCGGGTGTAGCGTGGATTGATAAAATGCGCGGTGTGCCAATCGTCCGGGTGTTCGCCGCCTTCCTGGGACAAATCAACACCGGTGCGCTGGGATCCCAAAGTGACGGGTTCATCGGCAACATAATCGCCGGATTGAGCGATGCGTTCCGCACCGTGACCCCAGTCGATTGAACGAATGGACTGGCTGTGGCAGTAGACGCAGCCATTTTGCAGGTAAATTTTACGGCCGGCATCTTCGACCGCCGTTCGGGGTCGAAATATGTCGGAAGGTGTCATGTCACGGGTGGCGTAAGGCCAATAGACCACTGTCAGGGTGATGGCCGTCAACAGGGCCAGTATTCCGACGATGATGACAGTTGGGGTCATTCTCATGTTGCAGCTCCACGATTGAAATACAGAGATCGAATCACGTTATAAAATCCGATATAGGCGCCGACCACAATCAATACACCCAGTGACGCCCTCAAGATGTAGTATGGCTGTATCTCCGGTAATACCCGGTAAACTGTTTCGCCGTTGTACCAGGCGTTACCCTGAATCAGGCCCACTATGGTCAATACCACGGCAAACCCGGTAATACCGATCAGGACCAACCAGTACTGAACATCTGCCAGAAATCTGCTGTACAGCGGCCGGCCGGTGATTCTTGGCAAAATAAAGTAGATACCGCCCAGGGCCGTCACGCCGGCAAAGCCGAGAACACCGATGTGGGCATGACCGACGACCCAGTTGTTGAAGTGGGTGATACGCTGCACATGGGGCAACGCCATCATGGAGCCCTGGATGTTTACGAAGAAATAATAAATGGTGCCGGTAAATACGAATTTGGCGCCGATGTCGGCATGGATGTCACCGAGTTTGCCCTTAACGGTGTACCACAGATTGATCAAAACGATCATCACCGGAATCACCATGGCAACGCTGTCGACAATGGATATGGTCTTGAGCCATGTGGGTACCGGAACCTGCAGCAGATGATGGGTGCCGATGTGGGTGTACACGATGATCAGCGACCAGAACCCCAGCAGCGACAGCGTGTGGCTGTACAACGGGCTGCGGGTGGCAATCGGCAGGACATAGTAGGCAATTCCCAGACCCATGGGGGTCAGCAGCAGTCCGAAGATGTTATGACCGTAAAACCACAAAATGATGGCATCCGGAATACCCAGCAGGGCACCGGTATCCGGTTTCCAGATAACGTTGCCCAGGCAATAGGTCAGGGACGTCAGAATGACGGCGGCGGTGGTATACCAGATCGATACGTATAAAATCGGTTCCCGGCGCCGGCGGATGGTCATCAGGACATTGAACACCACCAGCGCAAAGCTGATCACCACCATGATATCCACGGTCCATGGCAACTCGGCATATTCCCGCCCCTGGGTGTGCCCGGTGGATATTCCAATCATTCCGGCGGCAACGGTGATATTCCAGAAAACAGCCGTTAAAACCCCCAGTTTTTCGCTGAAGAGCCCGGTACGCAGCAGTTTAGGGAAGTAATAAAAAGCCGCCGCCAGCAGGCCGGGGGTGACAAACCCGAACAGCACTGCGTTGACATGCATCGGCCGCATCCGGCCGAAATGAATAAACTCAATATTGGCCAAAAAATCCGGTGCGACTAAATAACCTGCACCCAGCAATCCGAAGCTGGTCGCAGCAGCAAACCAGAATGCAGACGTCAGCATAAATGCTTTGGCCGTCGCAAAGCTTGGTTCCGAGTTTTGATCTGGTGTCGACAAATTTGGTTCTCCCATTTTCGTTTTGCTCGGCACAGGGCAGAGCGCCTAGCGAAAATTCATGCATTCATATACGCTATGCTCTATGCTCCATTCGCTATGCGATTTAACTGTGACACGCCAGCCAGCAGCCTAAATTAGCTTTCTTTTTTTGATGGCACTCAAGGCATTGCCCCATGCGCCAGATTTTAGCGGGCAGTCGTTGTAAATTTTCCACCTGCCCGTGACACTCCCGGCAGGCAACCTCGGCGTTGATGTGACGTTGATGGTTGAAGAGCACATGCTCTGGCACGTAATTGACTTTTACCCAGGGCGTCGATGTCTGGGTGTTGAAATAACGATGTTCCACTTTAATCCAGGGGTGATTTGCGATGATGTAATTATGGCATTGCAGGCATTTTTCCACCGGCGGAATCCCCGGGTGGTTGGAATAACCCACATAAGGGTGACAGTACTGGCACTGTATCTGTTTGATGCCGCTGTGCACATTGTGGCTGAAAGGAATCGGTTGTTCCGGACCGATATCGGCGGCCGGGGCGGCATAGAATAAATAAATAAATGCCGCCGTGGATATCAGCGTCAGAAGGGTCAGAACAATGGGCACTGTATTTTTTTTCAACGTCCTATTTCCTTGTTGACCGGTCGGTCATAAGGTTGAGATCAATTTCGTTCTTTAATTAAAGTTAATTCCGGGAAAACTTTCAAAAAATACCTAACTGCGATTGCCATCAGTCCTAAAAAACCCAGGCTGATCAGGCCATCTGAAATACTGATCGGAATCGATTGCGCCCCGTGACTTAACGCCGGCCCCAGAAGAAGCAAATGTTCGAGCCAGATGCCGATGATAACTACTGAACAAAGAATCATCATCAAAATTGGTTTGGTTTTAATTTTTTTGTTTAAAAGGATTACAAAGGGACCGATAAAGCACCCAATAAAAATAGTCCATGCCAGGCGGTTCCAGGGCGCCAGCATCGTGCGCGTAATGACATAATGCGTTTCTTCGGGGATGTTACCATAGTAAATGACCATCAATTGAACATAGAAGAAGTCCGCCCATAGCAGGCAGAAGGCGAAAAACAACTTGCCGATATCGTGCAGATGGGAGGCGGTAATCCCGGAGGCTTCGCCATGTCGCAGATAAACGATGCAGGTCAGGATAATCAGGGCGCCCAGACCGACATAAAACGCCTTGACGAAGTTATAGGCGCCGAAGAGCGTCGAGATCCAATGCGGATCCATGCTCATGATCAGGTCATATCCGATTAGAGATAATACCAGGGCAAATGCGAAAATGTAAAAACCACCCCACATAGTCATTCTGCTTTTAAGGCGTTCCAGATTACGGCTGTTTTGCTGCCACCCGCTGTAAATGTATTTGCGCACACCCTTTTTGGGTTGATTCGGGTCAAATTTAAGCTGCAGCGTGTTGTAAATATATCCGAAGCCAAGCACATACAAAATCAACAAACCCAAAAAGTCACGCCAGAATAGAAACGGGATGTTAAGCCATGCTTCTTTGCCGTGCAGGTCTTCGTGCAGCCAGGGGAAGACATGGGCTTTGCCCAGGAATAAAACTAAAAACAGCACAAAGGATAACGGAAAAAATGCGGCAAATGATTCTGCAAGGCCTGACAGGGGACCGCTCCAGCGGGCTTTGGTCATATGCATGACCGCTGAAAACAACACAGCCCCCTGGGCCATGGCCGACCACAGCAGAAAGTTGATCAGATAGGCCTGCCAGGCTCTTTCAGGATGCTGGCCGGTTAACCCGGAAACCAAGGCGACCCCACCGATGACAACCAGTGCCATAAATATCCAGACGGCCGGCGATTTCTGCGCTCGTGCAGATTGTACTGCTTTTTCAGACATTCCTGAACATGTCCTTTGCTGTCTAAATTATCCAGTCATTTAATTTTTTAATTTAAGCCACGAATCAACACGAATTTTCACCAATTCTTTTTATGTATGCACCTGTTCTTAACTATTGTGAATATTCGTGATCATTCGTGTCAATTCGTGGTTAACCAATTTTATCGGTTCTTCATTCAAAAACCCGAACTTCAGCCCCCTGCCTGCTGAAGAAATCGTTCAAACCGTCTTCCTGACCGGCATCACAGGAAGCCAGGACACCGAAATATTCTCCGGAGCAGCGCGGGTCATAGTGCTGCATTAATTTATAACTTGGCAACCGTGTCTGGGTCAGAAGCCCCAGGATGTTACCGAACACGGCAAACAATATGGTGGCTTCAAACCCGACGATCACGAAGGGAATGATGGCCACAATCGGTTTGCCGCTGACGATCAAATTCCATTGGACAGACGCGAATACCGCCAGGGCGAAGCCGCCCACCAGGCCGATAATACCGCCGGCCAGGGTGAACCAGCCCACCATACTTTTTTTTAATTTCAGGGCCGCCATTATTTTATGGCTGGGAAAGGGGCTGTTGACCCGATGAAAGGTGTAGCTCGACGTTTTCAGCTCATTGACGGCCGCCACCACTTGATCTTCATCCTTGAAAAGCCCCATTATATAGCGTTCAGGCTCCATGGCTTACGGCTCCTTTTTCAACCATCTCCTTCATTTCAGTCATGGAAATTGACGGCAGATGCTTGGCGAAGAGCACAAAAAAGAAGAAAAACAAACAAAAAGCGCCGAACATGATACCGTATTCTATAATACTGGGCGCATAAAGCCCCCAGGCATAGGGTGAAAAGCCGTGGGCCACCCCTCCCACAATGATAACAAAACGCTCCCACCACATACCGAAATTGACGACCAGCGATATGATAAAAAGGGCTGCGATGGTGGTGCGGATTTTTTTAAACAGAAACAGCATGGGGGTCAGGGTGTTACACAAGACCATGAAATAAAACCCCCAGCGGTAATCACCGAACGCCCGCCAGCGAAATTGCTCTATCTCCACCGTGTTGTGGCTGTACCAGGCAATGAAAAATTCGGTTGCATAGGCGAAGCCGACAATCAGCCCGGTGAACACGATGGTTTTGGCGACATTTTCCAAAACCTCCATGGTGATTATTTGCTGGTATTTGAACACCTTGCGCAGGGGAATCATCAAGGTCAGCACCATCGCCAGGCCGGAATGAATGGCACCGGCGACAAAGTAGGGCGCAAAGATGGTGGTGTGCCAGCCGGGGGTGTTCGCCAGGGCAAAATCCCAGGACACCACGCTGTGGACGGAGATAACCAGCGGTGTTGCCAGGGCCGCAAAAAAAAGATAGCCGCGGGAATAATGGCGCCACTGCTCGTGGGCGCCGGTCCACCCCATGGAAAGGAATTTGAATATCTTGTAGCGGGTCCCGGTGGAACGGTCGCGCACCGCCGCGAGGTCCGGCAGCAACCCCGTGTACCAGAACAGTGAGCTTACCGTCAGATAGGTGCTGATGGCGATCACATCGAACATCAGGGGCGAAAGAAAGTTGGGCCACAGCAGTCTTTGATTCGGCAGCGGTATCATATAGTAAACCTGCCAGACCCGGCCCAGATGTATAAACGGAAACAGGCCGGCGATACAGACCGCAAAAACGGTCATGGTTTCAGCTGCGCGGGCGATGGGGTTGCGCCATCCGGCTCTGAAAAGATGCAATATGGCGGATATCAGGGTCCCGGAGTGGGCAATACCGACCCAGAAGACAAAATTAATCAGATAGGTGCCCCAGGCCACCGGAATGTTTTGCCCTCCCGCCCCGATGCCGACAAAAATTTGATAGGTCCAGCAAGTCGCTCCGATGAGCACCCCAACGAACAGCAGGAGCACTATGGCCCAGTAGTACTTTTTGGGCGGCGTTAAGGTGTTCAGGATCGTCTGATCGATACTCGCGTAAGTTAGCTGCGACATGTTCTCAAGTCCATTAGGCAATTAATGTTTTGGTTAACTTTTCGACTTTCCAGGAAACCAGGTATCCTTATGTCGCAGGAGCGCTGCGCTTAAGGATCGTTACGCTGTCGCGTAACTTAAAGATCATCCGCCTTTGGCGTATTTAAGGTTTGAGGCAAATAAGGATTGGATCATTTTTATTTCTGACAATCAGCCTCTAACCTCCAACCTCCAACTGCTATCCTCGAAACTGAAAAAAGTTTTAAGCGTCAGCCAAAACTTTTTTCAAATAGATCACCGCCGGTTTGGTGTTTAAATATCCCATGGCCTGATAGGCCCGGGGATCATCTGCGAGTTTTCTCACCCGACTGTCGGGATCCATCAGGCTGCCAAAAACCAGTGCCCCGGTCGGACAGGTCTGGACACAGGCCGGCTGCACCTCACCGTCGCGAATCATGCGTTTTTCATTTTTAGCGACATTGCGAGCCGCTTTGATGCGCTGGATGCAAAAGGAGCATTTTTCCATCACCCCTTTACTGCGGACGGTCACATCCGGGTTTAACTGTAGGTTGGCGGGTTTCGGCCAATCCCAGTCAAACCAGTTGAACCGGCGCACCTTGTACGGGCAGTTCTGGGAACAAAAGCGGGTTCCGATGCAGCGGTTGTAAATCTGGTTATTTATACCTTCTTTGTTATGATGGGGCGCGTACACCGGGCAGACCGATTCACAGGGGGCGTTGTCGCAATGCTGGCAGAGCATGGGCAGAAAAGTTATTTTTTCCATCTGTTCGGGTTCATGAAAGCGCTCGATATTGAGCCAGGCCATTTCGCGCCCTTCCAGCACGCGTTCGACGCCGACGATGCCGATGTTATTTTCGGCATAACACCCCGCAGCACACGCGCCGCAGCCGATACATTTGTCCAGATCCACCACCATGCCCCAGCGATAATTGACATGGTCATGGGGCGGATAAAAATCCCGTTGGGGATCGTAGCCTTCCGGCAGCGGGAGGGTTAGCGGGAAATCATTCATGGTCAGGCCGTTTTTTGGGGACGGTTGGCCCTTTTCCAATTCCTCCAGGCCGACGCTCAGAGCGAAGGGTCGCCCATGCTGAGTTCTGCTGCCGTCGGTATGCGCCAGTTTCATGGTGCGCCCGCTTTTTTTTATTGAAACCGTGTCAACGCTAAAACTGTAACCGCCGGAGTCCGGATCCGTTCTGGCGGACAAAAGGGTGACTGGATTAAGGCCGGTTGCCCGGGCATATCTGCCGTAGGATTGATGACCCTGACCGATAGGCATCACGATTACAAACGGCGATACGGTCTCGGATACGTAAACCGGGGCTTCCAGCATGACGGATTCGGATTGAATCTGAATGATGTCCTGCTGGGCGATACCCTTTTGTCTGGCGGTTTCCGGATGGATCATGACCACCGTTTGCCAGGCGATGCGGGAAAGGGGGTCGGGGATTTCGCAAAGCCAGGGCCTGTTGGCGCCACGGCCGTCAAAAAACCGGATCGACGGCATGGCCGTAAATGCAAGGTCTGATTGCGGGGGCTTGCTCTTTTTATTCAGCACATCGGCCAGTTTTTGCGGTTTTAGCTTTTTGCCGGATCTGGCCGTTTTTATGGCGACATCGAATTGTCCGCCCTGTTGAAGGGTTTGCACCCATTGGATTTCATCGGCGATGCCGTGATCTTCAGCCAGACGGGCAATAAGCCAATCTTTGTAGTTTCGGGTCGGCGGATTATTTTCAAACCCTGCATTTAAAAGCACATCCCCTAAATGGGAGGCCTTGGTCATTTGTCCCATAGCCGGTTGCATGGACGATACGATCGGTTGCTTGCCGCCGTATTCATCCCAGGTTTCCAGGGGCATCCGCACCGGGAAAATAAGATCGGCCAGCTCGGAGGTTTCGTCCAAAAAATTGCTGAAGCTGACCACAAAAGCCCTGCTTTGGGACAGGGCCTCTTTCACGCCGCTGTCGGGTGGCATGCAAAATACCGGGTTGACATTATTGAGCATCAGCAGGTCGAGGTCATTGATACCCGGATTTTGGAAAAAATCCAAAATCTCGGAGTGTTTGGCCGCTATTTCAACCCGATGCCGGTTGTTGAAATCAAGCAGCCGCAATTGCGGGTCGAGCAGCAGATTCAGCAAATTCACCGCCAGGTTGGTTTGCAGGCCGTTGAGATCGGATCCGCCGGTGCCGGTGCCCAGCACCAGAGGGCGACGGGCTTCCACAAGCTGGATAATCAATTCTTCATAGAGTTCCAGGGGGATCCCGGATTGCTGCAAAACCTGGTCCTGGGTGTAAGGCGCCGTGAATTTGTTCATAAACTCATGATAGGTGCGGGGCAGCTCTCGGCCTTTGCCAATGTCCAGGGCCTGTCTGACCAGACCGAGAGCGACGACGGATTCACTGCCTGGCTTGCAGGCCAGCCAATGATCGGCATTGGCACCGGTCAACGCTTGAAAGGGGCTGATTTGGAAAAAAAGATTTTTGCGGCCGTTATGATAAGCCTGCATCTCCTTAAATTTGCGGGCATATTCGACCGGCGACAACCAGGTTTCCAGAAAATCTGCGCCGAATGATAAGAGGACATCCGCCCTTTGCATGTGATAGGAGACCAGCCCGTTGACACCGAAGACCTTTTCATTGGCTGTTTTCAGCGATTCATAGGCGAAAGGCTCGTATACCAGCGGCTGGGGCGATTGCAGGTTTTGCATCATTGCTGCCAACAGACTCATCATGCTGTTGCCGACCGTCTCGGTCAGCATCCGCACTTTGTCCGGCCCATGGCCGGCAGCTTCCCGGGCCCTGGCTTTCAATATGGACTCGGCTTTTGAAAAGGAAAGCGGCCGCCACTTATCGTTTTCTTTGAGCAGGGGTGTTTTAAGCCTGTCAGGGTTATATATGCCCTGCAGCGCAGCCTGGCCCCGCATGCAGAGGCGTCCCCGGTTGATCGGATGAACGGGATTTCCCTCTATTTTGACAACCCGCCCTTCCCGGTTTTTAGCCAGGATGCCGCAACCTGCCGGGCACTCGCGGCAGGTAGATGCATACCAGGTGGCTTCGCCAACGACCATATCATCGGGCGCTTTTACCAAAGAAAAGAGATTTTTGGGCGGGGGACTGCAGCCAAATGCAAACGAAACGCTGCCGATGCCGGCCATTTTCAGAAATGTTCGCCGATTCATTATAAAGACGATCTCCCGATTCAGAACAGATTAGATGGATAGTTATAACAATAGAATCCAAATGGTCAATTAAATCAGCTATATTGAAAACTTAGACAGTTGACTGGCATTGTATAGATAGGAATCATTCTTAATATATGGTCTTATAAAAAAATAACCGTTGCTTGTCAAGGCGGTAAGAGAGCAAAACTTAACCAAAAATCAGGGGTTTCTCCCCACATTTATTCGGCAAGTTTTAATATAAAACCCGGGCGGTGTTAATAGGGTGAATACTTTATTTTGTGGATTTAAACACCTTATTCAATCTGAGGCTGCCGATGTTTGCTTTAGAAGGTCAACTTTTTGAAATCATTAGTTTTTTTTAAGGTCGGTTGACAGGCTCCCTTGAATGTTTATTGCTATAATGTGGCGCAATGTCAATATTATTTTAGAAGCTGTCCTAAAAAGGCATCCAGAAATATACTGCTTTTATATATGTCTGGATTTCCGTCTTTGCGGGAATGACTAAACAGCAGGTATTTTTGAGATGGATTTTGCAAATATAAAATTAAACGATCCGGGGGTAATTGTGAGTGATCGCGAAGATATATTGGAAGTTTTAATGCAGGAGATCGGTGAGGAAGGCTGTGGCGTGGTCTGCGAGGAAGCCACGGTCTTCAAAGACGAAGACGGGTGGAAATTAATGCTTGAGGGGTTTATGGAGCCCTGGCATCTGGGCCATACTCTGGCCGAAGCCAAGGCCAGTATCCGGGAGTATGCCAGGATGGGGTTCGGCCTGAGTTAGGCGATCGCTTCGCCGCCGGCGAGGCTTAATGATCGTCCCTGCGTGACTTGATGACCGGCCAGAAGGCCTTGAGGTTGGAGGTTGGGTCGGGCCACGCTAACATATTGAAAAATATTTAAAAGATACCTAAAAATACCAATATTTCAGTCTTAATCGATCAATTTTCGTGCCAAAACTGATCGATTAAGGATGGTGGTTGTTGACTCCATAAAAATGTGTTTTCGGAATCCAGATTATTAGCTTTTCCATATGGCGTTATCACTTCCCGAAGTTCAAAAGTATCGTCATCGCAAATTATCTTCCTACCCGCTGCTCTAAAGCCAAGGGCCTCTTTAATTTTCTCAATAAACGTTTTACTCCCGACAGCAATGCTTTGGGTCCACTTGTTTTCCTTATCACTATTGTCGGTTTGCATTGCACTGTTCACCCATTTGTTGTGAGCTTCCTTTAAATCATCATAGCTATCAAAGCCCAGCAAGTCCATCAGCCGATCAAAATCAATAATGCCTTTCCTTTTTCTAGGATTCTGAATCTCATTATATCCACAAAACTCCCATTGCGCGGGATGCTCTACCACGCCGGCACGAACCATATTCATATCGATATAAGTGATACATTGTCTTAAATAGCGGTTCGTTTCCACTGCCGTTGCATGATAACGATCCTCCCAGAATGCCCCCTTCCTGTTTTTGCGGATATTGTATTCCTGACCAGTTCTGCCAGCTACCAACCTCATAGAATCTGGGATGACATTCCGGCCTCCATTATCAAATGCTAGCAGGTGGACATGGTTTGATGTGACCATATAATTTAACACACTCAAACCGCGGTATCTCTTCTTTGCCTGGTATAGCCACTGAATCCATCTGCGCCGGTCTCTTGGGAATTTTAAAAGAAATTCTCTCTGATGGCATCGGTGGGTTATATGCCAGACATAACCGGGTATATAATGTCTTTTGGCACGAGCCATTTTTCGTCGATTCTCTTAATAGGGCAGTTTTGGAGGAAAACCGGTCTATTAAGACCGGTTCAGAGACATTTTTATGCCATTTTATCGGCCATGTCAATTACTTAGCGTGGCCCGACCCCCTGCCTTAATTTGCCGCTCTCATCCTCAGATTAATTTCCAACTTTTCCAGGGACAGCTTGATCACGTCACGGGCCTTTTCTTTTTTTTGCATGTATCCATCGAAAAAATTTTTGACTTCATTCGCTCTTTCCAAACCGGCAGCAGGGATGATGGCGGCCAAGACCCGTTCGTAAAGCATGGGGTGAAATTGTTCGATTTCTTCCAGATGGGAAACATACCAGTCCCACATCAGGGGTATGGCATACGGGTTGGCTGACATCGCCACCACCGGAACAAACTTGTTGCGGGCCGGTACGCTATCCAGCACATATTGCAGGACCTTGCCGATTAGGGCACCATCTTTAAAGCACCCCAGGGCCGTTAAGATATTCAGGCGTTCATGTTCAATCCGGGATTGGCCCATGCGCTGAACAAACCATTCATATATCCGTTCATCGCCGGTGTAGGCGCTTGCCTGCAGTACACTTTTCATAATATCCGGGTGGATATCGGCTCCTTGCTCCAACGCTTTAAAACGGTCCCGGGCGAAATCCACTGCCGTATTCGAGCCCCAAAAAGCCGATGCCCAGACAAATTTGTCCCGCAACAGGGACGTTGTATGCTTTTCTGCTTTATCCGGTTCAAATCCGATATTGTGCAGGATGGCTTCAAACCAGGGGCCGGCCATGGATGCTATTTGTCCCCGCAGATCTTCGTCGGTTACCAGATAGGCCCCGAGGAGGTTGTCGGCAATACTGACCAGCGGCAGATAGGCATCTTCCTGTCGATAGGAGGACAAAAATTTCAGATAATCAACCAGTGAAACCTCACCCTTTTTCACCAGGGCATACAGATCGTTTTGAAGGCCCCAGCGATCTTCGGGCAACAGGGTTTTGGCCAGCACCCGCCGGCCGAGTTCGGCCAGATTGTCGGCATCCTCATATTTGACCCGGTAAAAGCCGCTCTGCCGGTCGTTGATCTTGTATGCCACAACCTCATCATCAACTTCGATCACCTTCCGGGGTTCATCCATCAGCAGCGATAATTTGCGGGTTTCACCGGTTTTTAAAAACAGATCTATGGTAACCGGTATCAGCCACGATTGAGCGGACTCGTTTGTCAGATAGGTAAAGCGCTGCTGGTTTAGTATCAACTGACCCTTGTGCCGGCTGACGGTTATTTTCGGATAACCCGGTTGTTCGATCCAGCTTTTCATCAGCTGGCTTATCGGCTGTTGGGTGACGGCTTCAAAGGATTGCCACAGATCCCGGCTGGTGGCACAATCATATTCGTAGGTTTTCAGGTAATGCTGCAATCCCTTCTTGAAATTATCCTCACCAATATAGCCCCGAATCTGTCGCAGGATGCTGGCGCCCTTGTTATAAACAATCGGAGCGGTACTGGAATTGATGACAACGTGTTCACCTCCCGGGATTTCGATGGCAAATGTTTCCTGCAGGGCATCCCGGGTCAGGGCCGAGCCGGTCATGCTGTAAAGAAACTGCTGCCACGTGTCCCAATCAGGGCAGTAGTGGTCCACCACGCCGAATCCGAAAAAAGTGGCAAAACTTTCGTTGAGCCAGAGATATTTCCAATCCGACGGCGTCACCAGGTTGCCGAACCACTGATGGGCAATTTCATGGGCGATGACTTCAAAAATTCTTTCTTCACCGGATCTGGATGTGACCTCCGGATAATGGAGCAGCAGATTCTCGCGGAAGGTGACCGCACCCCAGTTTTCCATGGCCCCGAATGCGAAATCCGGAATGGCTATCAGATCCATCTTGGGCAGCGGATAGGCGATCCCGTAATAATCTTCACTGAATTCAAGTGATTTGCGGCCCAGATCAGCACCAAAATGGGCAAATTTCTGCATCCCGGGCAGGGTGGCCACCCGTATGCGGTCATCTTTCTCATCGGGGGTAAATTCAAATTCGCCGACGCCGAAGAAAACGAGATAGGTTGACATTTTGGGGGTTTGTTCAAAGGTGACCCGCATTTTCCCGCTGTCAAGCATCTTCTTTTCTTTAACGGCGCCGTTGGAAATGGCCACCAGATGGGGGTCGATGTCCATGCTGATATCAAAGGTGGCCTTGCGGGCGGGATGATCTATACAGGGAAAGGCCCGCCGGGCATCACTTTCTTCAAACTGGGTGACGGCCATATAGCCGATTTGATCCTGATAGGCATATTTGCTGCGGTAAAATCCGGCCATTTTATCATTGATCAGGCCCTGGTAATCGATTTTTAACCTTATATTCCCGGACATGGGTCGGGGCAACGCTAGGCGGAGTTCTTCTTTGGCTGGATCCACATTAAAAGCGCAATTCACAGAATCGTTGTTTTGCAGGACCCGGCAGCGCCATATGGCGATTTCAAGCAAATTCAATACGATTTCTTCAATGACTTGGTGTGCTTCAAACAAAACTTCGGCAGTTCCGGTAAAAGTAAAATTAGCCAGGTCGGGTTCCAGCTGGATTTTATAGTTGACCGGTTTGTAGGACGTCATAGGGCTCTCCTTTATTAGCTGATAGTTGATTGCTCATAGCTCATAGTAAAAATGATTTTTCACCCTTCAGACTATCAGCTATCAGCTTTGAGCTGTCAGCTCAACCGCATGAGCCATTAAATTGGTAATTATAGAAAAAGGCCGTTTGTGTCAATCGATTGATAGGGTTTAATCTTTCAATTTTGGGCCCATTGTGATATGTTTATTTAGATAAACTTAAACGGAATATTATTTATTTCGAACAGTTATACACTTCTTTATTTTCAGCCGGAGGGGCAGTCAGAAAACGTCCTGTAAATTTTCTGCCGCCAGGCTGAATCCTAAGATGCGGAATTAGGCATCACTGAGTAATCGGGGAGAACGTCGAAATGAAGAATGTCCTAATCGTAGACGATGAAGAGACTTTGATTCTCATCATCGAGACTAGATTTGAGGACTATAAAGATCAATTCAGGGTTCTTACGGCTTCCAACGGCATTGCCCGTGCTGTTATTGTCCAGGCGGACCCCCCATTCATTGCCCGAGATCAGATTGCGCATGTTTGCAGTTGTGCCGCCCACGGTGCTGCCGGTGGTGTCATCCAGCAGGATTCCTTCCTCGCCGCCGAGGGCGGTGGTTCCATTTACGTCAATACCGACATTGTTGCCCTGAATTAAGACGCCGCTGGAGTTTTTAATGTCAAGGTTGTCGTCATTGTTGCCTGCAATAAGGTTGCGTGTTGCGGCCGTCGTTCCCCCGATGGTGGTGTTGGACGTGGTATCGATGCGAATACCGTCGTGGTTGCCGGCCGCGGCTGTACCGGCCACATTGGTGCCGATATAGTTGCCTTCGATGCGGTTGGTGGGACTGTTCAGCAGGCGGATGCCGGCGGAATCCGCCCCGGGAAAGCGGTTGATGACCAATCCGCGCACGGTGCTGTTGCCGGCTGCCCCGATGGTCAGGCCGTTAGTACCGCTGCCAAACAAACTGCCGTCGAGCTCGATGAGCAGGTTGCCATCGAAAGACCCGGGAGCGGCCACGGTGTTGGCCTGGGCATCGGCCTGGGTGTAACCGTCGAGCACCACAGGATCATTGATGGTCGGCAGCACGGTCTGGGGCTGAATCGTAAAAGCACCGTTGGTGTTGCCGCCGAAATTCTCTTTGGGGTCGGCCGGGCGTCCGAGGGCATCGGCGGCCCCCGGAATCATAAAGATCGAGTTTTCGACCGCGGCCGTGCGTCCGGTTTGGGCCAGGGCGGCATTGTCGGTCAACAGATTGGCATTTAAGATAAACTGGCGCAAGGAGCCCTGATCGTCATCGTTGGTGTTGACGATGGTGTCGAAGTTAAAGCCGAAATCCACCCCGGTGACATCGCCGCCGGAGGCATCGACAGTGACAATCGACTGGGTGTACTGATTGGCCGGGGCCTGCAGGTCGGCCAGGGTCTGCCCGGCAGCCCGGGCCGGGGCATCGCCATCGACAGGCTGCTCGCCGCCGACCTTGTTTGCGCCGGTGCCGGCGGCCTCGCCGTCACCGTCGATGCGAAAGGTCTGCACCGCTATTTCACTGCCGTCGGAACCGACCCGGGTGGAAGTTACGGTGGAATTGACCAGCCGTACAATGTAATTGGCCGCGGTTAAGCCG
>Ga0210098_1000021_pt1 | contig 63902 bp, 55 predicted proteins | sample Joice_ThreeSqA_D_FD_184870 | JGI IMG/M metagenome (GOLD analysis project Ga0210098, IMG submission 184870) | Wetland microbial communities from San Francisco Bay, California, USA, that impact long-term carbon sequestration - Joice_ThreeSqA_D1... | ecosystem: Environmental > Aquatic > Marine >...
AGTAATTGGGGGAAAATGACCCATCCGAGCACCAGGCTGGCCACCAGCCCGAGTATGAAAAATAGGGTAATGGGGCCACCGGCACCCTGACCCGGCCCGGTCTGCCCGGGGTCTGCAGGAGGGGTAATGGGCTCTTGGTCCTGAGCTTCTGCGGAAACCTCGTTCGCTTTATCCTCTGTGCTCATAGAAACTCCGTTGGGCTAAAGTTGGTGATTATACACGCCTCAAAATACAAGAATTATATTATGCTTGCCAACATGGGAAAATAACCTGCGGTTTAGTACCGTATTGGTCCAAATTTTGTCAAGCAAAATTCAATTTTGAAACAGCTTCTAAAAAGATCCGTAACTATGCAGTCCCGGCAACAAATTAACGCCGAAATAAGTAAATATTACCGCCCCAAATCCGCCGATGGACAGAATTGCAGTGCGTTTGCCGCGCCAGCCTCTGATCAGGCGGGCATGCAGCAAGGTAGCGTAAACAAACCAGGTAATCAAGGACCAGGTCTCTTTCGGGTCCCAGCCCCAGTATCGACCCCAGGCGGAATTGGCCCAGACAGCGCCGGTAATAATTCCGGCCGACAAAAAAAGAAACCCGAACATCACCAGTTGATGGTTTAATTCATCGAGTATGTCGGCATCGGGCAGATGGCTCACCAAAGAACCCGAATTATCTGAGCTCTTATGTTTCATCAAATACATCAGACTGACGCCGAAGGCTACGGCAAAAGCACTGTATCCAATAAAACAGGCAATCACGTGGGCGATTAACCAGTTGCTCTTTAAGGCGGGAATCAGCGGTTCTATTCGGTCACTGATGTTGGGAGACAGGGAAGCGTAGGCCATTGCCAAGAATGCGAGGGGGGCAACAAAGGCACCGACCACCCGATTGCTGTATTTACGCTCGATAACAAGATACATCAAAACAATGGTGCCTGCAAAAAATACCAGCGACTCATACAGGTTGGACAAAGGTGCATGACCGAAGCCCATCTGGTAGGATTCCACCCAGCGCATGACGATACCGAGGATATTGCCGGCCAGCCCGATCAGGGCAACCCAGGTGGCCGCTTTACTCACGGACGGTTTCTTGAATATCCAGGCGAAAATATAGCAAAAACCCGCCAGGCCGTAGACAAATGTAATTATCGATAAGATACCTGAACTATTCATTATGATTCCTTTTTCTTATGATCAGAATGAGGGCTGTTTCGCCAGCCGGCGTCTAAACCACGGAACTCGATTTGGCAAGTTTACCTGCAATGACCGCAATTCTGGTTCCCATAGCTGTTTTGTTTTTATTGGCTGTGCCGGCCACAATAACCTCGGTTTGACTACCGGAAGCCGCCAGTTCCACACAAATTTGTTGGTGTGACATAAAAAAAGTAATATAACACCCTATAATCATTAAAATAAATCCGCAATATACTACCCAGACACCGGGGTCTTTGACCACCTGAAGCCCGGTGAAATAGCGCTGCGCCTGCTCGCCCAGACCAATCACAACCTCGCCTTTGCGCATTTTGTCAAAACTGGGGAATCGCACCGGAAGGATGACCTCCACCGGGTCTGCGTTGGGTGGCGTCAGGATTCCGACATAGGCATCCCCGATATCATGGCCTTTAAATTTGGCTGAGCGGCGCAGCTCCTTGAGGACAAATGTGCCCAGTTTTTCAGGAATGACCAACGGCTGATTTAGGCCGGCCTCCCGAGTGTAAATCATCCCGGTTTTTGCGCTGGTAAAGCTCAAGACCAGCTTGTCTGAAGGCAGCTCTCCGTAACTGGACTGATACATGCTGATGCCTTTATAGCGCAAAGGATCATTGACAATAATATCTTTTTTGACTACTTCACGTCCCTGCTCCAGAATTGTTAGACTCGAGCGGAATTCTTTGGGTGCACCGGAATCGTAAAAGCTGACGTCAAAATCATCACAGCGGATTTCAAAATCGAGTTTTAATGGCTGCGCCTGACTTTGCAACTGAATCTGGCTGACGCTTTCGCCCTCGGGAATATTGACCCATCCGTCAAAGCCAAAAATTGAGCCGATCAATCCCCCGATCAACAGGAGAACCACGCTCGAATGAACCGTATAGACGCCAAAGCGGGTCCAGCGGCCTTTTTCGCCATAGATGGCATAACCGGTATCGGTGGTTTCAATGAGGATGTGGCCAAAATGCCGCTTGACGAACGCCCGGCAGACCTCTCGCAGTTCAGCCGCAGTACGGTCATCCTTGAACTTCTCTTTGCGCTTGAGATCCCTGAAGCGGGCCAGTTTGAAGGCAGGTTTTTTGACAAACAATATTCGCCGGTTGGCGGATATTCGGTCGATGGAGCAAATGATGATGTTGATGGTCAGCAAAACGATCAGGAGCTGAAACCACCAGGAATGGTACATGTCAAAAAGACCAAAAATGCTGAACAGACGGTAAAAAAATACCCCGAAGGCCTTAAAATAGTCAGCCGGTTCCTGGTTTTGCGGAATCAGGGTCCCGATTATCGATGTTGCGGCCAGGGTTAAAAGAATAACGATGGTTAGCCGCACCGATGTAAAAAATTCCCATATTTTATTGAAGGGGCCTGCCATGATCGCCTGGTTGCCCATAAGCTGTCCTTTCAAAGTTATAGCGTTAGTCAAAAACCGTTCGGATATTCGAACGTTTTTTCTACAACCATTTATACCGGCCTTCGGTATGTGGGAACTTATTTTTGAAAAGCGGTATAAATGAAGTTTGAATTCATACCAGATAGATCGACAACAGGCAACAGAGAATTGGAATTTGGGATTTGGAATTTGGCCCGCCCGCCATGCAAGGCCCGTCCGCCTCGCGAGGCTTGGCAAGCGGGCGGGCACTAGCGGGCAGGGATTGCGGATTTGGAATTTCAGGCCGGGGGCTTCAGAGTTCAGGAGGTTCAAAGGTTTAGGGTTCAGAGGTTCAGGGTTCAGAGGTTCAGAGGTTCTGCAGTTCGCTTTTTAACCTCTGAACCCTGAACCTTCTATTCCTGAACCCTTAGAATAAAAAAGTCTTCAGGCGCTGTTACCAGCCAAGCGCACTGAAGCCTTTTTTTTATCGTCGATTTCCGGCGATCCGAATCGAGAAATTACTTTTTTACATACAGACCGCGGGATTTGGCGTAGACTTGACCTTTTTTAGACAGCTTGTAAAGGGCGTTGCTCAACTGCCTGGCATCGAGTTTTGTTCTTTGCTTCAGCTGGGCGACGCTGACGCCGTTTTTATTTCGTCTAATGGCATCAAACACTGCATCCAGAACGGTTGTGCCTCGGGCAGCTGCAGCCTTGCTGGCGGCAGGTTTGCGTTTCGGGGCCGCCTTGGGTTTGGCTGCTGCCTTTCTGGCAGGTTGAAGCTTATCGACTTGCTTTGAAATCCGCTCCACCTGTTTGGCGAGGGCGGCCAGCGATTTGGAAACTGTACTTAGTTGGGTTTGTAATTTCGGCATGGGTACTTCCTCCCTTTGCTTTTACTTCAACATTTTCTTCTCCGGTTGAATCTCCTCGAACAGTAAGACCGCTTATAATAAAAGTCAACTCCGGGTAGAAGAAAGATAAGAATTGGTACCCGATCCGGCAGCATATTGCAAAACCAGCGCAGGCGTCTTTATTCCCTATAAAAATAGTTGTGCGATCTTTTGCAGGCACCATCCGGGTAAGACGGCTGTTGACAATGCGCCGGGAATATGAAAAGTAGGCCTCTCATCTTGCCATCACTGTGAAAAATAAATTCTAAAGAAATCGTTTCCGAAGAAAACGGATTTCTGGTTCAGATAATAATGCCAGAGCAATCTTCCCGCTCGCATAGCAGTAAATTCCGCATTCAGTATAAAAGCCAACTGAATGCCTCGCAGTATGAAGCGATCACTGCCACCGAGGGCCCGCTGCTCGTAATTGCAGGGGCCGGCAGTGGAAAAACCCGTACCCTGACCTACCGGGTCGCCCGATTGGTGGAAGAAGGGGTTACACCGTCTTCAATTCTTCTTTTAACATTCACCCGCAAGGCCGCTCACCAGATGTTAGAGCGGGCCAGCGAATTGCTGGATAACCGCTGCGGCAAAGTCGCCGGGGGCACTTTTCACTCGTTCGGCAACAGCATCCTGAGGAAATATGCTTCCCACATGGGGCTGAATCCGGGTTTTGGCATTATGGACCGCGGGGATGCCGAAGCCGCGATCAGCATCCTGCGCAAAGAAATAGATGCCGGGTCCACGCATCGATCATTTCCACGCAAACACACCCTGGCCAATATCTTCAGCCGGGCCGTCAATAAAATGACCACCATTGAAGATGTGGTTTACGACGATTATTCCCATCTGTCATCGGAGGTGGAGGCTATCGTCAATTTATTCCAGGCGTATCAACACCATAAAAGTGAACATCAGCTCCTTGATTTCGATGATCTTCTCGTGTACCTGCAACAGCTTTTAAAAACCCAACCTGACATCCGCGAGCGCATATCTTCATCTTTCCGTTATATAATGGTCGATGAATACCAGGATACCAATAAAATTCAGGCTGAAATTTTGTATTTACTGACCGGTGTTCATCAAAACATTATGGTGGTTGGAGATGATTCCCAGAGTATCTATGCCTTCAGGGGCGCCAATTTCAGAAACATTATGGAGTTTCCGAACATGTTTCCCGGCACCCGCATCATCACCCTGGAAGAAAATTATCGCAGTGTTCAGCCTATTTTGAGTCTGACGAACCTCATCATCGACCAGGCAACGGAAAAGTATTCAAAAACCCTGTTTACTCAAAAATCCGGTGGATCAATACCTGTGCTGGTGAGCGCCCGGGATGAAAACAGCCAGTCATTGATTGTCATTCGCAAAATCCAGGAGTTAATTGATCAGGGCGTCGCCCTGAACCAGATTGCGGTGCTATTCCGGGCCGGTTTTCATTCCTTTGATCTTGAAATCGAGTTGAACCGGCAGCAATTGCCCTTCATCAAGGTCGGGGGGTTCAGGTTTGTCGAATCCGCCCATATCAAAGACGTCCTGGCACATTTGCGGGTGATCGCCAACCCCCATGACCGCATCAGCTGGTATCGGATTTTACTGCTTATTGACAAGATAGGCCCAACCACTGCCCAAAAAGTTTTTGAAGCGATAAAGAGTGAAGGATCGGGTTTCACCGGTTTGCTGACGGTAAAGTCAACCAGCGGCGCGCTTAAAGGACTAAATCGACTGAAAGACCTTTTTTCGGAAATCGACAGCTATCCCATGTCGGTTGCCAAAATGGCAGAGGCCATCATCAAGTACTACTTGCCAATTTTAAAAGAACGCCATGATGACCATCCCAAACGGGAAAAGGACCTGGAGCAATTGCTGGCCATTATGGAGCGTTATGGAAATCTGGAACACTTTTTAACCGATATGGCCTTAGAGCCGCCCAATACCGGCGTTGGCGATACGTTCTCAACCGAAACGGCCTCAAAGGACCGCCTGGTCCTTTCAACCGTTCATTCGGCCAAAGGGCTGGAGTGGCACACCGTATTTATTATCTGGGCTCTGGACGGACGATTTCCCTCTACGCAATCTATGTCCAAAGAGGAGGACCTTGAAGAGGAATTGCGTTTAATGTACGTTGCCGCAACCCGCGCCCGGGAAAATCTGTATTTTACTTACCCGGGCCAGATCTATGACCGCAGTGCCGGTGTGTTGTTAAACCGTCCCTCACGCTTTATCGACATGATGCCCGAAAGCATCCTTGAACAGCGTTCGGCGGAATATATGTTCTGAATTGGTTGCTGGTGACCGGTCTCTGTTTCGGGTTGCGAGTTGCGGGTTGCGAGTTACGAGTTGCGGGTTGCGAGTTGCGGGTTGCGAGTTGCGGGTTGCGGGTTGCGGGTTACGAGTTGCGGGTTGCGGGTTACGAGGTGATCCGGTGCTTGTTGATGCTCGATTCTCGATACTGGTTTCCGGTCTCTGGTCGCTTGGAAAATGCATTTAGTGAGTTGATTAAGTTTAGCAAGTTCATTGAGTTTAATTGATAAAACCGTATCCTTTCTAAGTACCAAAATATACATTGATCCGAAACCAATCCCGTGATATGTCCCCCAGAAATATTACTGAATTTCCGGCAGCGCCGAATCGTCCATCGATACCACCCCAGGCTCAACCGAGTTACGATTTAACGTTCAAAAGCAAATGATCCCTGAATATTATTTCCTTATAATTGGCTACATCTTCGGATTTTACATGGCCTGGAACATCGGCGCCAACGATGTGGCCAATTCAATGGCCTCGGCCGTCGGCGCCAAGGCGATTTCTATCCGTCAGGCCATTTTGATTGCCGGGATTTTAAACATTGTCGGGGCTGTTTTCATCGGCTCGCATGTTACCAATACCATCCGCAAGGGCATTGTTTCGACGGATATTCTAGCAGATCCCCAGGTGGCCCTCATCGGGGCGCTCTCGGCTTTGCTGGCGGCGGCACTCTGGGTCAGTTTTGCAACCTGGAAATCATTGCCGGTTTCAACAACCCATTCGATCGTGGGGTCCATGATCGGTTTTGGTATCATGGCCGGCGGTTTTGGGGTCATCAATTGGACCAAGCTAGCCGCCGTCGTCTTGAGTTGGATAATATCACCTGTTTTTAGCCTGATCATCTCTTTTGCAATGTTTAAAACCATCGTCAAGTTGATCCTGGTTAAAAAAGATGCCTTCGTCAGGGCGCTGAGACTGTCGCCTGCGTTTATCGGTCTGGCCGCTTTTGTGATCATTTTATCCTTTCTGTTTAAAACACCGCTCGGCAAAACGCTTTCCATCGATCCCTGGACCGCGCTGCTGGTGGCACTCATCCTGGGGGGATCGGTCGGGTATGCGGGCAAAGCGGCTTTAAGACGGTTCACCGACAGTGACGAAGACGACAGCACCGAAATGGTCTTTCGAAAAATACAAATCGGAACATCCTGTTACGTCGCGCTGGCTCAGGGTGCCAATGACGTTGCCAACGCCATCGGTCCCCTGGCACTCATCTATTTTTTAGTAAACACCGGCACTGTCGGCGCCCAAGTTCCGGTACCTGCCTGGCTTCTTTTGTTCGGCGGGATCGGCATAGCCGGCGGCATCGGCATGGCCGGCCACCGTGTAATGGAGACCATTGGCACCAAGATCACCACCCTGACCAACACACGCGGTTTTGCAGTTGATTTTGCAGCGGCTTCGACGGTCTTGATCGCTTCCAAACTGGGGCTGCCGGTATCCACAACCCATGCCGCAGTGGGCGGTGTCCTGGGGGTTGGTCTGGCGGGCGGCATCGAAGCCGTTAACTTTCGAATCGTATTTCAGATCATGGTTTACTGGGTTCTAACGGTCCCGGCCGCAGCTTTTACCAGCATGATCATATTTAAAATACTGCAGCTGTTTGTCTAAAGTCATTCCAAAAGGGGGCACTATGCGAATACCATTTATTTCAATGTTTATGACATCGCCGTTTGAGGGATTGCTGGAGCATGCGGAAAAGATTAAAGAATGCGTCTGGGCTTTTCAGCAGGCCATTGAGTGTCATATAACCGAACAGTGTGAAAGCTTTGAGGAATTCAGGTTAGAGGTCGACACCCTGGAAAGCCAGGCGGATGCCGTTAAACGGCGCATTCGCGGTCACCTGCCCAAGGGAACCCTGATGCCGGTAGATAAATTTGAGCTATTTCGATACCTTCACGAGCAGGACAAAGTGCTGGATGCGGTTGAAGAGGCGCTGGACTGGATCTCCTTTCGGTCCGAGCCCGGAATACCGGATGCGCTCCACAAGGACTTTTTTTTGCTCGTAGATGCCGTGCTGGATCCGGTGGAGGAGATGTGTCGCATGGTGGCGGAGGCCAGGAAATATTTTACTAATTTTGCGGACAAACAGCGGCAACTGATCAAGGACATAATCCGAACCATGCGCCACCAGGAACACGAGGCCGATAAAGTGGAAGACGCGATCAAGGCCAAGGTGCTGAATATGCAAATCGATCCGGTCACAGTCTATCACATGATCCGGCTTGCCGAAACCATCGGATCCATCGCCGACCATGCTGAAAACGCCGGTGACATGATGCGGGCCATGCTGGCCAGATAATAGTTGATTGGTTAATTTAGGTGATTGAAAAGGCCGTCTCTGAAAGCGACTACTCCTCGGGCGTCCCACTTTGGTGTCAATTAATCAAAGCCGTCGCACCAGGGCGGGCCGAAATCCCAAAAGGTCATTCCCGAAAAAATCCCCACCACATAAAAACCGCAAATACCAGGATTGAGACTACTGCTACCAGATATCCCAGCCAGTCTGCCGGCTTCTCCGCAAACCCCAGCTTATCCACATCTCCGACTTTTGCCTTGCAGGCGTGACATTCCTTGGCACGCAACGGCAGGTGCGCATAACAATCCGGACATTTTTTTGTGGCGTATTCAATTTTCTTTCTGATATCGGATTGATTTTTTGAGCTCACCGTGGTCCTCCTGGATGGACGGATGCTACAATAAATTCTGTTTGATGACTATTTCACTGCTTTTTTTCCTTTGGTCCAGCCATGCCTGAAAGGCTTTAAACCTTTTTTGCTGCATCAGCCGATTTTTGATGCCATCCTTTTCTTTGTCAAAATCGGCCATGGGGGGCGCTTTTCTTTGTTTGAATTTGATAACATAATAGCCTTTGGAACCCTCGATAATTTCCTGCGGCAGGCTGTTTTGCGCCGATAATTCGAAAGCGGCGGCGGAAATGCCGCGTTCAAAACCGATTTGGGGAATGGCGTCATTGCGCTTAAATAGCCCGGTGCTTTGAACCGTTAGATCGAATTTTTTGCTGGCCGTGGCCACGTCGACGCCCTTTTTCAGGGCCGACAACAGGGCTTCGGCATCCATTTTTGCTTTCTCGCTTTTCCTTTCCCTGACCAGATCGGCTCTAACTTTTTTCTCAACGGCTTTTAATTCGGGAATTTGAGCCGGACGTTTCTCGATGATTTCCAAAAGATAATATCCGTCTCCAAAGTCCTGAATTCCACTGATTTCACCCTCGGCTAATTCAAAGGCCGCCTGGGCGAATGCGGATTTATTCTGGACACCCTTTGCCGGCCCTCCCTGGCGGGTAAAGAAGTCGGTTGTCTGAAAGACAAGCTGGTTATCAGCAGCAACCTTTTCCAAGCGGTCGCCTTCAAAAGTGGCATCAAAAATGGATTCGACCTTGTCGTAAGCAAGCTTTTTGGCGTATTCATCGACCAGCTTTTTACGGATTTTGTCCTTGGCGTCGCTCAGGGTTGTAACCGTGGCTTCATTCACCTTTTCAACTTTTATAATATGCCAGCCAAACCGGGTTCGGACCGGATCGCTGATCTCTCCGGCCTGCATTGCAAAGGCCCGGTCTGCAAACGGTTTTACCATGGCATCGCGGCTGAAGCTGCCCAGATATCCGCCTTTGTCTTTGCTGGGGCCCTCGGAATATTGTTTGGCAAGTTCGGCAAAGTCCTGACCTCCTCTGGCCTTTTCCAAAATGCCTTCAATTTTTTCTTTGGCCTTCGCCACCGCTTCGGGCGCCGCATCCTGACCCACTTTGATTAGAATGTGACGGGCTTCAACTGTTTTCGGATTCTGAAATTCATCCGGGTGATCTTGATAATATTCGGAAATCTCGACATCGGATACATCTACATCCGCAGCGAAGTTTTGGGGCGCAAACTTTAAGTATCCTGCTTTCAATTCCGGCTCAGTCTTATAGGTGTCTTTCCGGCCTTCAAAATATTGCTTGATTTCTTCAGCTGTAACAGCAATATCCGGATAGCGATCAGGTTCAAATACAACGAATTCCAACTCAACCATGGCATTGTTCCAATTATACCACTCGGCGGCCTCATCGTCGGAAACTTTAACACCACCGGTAATCAAGTTGTTGAGTTTTTCAATCAGCAGTGAATCCCTTTGACTGACCTCAAAACTTTCGGGACTCAAATTATTGCGATCCAGGACCAGCTGGTAGCGGCGCGGGTCAAAAACACCGGCCGTCTGAAATGCGCTGATGCTTTTAATAGATCGGGAGAGATCCTCGTTGGAAACTCGCAAACCCAGTTCCGTGGCCGCCTGGCGCATAAGCATCTGGTCCACGAGCTGGTCTATGGCCTGTTTGGGCAGTTGCAGGTTTTTGATCATTTCTTCGTTCAGACTGTTGCCAAATCTTTGCTGGACCTGTTCCATTAATCTCTTATAAGTTAAGCGGTATTCTTCCGCCGTAATGGTTTCGCCGTTCACAGTGGCCACTCTGCCGGAGCGTTGGGAGGTTACCTGATAGCCCCCCCAGGAGATAAATGTTACCGCTATTCCCCCTAATAGTGCTTTTATCAGCCAACTGCCTGCATGTTTGCGCATTAAACTGAGCATTTGATTCCTTTCTGCATCATTCTTATGTATTTCCCATTAACCGTTAGAGCGATTGTCAAAAAAACGTTGCGCTGTTTATCTCATATTTTTATAGGAAGTTAAAGCAAATTTCAATAGCTGAGAAACAAATTTTGAACAAAATAAATATTGACACTCTCATTGTCGTTTGTTAAAAAGCCCTTTTGTAATTGGGGCTGTAGCTCAGCTGGGAGAGCGCATGACTGGCAGTCATGAGGTCAGGGGTTCGAGCCCCCTCAGCTCCACCAGTAAATAAAAAGGTTAGTATCATCAAGCTAACCTTTTTTTATTGGCTTTGATGTGCGTGTGTTATAATAGACATCAGCAGTGAGTTCGGTGACTGGCGGTGTGCTCAAATACCGTCCGGGGACCCGATGATCTCCTTAAAACAGGCTGATCCTGAACATGTCATCATATCGTAAACGTATAATTTTCAAAGCCTTCGGCGTTTTCCTGGCAGGATGTGCTGTTCTGATGTCCATACCGACCGTATCCCTTTCGGCAGCAGAATCAGACCGGGAAGATGTGCCTTTGCCCGGCGGCAGGTCGGCACCAGCCAAAAAATCTCCGATCCACCTCTATTTTGCCGGTCGAAACGCTAATTATTTGATGGCCGAACAACGGGTGATCCTCCATTCGGATGATCCGGCAGGTTTAGCCGATGCCATCGTCAAAGCATTAATAAAAGGCCCCCAAAAGGGGCTACTGAAAACAATTCCGGCCGAAACCCAGCTCAGGGCCCTTTATATTACCCCTGACGGTACCTGCTATGTCGATCTGTCGGAGGCCGTCAGAAAGAACCATCCCGGCGGCAGCAGATCAGAGCTCCTGACTATTTATTCGATAGTGAATTCTCTGGTTTTAAACGTATCCGAAATTGAGCGCGTCCAAATCTTAATTGACGGAAATGAAGCCCCGACCCTGGCAGGCCATATTGACCTGCAGCTACCTGTTAAAGCCAACTTGCTGTTAATACGATGAAGAAAAAAGTTAAAATCAGCCACATCAGAAACCTCGGCATAATTGCTCACATTGATGCCGGCAAAACCACTGTCACCGAGCGAATTCTGTACTACACGGGTCGATCCCATAAAATCGGCGAAGTCCATGATGGAGAAGCGGTTATGGACTGGATGGTTGATGAACAGGAACGGGGCATAACGATTACATCGGCCGTCACCACCTGCGAGTGGAAAAATTGTGAAATCCATATTATCGACACACCGGGTCATGTGGATTTTACGATTGAAGTTGAGCGCTCACTGCGGGTTCTCGATGGCGCAATTGGTGTTTTCAGTGCGGTGGAAGGTGTCGAACCGCAGTCTGAAACGGTATGGCGCCAGGCCGACAAGTATGGTGTTCCCAAAATGGCTTTTATCAATAAACTCGACCGGATAGGCGCCGATTTTCTGGGGACTGTTGATATGATTCAGGAGCGTTTAAAGGCCAATCCAATCATCCTTCAACTGCCGGTCGGCCAGGGTGACGATTTTACGGACATTATTGATCTGATCGCAATGAAACAGATCCGGTGGGATGATGAAAGCCTGGGAGCCAGCTATTATTATGAGGACATTGCCGACGAATACCGCAAAGAGGCTGAAAAGTACCGGGAGAAAATTGTAGAAGCCGCGGCCGAATACGATGATGGCGTGATGGAGGCCTACCTGTCGGAAGAACCCATTGACTCACCAAAAATCCTGGAAGCAATCCGCAAAGCCACTGTGCTCTTGGAACTGGTCCCCGTATTATGCGGGTCCGCTTTGAGAAATAAAGGCATCCAACCCCTGCTGGATGCGATTGTGGAATTTCTTCCCAGCCCGGCCGATGTCCCCCCCATACAGGGGATACACCCTGAAACCGGGGATATCATTAAGTGCCAGGCCAAAGATTCCGATCCCCTGGCAGCCCTGATATTTAAAGTTTCCATGGCGGAGGGCCGTAAGCTTTCCTTTGTCAGGGTGTACAGCGGGAAAATGAAAGTCGGCGAAGAGCTCTACAATCCATTCTTGAAGAAAAGGGAAAAATTGACCCGTATTTTGCAAATGCACGCCAACAAACGCGAGCGTGTGGAAACAGTGGGCGCTGGCAGCATTGTGGGCGTTATCGGACTGAAGGATTCATCCACGGGCGAGACGCTGTGTAGCTCCGATCATCCTGTTTTGCTGGAAAAAATTGAGATTTATGAGCCCGTTATCTCGGTGGCGGTAGAGCCCAAAACCCATTCTGACCAGGAAAAAATTGATGCGGTTCTACAAAAATTTCTGGCTGAAGATCCTACTTTGAGAGTGCGCCAGGATGAAGATACCGGTCAAACCATCCTTTCGGGTATGGGTGAGCTTCACCTGGAAATTATTACCAGCCGCATGCAGCGGGAATTTAACACCCGCGTCAATGTCGGCCAGCCCCAGGTTGTCTACCGCGAAACCATTACAAACCCGGCTAAAGTCTCAGCGCTTTTCGATAAAGAAATTGCCGGACAGCGCCAATACGGTGATGTTACCTTAAGTGTAGCGCCGCTTCCCAGAGGATCCGGTACCCGTTTCCTGTCTGGTGTTGGCGAAGATGAGCTGGCGCAGATATATATAAAAGCCGCTGAAAAAGGTGCCATGGAATCACTGGAGAGCGGTGCACTGATGGGGTATCCGGTGGTTGATGTTGAAATCACCCTTGTCGGCGTTAATCACAAGGATTCGTTAAGCACCGAGTTGGCCTACACGGTAAGTGCATCCATGGCGTGCAGAGAGGCCCTCGCAAAAGCCGCGCCGTTTTTGCTGGAACCGATCATGAAAGTGGAGGTATTCGTTCCGGAGACATTCATGGGAGAGGTAATTGGCGATTTAAACGCACGCGGCGGAAAAATAGAGTCCATTGATCACAAAATGGGACTCCAGGTCATTAGAGCCACTGTTCCCCTGGCGCGGATGTTCGGTTATTCAACCGCCCTGCGTTCAGAGACCCAGGGCCGCGGGACCTTTTCAATGCAATTTTCCCATTTCGACCGCAGCTGACCCGCCTGAGGCGGAGAATTGACTATTGAATATTGAAAATTGAATATTAGTGGAAGTCGCTACGCTTGATCATTTAGGAGTAGGCCTTATTAAAACTGATCCGGCGGCGGCGGACCTTAAATAGTCAATATTCAATCGAAAATATTCAATTATTTGAAAATGCGGCTAGCCGTCGCCTTTGGCTTTGTCCTTATCTTTTTTACCACCCATTTCACTCATCCATTCTTGAATCTTTTTTCTCTTTTCATCATCCGGGGCGTACTTCAGGGCCTGTTTCAACTGGATCATGGCATTCTTATAGTCTCTGCTTTTGAGATAGAAAACACCGAGATAGTAGTAAGCGTCACCCAGTTGATTCTGCTTACCCAGGCTTTGGCCCAGGAAATAATACGCCTCGGTATATTGGGGGTAATCGCGGGTTACCTGCAAAAGACTGTCCGAGGCGCCTGCCAGATCGCCCATTTCCATCTGGGTGCGCCCCAGATAAAACTGGCATTCCGGATTCTCGGGAATCATGGCACAGGCGCTTCCCAGAATTTTTAAGGCCTGCTCGTATCGGCCGTCACGATAATATACCCAGCCAAGATCTTTTAAAATGTAAGGGTCAAAGGCTCTTTTCGTCAATGCCGTCCGCATCTGGGAGATGGCTTCCTTAAAATTTCCTGCCCTGGCCAGAATCAATCCATAACGGTAATGCGCCATGGGATCCTCTGGATTTCTTTTAACCTCGGATTCAAGCATGCCCAAAACGACTTGCTCGTCGCCGTAGCGGATCTCAGAACGCGTATGAACCCGGTCAAACTCTTCCGGGTTCACGAGGGGAATGGGTTTATGATTTTGGTCGTAATTTTCTAGCCAGGAACTGAGGAAACTAATCCGTTCTTCCACAGCCGGGTGGGTCATCAGATAAGTGGGGATCTGATTGGATCCGAACCAGGTCTTGCCGCGAATCTTCTTTAAAATTTCAAGCAAACCGCTGGCGCTGTAATTGGCCTGGGTAAGAAATTCAACTCCAAGCTGATCCGCCTGCATTTCGTTTTCGCGACTGTAAGCCAGCTCGGCAGTTTGCCCTGCGGCCACCGATCCCATGGTAACCGCACCCGCTGCTTCGCCGGCGCCGCCGAGCCCCATTAAAACGCCGGCGGCCACTCCGGCCAGGGTTGCCATGCTGATTTTCTTGGAGCGCTCGATCTTCTGGGAAATATGCCGGCAATACACATGGGCTATTTCATGCCCCATGATGCCCGCCAGCTCTTCTTCTTCCCGCATGGCATTCAACAGCCCGGTGTAAACAAATATATGACCGGCCGGTGTGGCAAAGGCATTGTAAACATCCTGATTAATTACATGAAAGTGGTATGTAAACGGCTGCGCCGGCAAAGTTGCCAGAAGCCGTTGGCCGATTTTGTTTACATAGGGGACGATCACGGGGTCATCGATTATATCAAGGTGCTTGTATATCATCGCCATCATCTGGCTAGACATCTCCTCTTCCTCTTTGACCGTGATACTGAAAACCGCCGGTGAAATTAGACTGCCCAGGGTGATCAGGACCATCAACGTGCTAACCACAATTTTTTTGACAGGTTTCATAACGCCCGTATAATGTCACATTTTTATCCTCTTTTCAAATACCAAATTTTGTGTTAGATCAAGACTATAAAATTGTGGGGGTTGTCCTAATTGGAATGCTGGCCTCCGGCTCGTAGAGCCTACCCTCCGGCCTGCAAGCCTGCGGGCTGGAAGCGGCCTCGGAGAGAATACTGGGAAAATGGCACGTATCATATGCATTGCAAATCAAAAAGGCGGCGTCGGTAAAACAACAACGGCTGTCAATCTGTCGGCGTCTCTGGCGGTGTCTGAAAAACGCACGCTGCTGGTCGATTGTGACCCCCAGGGGAATGCTACCTCGGGTGTGGGAATCGACAAAAGCGCCATAGATAGGACCCTTTATCATGGCATGCTCGGCCAAGTCGGGCCGCAAAACCTGATCATGGACAGCGCAATTTCAGCTTTAAAAGTGATCCCTTCCAATGTGGAATTAATCGGGTTTGAAGTCGAAATGATGTCAAGTCCCGAGCGTGACATTTCATTGAAAAATCTGCTTGCCGAATTAGACGGCTCCTTTGAATATATTATCCTGGACTGTCCGCCTTCACTGAGCCTTTTAACGGTCAATGCGTTGACCGCCGCTGATTCCCTGCTGATTCCCCTGCAGTGTGAATTTTACGCCCTCGAAGGTTTGGGCCAGCTCCTGCGAACCGTGGAACGCATCAAGCAGGCTCTGAATCCCGGGCTCAAGATCGCCGGAATTCTGCTGACCATGTTCGACCAACGCACCAATCTGTCCTACCAAGTCGCAGAGGAGGCCGAAAAATACTTCAAGGAACTGGTGTTCAAAACCCTGGTTCCGCGCAATATCCGTTTGAGCGAGGCACCGAGTTTCGGCAAGCCCGTATTGCTCTATGATGCGACTTCGGCCGGTGCCCGCAGCTACATCGAGCTTGCCAGAGAAATTATGTTGACTGAAGGTGACGTATGCAAAGAAGCAACCTGACAAAAACCGTTGGTGATCGAACCGGCAAACCCAAAAAAATGGCTCTCGGCAAAGGGTTGGGTGCCCTTATTCCGGAGGTGGCCCCAGGCAAAGAAGAACAGAAAGACTATTTTTTCTGCGATATCGATCTCATCCGGCCCAACCGTTTTCAGCCCCGTCTTAATTTTTCGGAGGAAGATCTGCAGGAACTTACAGACTCCATCAAGACCCAGGGTATCCTGCAGCCGCTATTGGTGCGCAAGGACGAAAGCGGCTATGAACTGATCGCCGGCGAGAGGCGGTTAAGGGCAGCCAAACGTGCCCGCTTAACCCAGGTGCCGGTGGTAATAAAGCGCGTCAACGATGATCAAATGCTGGAAATAGCCATTGTCGAAAATATCCAGCGTGAAAACTTAAATCCCATCGAAGAGGCAGAAGCATATCACCGATTGATTACCCAGCTGAATTTGACCCAGGATCAAGCGTCGGCCCGGGTGGGCAAAAGCCGATCGGCGGTTGCCAATTTCCTGCGCCTGCGGCAACTGCCGGAGCAGATCAAAGAAAGCATTACAGACGGCTCGCTGAGTATGGGGCATGCAAGAGCGCTTCTGGGTGCCGAAGCATCACCCCAACAGCTTGCTGCCTGGCGATCGGTCGTCGCCAAGGGGCTTTCGGTCAGACAGACAGAAGCCCTTATACGGCGCTTAAAGTCTGAGAAAAAAAAGCCGCCGCTATCCCGCAATCGCACCGAAGAGATATATTTATCCGGACTTGCCGAGGATCTTTCGCGCCACTTCGGCACTAAAATCTTGATAAAAAAGGATGGCCCAAAGGGGAAGGTTGAAATTGAATTCTACAGCAATGACGATCTTGACCGGTTGATTCAACGCCTCAAAAAAACTTAATAAGTGCCGGATACAAGGCCGGTCAGTCAGACGGATAACTATCTGAAATTAAATAATATATTTATTTAATCGTTTTTAAATTTCCAAATTCAAAGCACCAAAATCCAAACAAATTCCAATGACCCAAATTCAAAATCCCAAACCGATGCTCCGCCAGCATTTAAGCCAAATGGCTTGATCATCGGTCAACCTAGGTTTGTGAAACGATACGGTGCAACCACAATGGATTTTTTTGGTCATTGGTAATTGAAATTTGAGATTTATTTGTAATTTGGTGCTTGGAATTTGTGATTTTGTTTTACCCTCCCCTGATGCTGGATACTCGATGACTAATGCAGGGGATTGAACAAGGCATATTGACCATAGCGATGTCCATTCATATTATCATAGACGGCTATAACCTTATTCGCCAGTCCAAAAATTTGAACACCCTGGACCTGCAGGATATTCAACTGGGCCGTGAGGCTTTGATCGGTATGCTGGCGGCGTATAAAAAAATAAAAGCCCACCGCATTACCGTCGTCTTTGATGGAACCCGGGCACCACTTTTAGCCCAACAGAAGAACCGGCAAAAGGGCATATCCATCATATTTTCTCATCACGGCGAGTCGGCCGATGCAGTGATAAAAAAAATGGCCTCCGGCGAAAAACAAAAGGCCCTGGTGGTAAGCTCCGATCAGGATATTGTTCAGGCAGCGAATTCCAGCGGAGCAGCAACCGTCAGCGCGGTTGATTTCGAGCACAAACTGATCATGACGGCTCACATGGAAGGCATGGAACCCGGCCGGGATGATCATGACGGCTGGCAGCCGACAACGAAAAAAAAAGGCCCCGGCAGGCGCCCGACCAGACGGCAGCGGAGGAACAAGGCCAAAATTCGCAAGCTCTAGCTGTGCAGGAAAAAATGGTTGTTTGGAACTAGATCGCTTTTCTGTTTTCGGGTTCGGCTGTTTCACCCAATATTAGAAGCCATCTCAAAAAAAGGATTTTGGTTCAAAATCGCGGCGGACGCTAGATTTACACCGGAGGAATACTCCAGTATTTCGAGGAGTTAAACCGAGCGCCCAACAAAGAGTTTGGGCCAAAAGACTTTTTTGAGATAGCTTCTATAAAATACCAGTGGGTTATGCTAAGTTTGCTATAAATAGTGAATAGTTAACTGTTAGGCACCGATATTTATAGAGTAAGCGAGCCTTCAATGAAGCGAATTTGTGTCATAGACGGCCAGGGCGGTGGAATCGGCAGTACAATTATTAAAAAACTCAAGGATACTTTTGAGGAAACCATCGAAATTATCGCCCTGGGAACCAATGCTATCGCCACCACCCAGATGCTCAAGGCAAGGGCCAATCGGGGCGCCACCGGCGAAAACGCCATTGCCCGGACGGTAAAATCCGTCGACGTCATCGTCGGACCGATCGGCATTATTGTCGCGCATGCCATGATGGGCGAGGTGACTCCGAGAATAGCAGAAGCGATAGCGGGCAGTCCGGCAAAAAAAATCCTGATACCGCTTTCCCAGGAAAACCTGGAGATCGTCGGATTGGCTCAGCTTCCGCTTCCCAAACTGGTACAGGAACTTATCGTGACTCATTTAAAAAAAGGATGAAATCATGTGTGAAGCAAACGCCTATCTGGTCGAAGGCAACGACACCACCCTGGTCATGGAGGCTGTTGATACGATCCAACCGCAGGAAGAGGGCATTCAGCTTGTCAGCATTTTTGGAGAGCAAAAATTTCTAAAGGCCCGAATTGAATCTCTGTCTCTGGTAGACAATAAAGTGTATCTGAGACCGACCGGGTAGGACCGCCGTGCCGAGGAGCGCAAATTTGAATAACCGGGAACCCTGGTTGCCCTGGCATTTTCCAGATCAGCCGGAGCGTGTGTAAGATCGTCGATAACCCCCGAGCTGGTTCAAAGCCGCCGCGGGTTAGCGAGCATACCCAATGAAAATACTCATCGCCAAAACCTCCGGGTTTTGCATGGGGGTACGTCGGGCGGTAGAAATGGTCCTGGACGCACCCTCGCAGAATACAAACCCGATTTTCACTTATGGACCGCTGATTCACAATCCCCAGGTTCTTCATCTTTTAAAGTCTAAAGACATCACCGTGCTGGACGAGATTCCCTCCCGGGGAGCCGGTACGGTTTTGATCAGAGCTCACGGGGTGCCGCCGTCTACCAAAGAAAAACTCAAAGCGGTCAATTTTAAGGTCATCGACGCGACCTGCCCGCGAGTTATAAAAGTCCAGACCATCATTCGCAAACATGCCAAAAACGGGTATGCCGCCATCATCATCGGTGACAAAAATCATCCCGAAGTCATCGGTCTGCTGGGCTATGCCCGGGATAAAGGCTATGTGGCAGGCAGCCTGCCGGAGCTTGAAGCCCTGCCGGACTTTGAAAATGCCATCATTGTCGCCCAAACAACCCAAAATACCCGGCTTTTTGAATCCGTAAAATACTGGGCCGCCACCAAACACCCGCATTATAAAATATTTAACACGATTTGCGATTCCACCGAGCGGCGTCAGGCCGAGGTCAAGCGCCTGGCCGAATCGGTCGATGCCGTGATTGTTGTCGGTGGCCTTAACAGCGGCAATACCCGCCGGTTGGCCGAGATCGCACGCGAATCCGGCAAGCCGACTTATCACATCGAATCCGAAGCCGATCTGGACGACACCGATACCGATGCCCTTGTGACGGCCAGACATATCGGCATAACGGCCGGCGCTTCCACACCCAACTGGGTAATCAAAAAAGTATACCGGGCCCTGGAAGCCCTGCAGGTCAAGCGCGGACAGAGCTGGCGCCGAATATTATTCGGGTTGCAGCGGGCGCTTTTGCTGACCAATATTTATGTTTCCCTGGGAGCCGGGTGTTTGAGCTATGCGAGCTTAAAGTTGCAGGGATTCAGTCAGTTGTTTCCGTATGTTCTCATATCAATGCTATATGTTCAATCCATGCACATTTTCGCTCATCTGACTGGAAACCAGGCCGATCAATACAACGATCCGGAGAGAGCCAATTTTTACAGCAAGTACAAAATCCTGCTGTCCATTCTGGCCCTGGCCGCCGGCAGCGCAGGGCTTGTGATTGCCTTTACCCTGGGGCTTTTTCCGTTTTTACTGCTTTTAGTGCTGAGTATTCTGGGATTATCGTACAATCGACGGATAGTTCCCAGTCGCATTTTCTCCGGTAAATACAGAAGGCTTAGAGATCTTCCGGGATCTAAAACGTTTATGATTGCCGTGGCCTGGGGAATTGTGACCGCCCTTCTTCCTCCGCTTTCGCTGGCCGATAAAGCCCACTGGGTGACGGTGTTGATCTTTTTGTGGGCAGCCGGAATCGTATTTGTAAGAACGGCCTTTTTCGACATCCTTGACATGCAGGGAGATCGTATCGTCGGCAAAGAAACCATCGCCATCTTGCTGGGCGAGAAGCGGTCCCTGCTTCTTCTAAAGATCATGCTGCTGATTCTTACCGCGGCCCTGGTGCTGTTAAGCTCCTTTCATTTCATCTCTTATCTTGGCTTTGTGCTGGTCGCCAGCCCGATCACACTTTTGTTTCTCCTTTCTATCTACCAGCAGGGTGTCTTGCTGCCAAGTGTCAAACTCGAATTTCTGGTTGAAACCAACTTTGTTTTGGCCGGGGCTATTGCCTTCTTATGGTCGGTACTGGGGCTGTAAGCCGATTGAGTATTTGGGGTATCTGGGTCAGCTAAAAGGCGCTAACCGATTAGGATTTTTGCTTATCTTTGAATGTGGGTTCGGTACCCGCTAGAAGCCGCTTGATGTTGTCTGTGTGACGGATAAAAATAAAAACAGACATAATGACTGCAGCGGTCGTTATTTCCCAGGAATGGGTCGCATACCAGCAGGCGATCGGCAGCACCACCGCCGCCGCCAGAGAGCCGGCGGATACGCGGCGGGAAAGAATCAAAAAAACAATGAAGGCCGACAGGGCGGCAAGACAGGCCAGGGGAGCAAGCACCACAAAGCAGCCGGCGGCGGTAGCCACACCTTTGCCCCCGTTTTTAAACTTCATAAAAAGCGGATAAAGGTGGCCGAAAAATGCTGCCAGGCCGATAATTGCCAGAAAAAAATCATTGATGCCTTGATTTTGCCCGCCAAATTTCAATGCCAGATAAACCGGAAGCGCCCCTTTAAGTATATCACCGGCAAACGTCAGCAGGCCCAGGGTGGGCCCGGCGACCCGACTGACATTGGTTGTGCCGATATTTCCGCTGCCCTGTTGCCTGATATCCGCTGAGGTAAACAGCCGGGTCCATACGACGCCCCAGGGAATTGACCCCAGCAGATAGGCAAAAAGGGCAAATCCCCACAAAACGATGATATGTTGGTTGCCGGTATTCATATGCAGTTTTATCCCTAAATGTACAATATTCAATCGAAAATATTCAATCATTTGAAGAAAATGGAAAAAACCCCATGAATCCGCAGATTGACACAATTGGCACAAAAATAATTTCCATGCGCCTAGGGAAAACCCTATGGAACCTGTGAAAGTCCCGATCGAAGACTGCCTGGATCTGCACACCTTCCTGCCCCGGGATATTCCCGATCTTCTGGAAGATTATTTGGCCGAGTGCCTGAAAGCCGGCCTGTATTCAGTGCGAATTATTCACGGCAAAGGCAAAGGTGTCCAAAAACGACGTGTTCAAGGGCTTCTTCGGGATAATCCGCTGGTTTCCGCATTTAGGGATGCGCCGCCGGAGGCCGGTGGGTGGGGGGCCACATTGGTTGAATTAAAAAGGAATTTCAGTAAGAACGATCAGAATTGATTAGAACCGGCCGGCACGAAACGCCGGTCAGTTGCGCCCAGGCGAGTTCAACCCGCATTATCGATAAAATTCATCCTGTGGCGGCCGTGTTTGTTGGATTCGAAGCGAGCTTTAATCAGGCTTCTGTCAGGATTTCTCCGATTTTTTCAGATAACACCTGCATATTAAAGGGTTTTTGGATAAACCCTTTGCAGCCGCGGTTCAGGACTTCACTGGTCTGTTGGTCGACGCCGTAGCCGCTTGAAAGCAGGACCTTTATGCCCGGGTCAATCGCCTGCAACTGTTCGCAAGTATCACCGGCCCCCATACCCGGCATGATCATATCCATAACAACGAGTCCAATTCTGTCCATATTATTTCTGTAAATGTCGATAGCCTCCTTGCCGTTGGCAGCTGTCAGCACGGAGAATCCGAGTTTTTCCAGCATTTGCTTGCCAACCCCGATGACAATCTCTTCGTCATCAACGAGTAAAACAGTCTCCGTCTCATTTGCCATTTACGCCCCGCCTTTCGTGTCTTTGTGGAAACCCTATCTATATCCAGTCTCAACTTGAAATTCAGTTTACCAGATAGATGGCAAAATTGCAAAATTTTCGGCCAAATTTCACGGTCTCAGGCGGTTTGGTTTTAACGCAGGGGTCGGCTGAATGAAGATTTTTACCGGAGGGCAATCCATTAGGCTGAGATCCGGAATTCCCGGAACCACTTCAGAATATAGCGGGCAACTCTTTTTTGAAGCACCCCCAGGACAATTCTGAATCTATCTGGAAATGTCAGCCACATGATTGAGTTGAATGACAATCGTCTGACTCGTTGGTCTGGATTTCGCTAGACTGGAATATCTTGATACTTTTTATAAGCCAGTAAGCACCATAAAATATCCAGATCAGGAGCCGCACTTTGAATTCTTGCCAGATGCCTTTCATTTTTGTTAATCCAACCGTTAAGCAATCGGAATGTTTAATCCGCCTGCGGCGGACGAGTCCTCCTGAGGCGGATAAAGGTCTGATTCCCCGTCGCTTGCGGCGGGGTTGTTCATAAAAGTTTTGAAAAACCAAGTTTGGGATGGGGTTCAAGGCCTGCCCTTCCGCAAAAACCCAACTACCTCGAACCCGCTCCCGTTTAGCTATAAACAGCAATTTGTATGCCATCCCTGCAAATCAATAATTTAATGTAAATTTAGGTAGTTAGGAGGAGGTCGAAAGGACGGTTAAGTCGATTGAGAATTTTTTTTTATAGAGTTGGGAAGATAAGTTCATAAAGTTGTCGACAAATGTTGACATGGATTTTTGAGATAGCTTCTATCTAAAAAATTTTGCAGTCAATAGATCATGCAGCTGCCAGGTCAAAAATGATAACACCGCAGCCAGAATTATGACAACGATGGCGGTAACCAGGTGTTTACCAAAGCTCGAAGATCCTGGCTGGTTGGGTTGTTTGGATTTATTCTTTTCAGACATCAGGTGGCGTGATTCGAATTCAGGCCCTAACGCGGTTTCGGTTATCCCGTCGGGGCCCTGCGCCCCTGAATCATGGGGCACAAATTCTGCCTTGGCACCGAGATCCCTCAGATTTTGTGCAATTCTTTCCCCTTTTTTAGCCGCAATATTTTTGCTGAGAACAAATGGCACTATCTTGATTTTTTGAGCCAATTTTTCAGCAGGCACGTTTTTTACCATTCTCGAAAGGTAGGAAACCACCATCTCTTCGGTTTCTTGGGTAGGTATGGAGTGCAGAACTAACCTTCCATATTCACTCTGATATTCATCCTTTGGCATGGTCGGCACCTCGAATGGAAAAAGGTAGCATTAAATATGCCAACATCCACGTTTTTAAAATTACTAAAAAATTTATGGGGTTAGGACATTTGAGACATCTCCCGGGTATGACAATCTGAAAATATTTCATTAATATTGTGAAATATATTTCACACCCGGAGGAACCATCGCCGGCAGATTCAAGCCTGCAGGAAGCAGTTATTTAAATAGCATGGGAGTTGCCATATGGGCCGGCTTCTTGTAGGGTAATTTTATGGAGCAGACTTCACCCTATCGCCTGACCATTCTCGTCTGTCTGGCAGAAATATTGGGTCTGGCATCGATAGCCGTCTTCCCCGCCCTGCTGCCGACCTTTCAGGCCGAATGGGACTTGAACAACACAGCAGCCGGGTGGATCAGCGCGGCGTACTACGCCGGCTACATGGTTCTGGTCCCGGTGCTGGCGGGCGTCACCGACCGGCTTGATGCGCGCAAGATTATGGTGCTCGGAGCGCTTTTAGGTGTTATGTCGGCCCTGGGCTATGCTTTCGGGGCCCGGGGGTTCTGGTCGGCGCTCGCTTTGAGATTTCTGGCCGGTGTCAGCCTGGCCGGCATTTACATGCCCGGGCTCAAAGTTGTCAGCGATCACACCGAAGGCGCGCTCCAATCACGGTTTGTATCGTTTTACACCGCAAGTTTCAGCATCGGCGCCAGCCTGTCTTATCTTCTGGCCGGAGAGGTCAATAACATGGCCGGATGGCGTTGGGCCTTTGCGGCATCTGCTGTCAGCACCATTGCCGCTCTGGTCATTATTGTTCTATTCATCCCGGCCGGAAAAGTGCGCGGCGGGAAAAAAGAGGCATTGCTGGCAGATTTTAGCGTCGTCTTCAGGTCCCGGCCGGCCATGGCCTATGTCCTGGGGTATGCCGCCCACATGTGGGAGCTTTTTTCCATGCGCTCGTGGATCGTTGCGTTTCTGACCTTCAGTATCCAACTGCAGCCGACGGGTGCCGTTAGCTGGAGCCCGACCCGGATCGCCTTTATCATAAACTTGATCGGGCTTCCGGCCAGCATCGGCGGCAACGAATTGTCCAGGATTTTTAATCGCCCGAAGGTTATAACGACGGTGATGATCGGATCGGCCGTGCTTGTCTCAGTGCTCGGGTTCAGCGCCGGTTTGCCTTATGTTTTCGTGGCCCTGATGGCGATTCTGCATGGCATAACCGTCGTCGGTGACTCCGCATCGCTGACCGCCGGTGTCGTGGCTGCTGCACCGGCGGGTTTCCGCGGCACCACCCTGGCGGTGCACTCCACCATCGGTTTCGGGGCGGCCTTTCTGGGACCGCTGGCTGTCGGTATGGTTCTGGATTACTTCGGAGGAGGCCAAACAGGGTGGGCCATGGCCTTTGTTACCATGGCCGCCGGGTGTTTGTTGGGACCGGTCTTTTTGTCCCGTCTTAAACCGGACACCGCCACCGATGCCGGGCGTGAGCAATGACGCGTTGCGGGTTTCTCAGTTTCCTAACCGGTTGGTTTATTCAGCCGTGTACGAAATTTCCTCTGATATGCTGCTCTCGCCGTCTTTGCTGACGGCAGTGACGACCAGATAATAGGTTTTTCCGGAAATAAGCTCTTTTAACGTGTGCGGATTTTTGACATTCGCGATTTTCTTGCCGTTGTGCTTGGTCACCCCGGGCTGGTTACGCCAGTAAATATTATAGGAAATCGCATCCGGCACGTTATCCCAGGCTAAGGTGGCCTGGGCCTTACCAGAGGGTTGCACTTCTTCCCGGCTGGCGACCGGCGCCTGCTTTTCAGGTTGCACTTTTTCCTGTGTCACAGCGGGCGGTGGAGACGGCGGGGGTGGTTTTTCGAAAAGATCCTTAAAATCCAGGACCCCGGCGGCTCCCATCCCGGCAAATGACATCTCCCTTGATTCCTTACTCTCACCGGCGTCAGCGACCACTGTCACAACAAAATAATAGATCGTGTCCGGCTCCAAATCCGTAATGGCGATCGGATTGGCGGCATCCGGTATTTTATGCCCGTTGTGCTTGGTGACACCGGGAAATTTGCTCCAGTAGACGTTGTACCCGGCAGCATCCGGGACATTGTTCCACTGCAAAGTTACCTGGACTGTATCCGTTTTCTGATCCGTGTTCTTTTTGCTGGCCAGGGGAATATGGCCATACTCACTGCACCCTGATAGTACCAGCATCATTGCGACTGCAAAGGTCATCAACAACACGCTCAGGCCTAATTTTGCTGCAATGATTGATCTTTTTATCTCAGGCAAAATTACCTCCCGGGTGGAATCCATTTTTTTTATACCGCTTTTCAAAATAGGCAACGTTTTTTTGACACCCACTGAATACCGCCTTTCAAAAATAAGTTCCGAAATGCGCAAGGCTGGTATAAGTGCTTCTGTCTGCTTTTTATTTTCCGGAAGCAAAATAATCAAGAAATATTCTTTATTTATCCATCCTTTCGATCCCGGGCAATCCTTCTAAAATTCAGGATGCCAAAAATAAAGGGGCTGCGGAAAAATCCGCAGCCCCATGTTTATGGTTCCTAAAATGAACTACCCCGCCGCAAGCAGCGGGGAATTAAACCTTTATCCGCCTCAGGAGGACTCGTCCGCCGCAGGCGGATTAAAAATTCCGGTTATCCGGACATAATATTCAGGATTTTCTGAAAACTTTGACGCAGCCGGGGTGTCTTGTTATAGACAGAGTTTATTTGTCCGAGGGTTAAACCATCCAGGGTCATCCTGCCCGCATCGATCTGATCTTTGGCTTCGCGACGAATCCGGCTGGTAGTGTGAAGAAGCTCGGCCCGGGTGGCGCCCTGCTCACGATCCAAAATGATAGCCGCCAGCATCTGGTGGATGTTTCGGCTGGCCTGACATTTCGGATTTTCCACCACAATCGGGGTAAATCCCCGGGCGGCTTTACGCACCACCTTATCAAAGGGAATGGTTCCCAGAATCCCGATATCCAGAAAGCACTTTTCTTTTACCAGCTTCTGCATTGACTCGGCAATCCGCACATCCTTGCTGCTTTCGGTCATATTCAGGACAATCGATAAACGGAACTGATCAAACTGCTTTTTCAGCAGAAGATATGCCTGGGGATCCCGGGCACGAACTTCCTGATAAATAAATTCAAGGGAATAATTTTTTGATTTTTCAAGTGAACCGTCTCTGATTTGCTCTGCCAGATCCTTGAGCGACTTGTGATCTGAAAAAAATCGCTCTAGAAACCGGTTAAAAACAACTTTCACAAAGGTGTAGCTGTCTAAAACCGATGCCGGTTCCGTGCCGGAAACGACAATCTTTTGATCTGCCAGCAAAAAGAAATCCAGTCCATTATAAGTGGTATCGCCACCCAGATCGACGACCAGGTAATCGGTATCCAGTTCTTTGAGGTGGCGCATAATTTTAAGTTTCTGGGAATAGGGCAGATTGGCGCTGCCCAGCTTCGATGAATCCCCCCCAATCAATGACAATTCTTTGAAAGCCGTGGGCGTTAGGATGTCTTGAATCGAATCAACTTTTTTATCCAAAAAATCGTTCCAGGTTTTGGCAAGACTCTTGACACCGGCGTAAAGATGGACGTCGGCACCGCCCAGGTCGAGATCCGCCAGCACCACTTTCTGGCCTAAAAGAGCCAGGCCAACCGCCAGATTGGCCGAAAGCATGGATTTGCCGACCCCCCCTTTGGCGCCTCCCACCGCAATAATTTTTTTGTTGGTTTGATTGACCGCTCAAACCACCGGTTCCGTTTTAGATTTTTCAGCCGGCACTGTCACTTCCATCAGAGAATTTGTTGCGGATTTATCTGCTGGAAAAGGCTCGGCCGGCTCAACGGCCGTCATCGGAGAGACAGCAGGTGCTGTTTGCGGTTGTTCCGCAGCTCTCATCAAAGACGGATCAAGATGGGGCTGCGCCTGCTCATCGGTTCTGACCGGAGAAGAGTCCAACTGCAGGTTGGCCGGCTCGCTCGGTTTTGCAGGAAAGTTCACCGACGGATTTATTTCCTGCCCATCGGGACCGGCAGAAGATGTTCCAGCAAAAGGCTTCGCTTTTTCCGGGGGTTCCTCGGAAAAAATATCCGCTTGAAATTTTTCTTTAGTTTGATCAAACATCAAAAGCGCACCTCCTCATTTCAGATGGATCGATCAGGAAATTATGTCTCGTCACATACTTTACAAGTGGATTGACCACTTTTTATAATGGAATAGATCAATCAGGACTGCAAAGTTTATGCCACTAAAAATGATATCAGAATATTCTTTTTATCAAATGATTATAAATAATTACAAGGATGAGGCTGATTTGAATTAAAGAGATAAAAGTCAAAAATTTGACAACCGCTATAAATCCCGGGCGGTCGCTTTCCCGGGATTTATTGAAAAGGTATTTGACCTGTGCTAAAGAAGGCGAACCATAACAGCCCTTATAAATGAAAACCTTCAAAATGGATCAGGCCTGCTAACTACCGGGATATGATTTATAAAACCGTCTGGCAGAAAAATAAACTTTAGGCCCGGCAAAAGATGTGAGATTTGCTATCAATAAATATTTATATCTCTCACTTATAATATTCTCGATATTCTCAACCCGGCTTGCTCCGGGCGAGGAACTTCCCGCCTACTGCGAAAAAGACCCCGTCTTAGCAGGTGAGCTTAAGCGCCTGGGACCGGTCATGGGGCTTGGATCCTCTGTTTCCCATGGTCTGCTGGCCCGGTCGGCTTCTGAGATTGTGGCGGATCAGCTATGTCTTGGCAGCAAGGGCCATGTGTTTCCATGGTACTTTCCGGCTTCTTACCAGAAAGCAGCCAGATATTATTATAAACGCACCAGACCCGGATTGGTCATCGCCCTGGATGTGACCTATCATGACATGAAAGTTCTGGAATATACCAGCGAGAAGAAAAAGGCGCTCGATACCCTGGTGCCCTCTCTGGCCCTGGATTGCGACAGTGAATTTTATGATTGCTCGCCGGATGGAAACGAATCCTATGCCAAAAAAGAGGACTATCGACCGACAGTAATTTTAGGCGATATATTTTTTGAAAATCTAATTGACTGTTCCCGGGGAAAGCCAGCGAAGGATTACCGCACCGAAAACGCTAAACCCCGGCCTAAAAAGCTTTGTTTTGAGGAATACGCCCAACTCAACCGCTATTTAGGAGACCTTGCCGCCCGATATCCCAAAATTCATTTATATCCCGCCAATCACGTTTTTACATCTCTGATAAAATATCCTTACAGCATTTTTTACGATGAGGGATCGCGTCAAACTTTTTTCAGCAGAAAGGAGCTCACCTGGGACGGCTGGCACCCCTATACCGACCCAGGTAGCTATGTATTTGCCAACCTGACGATTATGCATGTCAATCGATTGATTAAATCCGGCAAGATCAACGGCAGCCCGATTCCTCTGAAAAAGCTTTCCGAGGAATATTTTGGGCCGCCGTCCGGTCTTATCATCATCGTCCCAGAAGGGTTCCCGCCTAGCACAAGGCCCCCGATAGTCGGGCCCGACGGCCAAAAGGTGCCCCTGCGATTTTCCCTGGCCAGACAATGGGCTGAGCAACAGGGTGTCTTTACCATCGGGAAATCATACTTTAAGTCCAGAGCACTGGCATGGGACCGTCTGGGTCCCAAACCCCTCGTCATCCGGGCCCAGTCTTTTTCGGGCTCAACCATTGTATTGTCCAAAAATGATCAAGAATTGCTGGCCGCCCACTACCAAAAGGGCGTATCTTTAAAAGGCGCCCTCCTGCTCATCGGCAACGATCTTGATAAAAAAATTGTCCCCCGGGAAGACACGTTCTTTCTTAATCAGATTGAAAAAGACCCGGGCATTTTAAAAAAGCTTTCACCAGCTCCGCGGCCAAGCGCTGCTATTCCATGGAAATACTAGGCGGATAAAAAAAAGCCTCCACCGTATTAACTTCTGAGACTTTTTGCGCTGACGCTGGGGCGGGGCGATTTGCGAAAATTTACTTTTCTTCGATTGAATCTGTTTTTATAAAATTAATTCGCTTCTCTTCAAGGCGCGAATCAAGCGTACTTAACATCTCGATCGTTTTATTCAATTTTGCATTGGATCTTTCCAAATTCCGTACTTTCTTCTGTAATTGACCGATCCTTTTTTGCAGCTTTAGATTTGCGCTCTGAATATCCTGACGGCTTCCCCTGAAAGCCAAGGACTGCCTTTTCAGTATGTTTAGCTCTTGACTTAAAGCTTGAATCTCTTTGGTTTGGGCTTCGGCTAAGGCTGAAAATCTTTCAATCTCAATAATAGCGGCCAGCAAAAGCCTCGGGTCGACAGCATTTGCGAAATCCGGATCGAAAAGCGCATAAGTTTCCAGATGTTCCAACGCCAGTCCGTAGTCACGTTTGGGATTCATCGGACTGAAATACAGGCTGGCGAGATAAAGATGCGCTCGCTGTTGAACATCCAAATGAAGATCGCTTTGGATTATTTTATTATATTTATCAATCTCCCCTGAATACTCTTCCGGTTTGAGAGCTGAAATAGAAGGCACATAAACATCCGCGGGACCTGGTTCCGGAGTATGGGCACACCCGATGACAAGTGCCCAAAACACACAGAAAAGCGGTGTTTTTAACCTGTAGCTGTTTTTTGGCATTTATCAGTTACCCGATGACATGTTGCGGCTATTGAGTCTGATCAATTTAGCATTGCGCTCGGTTTTGTGATCTGCTTCTTCGCGCTGATCAATAAGGTAATTACTGCCGTCAATGGCCTTCGCCCGTTGCTTTATTTCAGCCGAAATTTCACCAAACTGGATATAATTAATCACTTGGCGATGTACATTCGTCACCACCGCAATTGAGATCGAGGCCAGGGGAAAAGCAACTTTTTGTCTCTGACGGTTTTCGCCTACGATATAGCCCCGCTGCCGGTCTTCGGCATCATAAATGTTCGGAATGGTCTCATCAAATGCTTTAACAATTGAGCGACAAATCCTTTTGCAGTGATTCGGTGTGGTTATGACCACGAAGTCATCACCGCCGATATGTCCGATAAAATCAGTTGTGGAGCCTTGTTCAATAACAGTCTTGCGTATAATTGCGGCCGTGGTTTTGATGAGTTTATTTCCTCTGCCATATCCGTAGCGATCATTAAAAGATTTAAAATTATCTATATCCAGCAGGCAGAAAGCAATCGGTTGATTTAATGCGATGCGTTGATTCAATTTTTTTTCTATAAAGATGCCACCTGGGAGCCTTGTGAGCGGACTGGTGTCCAAATTGTGTTGCTCAAGGATTTTTAATTTTCGCGCCATATTAACAAAGGCGGTCGCCAGATCCCCCAACTCATCTTTATTCTGAATTTTCGGTTTATAATTGAATTTACCCTTGGCGACCATGGAGGTGGCCAGCTTCAATTCCCTTAGCGCCCTGGATACATTTTTTGTTATCAGCATCGCTGCCGTCACCGAAACGATAAATCCTATTATACATAGAGCGGCTGAGACGTTGAATGCCAGATTCCCAATGGATGTCGTCACTTTGGTTTTGTGTTTCTGGTCGCGAATAGCATCAGCCGCCATGGCCCTGATAAGGGTAATGATTTTCTCCTGATGCATTTTAATCTTTTCTTCATATTTTTTAGAAGTCCAGGCGCCCTCACCCTTGGACCGGGTTAAGCTTTTGCTTAAGATATCACTGTATTGGATATGTAATTTAACGATACGACCAATGAGCAGCTCCCTTTCATCCGGCAGGTTCGCGATTTGCTCTGCGATCTGGGTGAATTCCGCTTGCCTTTCATGGTATTGCTCTAAGTTCTCCAATTTACGTAAAATTCTATAACGCTGCGCGTAAAACTCCTGCTCTAAAATGAGATCAACCATTTTTTCCGAGGCCTTGATGACCGGAAGATCTGAATTTAAGATACTGTGGTTGATCGCATTTATCCAGTTAAGATTGATGAGGGAGTAAGCGGAAATTATGACGAGAAGCACTAACAGGACGCCGTAGCCAAGCAACAGCTTGCGCGAAATACTGATACGTAAAAAATAAGACCGGATAGACCCGAACAAAGGATTTTACCTCAATTCATTTTTCACTAATAGCATTTGATGTCTTTTTATTGCTATATCATAAATATTTTATTTTTTACACACCTGATTCAATTTATCTTTGGGGCTAAATCAGGGGACGAGCCCGGGAAAAAATAAGGGACGAAAAAGATTGATTTTGATGGGCTGACGGACTTTCAGTAAATGCATCAATTGGGATCTTGGGCGGTGGCTTGCAGCCTCACAAAACGGTTGCCGGGGCGTCAGCGACCGTCGAGGCTGCTTTTTCGCGGAGACGGTCTTTGGCATGATCGCGGGCAACGAGCATGTATATGGCCGGGATCACAAAAAGAGTGAAAAAGGTTCCGACGGCCATGCCGCCCACCAGCACCAGGCCGATCGAGTTGCGCGCAGCGGCACCGGCTCCGGAAACCAGCGTCAGGGGGAAGTGACCGGCGATGGTGGCGGCGCTCGTCATGATAATCGGGCGCAGGCGGGTCAAGGCGGCCTCATGCACGGCTATACGTTTGGACCGCCCCTGCAGCTGGAGTTTGTTGGCAAATTCGACAATCAGGATACCGTTTTTCGACACCAGCCCGACAAGGGTTACCAAACCAACCTGGGAATAAATATTGAGCGTGGTTGTCCACCCCTGGGTCCAGAAGGCAACATTCGGATTTGGCATTTTCAGAAAGGTGAAGGTCAGGGCGCCGAAAATTGCCAACGGCACCGAACCGGCCAGGATGACGAAGGGATCGCGGAAGCTGTTGAACTGAACCGCAAGGACCAGGAAGATTAAAATGATGGCCAGCACGAAGGTCGGAAGGAACTGGTTGCCCTCCACGCGGAGTTGGCGGGACTCACCGGTGTAGTCGAGGACATAGCCTTCGGGCAGAATTTTGGCGGCCTCATCCTCGAGAAAACGAAGGGTCTCATCAAGCGGCCTGAGACCCACGCCCGATATTTTGACCGCATTGAGCTGCTGGAACCGGTTCAACGAACGCGGAACGGTGGAGTTTCGGATCGTAGCGATCGTGTTGAGCGGGACGAGCTGGTCGTGGGGCCCGCTAATGTAGATATTTTCGAGTTGGGCCGGATTGAGACGGTCGACGCGTTTGATCTGAGGTATAACCTTGTAGCTGCGGCCGTCTATGTCGAAGCGGTTGACGAAATTACCGCCGAGCATCGAGCCAATGTCGGCACCGACCCTCTGAAGGTCCAGGCCTAAATCGGCCACTTTGTCGCGATCGATGAAGATCTCCGCCTGGGGCTGGTCGATCTTAACGTCGACGATCGGGGGGAAGGCAAATATACCGCTCTGCCGCGCTTTGATTTGGATCTGCTGGGCCAGTTGCAGAATCCGGTCTTCTTCGGCGGTCGAAGCGAGAATGAACTCCACCGGGAACTGGCCGCCTCCCGGCAGTGCCGGTCGCAGGACCGGGGTTATCCGGATACCTGGAATACCTTGCAGCTTGCGCTGCACCTCGGGCAGAATCTGGAAAATGGTGCGCTCGCGTGCTTCCCAGGGTTTGACGACCATACCGGAGAAACCGGAGGTCGGACGCGTCAGCTGGAAGGTAAAGCGGGTCTCCGGCACACTGAGATACGCTTGATTGACGGCCGCGGCATAGCGGCTGGTCTGGTCGATGGTAGAATTGGCCGCAGCCTCGATAATGCCGAAAATGACGCCTTCGTCTTCAGTCGGCGCCAGCTCCTTGGGGGACATGATGAACATGGGGATGGTGAGCAGACTCACCGTGATCCACAGCAGGTAGACAGCCGGCCGGCTCTCGAGGGTAAAGTCCAGCAGGCGACCGTAAAAGGTTCGGAAGCGTTTGAAATCGCGGGCTATTTTGCCGGCAAAACCGCGGTCCTCGATCCCCGGTTTCAGCAGCCTGGACGACATCATGGGTGACAGGGTCAGGGCAACCACCCCGGAAATCAGAACCGCCCCGGCCAGGGTGAAGGCAAACTCGCGAAACAAAGAGCCGGTGAGGCCTCCCTGTAAACCAATCGGGGCATAGACGGCCGCCAGAGTGACGGTCATGGCAATGATCGGGCTAACCAGCTCACGGGCTCCCAGCAAGGCGGCATCAAGGGGCGACTGTCCCTCACTCAGGTGGCGTTGGACATTTTCAACCACCACGATGGCATCGTCGACCACCAAACCGACCGACAGCACAATGGCCAGCAGCGTTAGCAGGTTGATCGTGAAACCGAAAACCTGCATCAGGAAAACCGCCCCGATGAGGGAAAGGGGAATGGCCACCACCGGGATGAACGCCGAACGCAGTGAGCCGAGGAAAAGAAAAATGATGACCACGACGATGAGCAGCGTTTCGCCAAGGGTTTTGATGACCTCTTCGATGGCATTGGTAATATAGTCGGTAGCGTCGTAGGCAATGCGGGCTTGCAGTCCGGCGGGCAGCTCTTCCTGGATGGATTCCATCTCGGTCCGCACCCGGCGGATAACGTCAATGGAGTTTGCGTTGGGCAGGGACCAAATGCCCATGAATACCGCGGTCTGGCCTGAGAAGCGCACCTCCGTGTCATAGTCTTCCGCTCCCAGCACCACGTCGGCGATGTCTTCCAGTCGCACGAGGGCCCCATTTTGATCGCGAATAACGAGACGCTTGAACTCCTGAACTGAGACCAGATCAGTATTGGCGGTCAGATTGACCTGGACGAGCGAACCTTTTGTCTGACCGACGGCGGCCAGGAAGTTATTGGCCGCCAATGCCCGGCGAACCTGCGCCGGACTGATGCTCAAAGCTGCCATGCGCTCCGGTTTGAGCCAGATGCGCATCGCAAACGTACGGCCCCCCAATATGTCGGCTCGCTGAACACCCTCGATCGCCGACAGACGCGGCTGCACACTTCGGACAAGAAAATCCGTAATCTGGTTCTGCTGGAGAACTTCGGAGGTGAAACTAAGATAGGCGGAGGCGAACTGGCTGTCAGCCGACTCGACGTTGATCGTCGGCACTTCAGCCTCCGGCGGCAGGTCCCCACGGATCTGGTCGACCTTGGAACTGATTTCCGACAGGGCTTTGATTGGATCGTAGTTGAGTTTCAGGCGGGCACTGATAGTCGATATCCCCTGGGAACTCTGCGACTGGATGTAATCGATGCCGTCAGCGGCCGCAATCGCACGCTCTAACGGTGTGGTGATGAACCCGCGAATGAGTTCAGCGCTCGCGCCGACATAAACGGTCGTGACGGTGACCACCGAATTCTCACTGCGGGGATACTGGCGGACATTCAGTGAACGCATCGCCTGCAGCCCGGCGATGATAATCAGAAGGCTAACTACCAGCGCGAGTACAGGACGGCGGATGAAAAGATCGGTAAATTTCATGGTACGCAAGTGCTCGGACTAACTTTAGATCAAAGATGCCGTATCTTCGGCAGGATTTGTGCCGCCCATATCAACTGTCATCCGGTTGGGGCGCAAGCTTAAATACAGGCGCCAGTGCGTTGTCAACGACGACGACCTGGTCGTTGCGCAGTTTAAAAACCCCGGTGGACACGACCGTCTCACCTTTGTTAAGGCCGGAGACGAGGGCAACAAAATCGCCGCGTTTTTCTCCGAGTTGCACAATTTTCTGTTGCACTACTTCTGCAGGTTGAACGCCTTTTTTAGTTTCCTTTTCATGGACGACAAATACCGTGTCGCCATAGGGGGCATAAAGCACGGCCGTGGTCGGGATGACGAGCACCTCCTCCCGCGACGGTAACACCACGGCCACGTTTACGAACATGCCGGGACGCAGACGCTCCTGACTGTTTGCGACCGTCGCCTGAATCCGGATATTTCGTGTCGCAACATCGACTTCAGGGCTGATCGCAGTGATTTCGCCTTCGATCGCCCGGGCGGGCAACGCATCGGCTGTCACCCGCACCTTGAGACCCGGTTTGACCTGAGCGAGCTGCTGCTGCGGGAGTGAAAAATTGACGAAAATAGGATCGATCGTCTGGAGCGAAACGATCGGTTCCCCCTCATTGAGGATTTGACCCAGGTTGACCAGCCGAATGCCAAGGCTGCCGGCAAAGGGTGCGCGAATGGTTTTTTTCCTGATGGTGGCACGGATGCCGTCAATTTGGGCCACGGCCTGCTTATACTGCGCATCATCACTATCGTATTTGGCCTGGGCGACGGCATTTTTCATCAGCAGTTTACGCGAGCGTTCGAGTTCTAACTTCGTGAGCGCAACCGTGGCTTCTGCCGCGCGCAGCTGAGCCTCCTCGGAGGAGACATCCTGCTGCAGCAGAAGATCGCCGGCCTTGACCTTCGTGCCCGGCTCAAAGGCGATGCGCACGACCTTGCCGGACAGTTCCGCCGTCAACATCACCCCTTGGACTGCTTCGAGGGATCCCACCGAGGTAATCAGGGACTCCCAGGATTCTGATCGCACCACGGCAGTGGTCACCGTCTCTGGAGGCGGTGCCGACTGGCTTCCGGTTGCGATCATCCGGTTGATCTGCAAGCCTTTGATACCGCCCAGTATGCCGATCATAACAAGCACGCCGAGGATGGTGAAGAGTATTTTCTTCCTCATATGCAACCCTATATTTTCAGGCTATTTTAAATGCAAGTTGATAATAGCGTCCTTCAACTGGACGCCGGTTAGCGATCCGCAGACCACTAAATTATTTTATGTTAAACTGTACTAGAAAATAAGGATACTGGTGGCTGTGTCAATCTGCTGGCGGGCTAAAATATAAGGGCGACAGCGGTTGTCTTTTAACACTGCCGCAGCACCTAGGATGCGGCCCTTGTCAAATTTAGCCTGCCCGCTTTCCAGAGTGCAACCATGCTGTAAGTTCTTGCCCAGAAGTTGGCCTTTTCTTCTGCGGGGTACTTGTAAAAATCCTGTGTCCAATTAAATGACGGATTTTGATATATATCCCGAAGAACGTTTGCAATGTGTTTGGGTTTCCAATGCGCGTGGATGAGAAAATCGTGAACCAGTCCTATCATATTTTTAGGTTGAAGCGCAGAGGGATTCGGAAAGTAAAGGATATTTTTTGTCCAGTCTGGAATGTTTCCCTCCTTTTTGGCATACTCCAAAGCGAGCCCTCCGGCAATATCTTCCTGACTGTCAAAATCCTGATGAAAAAGATAAAGGTCTGATGATTGATATTCATGGATAAAATCGATCAATGTCTCATTGGAACAGGGGATTTGGCCTGAAAATTTCTGGGCGTGATTGGCTGCTTTTTCAAGGTCCCACATACAGTCCAGAATAAAATTAATATTCGTTTCTTCGTTGGCCGTATCTCCATCAAAATAAGTCCCGATCACATCTACCAATGGCGGTTGGTGGTATTTAGCGTATTTTTCTTGATTTTTTTTATGCAGGCTGAAAGGGCTTCGAATAGAGCGCATAAAAGGAGAGCCTTCGCTCCAGGAATTGTCAAAATTCAGACAGCGATCATGAACATCGGAGATGGTAACCGGTAACAGACCCATTGACTCGTTTTCCTTAAAAGCTTCCATGGTAAGAAGGGCAATATATTCGGCGATCTTCCCGAGGCCGCTGAACACACGCGCCGCATCAAGCGAAATTCCATACCAGCGCCGGATATCGCTGGGATCGATGTAATTGCATGCCTTAATGAGATCATTTTCCAGATACCCGATTTTCTGCAATTCTTCGCTCGCACGATATCCTAGAAGATTTTGAAATAAAATATGTGCACCCGACGGCGTGTAATCCAGGAGATATGGCATACCTCTTGAGCGCAGGAGGGTTTCAAGAAAATGAACAACCGGAACCGTCTGATCGAAGAATTTTTTCTGGGCGGCCGGGTCCTCATACAGCTTGTGGTTTTCTTCTGCCAGAAAGATCTCGAAATCAATCGGCATTAACACTGATTGGGATTTCTCGCCGACGAGAGGGATATGAACCTGAAAACCTCTTTGCAGGGTAAGGTTTTCAAGCTGGTCAATCGGTTCGGTTGCAGCTGGGAAAGCAGGATCATACCCCTCGGCGGCAAGTTCATGACCCGCCGCAATGACATAATGGCTGAATTGATAGCAATTTTTTAACCGATCAATCACACGCTGGTAATATTCTTGAGTATTCATGTTTCATTCCCTTTAATCAACAGGTGGCCGCCAGGCTGGTAAATACCATTTTTGGAGGCAAATAGCCACAACGCCGGGTTTGCTTGCACAATAATTTATGTCTTTAGGTGTAGGTCCGAATAAAAGACATCGAATTTACTTCTATAGCGTCTGATAGGGAATACATCCCTTCGACATTCGACATTTATGATTCGATATTCGATAATTTTCTCCCTTTCAACTCTTGACATATTTTATTCCCTGTTTAGCCTTAAATACAAAACCCTAATTGAGCGCGATCGGAGGATTTCATGCCTGACCAACCATCCGCGGCCAGGCCTTTTGGGCTGGGCTTCTGGTTTCTGATCGCCGGCGTGCCACTGGTTGCCGTTGATGTGAGCATTATGGACGTGCTGCTGCCCGATATCGTCCGTCAGCTGAACATTTCCGTCGCAGACGCGAGCCTGGTCGATGCCATCACCGTTACCGCCGCCGGTGCGCTCGTGGTTCCTGTGGGAAAACTGGCAGACCGGTTCGGTGCCAAACACCTGCTGCTGGCCGGACTTATCATTCTTATCGGCGGAAGTTTGACGACGGGCCTGGCAACCGGGCTGGCGGTGCTCATCGCCGGGCGAATCGCTCAGGGAGCGGCATTTGCCATGGTTTTGACGACGGTGATCGCCATGCTCAATCGCGAATACCCGCAGGGACCAACGCGGGCGCGGGCCTTCGCGCTGTATTTTGCCGTTGCCGTCGGCGCACTGGGGCTGGCGCCGTTGGTTGGAGCGCTACTCGGAGAGTACGCGTCATGGCGCTGGGCATTTCTGGCAAATGCTCCGCTCGCCGCCTTTGTGGCTTTGGGCAACTATCGCTTGACGCCGAAAGTTCCGGCGGTCGGATCGACGCGCTCATTTGACGCGCTGGGCTCTCTGCTACTGATCGTCGCTTTGGGGCTGATCCTCTTCGGAGTCCAGCAGGGCAGCCGATACGGTTGGATGAAATCGCGGGATGGGATCGAGTTGTTCGGCCGGGCCTGGACGCCAGAGCTGTCGCCGATCCCGGTTTTACTTGGGCTCGGCGTGGCATTGCTAATCGCCTTCATGTTGCTCGAGCGCTGGCGTTCGAAACAGCAGCTCGACGTCGTTCTCAATACCCGTCTATTTAAAGTCCGCAGTTTCGTGTGGGGCAGCCTCGCCATTGCCCTGGCGGCTTCCGCCTCGATGGGTGCGTTGCTGGTGGTTTCTCTTTATGCCGAGTACATCCTTGACAAAGCACCGATCGCGGCCGGGTTGATGGTGGCACCTCTGGGACTGGCAGTGTTCGCCACGGGTACTATACGGGCACGGCTCGCGCGCTTTTCCGCCAAAACGATCGGCATGATCAGTGTCGGCGTCCAACTGATCGCCGTGGTCATCCTGATCGCAGCCTTTTCCGTTAAAGGTTTCCCCCTGATTATCGGCGCTGCGATGTTTATATTGGGCGTCTTCATGATCTCCGGGATGTCGGCCATTACAAGCCTCGTCCTCGCAGATATACCTGCACAGCTGTCTGGCGAAGCCGCTGGCATACAAACCTCGGTCCGCTTCCTCATCTGCGGCTTTGCGATGGTCGTGATAACGATTCTGCTGATTTCCGTCACGGCGTTCCAGGTCCAGAAGTTGAGCTTAACCGGCCTCAGCGCCTCGGATCGAACGTCGCTCGATGCCGTTGAGCGACTCACACGTCCTGCGATTTTCAGAGGGCTTGCGGACCCAGCGGAACCGGCTCAGCACAGGGAGGTCGAGCGCTATGACGAGACCCTGAGGACGATACAGCAAGCACTGGACGAAGGCATCCGTGCGGCCGGAATCGTTGCCGTCCTGATGCTGTCGACCGGCTTCTTCGCCGCGGCGCGTCTCCCGGCTCAGCCGCCGCCCTGATTGCCGGTAGATTTCTGCTGGTGGCGCACGCTACAGGTGATGAAGTCGCCAAAGCTGTCGATAATATTAAAACCACCGAGTCTGAGGAGGCTGCCGTTTATTCCGCCCGGTTAGAGTAGAGCAATTCAACTCCCATCCTAAACCCCGGAAGAATTCCGGGTCAGGAGGTAATCCTTATGGACAGAAAAAAATTCGAAAAAAAATACGAAGGGCTCAGCCCCTTTGAACTCAAGAACCGGCTGATTGACATGGCCGGCGGTTTACAGGAAAAGGTAATGCTCAACGCCGGCCGGGGCAATCCCAACTGGGTGGCGACCTCTTCCCGCGAGGCCTTTTTTCTCTTCGGAACCTTTGCCCTCGAGGATGCGCACCGGGTCCTCAGCCGCCCGGGCCTGGCCGGCGCGCCGGATTCAAAAGGGATCGCCCAGCGTTTTGAGGACTTTTGCCGCATCCGAGCCGAGCAACGTGGGGCCCAGTTTTTAGCCGACGCCTACGCATACGCCGTTGAAACACTCGGTCTGAACGGGGACAACTTTATCGGCGAGATGGTCGACGCGATCCTGGGCGACCACTACCCGACACCCGACCGGGTCCTGGAAAATACCGAAAAAATTCTAAGGGCCTACCTCGACGACACCATGTGCGGCGGCAATCCCCCCCTGGGAACGCTGGACCTTTTCGTTGTCGAAGGCGGCACGGCGGCCATGACATATATCTTCTCCACCCTCAAGGAAAACGGACTGATCAGCCCGGGGGATAGGATTGCCCTGGGCACCCCGATCTTTACCCCTTATCTGGAGATTCCGGTCCTCAACGACTACCAACTGGTTGTCATCGAAATTGAGCAGGATGAAGAGATGGACTGGCAGTATCCGGATGTTGAACTGGAAAAACTGGCCGATCCCGCTATCAAAGCCTTTTTTCTGGTCAACCCCTCCAACCCCGCATCAGTGAAGATAGCCGGCGAATCGCTGGATAAAATCGCCGAGCTTGTCAAAACCCGGCGCCGGGATCTGATCATTCTGACCGACGATGTCTACGGCACTTTTGTCGACAACTTTCGCTCGCTGGTGGCCATGGCCCCCGGAAACACCATCCTGGTGTACTCTTTCTCGAAGTATTTCGGGGCCACCGGTTGGCGGCTGGGTGTCATCGGAATCTATCAGGACAATGTTATGGACAAAATGATCGCCGAACTGTCGCCAGCCAAACGCCGTGAGCTGCATCAGCGCTATCATTCGATTACGACCGACCCGGACCGCCTGAAGCTGATCGACCGGCTGGTCGCGGACAGCCGATCTGTGGCCCTCAATCATACCGCCGGGCTGTCAACTCCCCAGCAGGTGATGATGGTCTTCTTCGCCTTTCAGGAGCTTCTCGACACCGACAGCCGCCTTTACCGTAAGGAAACCCGGGACCTTATCCGGGAGCGGTTTGAAACCCTCTACGCCGGGCTTGGGGTGGCGCCCCCGCAACTGCCCAGCTACGCCCGCTACTATACGACCATTGATATCCCAAAACTGGCCCGGGAACGCCACGGTGAAGATTTCGGCAAGTGGCTGGAAGACACCCACGAGCCGATCGATTTTGTGTGGCGACTGGCCGAAGAAAAGGGCGTCGTGCTGATGGACGGCGGAGGCTTTGATGCGCCCGAGATGTCGGTCAGGGTGTCTCTCGCCAACCTCTTCACGCAAGACTACGCTAAAATCGGCAGGAGCATCAGCGCCCTCCTTGAAGCTTACCGCAAGGAATGGGAGGCTGCAAAAAAATAGACAGGAGGCCGCTAAATGGATACCATCATCCACGATATCGTGCAGCTCTGCCGTCAGAATCCATCCCTGCTGCTCTTTGGAGCGCTTGCCGGCGGATACGCGTTAGCCAAGCTTAAGTTCGGAACCTTCTCCCTGGGATCCACCACCAGTGTACTCATTATAGCAATTGCCATGGGGGCGACTATCCTCGGCCCAACACACCTCGACCTGGGGATCGTCAAGACCGTATCCTTCGCCCTGTTCATCTTCGCCATCGGATATAAGGTCGGACCCGACTTTATCGGCGGGCTCAAACGCGGCGGCGCAAAATATATCGCTGTGGCGATTTTCTTCTGCGGTGTGGCCCTATTGATTGCCGTCGTCCTGGCCAAGGTCTTCGCGCTTAACCAGGGCTACAGCGCGGGGATGATCGGGGGCGCGTTGACTCAGTCATCCGTCATCGGAACAGCCGACGATGCCTTAGAACACCTGAACAGCGGTCGGGCAACCGCCGACATGGATCTCAAGTCCGATATCGCCGTCGCCTATGCCGTCACCTATGTCTTCGGCACCGCCGGGTTGATCATCCTGCTTAAATTACTCACCGGCATCTGGCGCATCGATCTGCCCGCCGCCGCAAAAAAAGCTGAAGCGGAACTGGGGTACAGTGCTGAACAGGAAACCCTTGAGGCTTTTCATTGGTCGAACCTGGCCATTCCCCGGGCCTTCCAGATCGAAAACGGGCAGGTCGTCGCGAAAAGCGTTAAGGAGGTTGAAGCCCTGTTCCCTCAAAGGATTTCCGTCGATCGCATAAAAAAAAAGAGCAAGATAATCGACGACGTTTCAGGGGATGTCATTCTGGAAAAGGGGGATATAGTTGTCCTCACCGGTTATCGGTCCCGCCTGATAGAAGCCTCGGAGGTCATCGGACCGGAAGTCGACGACGATGTCGCTAAGGAGATTATCGGTGAGATCCTCGGTATCTGCCTGACGCACAAGGAGTTGGACGGCAAAACCCTCCATAAGGTATTTACCCGTTACGGCCACGGCTGCTTCATTCGCCGTGTCACCCGCCAGGGGCATGAATTGCCGGTTGTCCCCAAACTGAAAGTACACCGGGGGGATATTATCACCGTGATCGGCGCCCGCAAAGATGTCGAACGGCTGGCCGGGGCTATCGGTTATCCCGAGCGCCAAACCCAGTTTACCGACCTGATTGCGGTGGGTGCCGGAATCATTTTGGGAACCTTGATCGGACTTGCGGCGATCGATATCGCCGGCATCCCCATTACCCTGGGGGTAGGAGGAGGCGTCCTGGTTTCAGGAATTTTTTTTGGCTGGCTCAGGTCCGTCCGCCCGACCTGGGGGCAGATACCTACCCCGGCTCAGTGGATTTTCACCGACCTGGGGTTAAACCTGTTTATTGCCTGCGTCGGACTGTCCGCCGGTCCGCAGGCTATTGCCGCGCTTAAGCAGGCCGGTGTTACGATCTTTATCGCCGGAGCCTGCCTGACCACCATACCTCACTTCCTGACCTGGCTTTTCGGACTTTATGTACTCAAAATCAATCCGGCGCTGCTTCTCGGTGCCATGACCGGCGCGGGGACCCTCACCGCCGCCCTAAACTCAGTCAGAGATGACGCCAAGAGTCCGGTACCGGTCATCGGTTACACCGTCCCCTACGCGATCGGAAATGTTCTGCTCACCGTCTGGGGCGCTTTGATTGTAAATATTGTCTAGCCGAAAATATAATTGCGAAGGGGTCGGGCCAATGGAAGAAATCGAAAATAGGAGGACGTCTTCCAATCTATTCATAAAAACCAACTCAAACATAAAAAGCCCCAGAGCAATAACTCTGGGGCTTTTATTATGGTGGCGAGGGACAGAATTTTAATCGCCTTGGGCGATCGAATGCGCCTGAGGCGCAACACGGGGATTTTCATTCAATAACCCTGGGTTTCCTATCCTCCTCAATTCACTTAACTTACTGAAATCATTGAATCCGTAATTTCCAGGTTTTGGCTGATTTTCCGCGCTTTAGCAGATTACGGCAATTCGTCGCCTGTCATAGAATATGCTCTTAATGCTCTTTAGCTCGCTGCGCCAAGCAATTAAGGCAACCCTCAATCTGTTGCCATTTGATTTTCGCTATCATTTCACCCAGTCTGAACAATGCGTCCGCTTCTCTCGACTTTATACGTGCATTCAAAGTTCCCGTCTGATTAAAGATCTTGACTTCCTCTATCTCCTGATTGAGCTCGGCTGGTCGGAGAAACACGATCGGGAGATTACCTAATTTACTGGCTCTGCACACGCTTTCCGAACCATCGTTGCATGGGATCACGTCCGAATTCTGTGATGGCGGACGCCACCCGGATCCCTCGTATACGATGTCTGCAGCTCGCGACAGCTGATCCATGAATCCGGACACATTTTTTTCATGTTCAAGAGACTTGCCACCGTCCGAGACGAGGAGAATATTTATTCTCCAGTCTTTCGCTTTTTTTTGCCGACCCAACAGCAACTTCACACCTAAATTGTCGACAAGCCCACCGTCGCCAAGCAGCAGCTCTAAGGTGTTCGTATCCCTATAATTCTCTCCCGGAACCTCGGAGCCCACTGCGCGACCATCGGGTGCAGGTAATCGTTCTGGGCCCTCATTTGGAAAACTCACACTGACCGGGTCCAATGCCACTGGGAAGGCTCCTGAGGCGGCAACTATCCGCGCGAGCGGCTCCTGGCCGAGAACGTTTTTGAAATACACTTGGCCCTCTTTATCTCCAGCAAACCTTTCTATGCGCTGAAAAAACACGCCATCCTGGGCTATCCCGACTGCGTTTCCTCTTATCAGGTCAGTCGTGCATATCTGCAGTCGCGGTTGGCCATTCCCGCGCAATTCTTTCAGAGTCTTGCCGTTCAGCAGCACCCGATCCAGAGCACGTGCCTGAATGTCTACACGACCATAACTATACCACGGGAATAACCGGACTTCGCTGAAAGGCAGTTTTAAAGGTGTCCACAGACGCAACAGATTGCTCGGGCTCCAAATGTCGCGCAAAATGTTCAACCGATTGTCTTTTACTGCAGCCTTGAAGTCTTCTGGCTTGCCACCGACGGCATAGAAAGCTCCGATAATCGAACCACCTGAAACCGTGCTGATGTGTGTGATCGGAACCTTTTTCTCGTTCAAGTACTTGAGTACGCCCGCATGCATTAGTGCGGCCCTATATCCACCACCTGAGAGAGCAAGACCGACAGAGAGGCCATTCCACTCTTCTTTCGTAATTGATCTGGACAGGTTTCCATGCTCGCAAGGATCGGCTGCAAACAAGGCTATCAACCCAGAAGCGGCAAGCCAAGTTGCCAGTCCCAGGACAAGAAAAAACCTGTTCACAGTGACGTTAACCCAGTTTTCTTGCTCCTTGCCCTCTACCGAGGGTACAAAAATTCTCGCAGCGAATCCCGCAGCCATACTGCCGAGAATAAATGCGACGATAAATATCATAAGGTGATGAGTCCCATTTATCCAGAACCAGAATATCACCAATCCGATAAGGACGTAGACCATCCAGGGAGTCGCACGGACTGCTCTTGCAAGAAGTCCTTTCCAAAGAAGAGCGATACCTAAACAGAAACCGCCTGCCCCATATGCGAGTATCAGCCCTTTAAAAAAACCCGCTCCTTGAGTGAGACTGATTACTAGCACGTAGATAAAGACCGCACCCAGCAAAGTCAAAACTTTATCCGATATACCCCATGCGTTTCTGGTTTCTGCGCGGAGCGGGTTTGCCTCTTGCACATGCCTGTTCTTGATGACTTGTTCTGTTTTGTCCTTTGCCTTGCTCAGTATTTTATTCGGTGCTTTTCGAAACTCCATAGTTGTCAACTCCTATTTAAATGTTAACATAGGGAAGCGGAAACCGTCGTTTGGGAATATTGAATCTTTACCATTGTACCTTATCTTATTTTAACGCCAGCTCACAATATTTGGATTTCAGTTAAGGAAAAAGTTGGTAAATCAGATCAATGATAATCAAATTGAAGGTTCCGTCAAGCACCAATAAATTGAGAGTATCCAGCTTTACCCCTAATTGCAGATATCATAGTTGGTGACGGTATAGTTAAGGAAATATTTTAATTTGATCCGAGCGAGCGTCTCCTAACCCAAGAGAACCGACGGTGGCGGCCCTGCCCATCTCTTAATATCATGAAGCTATCTCAAAAATAGTAGATTACGTTCAAGGGCAAGGCGTCGATTTGGTTTAAAAGCGGAGCGTACACGTCAGTACGTGAACATTTTAAACCAGATCGCAACGCAGCCCTTGGACGTAAGATGTAATTTTGAGATAGCTTCATGACATTTCATCAAAGGTTGCACTAACGAAATCAAGGCCAACCACGTTCCGGCTCGTCGCTGTTTATGAGCGCTGCTCTTTTTGCATCTCCAACTGATTCCGATGCCAACAGAAAGAAAGAAAAATAGGGGTTGTTTATTGACAACCTGACGACAGTTTAATATTTAATTTCAGTTCTTGCTGCGAGACCAATTCACTGGGGCACGATTTGCGCCTCGAACCCGATTCATATTTTGATAAAAAGGAGTTCCGGTTATGAGAATATCATTCAGCCGCATTTTGTCCCTGTTGATGGTTGCCCTATTCCTGGCCGCATGCAGCAGCGTGACACCCGAATCCCAATTGAGCGAGATCAACGAGTTATTGAGTAAAAATTATCCAATGACGCAGGAGCAGGAGCGCGATATTGCCGCTTTCACCGATGCCGGGAAAAAATTGATGCAGGAGGGAAAAAATGCTGAGGCCTCGGAGAAGCTGGCAGAGGCATTGAAAATTCTTTACTGGGTCCGGGACACCTATGTGCTCAACAAAGCGGAGTGACTTTGGCCAGCCCCTTTTTGGGGTCAAAACTGATCGTTTTACGGATTCGAAATCAGAGCCTTTAGGCCGGCTCTGCGCCTTATTCGGGAGGGCTGTCCCCGTAGCGCTTTACATATTCATCTAAAATGAACTCATAAAGTTTTTTTCGGATGTCGTCCGGCATTTCGCCAAACTTCAACCCCATGAGAAAGACTGACTCTTTGTCGTCGGGCTTCTTGGACCATTTGACGCTTGCTTTGATCCATTGCGTTTTGGTGGAAATTTGCGCATCCCGATCGGGTATCGGAGGTTCCAGATCAATTGCGGGATTATGTCCTTTTCGGAACAATTTCTCAATCAGTTCTTGTTTTTCCTGAAAAACTTTCAGGCACAATCCACCCCGGCTGATATTTTCAGTGGTGGCCGTATAAAATTTATCTCCTCCCTCGTCGGACAGTCTGAAACGTATCGAGAGGGCTTTTCCCAAACGAGGCCCGGCCCGTTTTTCTTCGCCCTTGGAAATATCCTCTTGCATCTATTTCCCTCTCCTGATTTTTCAAGGTATGGCTTTTGGCGGAGCCTGTTTAGTTCTGGAACACGTCAACTCGCGGTCATTAAAATAAGTAGCGATTTTCTGCCACTATGTGGTATTGTGCGTAATTTCAAATAGTTACCGATACAATTAAATTTTTACCCATATTTAACCCTCTGTCAAGAAAATAAATCAATAAAAATAGGGGACAGGTACTTAATGCCTTTAACTGTAGACTTTTTGCGTGTGTTCTACCAAAGCATCTATGATTTGTGGCCAGGCCCCGCCATGCGGAAGGTCGTGTCCCATTCCGTCGATGATCATAAGCCTGGCACCGGGTATAGCAGCAGCTGTAATCTTTCCACACTCTACCCTTAAAAGAGGGTCATCGGCACCGTGGATTACTAACGTAGGCGTAGAGAGCGATTCAAGTGCAGGCTTTCTATTTTTTTGTGCAAAAATGGCGACAAGCTGTCGAGCCGCGCCTTGAGGACAGTATGATCGATCATATGTTTGAGCCACATGCTTTCTGAGCCATTCTTTATCATAAGGAAAGCGAGGCCCTGAAATCGTGGTAAAAAGTTTCACACCAAACTCGATATACGCTTCCCGTCCCTCTGGAGGAGGCGTAAGTAATAATTCCATGGCTTCTGGCTTAGGCTGCGGTTCCTCGGGGTCGCCTGTTCTGCTATAGATCGAGATAAGGCTCAAAACCCTATTGGGGTAATTGAGCGCGATCGTTTGTGCAATCATTCCTCCCATTGATATGCCACATATATGCGCCTTTGCGATGCCTAAAGCATCCAACAGTCCTACCGTATCTGCTGCCATGTCTTCGATCGTATAAGGAGGATTTATCATCTCGCCTTTCATCATTGCTTCGATGGTCTGCATTATATCTGGCACGCCGGCTTTTTCTATTGTAGACGAAAGCCCGGCATCTCGATTGTCAAATCGAACTACATAGTGGCCATTTTGGGCGAGTTGCCGGCATAATTTTTCATCCCAATCAATTAACTGGCCAGCGAGTCCCATAATCAAAAGCAAAGCTGGCGAATCAGGCTCTCCAAAGGTTTCGTATTCAATCTGAATACCGTTAGCATCAACTTTTGCCATTATTGTTTCCTCCTTTCTTCTTGATTTCCGCTATTATCTTAGCCTCTCAAATACTTTTTTATCACAGATATCCTATCTTTCTGCTGGGGAATTTGCAAGGAGTGTTGCAATGGGGCCTTGAAAAGTGGTTTGGGTTTTACAACGCTGAGCGCTCCCATCAAGCGCTTGACAATCTGACCCCGGATGAGGTTTACTTCAATTTTCCTCATCCGGTTGCCGAGGCTGCCTGAGACCTCGTTTTCAATATGTACAGCTCAGAGTTTAACTCTAGGCTCAGGTTGTCCCTACAGTTGGGCGCACCGCCATATTATTGCAAATAATTACCATACCGAATAATAAATATTAAATTATAACCTAATATGAGCAGGAGAAGATGACAATGGAAGTTAAACAGGTAAAACTCATCTATTTTTCACCCACTGGAACCACTCAAAAAGTATTGGAAAGTATAGCCAAAGGTATCACTGTTGAAGATGTCGAGCATATTAATTTGACACTTCCGGAAGGAGCTCAACAAACAATTCCACCCTTTTCAGATGAATTCGTAATTATCGGTGCACCTGTTTACGGTGGTCGTCTGCCAGTTGATGCAATCAATCGTTTCAAACAGCTAAAAGCAAACAAAACCTTGGCGATTCTAATAGTTGTATATGGGAATCGGGAGTTTGAAGATGCATTGTTAGAATTAAAAAATCTTGCAATTGAGTTGGGCTTTAAACCGGTTGCCGGTGGGGCATTCATTGGGGAGCACTCTTTTGCAACAAAGGATGTCCCCATCGCAAATGGACGTCCGGATAGCCTGGATGTTCAAAAGGCAATGGATTTTGGAGCAAAAATTAAAAATAAAGTCACAGCGTTACAATCACCTGATGCCCAAATGGATTTGGAAATTCCCGGCAGATTTCCATATGAAGGCGGAGCGCGATCTATGACTGTTTCACCCGTGACCAAAGAAGACATATGCACAGTTTGTGGTACGTGTGCCAGTGTATGTCCAACTGCAGCCATTTCAGTAGATGGGAGCGTGGCAACTAAAATCGAGCTATGCATTCGCTGTTGTGCTTGTATTAAAAGCTGTCCCACAGGTGCAAGGGTTTGGGAAGCCAGCCTGATGAAAAATATTGCCCACTGGCTAAATGAAAATTGCGGTTCTCGGAAAGAACCTCAAATTTTTGGGATAGATGTGTAGAGTCCAATTATGTCAAAAATTTACACTCGCAGTGGTGACCAGGGAAAAACAAGCCTTTTTAGGTAAAAAATTTCCCTAGCTAAGTTGAGTTTTCCCGCTTGGTTGAAAAGAAAATAAAACATTTTTACGCGAGACAGATAATCTGTCAATAATGAAGACTTGAACCTTCGCCTTCCGGATTGCCTTGTGGGCCCTCTCCGGGTCGAACTCAAACATTTTATACATTAACTTTATCGCTTGAAAACACACTTTAAATCCTTATTTTGGTCATCTGTGCGGGCGGCCTGGTCTAAAAAACCAGGCCTAAAACGAAATGGTTCTGATGAGCGTTTATTTTAGGGGCTTAGACATCCATGTTAGCTGCGATCATTTTTATTATAACCTATACCGGCGTTGCATTGGGCAGGATACCCGGCCTTGTGATTGACAGGGTCGGCATAGCGTTGCTGGGTGCCATTGGAATGATTGTTTGCGGTGTTATTACCACCGATGCCGCCGTTAAATCCATTGACCTACCGACGATCCTGCTCTTGTACTCACTGATGATTATATCCGCTCAGCTCAGACTCGGCGGATTTTATACATGGGCGGCTTTGAAAATGACATTATTGCTGGGCCGTCCAAAGACGTTCCTTCTGGTAACTATGCTTGCAAGCGCCTTTTTGTCTGCCGTTTTGGCCAACGACATTGTTTGTTTCGCTTTCACTCCGGTCTTGGCGCTGGCCTTGATCCAGGCCGGCATCAACCCGCTGCCATTTCTTATTGGATTGGCCGTCTCAAGCAACATCGGTTCTGCGGCGACCATCATCGGCAATCCTCAGAATATGCTGATCGGCCAGGTCGGCAGGTTGGATTTTGCGGAATTCTTTTTCTGGTGCGGTCCGCCTGCAATGGCTGCGCTGATAGGAAGTTACTTGATTATTTTGTGGATCTATCGAAAAGAGATCGCACGGCACCGGGACTTGCAGGCTGTTGAGGTCAATGAGCATCTGCCGGCATTCAACCGGTGGCAAACCGACAAGGGACTCGTATTTACCTGCGTGCTCATCGCCCTGTTTTTTACGTCGATACCCAGGGAATTTTCGGCCATCGGTGTCGCCGGTCTATTGCTGTGCAGCCGCAGATTGAAAACGAGAGAAATTCTTGGTCTTGTGGACTGGCATCTGATCATGTTGTTTTGCGCGCTTTTTGTCGTTATACAAGGTGTTTCCCAGAACCATTACCCGGATATGGTTGTAAATCAACTCCAGGCATTAGGGGCCAATCTTCACAACCTCTTAACCTTAGCAGGGGTATCCACGGTATTGAGCAACCTGTTCAGCAATGTGCCGGCAACCATGCTTCTGGTTCGATTTCTTGACACGGGTAATCCCGTTGAGTGGTACACCCTGGCTGTCTCAAGCACGTTCGCCGGGAATCTGATCATCATCGGCAGCATTGCCAATCTGATTGTCATAGAACAGGCTTCCATCTACGGCATCAAAATTAGCTTCAAGGAACATGCGGCGGTCGGTATCCCTGTTACTTTATTCTCTTTGGCAGCGCTCCTCATCTGGATAAACGCCTAAAAGCCTTCTAATCGCGAAACGATCTGTGAACGGAAAAAGGGACACGAAAAAGGGGTCAGATCTTTGAATTTGACATTTTATGGATTTGGATCAAAATGCAATCAAATTGTTTTTTCAATCTTCGACTTGAATTTATTTTTGTTTTCAGACGCATTCGATTTTGGCTCACGGTGCTATAATCTACGCCAAAGATGGCTCCGATTTCTTTCTGCTTAAAATTACTGTACCGGTAACTAAGTTCCATGGCCATCTGCCTAAATTCCTTAAATTTCGTTCTTCGGTCCTGCAAAGCTACTCCATGGATAATTTTTTAGATAATTGCGTTTTTTTGCATACTCAGCCTTTTTAAACCGGCTGGTTCGAATTGGATTTAAATGAATATAGCGACTCAGCGGCAAAAGATACTCATCTTCATCGACCAGCAAAGATTTAAACCTTCCCTGAAAAACATGCCCCGGGCGGCCATTGCGGCGATTAAATCTCACCGTGTAGGTGACCAATTTTACTCGTATTTATTCTCAACCGTTCAGCAGTTTTTTAACGCAGGCTTTCAGATCCGTTATTTTTACCGGCTTTGGAAAAAAATCATCCACATGTTTTCGAAATGCTTCGATGGAGGCATCCATACTTGCAAAGGCGGTAATCATTATCACTTTGACTTCCGGCAATTCATTTTTAATGATTCTCAGGACCTCCATGCCGTCAATATCCTTCATTTTCAGATCGGTAATGACGACATTAAACTTTTCTTCCTTTAATCTTGCGAGCGCCGGTTTTGCATCCAGGAAAGTCTCCACGGTATAACCATCCTGCTCAAAAACAGTTTTGATCATCTTGCCGACAATGTTTTCGTCATCTATCACCATGATTCGATATGCGTTCATTTCCATCCTCCCTTCCCCTATGAATAGGTAATTCTATAACAAAAGTTGTTCCGGCTCCCACTTTGCTCCTCACATCCATTTTTCCGTTATGTCTTCTTACAATACCATAACTGATAGACAGACCCAATCCCGTTCCCTCCGCACCCTTGGTGCTGAAAAAAGGGTCAAAGATATAAGAAATAAGTTCCTGGGAAATTCCGTTGCCGGTATCTGTGACTTCTATAATGATATTATCCTGATTTTCTGCAAGCCTAGTAACAATAAAAACAGATCCGCCTGAAGGCATGGCATGAACCGCGTTACCCAGTAAATTAACCAGAACTTCCCGGATTCTGTCCTCATCGATCAAAACGGCGGGAAGGTCTTCTTTAAGGTCCAGGCGACTGTTGATTCCTGAAATATCAAGCGTATTCTGGACCAGTTTAAGTGAGTTTTTTATGACGCTATTGATATCGGCAACTTTGAAATCGGCTTTCTTCGGTCTTGAAAAATCCAGAAGGTCCTGAACAATCTTTTTGATTCTTTCGCTTTCCTCCAGGACCGTATTCATATACTCTATTTTGTCTTTGTTGCAGATGCGATCGAAGAGCTCTAAATAAGTCTGAGCCACCATGGATATGTTATTGAGCGGGTTGCCGAGCTCGTGGGCCACGCCCGAGGTGAGAATGCCTAAAGATTCCAGTTTTTTGGATTGGATAAGTTGCTCATGGCGGGTTTCAAGTTCTTCACACATAGTGTTGATGGCCTTCATGACGGAACCCAGTTCATTGTCGGGTATTTTCCCTTCCATTTTCATGAAGTTTCCCGCCGATATTGCGTTGGCCGTTTTTTCTATGCGGTTAAGATTTTTGAAAATTTTTGAAAAAAATAGATAGGAACTCGTTATGGCGGTAAAAATGATGAAGCAGAAGAAAGCCAGCAGCGTCTTTTTTGAAGCCAGCAAAATTTCATTAATCGTTTTTGTTTCAAGGCTGATCATATTCTCAGAAAAGAGCCTCAATTTTCGTCCGGATTCCCGGACGTTTAATTGTATATCCGGCGCCGTTTGATTATGCTCCCCTAACTCATCAATTTCCTGCTCATATTTGTTGAGATATAATTTAAGGTTCTGCCAGTTTTGTTCGCCGATGGCCTTGATTATATCCGGGCTCAGGCTTTCAACCGTCAGATGGCTTTCCTTCAGCTCATTTTTTATCGATGAAAGTTCTGAGGGATCTTTATAGAGAAAATAATTCTTTTCTGAAAGCCTCATACTTAGAAATGAGGCGTTAAGGCTGTCGGCAATTTCAACAAAGCGCAACTTGGCAAGGACAAGATCGAATTCATGGTAGTAAAAAGCGGATATCAGGATGATAGAGATAATGCCAAGGACATTGCCTAGTGTGATTTTATGCACCAGCTTCATAATTATCTCGCTAATATACGGGGATTATATTCACCCGGACCTCTTCTACTCCCGGCATTTCCTGCAGGATTGCGCGGATATCTTCCGTCAGGGCTTCCTCCTGAGCCAGACTGCGTTTCAGGTGGACCACAATCGTATGGTTTTCGACCGAGACCTCAACATCGGAGTAAAAGTTCATTAAATCCGACTTTACCCTGGCAGCCAGGCTTTCGTTCGCAAGAATTCTGCGAGACTCGGCAGTCGTTTGAAAAGAGGGCGAACTCGCCGAGGCGAGAATTTTCTCAACGGCATCATCGATGGACAGTCTCCCAATGACCAGGCCAAGATCATACAAGCTCAGCTCCCAGGGGTCCCTGTCATGGAAATACATGGCCCACTTTCTGCGCTCCTTATCAAACTTTCTTATGGTTTTGAGCGCCTCTGCCTTCGAGACATTTTCTCTTTGCATGATGACCTTCACGCGCTCCTCGGCAGTGGCGGAAATCAGGACCTTGAGGATATTTGGAATGCCTTCAAGCAGAAATTGGCCCACAAGGCCATGATACACCACGTTATCTTTGGCGGCATATTCCAACAGAGCGGCACGGATATAAGCGACGTATTTCTTTTTCCCATAGCTGAAGCGGTCACGCAGAGTAGGGGTGTTCTCAACAGCTTTCTTCAGCCAATTTTCAGGAATATCGAATTCCTGGGAGGCCAGACTGATAATTTCCTGAGAAATACAATCATAATTCAGCTCGCGCGCCACCCTTTCCGCGATTTTCTTGCCATGGCTGTAAGAAGCTCTGGCGATAGCTATGATAGACATATCGACCTCCATTTGCCAAATTATCGCAGAAGTGCCACGCTCCAGGCAGCCCTGCAATTCACCAAGCCCTGAGGGCTATCCGATGCTATGGGACCTAACCTACGGAAATCAACCCCAACACTCCGATCATCACAATCACGCCGGCAACACACGCCAACGAGCCGTATATCCAGTCGCGCTCCTTGAAAAGCACCGCTGAGGATAGAAAAAGGGCCGGCACCACTGAAAAAACGGCCAGAGCAATCCCCAGGGCAGTCAGACCATCGCCGGTTGTCAGATGAGAAAGGTACCAGTGCCCCATGGGCAGTGAACCCGTGGCGCCTTGCCAAATTTGAGAGACAGACTGGCCCTGCCATACCGTGGACAACCAATAAGAGGCCGGCACAAAGTTATCTCCCAAAAAGGCCAACACCGATCCGATAATTACAATGAGAGAACCCACTAGCACCCCCCAGTAAACGATTCCGCCGTATATCACCCCGGCAAGCGGCGGCTTCGCTTGGTCCTTTTCCATAACATGCTCCTATAAAAAGGGTATATGTATTCCGAAAGCCCCTTCCAGTCCTCGCGCGATCAGCTTAGCCGATGAAACCAGGAGGATAAGAATCAGAACTTTGCGCACAAAACCGGCTCTGATCCGGATTAATAGGTGCGCTCCCAGGATTCCGCCGACGACGTGTCCCAGCATCCATGGAGCGGCAAGAATGGAAATGAGGGCGCCATATGTTAAGTAGGTCCAGATAGCAGTCGCGTCGCTGATAGCCAGCAAGACGCCGCTGGATGCCGCTGCAACCTTGACCGGCGCCAACATGACAAGGTTCAGCGTCCCGGTGAGAAATGCGCCGCCCCCCATACCGAAGAAGCCGCCGATAAAGCCAAGAAAGATAAAAAGAATTCCTCCCAGCAGGGCCCTTACCATATGGTACTCGACCACCTGCCCCAGTGATTCTTCCCAATAGGAACCGCTTATTCCCAGCTTGAGGGAAAATCGATCGATGAACTTAGGTTCAGGATACTCGGTTTTGCCGCCACCGGTGAATAAAAAATAGGCGATAACAAGCATGAGAATCCCGAGCGAAAGGCGAACCGCGCCGTCACCCTTGGCTCCCAAAGCGTCGTGTAAGTAGATGGCGCTGACACTGCCGGTGAGAGCTCCGATAGTGATGGGAACCGCACAAAAATAGGTAACTCTTAAGTTGGCCAGTTTCGTCTTCATAAAGGGTCCGGATGAAATCAAGCCGCCGAACATGGCCACTACCAGGCCGGTAGCCCTCACTACCAGGCTGTCGATCGAGGTAAAGCCCAACATGATAGGCGTAAACATCACGCCGCCGCCGATGCCGGCGATGACCGCGATAATGGCGATGACCGTGCTGATAAGGAAAGAGCCGATGATGATTAGCCACATGGATAACGGTGAGAGGACCTGCGTGGCGTGTACCTTTGAAAATACCGCCATCACAATATAACCGCAGATAATTAGAATGATAAGTACGCTCAGCTCCGGAACCCGAAGGACGAGGGCCCAAAGTATCCCCCTCCTTTTGGCCCTCTTTCTTTGCACCCCGCCGAATTCATGTCTCTGTGCAACATCAGGTTGCGGTTGTCTATGTTCCATACTCAGTTGACTCCCCGGTTCAGAATGCTCCCAAACAAAAAGAATGTGAAAAAACGGCGTTATCCAAAAAATACTTGGGCAGTTGAGCCTGGGGATCAGCAGGTGTTAGCGACGCCAGCAAATGCAACAAAGCCCGTCAATCCGTTCGGCTTTCATCATTTGTGAGCCCGTTTATCTTCTAACCCGTATAAGTCATTAATCCAGAGGGTTTTTAGGCTTTGCGCCCACCGAGACTTGCTTTACGCCCTCGATAGATCCAGCGATAACTTCAATGTCCTTAAGGACGTTCCTCTCGCGGGTCAACAGTGCGGCTGTATGGACCTGGACGTTTCCTTTAGAGGCGATAACATCGACGTCGGGCTCAAGATCCACAAGGGCGGCTCTTACCTCGGCTGCAAGGGCCAGATCTTCAACGTGCTGCTGTGATTCAGGGCTGGTTTTGAAACGATCCAGCGCCAGCGTCTCGCAGATAATGTGGACGGCATCATCGGTGGTGATATTTTTGATGTGGATAAATAGATCGTAGAGCTCGGGTTTATGGGTGTCTATTCCATAGAGGTGGGTACTCCATTTCCGGCGCTCTTCATCATCACTTTGCAAAATACGAAGTGCTTCCTTCCTGGCAATTCCCTCCCGTTGCGCTTCAATTTTAACCCGCTCATCAAGATCGGCAATTATCCGTACCTTTAGCACGTGAGCGACATCCTTCACAAAAAAGTGCCCCGCTAGACCGCAATAGACTACATTATCTTTGCGAAAATGCTTGAGGATTTCAGCCTGAATGGAGGCAATATATTTCTCTTTCCTATAGCCGATTCGATCCAGAATAGAGGGTGCATCATGGATCGCACGGACAAGTTTTATCTCCGCAATATTGAATTCGTTGGAAGCCTCCAGAATTACCTCCCGCGAGATGCACTCGTATCCGAGCGTCTCAGCCAGCTTTTCGGCCACCTCTTTGCCTTTGCTGTAAGATCCCTGGGATATAGTTATAATTGCCATATTTAGAGTCACTCCTGTATATCACTGCAATATAATCCTCTTGGATGCAATTTTATGATTCTCCTAAAATGGGAATGAGATATGATTTAAATTATTCATTTTTGCCTCCTTGTCATAAACACTGAGAACCCAGGAAGGTTATTCTCTTCCGATTGACAAATTATAGGGCTGCCACTCTTATCCCAGTATAGGCGCCTTGCTGATTTTTGTGTAAGACTGGGAAGCTTTATTATGTCCGCTTTTGTCCTACATTAGAAACCGACCGTCCCCGGCGCAGCGCGGCACGCAGGATCCCCCAAACCAGCTCGTCAAAATTGAATTAGACTTCTTGATCAAGGATTGGACTTAAAATTAGACCCTGTTCTCTTGACTAATATCGGTTCGACACTAGTCTTTTTATACTGAATGGGCTGAGCGATAACTTGAGACGGCATTCGCAAATGTTACCCAATCTATTACCCGAAGCCAATCTTAACTAAAATGGACTAGTTAATGCGTATTTTAGGTCTAAGATGCCATTTCTTCAGGCTGAAAATGAGATGCCCCAGACGACTTATTTGACAGTTCATACGGTTTTTTCAAACTATTCACTCAAAACATAGAAAGCTCCAGAGAATTACCCCTGGAGCTTTTTATTATGGTGCCGAGGGACAGAATTTTAATCGCCTTGCGCGATCGAATGCGCCTGAGGCGCAACACGGGGATTTTCAGACCAGATTTTTGAAAATTCGAAAATTCTGTAATTACAAGCAGTTGATTCTATTCCAATTTTTCAGGCTATTTTGGGTTTCGTTTGGAACTGTTTGGAAACATTTGATCTTGACGGGCACAATTTGGGCACAATTCAATCGAATATTACCCCCTACCCTACTCTTCACTTCAACAAAATCTGATCAAACATAGCCTTCTGATCGACAATTTGGACGATGAGGACGATGTTTACGGATAAATTCTAAAAGACAATTTAATATTTCACTCAGAAAGCAACATTGTAGCAGCCTATCAAATTTTCGGATTTGATTAGCCTATCTCCAAATATTCCATATGTTTGATGCAGCACGCAATCTCCACCTTTAGGCAAGCCAAAATTGATTACCTTAGCTGATGCATTATACCATATTGCGCGGACGCTGAAGAAAGGCTGTAGTAAGTAACCCTCTGGCTGATTGAGAAGGGTATGAAAAGTCTGTAAGAGGATTTTGAGGACTGCCATGAGGGACTGTTTTCCCATACCGCGATATGTGCGGTCTCGTGGTCGAAATGCACGAAAATCAATCTGCCTAATTCTGCGCTCGCTCCATTACAAGCGGATCAGGTCGATTTGCATCCCCTGATCCTTCCTCCGACATTTTCCGGGGTGCACGAATTTTCGAATTGCTTTTCGTATTCGTCATTCCTTGACAGGCAGCACGTGGATGGCCTTGATGATCAGTTCGATTTCATCGCCTTGTTTGATATTCAGATGATCGACCGATTCGGTGGTCAGGACTGAGGACATCTCGTGTGGATCGGTGACAGTAAATTTTACCAGCGACATGACGTCCCCTTTTTTGATACTACTGACCTTCGCTCGAATTTTGTTTCGGGCGCCATATTTCATGGTTGCCTCCTTTGCGAAATCCTTTTGTGGGTTTAGTACGAGCAGATCAATAGAGCATTTTTCTTACTAGCAAACGCAGACTGAGCAATCAAGCTCTATTGATTGCCTTTAAATGTTGATAACTTTGTCGGCCAGCTGCATGGCAGTGACAATATCCAGCATATTGGTTGTCTCACCGACCTGCTTTCTATCCAGAAGATTGAAATGGTTCAGGCAGGTACCGCAGACGAGGATTTTGAGCCCTTCTTTTTCATACCCTTTGAGATCATCGAGCACCTCCGAGCCTTCGATGGTCAGTTTGACACCATTGTTAACGAATACCAGTTGCCACAGCTCTTCGCCCATCTCCTTCAGCGTGCGCAGGAAATTAACCATCAGCTTCAAGCCCAGTGTGTCATCGCCAAAACCCATGCGGTCGGTGGCGCACATCACCATGATTTTCTTCGCATCGCTGGAAGGCTTCAGGGTAGGTTGGGGCTGCGCTGAAGGCACCGAGTCACAACTGCCGCTGACAACGTAATCGGCCCCGTCTTGGTCCAGCACCGTTTGAAAACCTTTGGATTCCAGGAACCGCTGAACATTCTGCTGGGAAGCCGCATTGTCGACTACCACCCTTACACTGTTGGGGCTGTCTTCCTGTAAGGCGGCCTTTGTTTGAAGCACAGGTGCCGGGCATGCCAGGCCGCGGGCATCGATTTCTTTCATTGGAAAACCTCCTTGTAGAATACATTACATTTTCACGCTTGCCTTGTGTCAGGCAACCCATATTTTCTCTTCCGGGCCGCTAAAAATATCTCCGATTTGGGCGGCATCGTCGATACCCCCGTCTTTCAATGCTGAGACCAGGGCAGCGGAATGAACTTCACTGACGCTGATCAGGAGGCCACCTGATGTCTGGGGATCATACAGAAGATCCTGGAGCGTGCGCGGAACCAGTTCGGCAAAGATAATCATTTGCTCACGAAATTCCCTGTTTTTGTATGCACCGGCAGGGATAAGACCCATGGCAGCAAATTCCAGGGCTTCGGAAATGACCGGCATCTTACCGGAATCAATCCTGGCGCTGCAGCCCGATCCGTTCACCATTTCTGCAAGATGACCCAAAAGCCCGAAGCCGGTCACGTCGGTGCAGGCACTGATATCAAAATCCGCCATGATCCGGGCAGCGTCACGATTAAGCTCAGCCATCAAGCTGGTCACTTTTTCTAATAAATGCTCAGAAACCATATCAGCCTTGATCGCTGTGTTGACAATGCCGGTGCCGAGCGGTTTGGTCAAAACCAGGCAGTCTCCCCGCCTCAGATTCTTTTTGGCCAGCACTCGCTCCGGGTGAACCAAACCGGTAACAGACAGTCCGTATTTGATCTCCTTGTCCTCAATGCTGTGCCCGCCAATAAGAACCACTCCGGCCTCCTTGAGCTTGTCGACACCACCCTGGATAATTTGCCGCAGGATGCTCAAATCCATTGTCTTGGCCGGAAAAGCGACCAGGTTCATTGCGGTTTTCGGTGTCCCGCCCATGGCGTAAACATCGCTTAGGGCGTTGGCGGCTGCAATCTGTCCAAACCAGTAAGGATCGTCTACAATCGGCGTGAAAAAATCCACCGTTTGAATCAGTGCCAGGTCATTCGATATTCGATACACACCGGCGTCGTCGGCCCGGTCCAAGCCGATGATGACATTTTCATCGGATGGAAAGGTCATGCCGCACAGTGCCTTGTCCAGGTCCCCCGGAGGCAGCTTGGAGGCTCAGCCGGAGCCGGTCACCGATTTTGTCAGGCGTATTTTATCAGTCTCCGCCATGGGTGTTCTCCTTTATTGGATTTCTTTGGTTTTCGGAAGCTTCAAACGGGCAGGATAGTTCACCGGCCTGGTAAACATGCTTTTGGCCGCAAAACGGACAGAGTTCGTTGATTGCCACTTTTGCATTCAGGGTTTTGTTTCCAGCCTCGTCGGTGAAGACGCCCCTGTTTTCCAGAATGCAGAAATTCGCACTTTTAAAAACCTTGTTTTGCGTCGGGCAGACAAATATAAATTTCATCACCGTTCACTCAATTGGCAGGCAGCCAAGGCGCGACCAGTCAGCGCCCGTCTGAAGCCAGCAGTGCTGCGCCCAGAGCGCCAATCATTTGCGGATCAGCGGGCACAAGGATTGCACGATCTAATTTTTCGGCAAGCAGCTCGCACATGCAGGGATTTTTAGCCACGCCGCCGGTAAAAACAATATTTCCTTCCGAAGACACGCGATTGATCATGCCGGCGGCCCGGCGAATAACGCTGGTATGCAGGCCCCTGGCAATTTTTCGGCGGTTTTTTCCTCTGGCAATCAGGGAAGTGACTTCCGATTCGGCAAATACTGTGCACATGCTGGAAATATTGAGATCATTTTCGGCAAGCAGCGCTTCCCGACCAAATTCTTCGATGTTATATCCCAGGGTTTTTGCCATAATCTCCAGGAATTTACCGGTGCCGGCAGCGCAGCGGTCGTTCATTTCGAACTTTTTTACTTTTCCGTTTTCTAATAGGGAGATAGCCTTGCTGTCCTGCCCACCGATATCCAGAACCGTTCGGGTGTCGGGAAAAAATGTTCGAGCTCCCCTGGCATGGGCTTTGATTTCTGTGACCGTTGGAGCCTCAAAAGCGATCTCGAACAGGTTGCGACCGTAACCGGTGGCCATAACTCGGTCGAAGCTGACCCCATCCACCAACTTTTTGGCTTCGGCAATTGGATCAAAGCCGGTGTCCGCCTGAAGATTGGCTTTTATTTCACCTGCTTCATCCACCACCACCAGTTCAATGGTGCGGGAGCCGATGTCTATTCCGGCAAAACGCATCTTCATCTGTGCTTTCCTTTGCTTTAGCGAAGCTGCTCGACAAACGCTTCGACGCGTGTCTTCAGCTGGCCGACATCCTCCATGCTATAATCGGTTTCGATGCGCAGGCAGGGGATGTTCTTTTCCTCCAACGCTTTTTCCACCGGTATGGCCTCCATCAGATACGGCTGGCAAAACTGCAGCCCGTAATGGATGACGCCGTCGGCCTTGTATGCGGCAACCATTTCCTGGATATGGTTCAGACGGTCGGGATTGGGTGTAAAAATGGCGCAGTCCACCTGGAAATAGCGGTCGACGATGGCGTCCAACATCTCATCCACTGTTTCACCCGCTTCATCGGTCAGGTTGCGTGTGCCGCGTTCGCCCACGCATGATTCCTCGCCTACAATAACCGCACCAGCGGTTTCCACAATCATCGGCAGTTTCCAATTGGGCACCGCCTGGGGGCATCCGGATACGAGAATGCGGGGCGTCTTTTCCGGGAAAACGCCTTGTCTCTCCTGGATGCGTTTCTCCAGTTCATCACAGATTTTATTCACAGATTCTGTAAACCGGGCCGGGTTGTCGTAGAAGAAAACCTGGTTGGCCAGTAGGGCATCCAAACCAGAGATCGGAGACGGATCTGCTTTTCGCAGGGATGAGAGTCGATGAATGGCTGCACGCTTGGCATTGACAGTGCGAATGGCCTCTTTCAGCGATTCTGCCGTAATCGGAACACCGGTGAGATTCTCTACCGCCGCCTTAAAACGGCTGTATTCCGACCTGAGAAGTGCTTTGCCGTTTTCGGACTTGACCTGGGGCAAATCCATGACATAAAGATTTTCAACCAGGTCCTTTAGGGATTCATAAGCCTTCTTCTTTCCGTCACAGGTGTTTTCGCCCACAATCATGTCAGCGCTTTCCAGGTAAGGACACACTTTGCCGATCTTAAATCCGAATGACGACTTTATTAGGGCGCAGGTATTGCGCGGCAGCAGTTTTTCCACATCCTCAGTGACAAAATCGGCGCCTGAACAAAGGCCGACTAGAGTGGCATTGGCTGATAGAACGATCTCTTCGGGTACGAATACACAGTAGGACCCGATGATTTTGCGACCGGCTGCTTTTTCATCCAGCAATTCCTTGATCCTCAGTCCATGGACCTCACTCATGACGAAATCGAAATAACCCATACCTTCTGGCCGGTTTTTCTGTGACAAATAGATGTCCTGATAAGCTTTTCCTAAAACACTCAAAAGTGCGTCGTGGGCTTCGAGGTCTAGCCCCAAATTTGCCCACATGGATCTGTAATCTTCGCTCATTGTCTGCTCCTTTCAAATAAAATTGCATATTCCATTTCGCTTCGCTCACTAAAATGATGGTTTTTCTGCATACTTTTATGTCCGGGAGTGTTCAGCAGGGCTATCGCAGATGCACAGACACTGAAAGGCCCAGTGACGATTAGGTGATGTCAGGTTGGATATGATTTTGGCATACGGCTTCGTCTAACAAACCCGGTTAGCTGAATAAATGTCCTCAGGTAAAGCCAAAATCGTCACTCATGGAAGGCCTCGCGGAAGAATATATCGAAATTTATTTATCTCATAATAAACTTTGATATGTCAAACAGGAAATTCCGATAGCTTCATCGTCATTTATCGGAGATGCCAATGAATATGGAATTGCGGCTATACCTCCATAATCTGAGAATACAAATTTTTGGTTACCTTTTCATATGTAAGCCATCATTTTCCATAATGGATATGTGTTTTGATAGTCTTAAATCCTCCCAAAAGAGCGCCTATTCAACTGTTCTTCTTAGTTCTTTTCACCTTTCATCATAATCATAAATTTGTGTTGAAATGATCGAGGCTCCGCAAGAGTCAATAGACAAGTTCAAACGCTGCCTTATTCATAGGCACAGGGAGTAAAAGGCCCCCTGTCTTCAACAAATTTCAAAACAATTACAGACAGTTAAAATAGTGATGGTTCTGGATTGTGCCCCTTTTTGTGCCCATTCAAACAAAAAAAGCACCTACGATAAATTTCGTAAGTGCTTGAATTTATGGTGCCGAGGGACAGAATTGAATGCGCCTGAGGCGCAACACGGGGATTTTCAGACCAGATTTTTGAAAATTCGAAAATTTTTTAATTACAAGCAGTTGATTCTATAGTAGTTTTTGAATCAACTTTTGGTTTCGGTTGGAACTGTTTGGAGATATTTGACCTTGACGGGCACAATTTGGGCACAGTCGGTCGCAATTATGGATTTGATTCTTTCTTGATGATTCTATAGGTTTCTTCGTAGATGGCTTTGCGTGGTCCGATGGCGATGATATCGATGGCTTGTTTCGAGGACATGCGATAAACTATCCTGAATCTTCTTATTCGATAACTCTTTAATCCCTCCAAATCATCTTTGAGAGACTTGCCAGACTCAGGTTCAGTCACGATGTGCCGCAACCCGGCCCTGATTTTCCTTTTTAGTTGCGGGTGACAGCCTCTGATTAAAGCGACAACCTCATCCGGCACCCTGAGCTTTCTTCGAATAGTGTCTTTCGATGCCATGATTTATTCGAAGAGCTCCTCTAATGTATATACTTTAGGTTTTTTCTTTAGAGCTGAAATGCCTTTTTTTATCTCGCTCATCAAGTCTCCATCGGATTTTATCGTAATTGTTTCCCGCCAGCCTTCAAATTCATCAGGGCTCACTAAAACCGCCGCCGGTCTACCATTTTTAGTGATGACGACCTCTGCGTCAGTTGATTGAACTTTCTCTATAAGTTCGCTTAGTTTCATTTTTGCTTCGGACAAAGATAGAGTTTCCATATTATGACCTCAATTATAGTCAACTTAAATTATGGTCATAATTTAATATAATATTTTGTCCATGTCAAGCAAATAAGAAAAGCCCTGGTGATTTAAATGCGCAATGGGGTCGGACCAAGCTAAGTTATTAAAAATAATGGTCGCAATGGGGTCGGACCAAGCTAAGTTATTAAAAATAATTTAAAAATCTAAAATTTTACGTGCTATATTGAGCTTAAACAGCCTATTTTGACATGGAAATGAGCCGTTTAAGAAACATTCCTCCAGACAATAGTATTGGTGGCCCCAGCATCTGGCCTATTAATAGGCTCAGACCCATGCAATGAAGTGTTGCCGAATTTGGCGATATCCTCCCTTAGCTGATATAGATCCTTGGTGCCTCTGATGTTCTTGCCTTTCGCTTTGAAGCCAAGGCGCTGTTTTACTTCTTCAACAAATGACTTGCTGCCCGAAGCAATACTTTC
>Ga0210098_1000023_pt1 | contig 61205 bp, 56 predicted proteins | sample Joice_ThreeSqA_D_FD_184870 | JGI IMG/M metagenome (GOLD analysis project Ga0210098, IMG submission 184870) | Wetland microbial communities from San Francisco Bay, California, USA, that impact long-term carbon sequestration - Joice_ThreeSqA_D1... | ecosystem: Environmental > Aquatic > Marine >...
CATGCTACCTTATTCTTTTGGCAGATTTAACTTGATGCTGTCCATCCCGGCATACAAAGGCCCCGGTTCACACCATCCATTGATGCGGGCATAATAATGGTTAGCAAATAGGATTGCAAGAAAAAATTATTGCACATCCTCTATGACAATTTGGGCGGTTTTTTTGCCGTTCCATCGATTCCATTGAAGCCTGAAAACAATCTGATCAAAGTGAAATTTTCTTGCATCTTCGTCATTTGCATTGAAATGGATGGCGGGGATTGCGGCAGCCGCGTATCCTGATGCCTGGCTTAAAATCATGCGCCGATGATTTTTAGCGACGATTTTAGAGTTTACAACTTTCATATTTCCGGCCAGAAAGAGCGGTTCGGGGTTGCCGGCGCCAAAAGGCATCAACAATTCCAATTCATCGATGAGGTCATCTGAAATCGCAGCAAAATCCAGTTGACTGTCAATTTGTAAAGTAGGTACTAGGGTCTCCGGGGAGGTTGTGCGCTGGATTTCCGTTTCAAAGGCGTTTTGGAAGTCGGCGATATTCTCCTCCCGGATCAGCAGTCCGGCCGCCATGGCGTGCCCCCCGAAACTCTCAAGCAACGGCCTGCAGGCGGCCAGGGCATCATATAGATTGAGCCCCTCCACACTCCGGGCAGAACCCTTACCCATCCCATCCTGTAGTGAAATCAGAACCACCGGTCGATGATAGTTGCGCATCATCCGGGAGGCCACAATTCCCAATACCCCGGCATGCCATCCCTGCCGATATAAAACCAGAGATCGTCGGCGGAGCAACGACGGGTTGTTGTCAATAAACCGCTGAAGGTCTGCCAGGAGTCCTTTTTCAATGTCCTGCCTTTTGCGATTCAGCAAATTCAGCGTTTGCGCCGCTTTTTCTGCCGTTACGGCGTCTTCGGCCATCAAAAGCTCAACCGCCCGCGCCGCGTGGTCCATGCGTCCGGCGGCATTTAACCGGGGGGCCAGTCTGAACGCGATATCCTCGGCACTCAGGGACTGGTTGCGGATGGCGCTGGCTTCCAGCAAGGCTGTCAGACCGGGGCGATGACCGGCTTTGATCAGGTCAAGGCCGGTTTTACTCAGGATACGGTTTTCTTCGATGAGCGGCACCATATCGGCTACTGTGCCGAGAGCCACCAGATCACAATACTCTTTTAAATTTGGTTCCGGGAGCGCATCCCAGTACCCTAGTTCCCGCAGGCGGGTTCGCAGGCAGATTAACAGGAAAAATGCCACGCCGACGCCGGCCATGTTTTGCAGCCCCGCATTGCAGTCATGGCGCCTGGGGTTTATCACCGCCAGCGCGGACGGGATGTCTCCGGAAATGTTGTGGTGATCCGTGATGATCATGTCAATGCCGAATCGGGTAGCTGCTTGAACTGCCTGATGACTTCCGGAACCACAGTCGGCGGTGATGATCAAATCGATTTGATTGGGACGGGCGTATTGAGATATATGCATGGGCTGGATGCTGTATCCCTCCGCAATCCGATGGGGAATATAATAGGAAACATCAGCCCCGACATAACCCAAAAAGTTCAGCAGGATAACAACTGCCGTGACCCCGTCGACATCATAGTCGCCAAAGATCAGGATTTTTTCATTCTCGATGATTGCGCTGCAGATGCGATTGACTGCGGTATCCATATCTTTCAGGGAAAAGGGCGGGCGCAGATTATTCAAAGAGGTATTTAAAAAGCCCTGGGCATCAGTCGGCGTAAAAAAATCGCGGTTGACCAGAACCGCTGCGGTAATGGGATGATAGTTCAACTCCCGGCTCAGTTTTTCAACGACACCTGGATCCGGCTGATGCATTCGCCAATGTTTTTTCATGAATGCGCCATATATCCTAAATTGCGCCGGCAAACAACCCAAAACGATCTGGGATTTGGGATTAAATGAAAGGTTGATTAAGTAGAAAGGATCGGGTCCCATCAAATAGTCTCAAAGTACACAAACTCAGTCAACTCAATAAACTCAATCAACTAATCAACTTTTTTATTCCTTCCGCTTTTTTGATTGAAAAAGACCATGATATGATTATATTATTCAATAGTTCACAATATCCGCCCCTCTACAAAAATTTTGGGCTTGGGATGAAATTTCTGTTGGACATAGTCTTTTTTCAAGTGCTTGATTCTTGCCATGTCAGCTGACCGCGTGCCTGTCGAAACCATCAAACGGTATTACCGCGTTGACCGCCGGGAAATCGCCTTTATAAAGTTCATCGTCGAGGCTTATGATGGTATTGCAGTATTGGAAACACTGGATCCGATAGCCGGTATCGTCGTTTTTCACATTGCACCTGGCTGCAAGCGTGATATAGAAGCACTCCTGGTGGATCTGAAAAAGGAAATCTTGATCGAACCGGCTCAAATCAATGATGAGTTGGCAAGCGGTAATATTAGAAGTGTTTTATCGAAAGAACTTATATGGTAAATAAATACCTGTATTTAAACACTATCGGCTGTCAGATGAATGTTTATGATTCCGAGCAGATTGCCATGCGGATGGCTGCGCTGGGGTATCAGCAGACATCGTCTTTGGAAATGGCGGACCTGGTGATTGTGAACACCTGTACCATCCGTGCCAAAGCCGAGCAAAAAGCCTTCAGCTTTCTGGGGCGCCTGGCCAGACTGAAAAAGAAGAAACCGGGTCTTATCACCGGTGTCGGCGGCTGCGTAGCCCAGCAGGAAGGCGAGAAAATATTTAAGCGGATTCCTTACCTTGATCTTGTGTTTGGAACCCAGGCTATCGATCGGTTGCCGTATTTAATTCAAAAAATAGAGAAAAAGCGCTGCCGGATTGTTGATATCGAACAGGCGGATAAACCCCATTTCAAGGAAGCCAATGACAATATCGCTCCCGCCAGTCAGGTGTCCCGATTTGTGACCATCATGCGGGGCTGCGACAATTTCTGCTCCTATTGTGTGGTACCCTATGTACGGGGCAGAGAAACCAGCCGGCATCCGGATGTTATTGTTAATGAAATCAAAGAACTTGCTCGATCCGGTCTTAAAGAAGTCACTTTGCTTGGACAGAATGTAAACAGTTATGGGAAAAAGGAGGGATTGTGTTCTTTTACGGAATTGCTCGCGCGGGTCAGCCAAATCGAGCGGCTATTGAGGATACGGTTTACGACCTCCCATCCCAAGGATTTCGATGAGGACCTGATAAACGCCTTGCGAACCAATGAAAAACTTTGTGATCATATCCACTTGCCGGTCCAATCGGGATCCAATCGAGTATTAAAGCGTATGAATCGCAAGTATACAAAAGAGCTCTATCTTGACAAAGTTGCCAAACTCAGAGATACTTGTCCTGATATCGCGATTACCTCCGATATTATTGTGGGATTTCCGGGAGAGTCGGAGGCGGATTTTGATGAATCCCTGGATTTGATCCGGACGATCGAATTTGACGGTCTTTTTGCCTTTAAGTACTCTGATCGCCCGAACGCACCGGCGGCAAAATTTGAAGAAAAGGTGTCGGATCATCAAATGAAGAAACGGCTTCAAATTCTTCTGGACCTGCAAGATACTTTTACGAAAAAGAAAAATCAGGCCCTGGTCGGTAGCTGTTTGCCGATTCTGGCTGAGGGTTTCAGTAAAAGACAATCTTCGGGCAATCTGAACCATGCGCATCAGGCTGTCCAGTGGACGGGGCGCACGTCCACAAACAAAATTGTAAATTTTTATCAAGATGACAATCCTGAGGGCTGTGATGGGCTGTCTCCAGGGGAATTGGTTGATGTAAAAATCGAGAAAGCCTATTCTCATTCCCTGTGGGGCAGACCGGTTGAAGATAAGGCCGCAGCCAAAAGGTTGAAAGGAGATAGAAGTTATGCTGCATAAAGTTAGCATAGCAGGTCTGACAATGGATCCAGCATCGAATACCCCCATCATCATTCTAAAATCAGAAGATGATCAGCAAGCGGTTCCCATCTGGATAGGACTGCTTGAGGCTACCTCGATTGCCTCGGCCCTTCAAAATATAAAATATGATCGTCCCATGACCCATGACCTTTTAAAAAATTTCGCCGATACATTGCAAATTTCAATCGTTAAGGTTGAGGTCTGTGACTTAAAAGATAACACTTTTTACGCCCGAATCTATTTCGTTTCCAAGGATCAGAGCTTCGACATTGATGCCCGCCCAAGCGATGCCATCGCACTGGCATTACGGTTTAAAGCCCCAATCTTCGTCGAGGATTCGGTTATGCAACAGTCTAAAATAAGTGATGGTGAAGCCGAAGTGGTCGATAACAGCGAAGAAGGCAAAAAATGGGCGGATTACCTTGCAAATCTGTCGCCGGATGATTTCGGAAAATACAAAGTCTAGCCCCCAAAGAAGAAAAAATAGCCCGGGGTGCAACCTTAGCCGGGAATTCGCGTAATAGGGAACGTTTCGGCCGGCAATATACATAAAATTACGAGCGCCTTGAAAATTTCAGGGCGCTTTTTTTATTGCGTCTGGCCAGCATTTTGGGTCTTTTTGCCCGAATTATTTAAATGCTTAAAAAAGGAAGATATCAAAAGATATCAAAAGAAAACCCGATTGTTCATAACTTGTTAATAACTTTTGATCTAGCTAAAATATTTGAAAAAAATTCTTTGGCGATTAAACTGTGGGTTTTAAGACCTTGAGATCTATTTTAATATTATCTACAATAATTTCATAAGCATACATTTTGTTGATAACTTTTTCCGATAAATCCGAAAAACTTGGATAATTCGGTTTGACACCAGGGCATGGATTTCTATAAAACCCCCTGAGCATTCTTACTTGTCGTAGATGTTCAAAACCTTCCAGATGGCCATATATTATTCCGGATGACATTTGTCCGGAGAGCTGACCTAGAGCGTCACCATTTTCACATAGACGGTTGGACCACTTTATATAGTGGTTGATTAGACAGCAATACACAATATATAGTTGACATTGCCTGGATAATGGCATAGGATAGCTTTATATAGCGGTTTTCAAAAAAACGTTCCGTTTTTTGGAGAAAAGTCATGTCCACAGTCCTGGTTATTGACGATGAAAAAGGCATTTTGCAGATTCTACGTCAGGCGTTAACCAAATTCGGTCACAATGTTGAAACAGCAGCTGATGGTCAGGAAGGGATCCGCAAATTTGATGACGGCAGTTTCGATATTGTGATTACCGATATTCGCATGCCCGGTATTGACGGTAACGGTGTCGTGAACCATATCCGCAAATCTGAAAAACAATCCATACCTGTAATTGCGATATCCGGAACACCGTGGCTGATGGATAGCAGCGCGTTTGATATGGTTTTGGCGAAACCGTTTCCCCTGAAAAAACTGGTTGAATGCATCGGGTCACTGGTACCGGTGCCTCCCCGGGCAGCTGTGGGAGCCTGATTTTGTCACGCCCCCCCGTGTAGTTCGCCAAAATTCTATTGATATAGTCATATTTTCGTTACTTCACAAAACACCCATTCTCATAAATGCTGATGGTCTCACCGGACTTTAAATGGGCAGTCACTCGCTTTTTTTCCGTATTCACCAAATCCCAGTGGAGGGCCGATTCATTAAAGCCAAGGGCACGCTTGCGGGCCGGCGTCAATTTTTTGCTGTCTCCGGCATAGGTGTTTGAATATGAAGAGCCCAGAGCAACATGGCAGTTGCCGTATTTGCCTCCATAGTTTTCATCATAAAGGGTATTGGCCATAAAACGATCGATCCGGGAAAATCTTTTGTCCGTCATTGAAAATTCACCCAGTTTATCGGCGCCTTTATCCATTTGGAGTTGTTTTTTGACAAAATCTTCCCCCACCTCGGCACCGACCCTAATTACCCGTCCTTTTTTGAATTCCAGCCTTATTGCTTCCACACGGTTGCCGCTTCGATAGGAAGCTTGATCAGCGTAATACTTTCCTCTGACTCCCCGCCAGTCCGGGGACAGGAAAATTTCGAAACTGGGTATGTTGCGCCCGGATATACCGATCCACCGTCGTTTTTCTCCAGGAGTCACTTCGAGGTCAATGTTTTTGGACTCCACGTGGAAGTATTCTACATTCAAAGAGTTTAACCATTTTTTAATGGACTGTGCATTTTTATAAACACGCTGCCATTCGGAGACCGGGTCGGTTTTGTTTAAAAAGCAGGCTTTGATGATTTGCCGGGTGTAGTCTTCCAGCGAGAGACCTGCCTGACCGGCCAGTTCAGCGGTGGGAAACACACTCAACGTCCAGCTGAAGGTGCCGTGGGATTCTCTCCGATTGAGAATATCGCGCACATATTTTTGGGCCACTGCGGTTTTCCCGATTTTATCAGGATCGATATCGCTCAGGTGGGTGATGGATTCCGGTGCATATAGAAAAATGCGTCCATTGAGGCGTGACATCAGTTCTGTTTCCCCGGGAGGTATGAAGACAAGCTGCCTGTTTGTTGAGAGCAAATAAAACTGCCTCTCCATCATAGTGGTCGGACTCATACGTTGGACGGGATGATATCCTCCGGCAAGCAGCCGGGCATAAAGAATTTCAGCCAGTTTGACGGCTGGTCGATGGTAGCCAATGAGCACGATATCGTTTTTTTTAAAGGCCGACGTCCGGGCGGTGGAGAGCCCCCACCACAATATATCCGCATACCGTTCAAGTTGTTTGTTTGTGAACATCCTGTTCGTTCCTTTCTTTATTCAGATGACAGAAGACTGATAATAGGGAATAGGTGTCAGGTGTCAGGTGTCAGAGAAAACCGTTGAAAACAAATTTCTGCAATTAGTTTTCTGTTGGCAGCGGGATCATATTGGAATTTTGCATTCTGGGCAATTCTCTACCATTTCTTCATGTCCCTGAAACCTGACATCTGACACCTGATTCTTTCGTCAGTGGTCGTGATCATCTTTGAGAAATAACTTGTGATACTCAGATTCCGATAGGTGCTTCCTCAGGAGCCGATTGATCAGTTCAAATAATTCCAGCAGTTCCTCATCTGTCATTCTTTTGGTCATCATTGCCATAAACCTGTCATCGGAAAATTTCTGAAGATAATATAGGACGGTGTTTTCATCCGTTTCGCGATCTGCTCCGTATCCCACCAGCCCCTGGTAAGTTTCTACAAAATTGTGTGTATGTATCGGCATTTTTTATCTTTCCTGATTTGGTTTCTCATTTTCTAAAGTTATGCGCCTCTAATGCCGAAACTATATTACTGAATGGAAAAAATAAAGGAGAATCACCCATGAAATCCTTTTTCTTTGTATTGGCGCAGCTCATGCTGGTGACGATTGTGTATGCCTTTGCGTATCGTGCCGGATACCGGGATGCAAAGTCAAAGGCGATGTCGGTGGTCAGAAAATTTGCCGACCCGGTCACATGCCTGCTCGACCAGCTAAATGAATCTTTAGAGGAGGCCAAAGAGTTTGAAGATGAACATCCAACATCGAACATCGAACGTTCAACATCGAATGAAAAAAACAATGTCGAACCTTGAATAACTATTGACCTTTTTTTCAGCTGTTTTGATAATTGTCACAGAAGGTGTCTAATTAGGCAGGGTAAGGCGGTGGTCCAATACCGTTCGAATCGTACTCGCCAGTTCGTCCTTGACTATCGGCTTCATGACAAACTTATCGATTCCCATGGCCAATGCTTTTTCTTCTGAAATGGCCTCATTAAATCCGGTGCACAAGATTACCGGGATCTGGGGTTTGATGTCCATCATCCGTCGTGCCAGTTGATCACCGGTCATTTTAGGCATGGTCATATCCGTAATGACCAGGTCAAATCGATCGGGTTGGGCGGCAAATTCCTCCAGGGCTTCCTCGCTGTCGGTTTTAGGCGTTACCTTATATCCGAGACGCTCTAAAATTTGCTGCTCGATATCAATTATCTGCGCCTCGTCATCTACCAGCAGGATGCGTTCCTCACCGTGGATTGCGATCAAGGGCTCAATGACATGGATTTCCTCTTCAATATCATCAATTATGGGCAAATATACCTTAAACGTCGCTCCGTTACCGGGCCGGCTGGACACGGTAATATCACCGCCGTGGCTTTTGACGATGCCGTGAATAACGGATAAACCCAGTCCGGTACCTTTACCCTGTTCCTTGGTGGTGAAATAGGGCTCAAAGATACGCTCAATGACCTGCGGCTCCATTCCGTGGCCGGAATCCTTTACCATCAGCTCGATATGTTTGCCGATTTTCATACCCACCCTGTCAAGGGATTGCTCGTAACTGATATATATTTCCTTCAGGCTCACCTCAAGTTTGCCGCCGGTTTCCTGCAGGGCGTGATAGGCATTGGTGCATAGATTCATGATGATTTGATGGATTTGGGTGGGATCGCCCTTGATGGGTCCGCAGGATTCATCTATATTGCACTCGATTTCGATGGATGATGGAATCGTCGCCCGCAGCAACTTGGTGGCCTCTTTAATGAGATACTGAACTTTAAGAGGTCTGCGCTCCTGACTGCTTTGACGGCTGAAGGTGAGAATTTGCTGGACCAGTTCCTTGGCCCGGTTGGCCGCTTTGAGAACCTCTTCCAGATTCTGTCGGGCCTGACTGTCCTCCGGGACGTCATCCATGGTCAGTTCCGTATACCCGACGATCGGAAAGAGAATGTTGTTAAAATCGTGAGCAATACCACCGGCCAGGGTGCCGATGGCCTGTAATTTCATTACCTGCTGCAGCTGTTTTTCAGAATTGGCCAGGGCCCGGGTTCTTTCAGCAACCATTTTTTCAAGATTACTGTTCTGGTTTCGCAGCAGTTGATAAAACTCCAAACTTTCCAGCGCGTTGGCAGTATTCAGCAGAACGATCGACAGCAATGTCATTGATTTGTCGGGCAGGACATTTTTTTTATCCGGCAGCACACCGACAAACATTCCCCGGATTCGAGAATAGGTGGCAATGACATGCAACAGCAGCTGTTTTGAATGATCGTGGGATGAGATCGTCACGCCCCTTCTCTCACGAATTGCCCAGGCAAAAAAGCCTTTGTCAATCATGTAGCTGACCTGATCTTCAATAAATTGGTTTTTATCAGAGGGTTCCGAGGCCGATAAGACAAAGTCTGATTTGTCCTGATCGACAAGATAAAAGGCATTGGCCTCAAAGGGGATCAAATATTGGACTCTTTTTTCGGCTTCTCCCAGGATGTTTTCCGGCCCGTAGCCTTTGTTGATATTTTCCTGAAAATCACCCAGGGACAATGCCATCTCAAGGGTATTTTGAATGAGACGTCTGTTTTCTTCCAGATACTCAATCCGAGCAAGAAGAGTTTCAGGATCCATATTTAAGTTTTTATTCATTGATGGCCTTCAAGCTGCAGTATTGATTCCAGAGCGGAAAACTGGTGCGTCGTCTGTCCGATTACCGTCCCAAAACCGCTGAGCGGCAAATCGAGGTTTTCCCAGGCTGCCGTGTCAAGGGGTGGTACAAATTTCTCCCCGCTGCTCCCGATGCCGAGGCTGTTAACGATAATATCGGCCAGATGGACGATGGCGGCCGGTATGGGCTGCTGGGCTTCTGACGGTTTATGATGGTACAAAACGTTGTTTTCCAGAATCACGGGCAGCTTCCACTGTTCCATGAGCTGCTTGCCTACCTGAGCATGGTCGCATCCCAGATAGTCATACTCTTCCTGGTACAGTAGTTTATTGCTATTCCTTGCACGGCTCAATATATTGCGCGATTCTTCGGTAAAATATATGTACAGTATCAAGCGTCCCAGGTCATGCAGCAGACCGGAGACAAATAACTGCTCCGTCTGGCCGAAATTTTTTTGGGCGGCCAGTATTCTCGATAAGATACCGCATGCCAGGCTGTGCTTCAGAAATGAATACATATCAATCATTTCTCTGGGGATATTTTTAAAAATTGAGAGGATGCTGATGCCCAGGGCCAGCCCGGAAATCTCCCGGGTACCGATCAGGGTCACCGCGTGGGACACCTTGTCGATTTTTGACGGAAACCCGTAAAAGGACGAGTTCACAATCTTTAACAGTAAGGCTGTTAAACTCGGGCTTCGGTTAACTACCCGGGCAATGTGGTTGGCGGATGACATGGGGTTTGCAATCACTTCATTTAATTCGAAAACAACAGATGGGATTTCAGGCAGGACAATCTCTTTTTTATTAAACCGTTCGACAAAACTTTTATGTCGATCCCCGGGGTCGATCTCTTGTTCACTAATATAAACCTCACTTTGCGTATCAATCAGATTATGCTCACACCTGAACTGCACCGCCAAGTTAAATATTTTTTTTACAAGCGGATGTTCCAGATCGGTATGTTGGAAGAGGTCTTTAACGGTTTCGGTTACCTTTTCCAACATCTCCGGACTAATCTCCGGATCAAATTTGTCATTACCCTGGGCCGGTCCCTCAACAGTGACCTCAGAAACTCCCCAGATCTTAAAAATCCGGATGTGATTGTCGCCGATTTCATTTCCCCTTGCCAGCAGAAGACGGCCGTTGATATCGCGTACTTCTTCGGCTAAAATTTTTCCGGGTTTTAATTTGTCTGTTGGTACAGCGAACATAATGATATTTTAACCATAAATTAGATTTACCTGACGAAACCGGGATAGCATCTTACCGGCTGATAGACTCGCAAAGCATTTCTCTAATAGTATCGTCTCAAATGGTTAAAAACTTAAGCGAAAATGCAATCCTAGGGTGAATTATGGTCAGGGATTCTTCGGGGAGGAGAGGCTGAAAATCTCCGGTAGGCCCGGCGGCCGGCTCCAATTGGAATTTAGAAATTTTGAGACGTTTAACCAGGGTTTTTTTTCACCCGTTCAACAATATTTTTTACCGCAGCCAGGTATTCCGGAAGACCGCGCATGAAAATATCATTGTGATTGGCCCCGGGGATTTTCAACAATGCCTTTTCCGGGGACGGACTGGCATTATACAGCGCCTCGCCGTCTGAAAAAGGAATGATATGATCAAATTCGGCGTGAATGATCAGGGTGGGTTTATCAAATTTTCTGATTTTGTCGATATTGCGAAATCCTTTTTCTTCTTTAAATCCAAGGGCTTCCAGATCTATCCCCAGCAGCTGCAACAGCGGGGCGGCAAAGGCAAATCCACTTTCGACGATAAGTCCGTCAATTGAATCTCCACAGGCCGCGGCCAGTTCAAGGACGGAGGCACTGCCAAGGGATCGGCCCATCAGGATAACGGGGCCCGGATAATTATTTTGCCTGAGCCAATTTTGTACAAATTCAAAGATGACATGACAGTCCCGCATCATGGCGGTGACGGTCGGCCTACCGGTGGAGCGACCGTACCCACGATAGTCCACGGCTAAAAAATTGGCACCCATTTGATTGTAAATGGGGCCGAGCTCATCATAGTCAGCCACAATCTCCCCGTTGCCGTGAAAAAAAAGAATGCTGGCACCGGATTTTTCCGCCATGTGAAAGCGGGCGCCGATAGCCACGTCATCTTTGACCGGAATCAAAATATCTTTCGGCAGCGCCATCGAGTTTTGCGGGGCAGCGGCTTGAAATGTTGACCCGGGTGGCTCAGACCGCGGATGAAACAAGAACATAATAACTTCCGGCCGATCCAGGACTGAATAGTCAATCTTCGTATTATCGTTCATAGGCTACTTAATCTTTCGAACGGGCAACACGCGGCAGCCTTTACTGTCAGCCAAATCAACGGTGAAGGCGTTTCCAAGGTAATAGTTAAATGCCAGCGGTAACCCCAGGGCGGTGTCAGAGGTCCAAACCAGGATACAGCTGATTCGGATTGCGGGCACCATTTTTACAATGTGGCCGCATTTCGCTCTATAGCCGCTATAGTCAGGAGATTCGAGGTAAAGGCTTTTTAATTCATTTATTGTCGGCAAGCGCCAATCATCGTGTTGGAGCCCGATCTGCTTTACAAAATAGCTTTTTATCCATCCGGGTGCTTCCTGCCAGAAAATGTCGGCCTGATTATCACTTTGGGCCCACATCAGACCCAGTTTCGTATCGGTCACCGTGCCATCGCCGTTGTCGAGGAAACGTTCCTGGGCCTCGGCGGCAATGGCCCCCAGTACCAGCAAAAATCCCAGAAATATGGATAAATAGGTCCTTGAATTCGACATCTTTTTCCCCGTATCAGAAAAAAGCTTGCCATTGCAAGATGAAAAAGCCCAATCAACTCAAAAAGTAAAGTTTTCTATCGATCAGGTCTGGTTTCGATATATTTAGCAGCCCAGGTTGCGATGAGGGAGCCGACATACTGAGAGTCTTTAGGGTTCGACAGCAAATGATCGGCATTGTCCAGGGAAATGAAACTTTTGGGGTGCCGGGCGGTCATAAAAATTTTGGCGGCATTGTCGATGCCGACCACACCGTCGGTCGGTGCGTGAAAGATCAACAGCGCGCGGTTTAGATTTTGGATGGTCTGCTGCATGCGGATGGAATCCAGATCATCTAAAAACTGCTTTTTGATCTTGAACGTCCGGCCGTCCAGATCGACCTTGGCTTCTCCCCGGCGTTCAATGATTTCTTTGGAATCGCCCAGGGCCAGTGAAACATGTTTGGGATCAGCCGGTGCCGCTATGGTTATGACGGCCAGGGACGAGGGAATCCTGGCCGCAGCCTGCAGGACGGCCGCTCCGCCCAGGGAATGTCCGATTAGAATCTTGGGTCCCTCATAGTTCTCGACCATAAATTGCGCGGCTGTTACCAGATCCTCGACGTTGGATGAAAAATTCGTATCGCCAAAATCCCCTTCACTTTCTCCGAGTCCGGTAAAATCAAATCGGAAAACCGCGATTCGGTCAGCAGTCAAAGCCCGGCTGATATAGGCGGCGGCTTTTATGTTTTTAGAGCAGGTAAAACAATGGGCAAAAAGGGCATAGGCAACGGGCGGGGCATTATCGGGCAGATCAATTCTGGCGGCAAGCCTTTGTCCGGCATCATTGGTGAATTCGAGTTTCTTGAAATTCATGGGTATCCCCTGACTTGCTGAGTTAACAATTTAGGTTAGAGGCGTGATTCGCTTTAGGTTAGAGGTTGGAGGCAAATGCGGATGGGGTCTTTTTATATTCTGACATATCAGCCTCCATCCGCCATCCTCAAACCTCAAACACGACAGATACCCTCAACCTTCTACCATTATTATCTGTCTTCGGTCCTCTGTTTTCTGTCCCCTGTTCTCTGTCATCTGTCATCTGACCTCTGAGCTCTGTCCTCTGAAATGAAATCCACAATCGCCGGTGGTTTTAAATCCGGATTCGCCAGCAGATCTAAGGCAGCCGCTATTACGGCCCGCTGCTTTTCAGGATCATTGGGTGAGTCCAGCGGGTAGCCGTGGCGAAACGGAACAAACAACGCCCGGGGGGGACGAACCTTTTCGGTCACCAGCCGCAACAGCTGGACGACCACCGTTGAAATTCCCTGCTGTTCCAATTCTGCTGCCACCAGACTCACGGTCTGGTTGCACAGCGGTCAAACGGGAATCAGCAGCGCAATATCAACCTGATCATCAATCAGTTTGGGTACTACCTGCGGTATGGTATTCTGTATCAGTTGATCCGGAGCCGTGACCGATCCCATGATCGAAAAATATCTGTGGTTGAGGGATCCGACAAATCCGTCCTCGGCCATTTCCCGCAAACGGTCAACCGGGAAAGCCAGGTTTGGATCCTGGCGGATGCCGGTGTGATCAAAAGCATTGCTGCGATGGGTTTCGCGCAGAGTTGTAATGTCAACATCCCGGGGAATTTCCCGTATGCCGGTGTCGCCAATGCGAATAAAATTGTCAAAAGGATCCTGATCAGCAGATACAATGGCGGCACTTGATATCATCGCCAGGCGACATTCTTTCAAGGGTTTTTTCAAGGGTGTCCAGGGTACCGGATCAATGCGTCGCCACCGGTAGGTTTTTAAATACAAACGATATTTTATTGGAAATTCGCTCAGGTCTCCCAAGGCAGTGCTCCCTTTGATTTTAAGGCTTAGATCGTTTGGATCTTGGAGTTGATTAAGTTAATTGGGTTGATTGAGTTCATTGAATCAGATCCAGTCATTCTAACTTAATCAACATATTCCTTTTCCGCCAACAGGGCCATTTTGAATTTTTGCACCTTGCCGCTGCCGGTCATGGGAAATTCAGTTACTATTTTATAATGTTTCGGATGTTTCTCCACCGGCAGCTGGGCCAGGACATGGGCTGCAACCGCCTCCAGGGACAATTTGCTGTTATCCTTTAATTTTATCCAGGCGGCCACCTCCTGCCCCTGGTTCTGATCGGGAAAACCGAAAACCTGGACCTCTGAAATTTCAGGCAGCATATAGATGGTTTCTTCTATTTCTACAGGATATATTTCAACATGATTGCGGGTGATCACGTCTTTTAGACGTCCCGTTATTCTGACATACCCGGCCGGGTCCATCACACCCAGATCACCCGTGTGAAACCATTTTTCGCGGTCGATAGCCGCGGCTGTTGCGGCCGGCATTTTATAATATTCTTTCATCAGAAATCCGCGGGTGCACAGTTCTCCCTGCTGATCGGGTGCAAGTTCGTGGCCGGAAGCAGGGTCCACAATTTTAACTTCGTTGCAGGCCAGTGGCCTGCCAATGGTTGATACACGGAGTTCAAGGGCGTCAGCGGGATGGGTCATGGTGATCCAGGAGGAGGTTTCGGTGATACCGTAAGCCACGGTGATATCCGATACCCCGATGTCCTCCACGATCCGTCGCATCAATTCCATGGGGCAGGGAGCCCCCCCGATAATGCCCTTGGACAGTTTCGTCCAATCGTCTTTGGCAAATTTCGGATTGTCGATCAGAGCAATCAGCATGGATGGTGAGCCGTAAATCGCCGTGCATTTTTCACCGGGGATGGCCGCCAGCACCTTTGCCGGATCAAAAGACCGGCAGGGCATGATCAGGGCCGCGCCCCTGAGAAGCCCCGCCAGTGCGATGCAGGTATTGCCGAACATATGGAAAAGCGGAAAAAACAGACAGAGTCTGTCCTCCGCCGAAATTCCCTGACGATCGGTGGATACCATGGATTTATTGATCAATCCCAGGTGGTCGAGCACCACCCCTTTGGGCCGGCCGGTGGTACCGGATGTATACATAATTGCCACCGGGTCTTCCGGGCTTATTGCCCCTGAAATTTTTGCCAACGTATCCAGGGTTGTATTTTCTCCAGCAGCAATCAATTCTTTCCACGAAATCAGATCCGTGTCTGATGAACCGGTGATGACGATGATATGTTCTAAAAGAGGGATGTCGTTTTTCGCGGCAGATGCCGCAGCTATCATGTTGCCGGAATCTGTACGGCCGGCAACAATAAGGCCGCGGCTTTCTGACTGCTCCAGAATATAGTAGAGATTGTCTTTGGCGGCAGCCGGATCGATGGGCACGGTTATCGCCCCGATCTTTGCCAGGGCCAGGAATGCAACCAACCATTGGGGAACATTGTCCGACCAGAGCGCTATTTTATCTCCCGGCTGGATGCCCAGACTTAAAAACCCCCGTGCTGCCCGGTCGATTTCATGGGATAAATCCTGGTAGCTGTGGCGTTGACCGGCTTCGGTGTGAACAAGGGCATCTCGATCCGAATTTTTTTGGGCGATATCCGAGATTAGTTCTCCGATGGAGTTTCTGATCTTCGACATAATAGATCCTCTTTAGCGGTAATTTATTTCAAAAATAAGTTCCGAAATACGCAGGGCTGATATAAGGGATTCAAACTATAGTGGAATTCAAAAGATCAGTCCAGTTCAATTTATCAGAGTCAACATTATTGCGACAAAATACTGTATTTATATAGAATAAATACAGAATTAAATACAGCCGGCAATAAACCCCCAAGAATGAAGCAAATTCATTAATTCAATAGCTTGACATTTATAATCTGATTCTTTATATATGACTACTTCGGCGGTGGAAAAAGGAGAGACCTTTGTCAAGCAGCCCTTTTGCCCAGCTTTCCAAGCGCCAGACCCGTCGGTCTGGCTATTTAACCGAAGGGCAAGTCAAGGCTGCCAGTGACCATCCGGTTGTGCCAGCCTGACCCGGCGAATCACCTTCCGTGTATGCTAGCTCGGGTAAGATCATCGCCAAAATTTTACCGGGCCTGCAATGGCGGATATGTTGGCCTGCCTTCAGCAGTCGGCAGTTAAAAAAGACCCAAGCCGAAAGTGGATCCGAGTGAGTGATGAAGCTATTATAAAGATTGAGAATGTGTCGCTGGCTTTCGGCGGAGTTCAGGCCCTTTATAACATCGATACGCGGCTTTTCGGCGGTGAAATCCTCGCCATTATCGGACCTAACGGGGCCGGTAAAACCTGCCTGCTGAATTGCATCAGCCGATTTTATACTCCCCAGGAAGGTCAGATCCTTTACAAGGGCAAAGATATTCTTGGCATACCCACCCATGCCATTGCCGAATTGGGCATTGCACGCACCTTTCAAAATATTGAACTTTTCAAAGGAATGACCGTCCTGGATAACATCAAACTCGGGCGCCACGCCTTTCTTAAATCCGGGATTTTTTCAGATATCATCTACTGGGGTCGTACCCGGCGCGAAGAATTGAAACTGCGCCGGGAGATTGAAGAGAAAATCATTGATTTGCTGGAGATCGAAGCCATTCGAAAAAAGGTGGTGGGCACCCTTCCTTACGGGCTCCAGAAAAGGGTGGAGCTGGCCCGGGCCCTGGCCATGCAGCCCGAAGTTCTTCTGCTGGACGAACCCATGGCGGGCATGAACCTGGAGGAGACCGAGGACATGGCCCGCTTTATTCTCAACGTAAATCAAATGTGGGAAGTGAGCATCATACTGGTCGAGCATGATATGGGGGTTGTCATGGATATTTCGCACCGCGTGTGCGTGCTGGAGTTCGGCCAGAAAATTGCCGAAGGATCGCCCCGGGAAGTGCAGGAAAATCCCCAGGTTATTCGGGCCTACCTTGGTGAGGATGAAAAGGCGTATTCACGGCTGTAGTGTTTAGAACTGAGTGTGCATGAAACGATTTTTTACATAAACTCAAATGTTAATCTCTCTCTGAGGGTTTAGGTGTCAGGTTTCAGGTGTCAGGACGAAAGCGGTAACCAATAAGAATTATTTAGAATGGGAGTCTTACCGCACGTATTCAAGTTTCATTTTTTCCGTCTCTCAAAACTGACACCTGAAACCTGAAACCGAACAATATGAAAAATACCAGATTAATCATTAACACAATTTAAGGCTATGTGAGCCTAATTAAGGGTAGGATTACACCGCCCAAAGATAAAGCAATGGATCAACAAGATTCTACTGAAATTCAAAATCCTAAAAGCCTACCCGGCCTCCTGGTCAAAAACGCCAATCGCTTTGGCGACAGTCGCGTGGCCATGCGGGAAAAAGAATTCGGGATCTGGCAGTCTATATCCTGGTGGCAATACCTGGAACATGTGCGTGATTTTTCCCTGGGTTTGATTGCTCTCGGCCTTAAACCCGGCGATGCCATCGGTATCATCGGTGACAATCGACCGGAATGGATTTTTGCCGAGCTGGCCGCCCAGGCTGCCGGCGCGCTGCCCTTTGGTATCTTCCAGGACTCGATACTCAGCGAGGTTGCCTATATTTTCGACCACTCGGAAGCCACCATGATTGTGGCCGAAGACCAGGAACAAGTCGACAAGATCCTGGATTTGAGGAATAAACTTCCCCGTCTTGAAAAAGTTATCTACACCGATCCTAAAGGATTATGGGACTATGAAGAAAAGGACCTTCTGGTAAAGTTTTCCGATATTGAGCGCCTGGGTCGGCAAATGCATCAAAAAGAGCCGGAGCGCTTTGATAAAAATGTTCGCGCCATTAAAGAAGATGATTTGGCCCTAATTTGTTACACATCGGGTACCACCGGCAACCCCAAAGGCACTATGCTGACCCATAAAAACATTATCAGCATGGTCGCTTCCCTGCACGAAGTGGATCCCAAGCAGCCGGACGACCAGTTTCTTTCATTTATTCCGCTGCCCTGGATCGTGGAGCAAACCATGAGTGTCTTCTCCTCACTCTATGCGGGATATACCCTGAATTTTCCGGAAGAGCCGGAAACAGCCATGGCGGATCTTTATGAAATCGCCCCCAGCCTGATGGTGGCATCTCCCCGAATGTGGGAAGGAATTTCGCGGCAGGTCATGGTCAAACACCTGGATGCCTCCTTTTTCAAAAAGCTCGTCTACAATTTATGCCTGCCCATCGGCTATCGCTGGGCGGACTTTAAATTTGATAAAAAGAATCCACCACTGGGATGGAAAATTCTTTACTGGATAGCCTATGCCGCCATGTTCCGGGCCCTGCGTGATCGATTGGGTTTTTCCCGGATCCGATCTGCCATGACCGGTGGTGCCGCCTTAGGACCCGATGTATTTCGGTTTTTCCATGCCCTGGGCGTCAATTTAAAACAAATTTACGGACAGACCGAGGTTGCCGGGTATTCCACCATCCATCGGGATGGTGACATCAATTTTGATTCGGTGGGAATTCCGGTGCCCGCAGCGGAGGTCTCAATTTTTGAGCCGGACCCCGAAGGGGTGGGCGAGATTTTATCCCGGGGCCCGGGTCTTTTTCAGGGATATCTGAAAAACGAGGAAGCAACCCGCGAGACCATCATCGACGGGTGGATGCACACCGGAGATGCGGGATTTTTTACGGACGACGGACATCTGGTGATTATCGATCGGGTCAAGGATCTGATGCATCTTAAAAGCGGTGCCAAGTTTTCGCCGATGTTTATTGAAAATAAGCTTAAATTCTGTCCTTACATTGTCGAATCTGTGGTCCTCGGCCATGAGCAGGATTTTGTCACGGCCATGATCTGCATCGATTACAAGCACGTGGGCAAATGGGCCGAGGACAAGCGCATCAACTATACCACCTACTCGGATCTGGCCGCCAAAAAAGAAGTCTACGATCTAATCGAGCAGGAAGTGGTGCGGGTGAACGCCACTTTACCGCCGAAGGCCCGCATTCATAAGTTTCTTTTACTTTATAAGGAGCTGGATCCGGATGATGAGGAACTGACCCGCACCAAAAAAATTCGGCGTAAATTTATCAACCAGAAATATGCCAAAGAAATAGCCGCCCTTTACAGTGATGCGGGGGAGCTTCCCATTGAAACGGTTATCCGCTACCAGGACGGCAAGACGGCCACCCTGCGCACAAACCTCATTATGCGTGCCATGAAACCCGCCGACGCTTACCAGGATCTTCTTAAAAAGAAAGGTTTCTGGGCGCAGCTTAAGGGAGGAATGTAGGTGCACAGCGAATTTTCCTTTTTTATGCAGTTTCTTGTGACAGGCATGTCTATGGGGTCCATCTACGCCCTGGTGGCCCTGGGGTTTGTCTTGATTTACAAATCCACATCGATTCTCAACCTGGCCCAGGGCGAATTTATGATGGTGGGTGCCTATATCTGCCTTTCGATGACACTGGATTTCGGTCTCAATTTTTTTGCTTCTTTTCTGATTACCATGGTCTTTTCGGTCCTGCTGGGCCTGGTGGTCGAACGGCTGGTGCTGCGGCCCTTGATCGGGGAGCCGATCATATCCATTATCATGGTGACCCTGGGCTTGACTTACATCCTCAGGGGGGGGGTTATCATGCTCTGGGGCAATGATATTCGCCAGTTCAATATTTTTCCCCAACAGCCCATTGATTTATGGGGGGTTAAGGTTACCTACCTCTACCTGTGGAGCATGGGTATATCCATGGCACTGCTGACCTTTTTTGCGCTCTTTTTCAAATATGCCCGCACCGGCATATTCATGCGGGCCGTGGCCGACCATCAGACCGCCGCCCAGAGCATGGGGATTTCGGTCAAAAGAGTGTTTGCCATGAGCTGGTGCATCGCAGCGGTGGTATCTTCCATCGGCGGCATCCTGATCGGCAATATCGGCGGCGTCGGCGTCGAGCTCAGTCACATAGGGCTTAAAGTGCTGCCGGCGGTCATATTCGGCGGGCTGGACAGCATCCTGGGGGCCATCATCGGCGGCCTGATCGTCGGCATCCTGGAATTTTTATCAGCCGGATATCTGGATCCTTATATCCCGGCCATTAATGAAGTATTTCCCTTTATGGTGATGGTAGTTGTTCTGATGATCAAACCCTATGGGCTGTTCGGCACAGAGGAGATCGAGCGCGTTTAGACGTGTTACGGGTTGCGAGTTACGAGTTGGTGAACATCTGATGAGAGCGCGGATTGTCTGATTTTCTAACCGCGCGGCCCGAAACACGCAACCTGCAACAGCTGAAGTAGGATGCAACAGTTGATATCTTAAATTGATTTTTTAAATTAGAAATTTCGAATAGGCGATTGAACGATGCCATCTGGCTTATTTCATGAAAATTACCGCTCGGACGAACGTATTTTTCAGACCTGGTTTGTGAGGGTCTGGCTGATCGTTTTCTTGCTGGCCTGTGGTCTTTTCCCCCTGGCTGCTTCGAAGTACATGGTTTCCATCCTGATAGAAGCGGGCATTGCGGTCATTGCCTGCCAGGGATTGAACCTGCTGACCGGTTTCACCGGACAGATATCGCTGGGCCAGGCGGCCTTTATGGGCGTGGGCGCCTATGCCTGCTCCATTCTCGTCGGCCAGGCGGGCCTGCCGTTTATCCTTTCCCTGCCTGCGGCCGGCGTTGTGGCTGCTCTGGTGGGAATGATTTTCGGCATCCCATCGTTGCGTCTGCGTGGCCTTTACCTGGCCATGGCCACGATTGCGGCTCAGTTTATCATTGAATTTACCATCCGCCGGTGGGACAGCCTCACCGGCGGGGTGGCAGGTCTTTACGTGGACCCGGGCAGCATCGGACCGCTGCATTTCGACAACCATATTCACCTGTACTATCTGACATTCGTTCTGGCCGTCGTTGCCACCCTGGCCACCAAGAACATCGTCCGGGCGCGATCCGGCAGGGCCTTCATCGCCATCCGGGACCGGTATCTGGCAGCCGAAGTCATCGGGGTCAATTTGTTTAAATACCGCCTCCTGTCCTTTGCCGTGGCTTCCTTTTTCGCTGGCATCGCCGGGGCTCTGCAGGCGCAGTATTTGCAGGTCATCACCCATGAATCTTTCACCATCCTGCAATCGATTGATTACCTGGCCATGTGCATCATCGGTGGCCTGGGGTACGTTCTGGGTGCCATTTTCGGGGTGGGCTTCTGGTTCATCCTGGAGCGCATCCTGGAAGTGGTGACCACCACGCTCAACACCAGCTTTCCGGACCATGTCACGTGGTTTGTATCACTGAGGGAGATCGTTTTCGGAGTGGTCATCATCTTTTTCCTGATTTTCGAACCGGACGGCCTGGCCGCCCGGTGGCGCACCATCAAGGCTTACTGGAAACTGTGGCCGTTTTCGTACTAGGGCTTACCGGTTGGGTTATTCGGCAGCAATGGTCAATGGTTGACAGGCATTGATGAATTCGAAGTCGAATTCACCGTGTGTTTCGTGTTTCGTGTTTGGATGAAAAATAATCTGCAGCACAGGCATATCGGTCTGCTAAACACAAAACACCAAATACAAAACACAAGTACAAATTTCACCAATAGAAAGGAGAAGGTATCATGAAAAAATGGACTCTTGTAATTGGCTGTTTGGCTATCGCTGTGGCATTGTCTTTCGGTCCTCTGCCGAATCATGCCGCTGCGGCTGATGTCATTAAATGGGGGGTATTGATCGACCTTTCCGGGCCTACCTCGGACTGGGGCAAGAATCAGACCAAAGGCCAGCTGGATGCCATGCGCTGGATCAATGAGAACGGCGGCATCAACGGCAAGGAATTGCAGCTGATCGTCATCGACGACGGCTACGACACCAGCAAAGGGGTCGCCGGATACAATCGTCTGGTTGATTCTGAAAAAGTACCGGGGCTTTATATCCAGTCAACCGGAACCACCATTACCCTGGCCAAAAAAATCGTGGCTGACGGCGTGGCAACTATCGCGGCGTCCTTCACCTCCAAATTCCAGAATCCCCAGAAAACGCCGTTCAGTTTCTTTGTCTCACCGTCCTACGGCACCATGGGGCGGATTGCACTCAAATGGATCAGAACCACCTGGAAAGACAGCAGCCGCAATCCGAAAATCGTCTACCTGTATCCGGACAACAACTACGGCCGGGATATTCTGGCCGTCTGCAATGATTATGCAAAAAAAATCGGTGTGGATGTCGGACCCGACCAGGTGATTAACTGGCCCACCAAGGATGCCACCGTTCAGTTGACCAACATGAGCCGATACAATCCGGATTATGCCTATATTACCTCCACGGCGATGAATGGGGCCGTCATCCTGAAAAATGCCAAAGCGCTCGGCTTGAAGACGAAGTTCATTTCAAACATCAGAAACTTTGAGGAATCCCTGATAACATTGAGTGGCGGCGCGGCTGAAGGAACTTACGGTGTTCATCCGATTGCGCCTTACGGTGCCGTGGTTCCCGGAATGAAAAAGGTTGTCGAATCCCACGAGAAATGGCATCCGGGTGAAATCGGGACCAACGTGTATGTGGAAGGCTGGGTGAACATTCTGTGTGCCGCCGAAGCCCTTAAAATAGCCGACAATGCCGGTAACCTGACCCCGGCCGGAATCCGCGATGCCTTTGAACAATTCCGCAGTTTTGACACGGGCGGTCTGGCGCCGCCGCTGACCTTCACCAAGACCGACCACCGTGCCAGCATGGCGGCCAAAATGTATCAAATCCAGGGCGGCAAAATAATGCCGGTTAGCGACTGGATTGAGTTGCCGAGGGATATGGAGTATTTCGGTAAATAAAAAGTGTATGTTGTTGGTGGTCCGTTGTCCGTTGATAAACCTCAGTTCAGACGAATTCCAACTGACGACGGACAACTGGCCACTGACTTAACCTTATAAAGTAAATTTTAACAGAAGAAAATGCTAGAGCTGAATTTACCCAGACAGTTTAACGCCGCCGAATACTTTATTGACCGCAATGTTGCCGCTGGCAGGGGGGATAAGATAGCCATCCTGTTTGAGGACCAGGCGGTGACCTATAACCGCCTGATGGAAAATGTCAACCGGACGGCCAACGTCCTCACCGCACTGGGTGTCGGTATGGAATCCCGGGTGATGCTCCTGCTGCGGGATACACCGGAGATGCTCTATTCTTTTTACGGGGCCATTAAAGCGGGTGCGGTGGCCATTCCCACCAATATTTTAATGAAAGCGCCGGATTTTCTTTATATGCTCAATGACAGCCGGGCCCCGGTGTTGATCGTTGATTCGGCCTTTTTGCCGGAAATAGAGAAGATTCTCGATCGGGCTGTTTTTTTAAAAAAGGTGGTGGTCTGCGGAAATCATGACCACCATCATCTTTCTTTCAATGAGGTTCTCGAAAAGGCGGCCACTGATTTCAAGGCGGCTGCGACTACCTGTGATGATGCGGCCTTCTGGCTGTACAGTGGCCGCAATCCTGAAAAACTGATGGGCGCCGTACACCATCACAGCCACATGGTCTATTGCGCCGAAGCCTATGCCCGAGGCATCTTGGATATGTCCGCCGATGACCGGGCCATGGGGTCTTTTTTGTTTTTTGCTTACGGCCTTGGCAACGGGGCCTATTTCCCGTTTGCGGTTGGCGCCACGACCATTCTCATCAGCCATGCACCCAGGCCGGAATTATTTTATGAGGATCTTATAAAACACCGGCCGACGATTTTTTTTACAGTCCCGACCCTCCTGGGAGCTCTGGCCGATTATAAAAAATCCTGTGGTCTGGACGGAGTAGATTTGCCGCCGGTAGAGGGCTTGCGAGCCTGTGTTTCATCGGCCGAGATTCTCTCACCGGAGATTTACAGAAGATTCAAGAAAGAATTCGGTGTTGAGATATTGGAAGGCACCGGTTCCACCGAGATTTGCCACATATTCCTCTCCAATCGTTTTGGCGAAGTGAGGCCCGGCAGTACCGGCAAGCCTGTACCCGGATATGAGATGCGGCTGCTGGACGACGACGGCAACCCGATCGGCCCCAATCAGATCGGAAATCTCCAGGTCCGCGGCGGCTCCATTGCCTCTGTTTACTGGAACCAGCGGGAGGAAACCCGGCACAACATGCTGGGCGAATGGTTTGTCACCGGTGACCGCTATCTGGTCGATGAACATGGATTTTATTACTTCCGGGGTCGCGCTGATGATATGCTGCGGGTCGGCGGCAAATGGCTGGCTCCCGAGGAAGTCGAACATACCATCAACCAGCATGAGGCCGTGACCGAAAGCGCTGTGGTGGGCTACCAGGACCAGGATGATTTGATCAAACCCTATGCTTTTATAGTTTTAAATGAAGATGCATCGCCGTCGGACAGCCTGCAGGAAGATATCAAGGAGTTTGTCAGAGGACGAATTGCAACTTACAAATTTCCGCGCTGGATCGAGTTTACGGACAGAATTCCCAAAACCTCCGGGGGCAAAATCCAGCGCTTTGTGTTGCAGGAGAAGATACAGGGTAAATAAGGTTTCAGGTGTCAGGTTTCAGGTGTCAGGATAAAGAAGGTGTCGGTGGCAGAATTCCGAGGAATTAGCAGCGTACTGTTTAAATAAGGAGTTTCTCCCTCACGGCTGGCTGGTTCCTGCAGTTATATAAAGCCGGAACGTTAAATGAAGCCCCTGTTTACTTTGTTCGGGTTGTTCAGCTATTGTGTCGCTCAATCCTGACACCTGATCCGCCTGCGGCGGAACACCTGAAACCTAACCAAACGGAGTTAAATAGCTGGGGCAATCATCAAAAACCCCGAAAGAAGCAGCAATGCTAAACGTCAACAACATCGAGGTCATTTATGACGACGTTATCCTCGTTTTAAAAGGCCTTTCGCTGCAGGTCAAAGAGGGCCAGATCGTGGCACTTCTGGGTGCCAACGGGGCGGGCAAGACCACGACCCTGAAGGCCATTTCAGGTCTGCTCAAGGTAGAGGATGGTGAGGTTACCGGTGGTTCTATAGAATTTATGGGCCGGCGAATTAACGAGTTGGAACCCGAAGAAATAGTCCGCCGGGGCATCTTTCAGGTGATGGAAGGGCGCTGCGTATTTGAAAACCTGACGATCCACGAAAATCTGATTGCAGCCACCCGGACCCGAAAAAGTCGCACAGAGATCCGCGAACGCTACGATATGGTGTTTGAATATTTTCCGGCGCTCAAGCCCTTGCGCAACCGATTGGCCGGATACCTGTCCGGTGGAGAGCAGCAGATGCTGGTTATCGGTCGCGCGTTGATGTCGCAAACCAAATTAATGCTGCTGGATGAGCCTTCCCTTGGATTGAGTCCGATACTGGTTGCCGAAATTTTTAACATATTAAAGCGGCTGAACCAGGAACAGAAGATTACCATGCTGCTGGTTGAGCAGAACGCCCATCTGGCCCTTTCCATCGCCGAGCATGGTTATGTGATGGAAAACGGTAAGATCGTTCTCGATGATTCGGTTGAGAAGCTGAAAGAAAATGAAGACATTAAGATGTTTTACCTGGGTTTGACCGAAATGGGCACCAAGCGCAGTTACAAGGATGCGAAATTCTATAAGCGGCGAAAGCGTTGGCTCACCTAGAAGCTGTCTTAAAAATGCATCTTACGCCCAATGGCCGCGTTGCGATTTGATTTTAAATGCTCATCCGCCTCAGGCGGACTCCGCTTTAAAATCAAATAGATCCGCCTGAGGCGGACCCGTGAACGTAAGCTACAATTTTTAAGACAGCTTCTATTACCATTGTAAAGCAGAGTCGGTTTTTTCCGACTAGAATTCTCCATGAATGTCCCGTAAAGGCGGGCACAGCGACCCGCCTTGCCTTTAACTTCCCTCCCCAGGCGGGAGGGATTGAGGGAGGGGGATTAAAAGCTAATATCCTTTCTATTGATGCTAAGATACATTCGGTAAGGAGGAGGAAAGACATGCCAAAAGTTGGAATTTTAGGTTGTGAAGCCACTACCCGGGACATGGACTGTGTTATGATCGGCTGTTTTGGGAACCTGCGTGGCCGGCAGGGGGAGTTTGCACGTTATACGGAAGACGATCCTCCGGAGCTGGTCGGCATTATCAGTTGCGGCGGGTGCCCGACTGCTTTCGGAACCGACCGCGTCTGGCAAAAGGTCAAGGCGCTCAAAGACTACGGAATCGAGGCCCTGCACATGACGTCCTGTCTGGTTCAGGTTTGCCCGTTTTTGAAAGAATTTGTCAAAGCCATCCGCTCGGAGTACCCTGATTTGCAGATTGTGGAAGGCACCCATCCCTTTCACGACATCGAAGCCTTTAAAACCGGAATCGCAGAACTGACGACCCAGCGTGCGGTAACGCCCCAGAAGATGAATGACCTCGTTTTCAAGCGAATTAAAATTCACACGGAAGAAGACGAGCAAGAAGCGGACTGATATTTGAGAAGAATTAACTTCAGGGAATTAGGAATTGATTCAACATCTTCAATTATTCGCTTTTTTTCAAATACCCATATAATTTTTCGGCGCAAGGAGGACAAATACCGTGGCTGAATTCAGCTTCTGAATGATCGCGAATATATAATTCGATTTGATTCCAATAGCCTTTATCATCTCTGATCTTTTTACATGAAGCACAAATAGGCAGCAGTCCGCTTAGCGTTTTTATTTCAGAAAGTGCTGTTTGAAGTTCATTCCTCTCATGCCGCAGCTCCTTTTCAACCTTTAAAACATGCCGCACAGTAAAAAAAGCAATGAATGCCGACAGACAGACACCCACGAAAACCAAAAGGACCGAAATATTTTCAACCTTAGACTGGCTTATTTCGGCAAGATGCATGAAACTATCAGCCTTTTTCCTTGCATAAGAGGTTAACTCCAGCATTTTAATGTCAAGTTTTGCGACATGGTCCGCTCCTTTTCCTTTGGTAATTAAAGCGGCTTCATCTCTTCGACCAGAATGAAGAGCATTGAACACCTGCTCACGTATAGGCTTCCAGTCATCAAATAGTTGTCGGGTCATTTTCTCAAGATCCAGTCCTTCAGTACCAATAATATTCTCTCTGATGACATCGAGTTGCTCATAGGCCAAATGTTCGTATTTATCTACCTCCTTTGATGCTTTGTCCAGTTCATCAGGGGAATTCGATAATGCAGCATCTTTCATGCTGCGGTGCATTTTTGTCATGTTAATGCCCGCAATAAGTGCCGCATTTGATACCACAAGTGGGTGTTCGTAAATTGTTTTTGTGAGATTGCCTACCGTATGAACTTCCCATAGAGAAATAACACCAGACGAGACGAACAAGACTATTACGAGCAAAAAGCCGATGACTAATTTGTATTTGACGGTTTTTTCGCTTGAAACATTCATTTTTTTAGCTCTCCCAGCCTTACTTATCAGCTATTCAAACTCGACTTTCAGCATCCCATTAATCTCTTCCGGAAATCCCATACAGACGCTTTCGCCAAGCAGGCGGCCCAGGGCGGCCACATCGGGGGTGCCGATGGCCGGATTAAAATAAATTCGTGGTGAGAAGATCAGGTGAAAACGTGCGTGCTTATCTTTGGCGGAACCCGAGAAAAAACTCATATTAAAGTTGTAGATTCCCATCCGGTCATAGGCTGCCATCAACTTTGTGAGACCTGCCGCCAGATCTTCCAGATCCTGATCGGTGAGTTCGAGGGTCGATCGAACGCCCTCCACTACGGCGGTCACATCACCAACAGCTCCCAGGGGGGCAAAAACAGTTAGCCACGTCGTACGGCCAATCCGGCCGAGATAGCGATCAGCATTTGCTTTCTCGGCGGCCACCAGGTCGTCCCAGTAATTCGAACCGTGCTTATCCATATGGTTTGCGGCGGCCTCTAATTTCTCTCGCAGAAAATTGGGGGCAAACGAACTCGCGAATACCTGCAGATGGGGATGTATAATCGAGCTGCCCGAAGCCGGCATGTAATTCCAGCTGATCAAGTGATATACCGACTCCGGATGTTTTATTTCATCCAGGTGCCGAAAGTATTTTAGCGCCAGACGGAATCCATCCGCGATTCGCCGGGGCTCAATATCCGTCATCGGGATATAGTGACCCTCGCCTAATGTGGCCACCGCGCTCAACCGGTCATAGGGTGCGATGTTCGGAAATAGAACCTTGTCATCCAGGGTCATGCGGCCTTCGGGAACAATTTCTTCCGGAAAGCAGGGGGTGACCTTGAGCACCTTGTCCGGGCAGAACGGACACCACGATGCGGTCCCGGCCACCAGCTTGTTTAGATCCGGTTTTTCCCATTTAAGCCCCCGGAAATGGCAGATTCGCGATGTTTTGCCGGTGAGCGGATCCCTGCGGATTTCGTTCGGAATAGTTTTGCGCGCCAGGTTATCGTTCGGATCCAAAAGAACCGTTTCTCTTGCAATCGCTTCAAACTGCATAAAGCCTCCCAAAACTTAGTTAATCAGTTGATCAGTTGAATGGTTGATTAGTTTTCAAGCTGTTCCATTGGCGGATCTGCAAGCCCGCCATGCGTGCCAATAGGAGTTTTCAAATCGATTAATAAAAGGCTTCGGTATAAATAAACGAGCCCTCGAAAAGCTCATCCACCAGCAGGGTAACGTCGCGGATCATTTCCCGCCGTCCGCACAGGTAAAAATCATAGTTCTGCGATGGTAAATGCCTTCGCAGGTAATCTGTCACCCGGCCTTCAAAATAAGTTTGTGAATCACCGGATTGCGACAGACAGGGGATATATTTGCCTGAGGCAGGTGCTAATTCTTCCGCATAGTAAAGATCGGCGGAAGTTTCCACGCCATGCAGGATGAATTCCGGAGCTGCTCCGGAACGAACCATGGAGCGAAAGGGTGCGATACCCGTACCGGAGGCAACCAGCACGGTCGGGCGCTGAGAAGGCTTGATGGTGAAATATCCGTGGGGGCCGTAAAAAGACATTCCGGTCCCTATTTCCGCATCCCCTAACGCCTGCGACAGCAGTCCGCCCGCTACATAGCGGATACACAGGGTAAGATGGGCTTCATCCGGTGAAGAAGCCAGTGAATAGTCCCTTTCCAAGTTTTTATACTTCAGGCTGATTCGCTGTCCGGGTTTGAAATTGAAAGCCTCCGGGCGGCGCAGCTTAATTTCAAAGGTCTTTTTTGAAAGCCACCGCTGCTCCATTATTTCGGCAGAGTAATTTTTTTCACTGGTCGTCACGATTTCTTCCAGAGGATATCCGAAAGGCCGTGGAGGCGGTTACACTCCCGGGCCAAAACAAACAAATAGTCAGAAAGCCGGTTCAAATATATCAAAGCCCTCTTTAGCTGTTCGGCCGGTTCGTCGTCGCCGGACGATTCCAGCACCAGGACAGTATGCCGTTCCGCTCGCCGGCAGACACTTCTGGCTGCGTGGGCCCATGCAGCCGATATATGGCCGCCGGGCAGTATAAAATTTTTAAGGTCCGGCAGCAGATCTTCAAGCCGATCGATGGCATTTTCCAGGAAGACAATCTGCCTTTCCTCGATCGGCTCAAGCGAATCCACCGCGGGCGAATTCGCTGTGGTTGCGAGCCAGGCGCTGATCATGAATATATCAGCCTGGATCCGCTGCAATTCATCGCTAAGATCTGAGCGATCAGAAGGCAGGTGGGCAATCAAGGCGCCGATGGTCGAGTTGAGCTCGTCTAAATCCCCGTAGGCTTCGATTCGGTCGCTGGCTTTCGAGACTCTTTCGCCGCTGAAAAGACTGGTTTTTCCCCGATCACCGGTGGCTGTGTATATTTTCATGATTAGATCTAAATATCTGATATTGCGCTGGCGGTCAATAATCTATGCGGTTGAGGTATCACCTGCATCCTGCATATGAAAGCCTCCGATTTATCCGCCTCTGGAGGACTTGTGCAAAATCCAGCTATCAATTTGCTTTTATGAGTCCAGTATTTTTTTCATCGTGGCCCCGTCGATATTACCACCGCTGAGAATGATACCTACGCGCCCTGCGGGTTTAACGCAACGGTCCAGCAACGCCGCAAGGCCGAGGGCACCCGATGGTTCGACTACCAGTTTCATGCGGTAGAATAGAAATTTGACGGCGTCCATAATAGCGCTTTCCGACACCGTTTTCATATCGTCAACATATTTCAAGACCAGGGGGAACGTAACCTCACCCAGCGATGGGGTCCGGGTTCCATCGGCGATGGTGGGTGGATTTTTTATGGTATGCAGTTTGCCGGTGTGAAAGGATTTGGTGGCATCATCGGCCAACTGTGGTTCAATTCCGATCACCTGGCAGTTCGCTTGCATGCCTTTGGCGGCCACCGCACACCCGCTTAACAGTCCTCCGCCACCGCAGGGCACCAGCAGCATGTCCAGGGTTTCAACCTCATCAAACAATTCCTTGGCGGCGGTTCCCTGCCCGGCAACGATATTGATATGATCATAGGGCGGCACCAGGGTATGCCCGTGCCTGGTTTGAAGATCTCGGCAAATTTCTTCACGGGTGGTTTCTTCAGGATCATATCCAACCACGCTGGCGCCGTAGGCTGCGGTGGCTTCCCGTTTGATTGCCGGCGCATTGTTGGGCATGACCACCACCGTCCGGATTCCCAGCAGACGTCCCACCAGGGCTACGGCTTGGGCATGGTTGCCGGATGAATAAGTGATAACGCCACGTTTTTTTTGTTCTTCCGTCAGCTGGGACATGGCATTATACGCGCCGCGAAACTTAAAGGCTCCCATGCGTTGAAAGTTTTCGCATTTCAAAAAAATTTGCGCTGAAGTGATTTCATTCAGGGTTTTAGAGGTCATAACGGGGGTCACGTGGGCGTGACCCTCAATTCTGCTGTGGGCTGCTTTTACAAGATCAAATAAATCCATAAATATCCTTTTATAATTCAACCAGCGTTTAGCCTAATTTGAATTCACACTTGATTTCCTTATACTACCATTCGGTTGGAGGTAGCTCTTCCCATGGATATGTATCCGCTGTAACCAGGACCCAGTATAGATCGCCCGAATTTCTCCAGGGGTCCAGAACCATTCCACTTTCGAATGCTTGACCTCTGGCTGTAATTACGACACTGTTGTGTTCGCGCAGTTCACTGCCGCGAAAGGCAACGCCCCAATGAAGTTGATAAGTTTCTAATTCCAGGGACTGGAGCCGCTTCATCAAATCCTCTGTCCAGTGGTAACAGAGCCCACGATCCTTCAGGCCGATTCTTACCAAAATGTTGTGAAAAACGGCCGGTCGCACCAGTTTATATTCTGCGGCCAGATCACCGGCTGCAGTGATGGCCGTTTCTGCTACCCGCCTGGCTTCCAGCATATTCGCCTGCCGGTTGAGGTCGGTTAAATCATCCTGCAAGGCACTGATTTTTTCAAAGCGGGCGTCTTCAGTTGCGTTGGATGAGATAGCCGAAGGCTCGGAAGATTTCCGGTAGGTCTGGTGCGAAACTGAACAAGCGGCTAGCAAAAACAACGGTAGCAAAAGAACGACTGACCATCGGGACAAACTGACATGCAGCATATCAGCTTTCCCCTTCGATAAAGGGGGATCGAGGGGGATTTTGCTACACGGTCGCCTTATCGAAAACACCACTGCATTTTTTCTCCACGATATCATCATCAGCACTATGCCATCCGAATAGTGGGTGGGTTTTGAGACTTCTAAATTTTTATCCCCATCGCCCGAAACTCTTTGGTGATTAAAGCCTCCCAGCCCCGATTCGCTTTTGGGTTGGCCGGACTGGGATGGGTGATACCCCCGACGGTTATCGCTGAATCTGGTATGGCTTTGCGGGCACGGTCGTGTGCGAATTTGCCTACGCCGATAACATAGCTGGGCTTAAGGTAGTCTACGGTGCGGTGCAGTGCCCGGTCACAGGCGGCAAATAACAAGGTCTTTTCAACCTGGCGCAGCTGATTGGGCGTTCGGTTGCGTCCGCTGGATTCGATAAATTGCAACGGACAGTAATTGGCCACAAAAAAACGCGAAAAAAAATGTTCGGGAGTTTTAAATGTCGCCCGGGCCCACCCCCACAACCGTTTGCCGCTGACTTCGCTTCGCGTACAACCAAATCCCGTCACCGGCCGCCTGGGGTGCATGCTGGCGGGTTGACCAACGGGCGCTTCGATAGCCATCCATTCTTTTACCGCCCCGATTTCCCCAAAAGGTATGCCGGTTTGGGCCATTCCCCAGGGGCCGGGGTTCATTCCGATCAGAACGATTTCTTTGACCGGCGTGCCATAACGTTCGCAATACTGTGAATAAGGCTTGCGCGCGTATTCCAGCGGGTTGTAAACATGGGTGATCGGAGCTCCAAACCGCAACTGTTTCAGATCCTCCAGCAAATCATCTATTATGTTTTCATGATCCATTGATAAAGGTCTATTGATTATTGAAAATTGAATATTTAAGGAATTCTGTCATTTATTCGTGTTAAGATGTGTTGGTCGTTCCATCGGCTATCGACTTTCAGATTCCTTTAATAGACAATAGTCAATCGAAAATCGTCATTCCCAACAGTCCTGCAATTATCAAGAGCAATCCCAAGGTTTGAACAATGTGATAGATGCCGTTGTTGTCAAATTTCCAGATCAGCGTGAAGGCAATTGATTTTCTGGCTTGCAGCCCGGCGGCGACTAGGCTGAGCATTACACCGCCTGCCAAAAATCCAGCACCCGGCCGACCGGTAACGGTTAGAAACAATTCCGCACAGAATGCAAATGAGAGTGCCAGTCCTTCATACACAATGAATAAAAAGAAAAGATCAGGATAGATCAGGGTTGTCAGATAAAATCCCAGACCGGCAAAGAGCATAAACGGCAAAGCTCTTCTTGAAGCCGCGTAGCTCCACAGGTCATTTGTGATTCCGACGACAAAAAGGGAAACCGCAAGCGCCAGAGCCATGTTCAGCACCAGCCATATGCGGTTGTGAAGGGTTGTTTTTAAAAGCAGTCCGTGGGCCACTGTCCCCAGGGCTGCCGCCAGCCCAATTAACCCCAGGGCCGTCGACCAGATATTGATTCGCCACAGTTCGCCGGTATTCACCGGGGACCACTGCAAAAGTAGAACACCGCCGAATGCGACCAGGGCCAGGATGATGTCGGTTACCGCCGTAGTTTGTTCAGCAGGGTCTTCTACCAGTTTCATTGACCTGGAACCATTACCGCCGCTGGTCGTCTCAAACAAGGACCTTGCTGCGCAAAATAATACCGCGCGCTGTTGGGGCCAGGAAAAACATCCGCCAGATTCATTTCAACCTCAGATCTTTAAAGCTCAACCCTTTGTCGGTCAGACAGTAGTTGGGTTGACTGTCCGGCCCGCAAAGAAATGAGCCATCCATCCTTTGCAGATATCCTTTTTCAACCAGATTAGATAATTCCCCCTTTTTTCCTAAATGATTCCCGGGATAATACACTCCTTTTTTCATCTTCTCCAGAATTTTTTCCGTCATCTGAATTCCCCGACTCCTTCCGTTTGTCCCACCCCTGCGATTTCGAATATAGCGGTTGTCAAAAAAACGTTCCGTGTTTTGGTCATAAAAGCCGGGCTGGCCGGCCAAAGCGCTTTAAATTCTGCTGTTTTTGGAATTATGGATAGTTGGGGCGAGACTATTTAGGACCACATACTGAGGCCTGTGTCAACCCAAGAATTCTATATCTTTTGCTTTTATTTCACCTGGGACAGATAAGATATCGAATTTTTTTGAGAATCGCTTTAGAAGCAACTAGTTTAATTTTTATTTTGGTTGATGAGCTTGAGACAGATTTGTAAATTCCTGTAAGTCTGGACATCGTCTGGTTTGAGCCGCAGGGCGGTGTAGAAATGTTCGAGGGCCTCCTGCAATTTCCCCTGGCGGACAAGAGCGGCTCCCAGGTTGCTGTGCACCTTGGCGTAATCCGGTTGCAGGCGCAGGGCCGCCCTGAAATGAAAGATGGCCTTTTCAAGCTCGTTCTGGCCCGCCAGGGCGACGCCGATATTACTATGGGCCGCTGCATAGCCGGGATTGATATACAGGGCGATCCCGAACTGTTTAATGGCCTCTGCTGTTTTGCCCTGGGATGCCAGGGCCGTCCCCAGGTTGTTGTGAGCTTTGGCATAGCCGGGATTTATTTGCAATGCCTTGTTAAAGTGGGCAATTGCTTCTTCAATTTTTCCCTGATTTTTCAGGGCATTGCCAAGATTGTTGTGAGCTCGGACCTTTTGGGGCGATTTTTTTACCACATCGCTCCAGAGGCTGACGGGATTGCTCCATATAATGTTGCGTTCATAGGTCCATGCTGAAAATACCAGGGCAATCGCACAAACCGTTGCGATTTTCAGGATGTTCGATCGTAAATAGCGATCTGTCAGGATGGCGGCCATCAAGATGATCATCATGGAGGGCAAATAGGTGCGATGCTCAAATGCCAGTTCAAGCCCGATGATCGATGATTCGATAACCAGATTGCCGAAATACCAGAGGAGACAGAAAGATATAAGCCGATCTTTTTTGGCCAGGCACACAGACCATGTAAGCAATCCGATGATCGCAACCAGCGCCAGAAGGGTTGTTAACGGGTCAATCAGGGAATGGGAAAGGGGAAAATCATAATCCAGATTCAGACGATTCGGGTGAGGGTAAATCAGAAGGCTCAGGTATAAGATGACCACCCGAAACTCGGTTAAGACGCGCTGGGTCAGGGTAAAATTTCGAAGTTCATATCGAGACAGGATTTTTGTAAACGGATGGCCGCCTAAATATATAAGTGACACACCGATGAGCAGGATGAATACGACGATTAAAAACGGCAATTGTCGCTTCAGCCATTCACGGCTGAGGTCCTGGAAGAAAAACCATTCATAGAGCAAGATGAAACAGGGTAAGGTGGCGGCGGTTTCCTTTGTGCCAAGTGCCAGGATGCCGGACATCAAACAGGCTGCAGCCAGGAGCCATTTGAAAATGGGGCTTTGTGTCAGGCGGGCCCTCGCATAACACAACATGGATAGAATGTAAAACATGGACGCCATACTGTTCATTCTCTGAACAATGTAGGTCACGGACTGAATATGCAGGGGGTGAACCAGCCAGATAAGCACCGTGATGTAGGCCAGCCACCTGCTGTTCCCGAACCGGGACGCCAGGCTCGGCAACCCTAATGTTGTTTTAATAAATAAAAAGAGGAACAAACCGGCCGACATGTGAATCAGGATGTTCACCAGCCGGAAACCAACGGTACGATAACTGCGGTGATAATAATTGAGGGCAAAACTGATGTATGCCAGCGGACGATTGGATAGCGGGCTTTTTGATGCGGCATCTATTAGGCCGGACCATGAAAGCCGGGTCAGACGGATAGCGGGGTTGTCTTTGATGTTACTTCCGTCATCAAGTACAAAAGGCCCCTCCAGGCTGCTGGAGTAAATCAAAAAGACCAGGAAGATCGTCAGGGCCGCCAGGGACGTTTTGAGGGTAAAATTCAAAATGTCCTGTCTGGACTGCCTTTTGAAGGAATCGGGGCGCCCGGTCGGTTGACCTGTCTGTGATTTGTCTTGCATGGGGCTATTATACCGCCTGGATATCTGTCTTGGGCCTCAGGGTTTTGAGTACCTCCCCGGCACTCCGGGCCATATGCATTCCATCCGTGCCGATGGCCAGCAGGGTAAAATCCTGCTGAATGAAAGGTACAGCCGCTTCAGCTGTCGCGGCAAATATACCCAGGCGAACCCCTGCTTTTTTGCAGGCTTTTGCTATGGTTTCAATGGCCTGTTTAACCTCCGGATCGGTCAGCTGTCCCATTTTACCCAAAGCGGCAGATAAATCGTAGGGACCGATAAAAATGGCGTCAATGCCCGGGACCTTCACAATCCCGGAAATGTTATTCACAGCCTGGGCGGTTTCAGCCTGCAAAACAACGGCAACTTCATTGTTGGCCCTCTGCATGTACGCATTAAACCCCAGGCCGTATTTATGGGCCCTGCCGATGCCGACGCCACGGGTCCCGCCGGGAGGGTATTTGCACATTCGAACGACAGCCTCAGCGTCTGCGACTGAATTCACCTGGGGTGCGATAATCCCGTGGGCTCCAATATCCAGCGCTTTTTTGATCCAAACTTCACCATTGGCCGGGACGCGGACAAGACATGGACAGCTAGGGCCGGCAGCCTGCAAAATCGTTTGCGCACCGTAAGCGTTGAAAGGGCTGTGCTCCGTATCTATAAACAGCCAATCAAACCCCACCTCAGCCATAATTTCGGCGACCTCGGCCGAAGGAAGCGTTATGAGGGTTCCCACCAGCACATCACCTCTTAACAGTCTTTTCCGAAAATCTGCTTTCACTCTGATCTCCAATCTCTCATGTACGGCAAGCTTGAGACTATTATAATATATATCGATCCACGGTGGTGATTTTTTTTCCTCTAAACACCAGGTTAGCTTTTTTGTTGTAATCTTAAAGGTGTTTGTCCTTCACAATCTCCAGGGCCTTCAATTTGATGGTCCCGGGTATCTCGGGTTCGATGTAGAAGACATATTCATCAAATATGCCGCCCAGCAAAATATCAATTTGACGGGTGCGCTCGATGAATATCCCGCGTTTGTCGAAAAAGATATCGCCATTATGGTCTGTGATAAGGGTCATCGCAAACAATTCGCGTTTTCCCTTGCGGACCGAAAACCGGTCGCCTATTTTAAAAGGTGTGTCCACCAGCTGATCTTTGTGTATCAGGATGCCCTTTCGGTCAGGATCGTAGAAAGCGATTTGATCGGGGCTGATAGGGGACATGGATGTCATATTTCTTTTCCAATCGATATCATTACTTAATTCGAAACTTGTCCGCCCTCCAAAAGCGGATAAACCTCAGGTGGATTCGTCATTCAACATTCGACATTCCCTTAAAATCCCACCGCCTGCCCATCTTTTCTGGGATCCGATGCAGCACAATACCCATGCGGCAGTCGATGGATCACCTGCGCACCGCCATAGGGAAAGATGTCCGCGTCCTCGACCAGAGCGTGACCGCGGTGTTTAAGGTCGTTGATGATCGTCTCTGGCAACCCGGGTTCAATGGCGACACTGAAATCGTCACCCACTCTCCAGCGGGGCGCGTCGCAGGCTGACTGGGCATTTTGGCCGTAATCAAACATCCTGACCATCATTTGGACGTGGCCCTGGGGCTGCATGCTGCCGCCCATGACTCCGAAACTCATCAAGGCCCGGTTGTCCCGGGTGACGAATCCCGGAATAATGGTCTGAAAAGGACGTTTGCCGCCGGCGACACAGTTGGGGTGGTCTTTATCCAATACAAAGCCGTAGCCCCGGTTTTGCATGGCGATGCCGGTGTTCGGAATCACAATCCCTGATCCGAAGCCCAGATAGTTGGACTGAATGAAGGAGATCATCATCCCGCTTTCATCTGCGGCTGTAAGATAGACGGTACCGTGATCGGTGGGCAACCTCGATTCAGGGTGGCGAGCTTCTGTCATGGATATTTCTGCCGCCCTGCGGGTCAAAAAGGCGCTATTTAAAAATTCTTCGGGGTTAACCTCCATGGCCCCAATATCGGCAACGTGCCGATAGGCTTCGGCCAATGCAATTTTCATGGCCTCAATCTGAAGGTGCAGGCTGTCGGCTGAATCGGCCGGATATTGCGAAAGATCAAACTGATTCAGGACTCCCAGCGCAATGAGAGCTGCCAATCCCTGCCCGTTGGGCGGTATTTCATGCAGACAGACATCGCGGTATTTGACTGCAAGGGGCGTCACCCATTCGGAGCTGTGTTCTGCAAGGTCCCCAAGGCTCATGAAGCCGCCGTTGAATTTGGCGCAGTCAACGATTTGCTGGGCCAGGTCGCCGCGGTAAAAGGCCTCTCCCGTGCTGTCGGCAATCAGTTTGAGGGTTCGGGCCTGGTCCCTGCAGACAAAAAGGTCGCCGGTCGCCGGGGCTCGTCCGCCGGGCAAAAATGTTTGCCCGAAATCCGGGAAATCCCGGTAGCGGTCGGCGGCAACTGCCCAGCGCTCGGCTGTTCTGGGAGAAACAATAAACCCATTTTTCGCATATTCAATGGCAGTCGCAAAAAGTTCGGCGAAGGGCAGTTTGCCGAACCTTTGGGACAGTTTGACCCAGGCATCCACGGCGCCGGGAACGGTGACGGCCCCCCAGCCCAGATCCGGCATTTGGTCCAGATCGGCATAGTGTTCATAGGACCATGCCCGCGGTGATCTTCCGGAACCGTTTAATCCGAAAAGCTTATCGTCGCTCCAGACCAGGGCGAAGGCATCACCGCCGATGCCGTTGCTGGTCGGCTCGACCACCGTCAGGGTAGTGGCGGCGGCGATGGCCGCATCAACTGCATTACCCCCCCGGAGCAGCATGCCTAAGCCGGCCTGGGCCGCCAGGGGTTGGGAGGTGGCCACAACATTGCGTGCCAGAACCGGCATCCTTTGCGAAGGGTAGGGAAATTCCCAATAAGAAATCATTGACCAGTCCTTTATGGTATCGATTACTAAATTCAGTAAAATACACCCCTTGTGCGATGCCGCGGTAGGGCCTTATATTCGGGCTGCTGACCTCGATTCCAGAGAAAGTTATCAAGGGCCGGCGATGTGACCGCTTTTCCCGATTCTGAAATTTCCTTTTTAATCAGTTCCGCCGCATGGACGGCACAGGCCCTGATTTCCACTTCTTCGGTTGAGCCGGCCGGAATAAGTTCGCCCCCATTGATTCTTGCGGTCAAGGATTCTTCATACATCAAAACCCCGTCGATTCGCAACACGTGGGGCACAAGATTGTCGGCAAAGATGGTCATTTGATCCAGATCCTCGAAATGCCCCCACTCCCGGCCTTGAAAGGCCAGTGATAGATCGGCCGCGCTGATCTGGGCGCGTTTGTAGAAAAGGACTTCGCAGCCGTCATAGGAGGCGGCGTCATTAAAGTAAGGCATATTTTTGAGCAACTGCACCAGACGTCCGGCCGATGATTCAGCGGATTCAACCAGCGCTGTGAAACTCCCGTGGAAGCGGTTCAGGACCAACCGACCCAGATCGTTTAAGGCAATCGAAAAATGCTGCATTAACTCCCGGACAATTTTATTGTCAGGATCCTGATCGAACATACGCGTACATTCTTCAACTGAAATTTTAGCCAATTGCCGGGCTGACAAGGGCCCTTGTGTTGCATAAGCATCATTTAAGGCAGAGGCCATCGTAAAATACCCCGACATACCGGCTCGCTTGCGCAGATGGGGGAAATAGCCGGAGCCGAAATTGATGGTAGCGAGGGTCAAAAGGAAGTTAACGGTATCTTCTTTTTTGCCAAGGTAGTGACATTTGGCATCGAGCTGGGGTTTGGCTACTTTATCAACCGGCAGTGAAGCGGCATAAGAGGGAATGCGGCTGTAATCAATCTTGACCCGCGTTGCCCGCTCTGCAACTTTGCGGCAGCTTCTGCGAATGCAATCAAATATATGGTTTGATTCTGGCTTCAACTATGCTCCCGGTTAGCGTAAACTTCAACGTCCACAGCGGTACAACGGAAATTGTTGCATTTGTCGGCCGAACAGGCCGTCACCCCGATGATCAAGTCCATTTGAGCCTGCAGCTCAATATAATCGCCGGCCCTGGATAAAGGGGTTTTAACGGTGGTGTCGCTTTGTTTCCTTCCATAGATTTTTCTGTGAAATTTGCCAATCTCAACTCCTATTACAGACGCCTGTTTTGGGGAGCCCTAAATAGCGGCCACAAATAAATCAATCCGACTATCGGTCCGGGGACCATGAAGAGAAAAACAGTTTGGATGTCTAACCACCCTACCAAAAAATTTGTAAACTGGATACTGATGATGGTGATGAAAAATCCAATGCTGGTGACGATGGTCAATGCCGATCCGACCAAATCGGGGGGGGCGGTTTTAGCGGTCAGGGCTGAGAATTGCGGAGAATCTCCCACCACCACGATGCCCCAGAAAACCAGAAAGCTCAGAAACACGGCCGGCGGCGCATGAAACATCAACGGCACTAGCAGGCAGCAAACTGCCGATGACACCAGCTGGTAAAAGGCAACTGCGGAACTCCCGACCTTTTGGGACACAAAGCCGCCGGCGATGCAACCCAGGCATCCCGCGGCGATTGCACTGAATGACCACCAGGAAACATTCAGCGGCTGCCGGGTCATTTCGGCATATTTACCCAGCAGTAGCGGTATAAATGCCCACACCGTATACAGTTCCCACATGTGGCCGAAATAGCCGAACGAAGCGGATCTTAGATCCTTTGATCGAAAAATTATGGCCAAGGCTTTACGGTTGAATTTAGTTCCCTTGACCAGGTAAGGGCCGTCAGGCACCAGGAGCATCATCAGGCAACCGCCGGCCGCGGAAATCACAGAAATTGATAAAATCACAGTTTCCCAGGGCAAGCTCCGGTTCAGGCCTTTAATCAAATGAGGAAAAGCCGTGCCCACTACCAGCGCTCCCACCAGCCAGCCCAGCGCCCGACCCAGGCCCCTTTTATACCAACCGGCGGCAATTTTCATTCCGACCGGGTAAATCCCTGCTGTAAAAAAACCCGTTATGAAACGAAATATCAGCAATGACGGCAACCCATCAGCCAGCAGGTAAAGGCCCAGATTGGCGAGCGCCCCCAGCAAGGAGCAAGCAAAGTAAACCATTCGGGGAGAATAGCGGTCCGCGATGGTAAAAAAGGCAAATAGGAGGGTTCCCACTATAAAACCGAACTGAACGGAAGAGGTCATATAGCTTAAAGAGGCATCGCCAAGTCCCCACTGGCTTTGAAGATCACCCAGGACAGCGTTGCTGGCAAACCAGAGAGATGCCCCTGCAAACTGAGAAAATATAATAACCGGCAAGATCCAACTATGTCTTTTTGCCACTCTGGAAGCACTTTCGCGAATTGCTTATTTGATTTGAAGATTTATTCATCCACCGGGCCGAGAAGGCAAACCACATGCGTTTCCTTGGTATCCTTATCCCCAAATACCGGATGCAGGCTCATGTCGGTTTCCTTCCGGTTTTTGCAATTAATATGCGGTATTTGTCTGCCATGGGATCCTTATTCAAAAACCGCTTAAAGTGTGCGTGTCATGCCGGGATTGATTTCATCGAAACCGGGCCTGACGAAGGCTCTGGCATCCGGAAATTCGGCTTCGGTTCGTCTGCGGAGACGATCGAGATGGGCAATTATACCAATAATCCTATCTTCCTCGTCCGGAAAATGTTTTATGATTTTGCCCCAGGCGCTGATAGATCGATCCATACCGATCAGGGAAACTTTTGTGGAGCCATCCGAATCTTTGGGGTAGCTGTCCAGATCGTCGTCCGTCGCTTCGTCACAGGCACTGTCAAGGGCACGTCTGAGTTTGACATATATCTGGTGCTGGTACCAGCGTATGACTTCCACGGATTCGATCAGGGTTACCGTATTCTCATCCGGCGGAGACTGGTTTGAATCAGCCGCCGCTGTCGCCTTTAAACCGGAATGATCATCTTCAAATATATAAACATTTGAATCAAACCATTCATCCACCATGGTGATATAGGACTTGGCCATATGGGAAATTATATGGACCACGGACGGGTCTTCCAAACGTTCATCTTCATCATCGAGTTCAATCGAATCCAGATCAATTCCTTTTTCCGCTGCCATCTCTTTTAGCATGCTCAGGGTTTCTGCGAAGGTCTCACTGAGTTTTTGCCAGAAGACTTCATTGGTGATGTCGACATTTTCAAGGTTGCCGAATTTTTCTGCGCTCATCTCGAAATTCAGGCAGCGTGCCGTGAACGAACAGCGTTCACACCACCGATCGCAGTAATTATAGATGCCGGGAATATGATTCGTTTTTTCACCTTTTTTGCCCGGCGTGTCATCTTTCGTTGACAAGTAATTTCTCCTCATTTGCAATGGTTGCCAAAAACATGACGTTACATATCACAAATCAATAAAGTTGGGAAAGGGCGAAATTGGTCAACTGTGAACCATTGATCAATGATTTAGCCTGCCTGTGATTGTTAGCGACGGTAAGGGTTAAGAATTTTTGAGATAGGCTGGAGTAAACCGGGGACGGTTACAGGGTCAGGCTATCCAGATAATAGGTCGGCCGCAGAGACTTATCTATTTCGTTTTTTCAACGACCTTCCACTGGCCATTGTGCAGGGTCAGGATCAGGCCTTCTTCCTGCCGGGTATCACTGATCCGTTTCGGCGGAATAATTTCCAGGATGACCCTGGCAGTCTCAGCATCAATGCGGTTGCTTCCAATTACGTTGACAACGGTTTCTCGCATGGCTTTCAGATGTTCGGCCGGTGCCTTTTCTCGATCTTTTTCAACCAGCACAATAAAAAACTGTTTAGCAGGCAATCTCAAAATTGAATCCAGGTCCTCAACATTCTGGAAGCGAGCCTTAAATTCGTCGGCCTTTCCCTGCTTTTTGGCAAACTTATAAGCCTGTACAATATCTGCTTTTCGTCGATCAAGTACTCTGGGGTCCATCAAGGAAAATGACATTTCCAGGTCACCACGCAGCAAAGATGTCATATATCGCCTGGCAGTCTTTTCAGCGTCTGCCAGGTCAGTACTTTCCCCGAACACCAGCGTGCTGGAAATTAGAATTAATGAAATTGGTAATGCCAGTAATTTAGCTCGCATTAATTCCTCCTTTGCCTGGGAGACTGCAAGTCATAAAGGTTACCGGAAACGGCAGATGCGTGAATTCTTTGGTATCGCCTTCAATAAAACCGATTTTTTGGTACCAGCGCTTCAGATCCGTCTGCGCGGCGATGATGCCGATACTTATTTTTTGGATGCCTGAATCTTTCGCCCGGTTAAAAACATGATCGACCAGCATTCGGCCGAAACCCTTGCGCCTGCTGGCCGGTAACACCGCAAGCCGTTCCAGATAGCCGAAATCCGGATCGGGCTTTTCAAGGGCGGCACATCCTGCCGGCCGGCCGTTATGCTCGAGGATGTAATAAGACACTCCCCGGGCAAAATCGTTTCGGATCCAATCATCCGTGCAGTTGGGAGGATGCCTGGGGCAGTTTTCAGGCGTTAGACTGAACCGCTGGGCCACGTCGCGGTAGGATTTGCGAATGAGGCCGGTCAGTATGGAGACATCGTCCCTAGTGGCTGCTTTTATCTGCCCGCCAGTATTCATGGGCTTCACGCTAATGCTTTGCGGCGGCTTTCTTTCTGCTGCCGCAAGAGATCCTGTTTGAACACGTTCCCATGTTTCGACTGCACCGGGAATTACTGCAAACAAGGGGTGCGGTTCAGGGCGCTTGACGGCATTTAAGCGCGCTAGGGATGCCGCAGATCTGTGTGCCAGCAGGGCCTCCCGCCACACGGCGACGATACCTTTTGTATCCAGGTATTTGGGATGCAAAGACCATAATCTCATGATAGATATTCAAATCAGATTTGTTTTATAAAATCGATTCTCGATTTTGTTTTACTTTAAGCCGATGGCTGTCGGCTGCATTCCTGGGGCTGTTAAGATAATAGTGCCATAACAGCCGCGCAGCGACCGACCGCCAGGGTTTCCAGACCCCACCGAGTTTTTCAAGCTCCTGCGGCGTCGGGCGCGCTTTCAGCCGTTTAAGCTTCTGAGCTGCAACGGCCAGTGCGAGATCCTCTGTGGGCCAGATATCGGGTCGGCGCAGAGCCGTCAGAAGGTATATGTTTGCGGTCCAGGGACCGATACCTTTGACTTTGACCAGTTCAGACCGTGCGGCTTTGTCGGGCATGGTATTTAGCATGGACAGGTTGAGGTGGCCATCAACAATTGCTCGTGCCAGACTGCGGCCATAAGCGGTTTTTTGCCGGCTAAATCCGCAGGATTTGAGCGTGGCATCATCCAGCTCGAAAAACCGATTCGGGGTAAGGGGAGAAGCCGCCCCCAGAAGGCGGTCAAAAGATGCCCGGGCAGAGGCCAGGGAAACCTGTTGTTCCAGAATAATGCGTATAAGGCTGGCAAATCCCGGTCGGCGTGTCCAAAATGGCGGCGGGTTAAGTGTCGTCGATATATGGGCAAGATCCGGGTCGCTGTCACATAAGTATTGGATTGCCTGCGAAAAGGTTTTTGGGGTCAACGGCCCCGGGTTTAGTGTTGCCATCCCATCGTTTCCATATCGGTTATTTACCAGTCAATTGGGAAATAATCCTTCAAAAACTTACCACACCAGTGTTTACCGGTGTTGATACCATCATAAAATGGATCACATACCCGTGCGGCACCATCAACGATATCCAAAGGAGGCTGAAAATCATGCAAATCCTGTTTGCGTTTGGATAATTGGGCCGGATCTTCATCGGTTACCCAGCCCGTATCCACTGCATTCATAAAAATGCCATAGGTTGCAAACTCACTGGCCGAAGTATGGGTCAACATATTGAGTGCAGCCTTTGCCATATTGGTATGGGGATGACGCTCTCCTTTTTTAAAACGCATAAACTTGCCTTCCATAGCAGAGACATTAACAATATGTTTTTGACCCGTATTATCTTTTTTCATTAAAGCAGCCAGTTTATTGCATAACACAAAGGGTGCGACCGCATTTATAAGCTGTATTTCAAGCATTTCGGCAGTCTGAATTTCACCGAGTTTAAGCCGCCAGCTGTTGGTGGTTCTTAAATCAACCTGCTGCAGGTCAACGTCCAATTCTCCCTTGGGGAAAAAATCTGCCGGTAAGCTGTGATCATACCCATAGGGTATTTGGGATAGCTGTGCAGATTCTCGTAATCCAATTCCGGGCAGTTTTCCATGCCAGGTAACAGGCAGAGCAGATTCTGATTTCACAGTGGGCCTGGCAAAAGAGTTTAATTTGCCAGTGCATATTTGATAGTTCATCATCAGCTTTTGGACCTTCTCCGGAAACTCATTTAACGCTTTAGTCTCATTGGGCATCAGGTGGGCATAGAATCCTGGCGGACGACGTACGGTTTGGGCTGCATTGTTGATCAAAAGGTCCAGTCGATCAAAGGCCTGTTCAATATGACTGCAAAAAATCTCCACACTGGGGGTATGCCTTAAATCCAGTCCATAAATATGTAACCGGTTCCCCCAGTCGTTAAAATCCTTTTCCCTGGAATACCTTAATGCCGAATCTTTAGGAAAACGTGTAGTTGCAATAACGGTCGCACCGGATCGTAACATCATTAATGTTGCCTGATAACCAATTTTCAGACGCGATCCGGTTATCAGGGCAACCTGTCCCCTTAAATCTGCGGTCTGGAAACGTTTTTGATAGTTTAGCTCAGCGCAACGGGGACACATCGTGTCATAAAAAAAGTGAAGCCGGGTAAACTCAGATTTACAAACATAACAATTTCGAGGGGACTCTAATACCAAAGCCCTGTTTGTTGAGTCAGTGTTATCCGAGAGTCGTAAAGGGGCTGAAAACAGCGCAGTTTCCCGGGATAGACGAATCCCCGTTGCAGCTCTTGCCTTTCGTTCTGCAGAAACAATCTGTTGTCTTTTGATTTTACGAAGGGCTTTATTGCGTTTTTTTAACTGATGACGATCGGGTCTGGATAGCTGGCCCGCAATTTTTATTAACGCTATTTGCTTTTCTTTTGGCAATGATACAAAATCTTCATTATTATTTACCATATGGGTAAGTAACCCAATACAATGATCTATTTCTTCCGGGCCATAGCGCCGGCTTTGTTGTATATCCAAGTTTTTTTCCTTAATAAATTCCGATATGGCCCTTTTTCGATTTCTTGGCCTGATACATACGAGAATCGGCCATGGAGATCATCCCATCGATGATCGCGGGAAGCATGCTTGGAGTGGCCGCCCCAATGCTGACTCCGACTGTCGATTCCATTACGTCAGTTTCACGCGAGAGCGCTTGCTCGATTTTGCGTATAACAAGGGCGGCCTGGTCTTCAGTAGTGTCGGGTAAGAGGATTGCGAACTCATCACCGCCAAGTCGTCCCACCAGGTCTGTGGCCCGAAGTTCACTCTTCAACGCATGGCCGATCTTCTTCAGGAGTTCATCCCCGGCAGCATGGCCGCGGGTGTCGTTAATCGTCTTGAAGTTGTCGAGGTCCAGGTACAATAAGGTCAAGGGATATCCAATCCGCTTAGCATGCATAAGCTCCAAATTAGCAGACTCATGGAATGCGCGGCTGTTTGCGACACCAGTGAGCGGGTCAGTACGCGCCGACTCCCTTTCCCGAGTGTAGGTCTCGCGCAGGGCAATAAGTGGGTAGGCGATAGCGACGAAAAAGCCGAAACGAATGGCGGTATTCCACAGAAGCACTGGCTGGCCGATTAGATCCGGCGCCGCAAGGCTATTGGCAAAATACCAGATGATTGCACTAAGAAGTGCTCCGAAAATTGTTGCCGTCCGGGACACGTACCATGAGAGCAAGATGATCGGGGCAGTGTAGAATAGCCCAAAGGACAGGTCGTAACCAGTCACAAAATCAAGCACTCCAATGGCAAGGATCAGCGCCACCGCGATCAGCAGAATAGAGAGTCTCGAGCATTTGTTGAGAATCGATGCGAATAAATCGATCAATCTAGTCCTCTTGCGGTTCGATTAAGGATTCACTAATAAATATGCTTCCTGCTATCGCGCTATTAGCATCCGCATCCGCAGCTGCCACCGCAGTCACTCGCACCGCCACCATGGGCTGTCATTTCCGCAATGGCTTTGACAATATCCCGATTGCTCGCGGCGGCTACGGCAGCAATTTTAGATTTTAGATAGACATCTTCGCGACCATCAAACAAATCCCATATGGGCGGGTTCAAGTGTTCGAAAAATCCGTAAAATGCCTGTTTATGAATATGCAGTAAAACCTCTTCCCCCTCGATTTTGTTGACCAGCGCATATTCAAACGGCGACATACCCTCCTTACCCAAGGCGAAGATGAATTCGAATCGGGGATATTTCGGGGTGAGATCCATGGTATCCGGTGACGTTCCGGCCTGGAAGGATAGGGCGATCTTTTTTAAATTTTCGACTTTGTTCATTTAATTCTGTCCTTTTTATGGGACGGTCCTTAAGCGAAGCGCTCTTCCAACGATTGACCGGCAGGTCAATTCAAATGTTTTGGGGGTTTGCCGATTTTGTCTCCCAGGGCTCTTTCTCTGTTCTTTACGATTAAATCCGCTATTTCGGTAATCGCATTTTTGATCCACATGGCGGTCTGGGAGCCCTCGGTGTAGTTGGCTTCGCCGTAGGACTGCACCCGGCCCTGTTTCTGAAAGCTGTTGACCTGGGCAAATTCTTCCTTGGAGCCGTGCTGGTAGACGGCAAAGGTCCTTCCCCCGAACCGGTTGATGATGGAAAAAACCGGTATATCGCTCGGGCCGTCGGCCACATATATCATATTCTGAAAAGGCACACGGCGGTCTTCGTCCGGGATTTTGGCATTGACGTCGATATCCGAAATCTTGTTGGTGCCCTTGTTGATTTCGAACACGGCCCGGGTTTTGGTTGTATTGTCCAGGGCATAAGCAATCTGGGATAAAATTTTCGCTTTGGTTTGTTGGGGTTTGAATTTCTTTTCTAAAAAATCCGGCGGCGGCGGATTCTCCACGAATTCGCAACCCCACACGCCGTCAATATAGGGGGCAATTTTACTGCCCAGGATCATCTGGCGCAATCCGGTGGAGACAATGTAATGCTCCACCCGGATTTCATGCTGGCGGTAATCGGGATTGGCGTGGACAAAATTTTTAACGGTGTTGAAAAATTCCGGGAGTCCCGGATAAAAGGAAATTTTAGCTCCCAACCGTCGCAAGGTGTCGTTGTTAAGGCCTTTGAAAATGCCTTCGCGGGTGTAGGTCAGGATGTGGTTGAGGTAGACCGTGTCTGAGGCGATCAGGCTCATGCCGTCTCTTTTATAGTATTCCGGCAGTGCCTGGACTTCTTTCCAGAACCGATTGGGATCCACCTTGAATTTTTCGAACAGGGGTTCCTGCATGAATCCGGGTATTAATGTTTTATCAAAATCCCAGATGCAGGTGATGATATTCTGTAAAAAAAGGGGTTGAACCATGTTTGTGAAATTTCTGATTTTAGATTTCGGATTTCGGATTCATTAATGGAACCGATCCAAATTTATTGCATACTTTTTAAAACGTCAAACGATATTAGTTTGAAGTTTGAAAATTCGGCCTGGAACGATTCATTGTTTCTCCTTTGCGATAGTCGTTTTGTGAGTCAAGTATGGCTCAAATTATAAGTATCCGGTTTTCTCAAACCAATCAATTGCATCCGAGATGCTTTCTTCCAAAGGGCGCCGTCCGAGACCCAGATTTTCCCTGGCCCGGGTAGAGTCCCACCAGGAATAGTGGCTGCCGACCCGGGCCCAGGAGGCACTGGTGATCGGCGGTTTTGCGGTGATCCGGGCCAGCATTTGGTAGCCCAACCCTGAAAACACCGCCATCCAGGCCGGAATCCTGAGAGAGGGAGATTTGCCCCTGCCGGCCGCCTTGACGATGAGATCAAAATACGCCTTGATGCTGACGTTTTTGTTTCCAAGAATATATTTTTCTCCCACCTGACCCTTTTGCATGGCGGCAACGATTCCCCGGGCGCAATCCGTGACATCGATCAGATTGATGCCGCCATCCACATATCCCGGAAATTTGCCCTTGAGGAGGTTAATAATCAACGCCCCGGTCGGGGTCGGCGCGATGTCCCGGGGGCCGATGGGATTGCTGGGGTTGACAATGACCACCGGCACGCCGCTGCGGGCAAAATCCAGGGCCACCTGCTCGGCGCGGTATTTGGAGATGTAATAGTGGTCCTTGGTCGAATCCAAATTAAATTGGGCGGATTCATCGGCCGGGGCTTTTCCGTGAGCACCCAGGGCGGCAACCGAACTGCAATAAACGATTTTTTGAATCCCGGCCTCCCGGCAGGCTATCAGGACATTGCGGGTTCCTTCCTCGTTGACCCGGTACATCAGGCCGGGATCCGGCAGCCAGTTGGCATAAACAGCGGCCAGGTGATAGACGCTGTCGCAGCCTTTCAAGGCCCGGCGCACAGAGTCGATATCGCGGATATCTCCATGGGCAATTTCGACATAGAGGCCGTCCAGATTTTTCATGTTGCTGGTATCCCGCACCAGGCAGCGAATTTTGGTGCCTTTTTCTGAAAGCTCGCGGGCAACCGCCGAACCGATAAAACCCGTTGCCCCGGTAATTAAAACAGTCATTAACGTTTATCTCCTTTTCTTGAACTATTTACTATCGGCTGTCATGCGATTAGGCTCAGTTTCACTCAATCTCACAGGGTACTCGAAGATTCTTTATTTACCGCAGAGGCACAGAGAACACTTAGTTATCTTTCATTTACCCGATCGGGAGACGACGATCGGGTAAAAAAACTAAGCACTTCGTGTATCTATACTAATTCTGCTTTATATTGTTATAGCATTTAATATTAGTAATATTATTAACTTACAGCAACCTTGTTGCACCATTGCCGCCAAGCGGCAGATGAGATTGCTTTGCCGCCGTCTCCCGGCAAAGCAATAAAAATTTTTCTCTGTGTTCTCTGTGCCTCTGTGGTGAATCACAAAATCCTGTTAATTTTGTCTATAAGATTTTTAAGAACCTATCCATTTCTATCTAGTCACTAAATGCTTCGCCAGGCGCTTGGCCAGGCCGATAATGGTCAGCACTGTGGGCCGGTCCAGGGCTTCGGGGAATACGCTGGCATCGCAGACATACAGTCCGTCAATTTCGCTTTTCAGATTGTGATCCAGCATACTGCCGATCCGCACGGTTCCGCTGGGATGGGTGCCGATCAGCGGGCGCATGAAAATGCTGGATTTCTTGGCGCCGGCCTCAATTAAGATACGCCTGCACACCTGATAGGCTTGCGCTAAGCGTTCATTATCGCTGGCCGTAAGGGGTTTGCGGATTTTGCCGTCCGGGTAGATGCCGCCGGAGATGTCATCTTTTAATTTGATCATGATGCCCAGCATTTTGTGCCACTGAAGCCAGCGCAGGGCAGGCCCGATTCCTTTGCGAAGGGCGGCCAGGGGATACATCAGCCACGGATCGGTCAGCGTGCTGAGCATGTAGCCGGTGTCCGGGCTCTGCCACGACCACGACATGGGCGGCTCTTTGCCGGTGCCTTCTTGGCGGGTTGCGCCGTAGATCATCACCGTCGTATCCATGGTCATGCCGACGCCGGCCTGGTTTAATCCCGACTTTTGAAGGATGCGGGGTGAGCCGATGCCGCCGGCCGAGATGATCACCGTGTCAGCCCGGGCTCTAAACTTCCTGGCCCCCATACGGCCTTCGACTCCCACGGCATGACCGTCTTCAATGATCACTTTCTCTACAGGCGCCCCTTCTACCAAGCGGGCACCGCCGGCGACGGCTTCAAACACCCACTCTGCCGCATTCCATTTGGCCCCGCAGCGGCAACCCAGCATGCAGGTTGCCTGGCAGTTAAACGTTTTCGCGTGCTGTTTGCTTCTGCGGGGGTTGACGAATTTGGGCTGGGCAAACCAGTCGTAGCCCAGAGCCTGGCCGGCCATTGCGATCCGTGTAGATGCACTGCCTCTCAGATCTTGCGGCAGCGGCTGAATGTCCAATTCTTCAATGGTCTGCTTTACTTCGGCAGCGATGTCGACACCGTATTTGTCCTTCAGCCAGCCGGGAGGTTCAGCCGCACACCCGCAATACATGCTGGTCGCACCGCCGACCATAATGGGCGCGATGATGTTAAGGCCTTCTTCGGTAAACAGCAAACTCATGCGGTCCGAGTAACGGATGGCCCCCAGGTATGTTCCATAATAAAATCTTTTGCGGTGATCATAGCCGCGTTCAAGTATCAGGACCTTTTTACCATTTTTTGAAAGCTCCCGGGCAACGGTGGCACCTCCGGGACCGGAGCCGACAATTACGACATCTGCTGAAAGGGTTATTTTATCGAACATGGTAACTCCAATTTAAAAAAGATAGGATACATTAATTCTTGTCCGCCAGGTACGTTGGCGGACTAGGCAATTATTCAAAAAAATCCTGAAGCGCTTCAGGTAAGTTCCGATAGTCCACGGAATTTGCCTGATCTGTCAGATCGGCCGAATTATGCGTGTGCCAGTATAAAACCGGACCGGCATCTTTGCCGTGATTTTGGCAGTAATCATATACCGCGGCAAAGGCCTTGGATGTATAGGTGCTATCAAGCCCGATGCCTTCCTTGTCTTTTAGCAGGCGCGATACCTCGCTTGCCGCTTTTGTGGGTACGCCGTAGCCGTCCCCGAAATAGTCATGCAGGATCGCTGGCAACCGGATGTCTATATCCGGCAGACGCTGACAGCGCTGTTTTAAAAAGGCATAGGTTCGTTTCATCAACTTTGCAACCGTGGTTTTGGTGCAGGCCTGAAAAGGGCCCAGGTGGGATTCCGATACCCGCACGCCCGTCAGCCTGGTTTGCAGACCGGCCAGTTGAATTCCTAACGCTAAACCGGCCAGGGTACCGCCGGAACCCAGAGGGCAGATGATGACCTCGGGTTCCGGTACCTGACCGCGGTGGATTTGCTCTTTTAACTCAAAGGCCGCATTTACATAGCCGATGGTTCCCACCGGATTGGATCCCCCGGCATAAACAAAGTAAGCACCGGGGTATTTGATTCTTTGCAGGAGATAATAGGACACGACTGTTTTCCACAGGGTTGATTTATAAATTGGCGTGGCCTTGAATTTATTAAACAGAAGCAAATTCTTTTTCACGCCGGCGGTAACCGGCTGCCAAAACAGCAGCAAGGTGCAGTTAATTCCAATTTTTTCACAGAAAATAGCAGTGGCCAGACCATGATTGGTGCCGATTGCGCCAAAGGTGATGATATGGGAGATTTTTCTTCTCTTTGCTTCCCCCAAAATGAATTCGAGTTTCCTGATCTTATTGCCGCCGTATACAGGAGAGCTCAAATCGTCACGCTTGATCCAAAGATTGGCAAACCCCAGCCGTTCTGACCGCTGAATTGGTGTCGGGAATGTCCCCAGGGATAACCTGGGGGTGTTTTCTGCCAATTCAGGATATTCTCTGAACAAAACCGGCCGGTCGGGTTTTTCAGGTGTCCCAGGTGGATTCATTTTTATTCAGATTTTCCAGTTTAAAGCCCGTTGAACGCAGATATCTTTTTCTGAGGACAAAATACGCCCAACCTGAAATGATAAACACCAAAAAGCTGCCAACCTTCAGGGGCGATTTTAAATCATACAAAATAATAAAACTGAAAAACACCACCATCAGAACCCCCACCACCGGGCAGAACCACAGCCAGAATCCTTTTAGCTTAAATCCTGATCTGCGATATCGATCGGGGTAAAGTTTCGGCAGGCGGATGGATGCAATCTGTATCGGTATGAAAATTATCAAAACACCCAGGGTCGCGTATGAAGCCAGGGTCTCCAGGGAAAATCCCGATACAATGCCGGCGACAGAGAATATCCAGATGGTCGTTAACAATATATGGGGCGTGCCAAAGCGCGGGTGCAACCGGCCCAACCATCCGGGCAACAGCCTGTCCGCGACGATCATCAACAGTGATTTTGTGCCTACGATAAATAAGGCATTCAAGGTCGTAATCAAGGCCAGAATGGCGCCGCCGGTGACAAAGAAAAACAAGCCGGCTTTGCCGACGGTCAGACGACCGACGCTGATTAGCGGCTCTTTCGAATCCACAAGGATTTGGGCGGGCACGGCGCCCACGGTGGCGATTGCCACCAGAACGTAAACCACCAAAATTATCGGAAAGGAGATAAAAAATGCCCGGGGAATGACTTTGCCCGGATTAATGATCTCCCCGCCGAGTTCGATAATGCCGTTTGCGCCCACATAGGTAAAGGTGAGAAGAGCGGTTCCAAGAAAGAGATTGGGCAGCCCTTTTGCAAACATATTCGAAAAGTTTTGCGGATCAACGGCTACCAATCCCGAGGCCGAATAATAAATAAGGGCTGCTAATAGGATGATGACAAAAATTCCCTGAATTTGAGCAGCCAGTTTGACCCCCAGCAAGTTTATCATAAAAATAAAGGTCAAAATGCCAAGGGCAACCATGGGAACGGAAAGGTCGGGAAAGTAGACCTGCACATATTTTGCACATCCCAGGGCATATAACGGTATCTGCCCCACGAATGACGCTACCCCGTAAACCCAAATGCCCACAAATGCAATACCGGGCGAGACCATCCGGCTGGGATACTTATAATTGGCGCCGGTGGTCGGGATGGCGGAGCCTAACATGGCAATCGGAAGCATGCTGATAAACACAGGGATGAGGGCCAGGGCATAAGCAATCGGCAGGGCCGGCCCGGTTATTTTGAACACGATGCCGGTAAACACAAAAACGCCCCCGCCGATCGTAAAGCCGATGGCAATAAAGGCCACCGCCGGAAGTTTTAAAACGCGTTTCAATTCGGGAGCAGGCATCTTACTTCTTTATTTATCGGCTGCAGGCATCCATCGCAATGCAGACAGGAAAAGGGTTTTGAAACAAGTTCAATGGCAGTTATTTTCATCGGTTCTTCCCCCCCAGCCAACGCATTAATGCGGTATGTAGGGCCGGGTTAAGAAACCCGATAATACTTCGCGGGATGTGATCTTGCAAGAATAATCCGATGACGGCTGTTGTCAGGCCCCCGCCTGTAGACTTAAACTGCACCGCAGTATTGATTTTATTATACATATAGGATATCCTTTTTTAAACCGTTTGCGCTCTGAGAGCGGCTAATCTTTTCCCACTTTTTTCACAGGGCCGGGTGCCTGGCCCCGGGTCTATTGTACAAATCTGGAATCCAGCGGGAGAATATGATGACACAGTGCGTGTTGTTGAATGCCGATTATTCGTTTTTGAATATGGTGAACTGGAAGCGGGCCTTTAGCCTGATGGCCAAGGGAAAAGTCGAGGTCGTCCGGGATACTCAAAAGACCATCCGCAATTCCAGTGGAAAGGAATTTAAAGTGCCCGCCGTCATGCGGCTGATCAAATTGATCCGGACGATTTACCGGTCACGGGTAGCCTTTACCAAACGGAACGTCCTGGTCCGCGATCGGTTTCAGTGCGCTTATTGCGGTACCCGTAAAGAAAAGCTTTCAATCGATCATATTATACCCAAATCAAGGGGCGGTCAGACGACCTTTGAAAATTGTGTGGCCGCCTGCAAAGCCTGCAATCTGAAAAAGGGGGGTCGAACCCCCAGTGAAGCAAAAATGTATCTTAATCTAAAGGCATTTCAGCCGACCATTTCGGAATTTTTACGCATAAAATTTGAAAACCTTGGGTTTTATGACGTTCTTAAAGAATTAGGGGTTTACTAATGAAAATAGTTACCATAGGAACCGGATATGTTGGACTCGTTCATGCCGCCGTGTGTTCTGAATACGGACATGATGTATATGCACATGACATTGACAGGGAAAAAATCAAGGCCTTTTCCAGTGGCCGGTCCGAGCTCATTGAAAAATATGTCAACGAGCCCGGCCTGGTGAATATCATTCGGGAAACACTGGGGAAGTCCCTGCATTTTTCCGATGATCTGGAAGCGATTATTGAAGGAACCGATGCTATTTTTATGTGTCTGCCCACCCCGTCCAATATCGACGGCTCGACCAATCTCACCTCCTATGATGCCGCCGCCGAATCCATCGCCGAAGTTCTTGCCAAACGCAAGGATAAGCGCCGGCTCGTGCTGGTGAACAAAAGCACCGTACCCATTGGAACGGCGCGGCACCTTGAAGACATCATGAAAGCGCACGGGGTTGAAAATTTCGGCGTGGCGTCCAACCCTGAATTTTTGGCTGAGGGAACAGCCGTGGCCGATGCGCGTCGACCCGACCGCGTGGTGGTCGGCTGTGATGGTGAGGAGGATTTTACCATTCTGCGAAGGGTTTACTCCCAGTTTGTCCATCATGTGCGTATCAAATTCATCGAGACCACACCGGAGACAGCCGAGGCCATTAAGTACGTGGCCAACACCATGCTGTTGACCTATATTTCCTTCTGGAACGGCGTGGGCGCTAAAATCGGTGAAAATATGCCCAATGTAAATATAGATGATCTCAGGCTCGGGGTAACCGCAGATGATCGTATCAGCACCTGGGGTTCATTTGTGAGCAACGGCGCGGGTGGCAGCTGCTTTGGCAAAGATATCTCTTCACTGATTTATCAGCTGCGCCGGGTGAACGTGAGCACCAAGATGCTGGAGGCCTCCTTTGAAGTCAACGAGCACCAGAAGGTATATCTGATTGATCGCGCTGTCACCGAGGGCGGTTTCAAGTTTAACAATAAAACCGTAGCGGTGCTGGGGCTGGCCTTTAAAAAGCACACCAATGATATGCGCGATGCCTCTTCGATTAAAGTAATTGAGTCTTTGCTCGGCAAGGGAGTGGCTGCCATTCATGCCTATGATCCTTTGGCTAACGAGACAGCCGCGGAAGTCTTTGATCCCTCCAAAAACGCCCTTTTCGAAAAAATTAAATATTTCAATTCCGCCAAAGAGGCAATCGCCGGTTCACATGCATTGTTTATATCTTCGGATTGCGAGGAATTCCGGGGATTCTCCCGAACTATCGAAGATACCGTCAAGCCGCCCTATCTGGTGATGGACGGGCGGCGGATGATACCCGACTATAGTGAACTGGTGGCCAAATCCTTCACCTTCCTTGCTGTCGGCTCGATGGTAATGAAACCGGCCTAATCCGGTTGTCACACGAACGTGTGATCTCGGCTATACTTGACTTCTTACTATATGTATAGCTTACGATCTTTTTTTAACAAGGCTTCAGGTGTCAGGTTTCAGGTGTCAGGGATCGGAGGAGCAAGAAACTGACACCTGAAACCATAAAATCTGGTACTGGAGATTCGAAATCATGAAGGGAATTATATTGGCAGGCGGTTCGGGTTCAAGACTGTATCCGCTCACACTTGGTGTCAGCAAGCAGATGCTGCCGGTCTACGACAAGCCCATGATTTACTATCCTCTGTCCGTGCTTATGACGGCAGGTATTAGGGAAATTCTCGTTATTTCAACCCCCGATGATCTGCCCATATTTCGCAGAATCCTCGGTGACGGTTCCCACCTGGGGCTGTCGTTTTCCTATGCTGAGCAGCCGCTTCCCGAAGGGCTTGCCCAGGCTTTTATCATCGGTAAATCGTTTATTGGACAGGATCCGGTTTGCCTCATGTTGGGCGACAATATCTTCTACGGCCCGGGCCTTTCCAAAATTTTGCGGCGGGCCGTCCAGTTGACCCAGGGAGGGTTGATTTTCGGCTACATGGTACGCGACCCCGAAAGATACGGCGTCGTTGAATTTGATTCGGAAGGCAAGGTCACCGGGATTGTGGAAAAACCCAAAAACCCCAAATCACAATACGCCGTGCCGGGGCTCTATTTTTATGACAATGACGTTGTCGACATTGCCCGGGGGTTAAAGCCCTCCTACCGGGGAGAGCTGGAAATTACCGATGTGAACCTGGCCTATTTGAAGCGCAATGACCTCAGGGTAGAACTTTTGGGAAGAGGCTTTGCCTGGCTCGATACCGGCACCCACGAAGCTCTCCAGCAGGCCGCCAGCTATGTGCAGGCGATTCAGGAAAGGCAGGGGTTAAAAGTGGCATGCCTGGAGGAGATTGCCTTCCGCTTTGGCTATATTGACAGTGAACAGCTTGAAAATCTGGCCTCCAAATATCTGAAAAACGATTACGGGCAATATTTAATGGAGATCGCCCGGGAAACGGATAAAAGTAAAAGTTTATTTGGTTGATAGAGTTAATTGAGTTGAAAAGTTTATAGATATTCGAGGCGGCCACAATCTTAAACCCGCAATCCCAACCCGCCCAAATACCGGCGGGCAAGCTCCCAAATCGAAATAATCCACAATCGAGAGATCTCGCATTCTCCATTCTTGCGCCTCTATTTCCTTGACAGGATTCTGGATAAGGAGTAAAAATCAAAGTTTAAAAAAAATCCGCAACAGGGGGATCAATGGACTATAAAAAGACACTCAACCTTCCATCAACCAAGTTTCCCATGAAAGCCAATCTGGCAAAACGGGAACCGGAGCAGCTAGAATCCTGGCGCGAGGCCGGTCTGCACGAACAGATCCGCGAAGCTTCCAAAGGAAAAGAGTTATTTATACTCCATGACGGCCCTCCTTATGCCAACGGCTATATTCATATCGGCACGGCTCTCAATAAGATCTTAAAAGATATCGTTGTTCGTTCCAAACAGATGGCCGGCTACGACGCTGTTTACGTGCCCGGGTGGGACTGCCACGGTTTGCCGATCGAGCACAATGTGGACAAAGAACTCGGAGAGAAAAAGAAAGAGCTCAGCCTGGCCCAGATTCGCCGGCTGTGCCGCAAATACGCCGAAAAATTTATTGACATTCAACGCGAAGAATTCAAACGCCTTGGGGTGATGGGGGTATGGGATGATCCCTATCTGACCATGAATTATGCTTATGAGGCCACCATCGCCAAAGAGTGCGGCAAATTCGCCCTGAATGGCGGCCTGTTTCGCAGCAAAAAGCCGATTTACTGGTGCTTCACCTGCCAGACGGCGCTGGCAGAAGCCGAGATCGAGTATTTTGATGCCTCGACGCCTTCGATTTACGTCAAATTTCCATTGAAAGACGATTTGGGCACTGAGCTGCCGGCGCTGGCCGGCAGGGACGTATCTGTCGTTATCTGGACAACCACTCCGTGGACCCTGCCCGCAAATCTGGGGATTGCACTGCATCCCGATTTTGAATATGTGGCCGTGGATGTCGGCGGCGGGGCGGTGTATATTCTGGCCCGGGACCTGGTCGAAACCTGCATGCAGTCGTTTGGCATCACCGACTATTCAATCATCGGCGATATCGACCCCAAAACACTGGAAAAGAAACGCTGCGGGCACCCCCTCTACCAGCGCGATTCATTGATAATGCTGGGAAATCACGTGACCCTGGATGCCGGCACCGGTTGTGTGCATACTGCCCCCGGCCATGGCCGTGAGGATTACGAGGTGGGTCTTGCCTACGGATTGGAAGTTTATTCCCCGGTGGACAACAGGGGTTGCTTCACCGATGATGTGGATTACTTCAAAGGCGAATTTGTCTTCGACGCCAATAAAAGCATCAACGCCAAGTTGAAAGATACCGGCGCCCTGATCCATGAAGAATCCATGGAACATTCATACCCGCACTGCTGGCGCTGTAAAAAGCCGGTGATTTTCCGGGCAACGCCCCAGTGGTTTATCTCGATGGAAAAAAACGGTTTGCGGAAAAAGTCCCTGGAAGCCATCGAGAATGTCCAGTGGATACCGAGCTGGGGACGGGAAAGAATTTACGGCATGATCGAGAACCGGCCGGACTGGTGTGTATCACGGCAACGCGCCTGGGGCGTGCCGATTACTGTTTTTTATTGTGAAGAATGTGAAACCATGCTGCGCGATGAGCAGATCATGCAGGGAGTTTATCAACTCTTTGAAGCGCATGGGGCTGATATCTGGTTTGAAAAAGACGTGTCCGAGTTTCTGCCCCCTGATGCGGCCTGCAAAGAATGCGGCAGCAAAAACTTCATAAAAGAAACCGACATTCTCGATGTGTGGTTTGATTCCGGGGTGAGCCATGCGGCTGTGCTCGAGCAGCGGCCGTACCTGAGATGGCCCGCCGACCTTTACCTGGAAGGCAGCGATCAGCACCGCGGATGGTTTCACAGTGCCCTGCTGACGGCAGTGGGTACGCGCGATCGGGCACCGTATGAAGCCGTTTTGACCCATGGTTTTGTGGTGGATGCCGAAGGGCGCAAGATGTCCAAGTCCGTCGGAAACGTGATCTCCCCCAGCGAAGTGATTGAAAAATTCGGTGCTGAAATTTTGCGCCTCTGGGTATCGGCCTCTGACTATCGCGAGGATATCCGTATATCTGATAATATTTTAAAACAGCTCAGCGACGCCTACCGGCGTATCCGCAACACCAGTCGGTTTCTGCTGGGCAACCTCTATGATTTCGATCCCGAAAAAAATGCGGTTGCTTACGAGGCCATGCCGGAGATCGATCGCTATGCCCTGCACAAGTTGCAGCTCATGATCGACAAAGCACGCAAGGCTTATGGTGCCTATGAGTTTCACCTTATTTATCATGCGCTTTTTAATTATTGTACGCTGGATCTGTCCGCTTTTTATCTTGATATTCTTAAAGATCGGCTGTACACATCGCCGCCGGACTCAGTGGGGCGCAGAAGTGCTCAAACCGTTTTGCATATCCAGGCGGAGACCATTGCCCGCTTGATGGCCCCGATCCTGCCGTTTACAGCAGATGAAATCTGGCAATACATGCCTTCCCAAAACGGCGATCGATCCAGCATTCACTTTGCTCTTCTGCCGGAAGTCAATACAGCTTTCGTGGATGATGATCTGGCTGCCCGCTGGGAATATCTGTTAAACATTCGCGGTGAAGTCACCAAAAAATTGGAGGAGGCCCGGGCTCAAAAACTGATCGGACATCCTCTGGACGCATCGGTGACCCTATCGGCCGGCGGGGATGTTTATGAAGCCTTGCAGCCTTATGCCGGTGAGCTGAGATCGATTTTGATTGTTTCCCAGGTGACTCTGGTAAAAGATGATGCTGTTAAAGGCGCCTCAGAAAACAACAATGGCGAGGGTGTGCGCATTCAAGTAAAAGCGGCACCGGGAGAAAAATGCGAGCGATGCTGGGTGCATGAGACATCTGTCGGATCCAATAAAGAGCAGCCGACGGTTTGCCAGAGGTGTCAGGATGCGCTGGCGCAAATTAAATTTCCTTCCTAAATGGATCTTTTTCCGACAGGCTTCGTTCTCCGCGGGTTTTAGCTTTCGACGTACTTATTTGTACGCCTCAAGCTAAAACCCTTGTGTCCGCCTCCGGCGGACCTCTCGAAAAAATCTCTCATTTAGGAAAGGAAATTTTAACTAAAAACTGATGCTGAAAAACAAGTATATAAAGCTGGCTGTTGTGGCCGGGCTGGTGGTTTTGGCGGACCAGATTACCAAGGCCCTTATTTTAAAATATCTGCCCTATCATCAGAGCATTACGGTTATTGCCGGATTTTTTGACCTCACCCATATCCAAAATCCGGGCGGGGCATTTGGACTCATGGCCAAAATGAGTGCAACCTTGCGCACGCTTGTTTTTCTATTCGCCTCTTCTGTGGCCGTAGGCTTAATCTTTTATTTTTACAGAAAAACACCCCCTTCTTACGCTTTTCTGGCGGTTGGTTTTGCCTTGATATTCGGAGGCGCCATCGGAAATCTGATCGACAGAGTTCGTCTGGGTATTGTCATCGATTTTCTTGATGTTTACGTTGGCAAGTATCACTGGCCGGCCTTTAACATCGCCGACAGCGCAATAACAGTGGGCATATTTATATTCGGTTTTCACCTGCTGTTTAAAAAATTGCCGGAATAATTCTCGTCAACGGTAGCTGGCCACCGGCCAGCGTCCAGTAGCCAGAGACCAGCAGATGCCCATCATCAGCTACAAAGAATTGAGAAAATATTTGAAGGATCGCGGCAGCGATCCGTTTCTGCCTGTCTATCTTATTTACGGGGAAGAACTTTTGGTCCAGGGTGTCTTTGACGAACTATTAAATGCCCTGATCCCTGCCTCCCGGCGCAGCATTAACTATGATCACCTGGACGGAAGTCAGGCGAATGTCCACGAGGTTATCGAAAAGGTCAACACTTTTTCACTGCTGCCCGGAACCAAAGTGATAGCGCTTGGCGACTCCCGCATATTTTATGCCCGACAGGATAAGGAGCAACTGCTGGACAACGCCCGGCAGGCATATGAAGATGATAATTTTAAAAAAGCTGCCGGGCATCTTCTAAGCGTCATGGGGCTGCTAAATCTCACATTTGACGATATCGACAATACCAACCGCTCAAAGAGCCTGGGACCGGGTCATGCGCCCGGGGAGGATAATCGGTGGCTGGATGAAACGATAACATATTGCCGCGAGAACAATCTATCTGTTCCTGCCGCCCGGGACGACAGTTTAACCCTGCAGCTTGCCATCGAAAAGGGATTTCCCAGGGACAATCACCTGATCATAACCACTGGTATGGTGGACAAACGGCGGGGTCTTTATAAAACCTTAAGCACCGAAGGTATGATTATTGACTGCTCGGTGCCCAAAGGTGACCGGCGGGCGGATAGAATAGCCCAGGAGGCGGTGCTGGCAGAAAGGAAGGATGCTATTCTCGGGGCCGTTCAAAAAACGATGAGCCAGGCGGCCTTCAACGCCCTGTATGAAAAGACCGGCTTTGATCTGCGGACCTTTT